>LNFM01000190.1_pt1 | contig 157183 bp, 142 predicted proteins | sample 596031 | NCBI WGS metagenome assembly LNFM01 (sample SAMN04254537, study PRJNA301005) | activated carbon metagenome | isolation source: dual media filters at the Ann Arbor, Michigan drinking water treatment plant | place: USA: Ann Arbor | reverse complement strand
TCATTACGGTTTCTCCTGTCAAAGATCGAATCTGTTTTTGTCGACTTGATTCTAATCCAAGTCAGGAGAAGCCGTCTTTTTAACATCAGATGCGGAGCTTCTGGTTGCCGGAAACCAAGATGCTAGTGCGGTGAAGCCGCACCAGCCTTACCTTGCCGCATCTACGAAGCGGCGCTTTCATTTCTTACTCGACCAGAAGCTTCGCATCTGGCTATTTTCTCTGGCCGCTCTGCGGCCTGATCTTTTTGAAATGACCCATTTTCCTTAGTTTCGGTTCATTGACTTTGGACTTTGGACTTGGGACATTAGACTAGAAACATGCCAGGTGCTGAGAGAGCGGAAATCTATTTTATCGCGGCGATGATGGGGTTGATCCTTATCCTTTGCGTCGTTGCCTGCTATTTCTTTTTTAAAACCTACCGCAAGGAAATGCGTGAGAAGGAAGAGCGTCTGGCTCAAAAAAGGGCTGAGAAGGTGGAGGTTCCCGAGTAAGTATGGCCCACACGAATGTTCTCGATCCAAATAAAGCTCTGCTCATAGTAATAGACGTTCAGGAGGCGTTTCGCGACGTTATCCCGGATTTTGGCGGTCTCGTTTCGCGGATAGCAACGGCTGTGAGCGGGTTTCAGATGCTTGGCGTGCCGGTGATCGCGACGGAGCAGTATCCAAAAGGCCTCGGGCCGATCGTCGAAGAGCTTCGGCTCGTGATCGACGAGGAAAACCTGCCGCTCGAGAAAACCGCTTTTAGCTCATATCGTGCGGATTCGTTTGCCGAAAAGCTAGAGAAAATGGGCGTTTCACAAGTCGTGCTGTGCGGTATCGAAGCCCATATATGCGTTAACCAAACCGCCCACGACCTGATCGAACGCGGCTTTCAGGTGCATCTGCTCGCCGACTGCGTATCGTCCCGTTTCGACTACAACCGCCTCGCCGGCATCGCGAAAATGGCGAGGGCCGGGGTGATAGAATCGTCCACCGAAATGGCCCTCTTCGAGATGATGGGCGATGCGAAACATGAGAAATTTAAGGAGATACAGGCGTTAATAAAATAGTTGATAGCGATAGAGACCAAAGCCGTAGTGATGTCCGAGTTTTTTCGTCGTCACAGTCGGCGATCGCGGCCCTTCTTGGCGGACCGGTTGGGGCTGGGGTTATCCTTTGTTATAACCTGACTCTCTTAGGCAAGCCGATCTTTGGTTATGGGATTCTTGGTTTGGCTTTTACCACTGGAATTCTGGCAGTTGGCCCTTTAGGGTTTATGCTTGTCCAAGATTACGCTTTCATAGCTTTACCAATCTTTCTTCTACTGCATATCGGATTTTGTTTCGGGATAGCTGCCGCCTCTGGAAAGATCGTCGATAGTTTTGCATCCGGAATCAACTACAGCGAATTACCCTGGGGTTGGCCGATCGGAATCGGCGTTTCTTCTTTAATTCTCCAATTGATCGGCTTTCTCGGGGTAGTCGTGGCCATACTGTGGTACACCCGGCCTTTCCGCAATTTCTGACGGTCAGGATGCATCCGATCTAGATAAAGACCTCAGCGGAAACATTAAAAAAAGCCGCCAACTTTTTGGCCTGATTTTTACTGATCCGGCGTTTTCCGCGTACGACTTCGGATGTCGTGCCCCGTGAACCAAAAACGGTAAGCAAGTCTCGCTGTCGTAGACCTCGATCGGTCATCATAACCTGCAAGGTTTTGTGGGGTTCCAGATCAGGAATAGGGTAGTTCTTGTCTTCGTAATCTTCGACAAGGATCGCAAGCGTTTCGAGCAGACGCCCCTCTTCTTCGGTTAGAATCTCTTCAGGCTTGCTAATAAGCTCATCGATATTCTCGATCATTATGTCGTATTCTTCTTCGCTTCGAATTGCGGTAGGAAGTATCTTGACGACAAGTTCTGCGTACGTTGGATTATCAATTATAGCGTTCATAAATATCAGCGGCAGTCCGCTTTCCATTTTTCTTTGTTGTATTCCGAATGTGTCATGACAAAGCGCACAAATACGGCCCGTGATCGATAGCGAACCTTCACGATCAGTCGATACTTGTTTCCACCGATGTTGAATACGACACAATCTCCTACAAGGTCCGCATGAGGAAAGTCCTTACGAATATCAGCCAAGCTTGTCCAATCGGCCTTTTTTACAATTCGAAACCAGTGCGTCAGAGATGTTTCTGAGTCCGGATAAGCACTCCAGAATTCTTGAAGTCTCTTCTTCGTCACTAGGTGCATGATCGTCTCTGATTCAGAATGCTCTCAAAATGCGAGCGAAATGTCAACGGTTTCACGTTTTGACCGACAACCCTCAAAGCCGTACCATTAAGGTTTGCAAAAATATATGGACCTCCTTACTTCGCTCAATCCCCAACAGGCCGAAGCCGTGCAAGCGACTGACGGGCCTTTGCTTATTCTTGCTGGTGCGGGGTCGGGGAAGACGCGGGTCATCACGGTCCGCATGGCTTATTTGATAGCGGAAAAACAGGTCGAGCCGCGGAGTATTCTCGCGGTCACGTTTACCAATAAGGCTGCCGGCGAGATGCGTTCCCGTGTGCAGGAACTGCTCAAGGGCCAGCGGCTGCAGTCGGCACCGCTGATCGCGACCTTTCACAGTTTGTGCGTTCGTATACTGCGGCAGGACATCGAAAAGCTTGAGGAAGGGTATACGAAAAGCTTTACGATCTACGACACTGATGACACGCAAAAGGTTGTCAAATCTTGCATCAAAGACCTCGGTTTTGACGAAAAGCAGCTCGCGACGCGGCTCGTTCGAAATGTCATCAGCTCGGCGAAGAATCGTGGCGAAGATCACGAGATGTTCACCTCGAAGGTCGAATATGGCGACGAGAAAAAATCTGCTATGGCCAAGGTCTTTCGAATGTACGACGAACGCCTTCGAACCGCGAACGCTCTCGATTTTGACGACCTGCTGATCAAGACCGTTAAGCTGCTCAGGAAATCGCACGAGACCCGCGAGAAGTACAATGATCGCTTCAAATACATCCTCGTCGACGAATATCAGGACACGAACGCCCTGCAGTTCGCTCTGATCAGCTATTTGACCGAGAAACAGCAGAATATCTGCGTCGTCGGCGACGATGCACAGAGCATTTACGGGTTTCGGCAGGCGGATATTCGCAATATTCTCGGGTTTGAAAAGCATTTCGCTGACGCAAAAGTTATTCTGCTCGAACAGAACTATCGCTCGACCCAGACGATCCTGGACGCGGCACACGCGATCATCGAAAACAACCAGAATCAGAAGAAAAAGAAGCTTTGGACGGCTAACGAAGGCGGCGAGCGGCTTTATTATTTCCAGGCTTACGACGGTGACGGGGAAGCGAGGTTCGTCGCATCCAAGATCGAGGAGCACCAACGCCGCAGCCTTAAGGACCGCATAGCTATTTTGTATCGAACAAACTCGCAATCGCGACTTTTCGAGGAAGCCCTGCGGCGGATGCGGATCGAATATAACATCGTCGGCGGCTTCTCGTTCTACGAACGGGCCGAGGTGAAGGACATCATTGCCTATCTCAAACTCGCGATGAACCCGTTCGATGACATTGCCTTGTTAAGGGTGATAAATACGCCGGCCCGCGGGCTTGGCAAAACAAGTCTCGACGAAATTCAGCGGATCGCGAAGGAAAACGGCTCGTCGCTTTGGATGACTATCGCTTCGGTGACCGATGCCGATTTTCCGCAGCAAGCGGCTTTAACGCCGCGGGCAAAAGAGGCTTTGCGGGCGTTTCGCAAGGTGATCGAAAACCTGATCGGCAAGATGCAAGAGGCTGCCGAAGCGGGCCGTGCGGCGTCGGACGTTGTTATCGCGGCGATCGAAGACACAGGGTACGGCAACAGCCTGAGGTCAGAAAATACGGACGAATCTGCCGCAAGGCTCGAAAACCTTGAAGAATTAGTAAACGCTGCCGTCGATTACGACAAGCAGGAAGAAAACAGCCTGCGGGATTTTGTCGATCACGCGGCCCTTACCTCGGACACGGATAAGTACGATGGAACGGCCCCGGTCACGCTGATGACGGTTCACATGGCAAAGGGGCTGGAGTTTCCGATCGTATTCCTGGTTGGACTCGAAGACGGCATCTTTCCGCACTCGCGTTCGCTCAACGATCCGAAAGAGCTTGAAGAAGAGCGACGGCTCGCCTATGTTGCGATCACTCGGGCCGAAAAGATACTTTACGTCACGCACTCGATGCGGCGGCGAGTTTACGGCGAAGAAATGGCGGCGGAGCCTTCGCAATTTTTGAACGAATTACCTCTCGAACTGATCGAAGACCTATCGCGAGGTGCATCGTGGCTATCGTACGCACGCAGCACGACGGCAATGAGTGCGAAGGCAACGATCAGCGCTCTCAAGGGCGAGCGTCCCGAGCCGCCAAAGCCGAAAAACCTTTACACGGGCAAGACTTATAACAGCACCGACGCCGTTGCTGAGTTTTTCAAAAAGCGGGACATCGTGATACCGCCGAAGGGCGATGGAGCGGAAAGGACGGAACCGAAGCTATCCGGTTATGAAAAGCTCAAAGCCGCGGCCACGCCTGCCTCGCAGCGTCCCGACCCGTCGATGCTCGTACCGGGTTCGCACGTAAAGCACGAAAAATACGGCCGCGGCCTGGTCCTGCGTCGCGAAGGATCTGGTGACAATGTCAAGCTGACGATCAGCTTCGCCGGTTTCGGGCAGAAGAAGCTGATCGAAAAATTTGCTAATTTACAGAAGGACTAAAGCTTCGTTGCAAAAGCCCGGGCGTGAGCAAGGGCGATTCTTACAACGTTGCGAGTACCGCCCTTGCTTACGCACCGGCCTTTAAAAGCCTGAGTTGCGGAACCCTAGTGGTCTTTTGGTCGTAGAGTATGTTTTGAAAGGAACGAAATGAAGAATAAATTTGGACTACTCGTTGCATTGGTTATTGGGGTTTTCGTTGCGCTTGGCTGTAGTTCGCTCAATCCGTTTGGTGGCGATAAGCCGGCCGCGAATACGGCTTCGTCCAATCGCCCTGCAAACACGGCGTCGAACAAGTCGCTTTCCGATCAGGCCGTTGATTCGGTCGTAGGCGAGCAGAAGATCGGCGTGCCGGAGTGCGATTCGCTTATAGATGAGTTGACGAAGTACGCGGAGAATCCCGAAGATAATTTCGTCGTCCGAGCAGCAAAAGGCTTGGTGGTAAATCAGATCAAGGAATCGATCCGTACAGCTGTCGAGGAGAATCAGACCGACAAATCGCAGCTCGCGATCGCCTGCAAAGAGATCCGGACAGAGTTCGACAAGCAGAAGGCTTCTCAGCCTGCGGACGGGAAAAAATAGAAGTTTCCGCAAAAGCTCGCGTGTTAGCAAGGGCGATATTTTATCGTAGGATGTATCGTCCTTGCTTACGCGCAGGCTTCTGCAGCTTTATTTCTGTTCGCCTTCGTCTTCCTTCAATTTCGCGGCCCATTCGGTGTTTGCGTACCGGGTTTTTATGAGACGGGCCATTTCGTTTCGCAGTTCTTCATTGTTTCCGCAACCGTATTTGCTCCAGCCGTTAGCGATGGTCATCAGGTATAGGGCTTCGGGCACTCGCTTATCCGCTGGAGATCGCCGTGCCCACGCAAGTACCTTATTTCCCAGAAATTTAGGAGCATCGCCCGTTGCTTTTAGTTTTTTCCGTTCGGCTTGGGCGGCCTGTGTTTGGGCAGGTTTCAGGGCCGCCGGGCGTGGTGGAAGCGATCGCGGGCCCTCGGCATTTGTGGTTTCGTTGTATTCGGAATCGTACGGTTCGCACCACCAGTCGTCGATCGACCATTCCTCGACAGTGTTGTCGGTTTTTCCGAATCCATCTTCCAGATACGGCGTCAAGATCGGGTTTTTCAGCACAAAGAACAAGAGGGCATTCTCGCGGGCGGCAGGCGTCCTGGCTGCTTCTATCGCGTCGAGGCCCGGGGCGAAGGTGGGCTCGTATTTCGTCAGCTCGGCCGAGAATTTTGCGAGAGTTGCGGCATCGTTCAGCAAATAGGCCCGCGTCCATATCGCCATTGCCAGTCGCGGTTTCAAATAGTCGGGCAGGACGGGCGAGTTGTAGACCTCGACCAGCGACGAGGTTGGGAAGTGTTGATTAAGAACGTCGATCGCTCCTTCATCGAACATCGGGCGGCCATTCCACTCACGCTCGGTCTTATACTGCTCCTCGACCCCGGCTTCGTAGGCCTCGCGTCCCTCTTTGTGATATTCGGGGTCGAAGTACGACTTTTGTTCGGCGATGATGTCCTCGATAGTGCCGATGCTGCCGTTATAGTTGAGAGCGTAAGGTTTCTTTAGCGAGTATTTCAAAAAGTCGGCGAGAGTTTCGACCAACTTTAGCTTCATTTCCGCGAAGGAGTTTGTCGCTGATATCGGCAGGGTGTCGCCAAGACCGAGCATATAGTCGATCAGCTTTCTCGCCTCTTCGTTCTTGCCCTGCATGAGCAGGATGCGGGCGTGATGGTAAGCGATGGTCGGATATGCCGGGCCGGTACGGTCTGCCCGGTTAGCGGCCTCGATAAGCCGCGGCAGCTGCGTCGAACTCTTGTCGGCTTGAGAAAGGGCGGTCATCAACCAAAGATCGGACTCACGCTCCTCGAAACGCTTAAGCGAGTAAAGGTAGGCTTCGCTGCCTTGCATCTGAAACGCATAAAGCCAATCGGTGATCTCATCCTGGGCGAGAAAGGGCGGCAAAAGCGACGGCGTCAATGCCTCGTCGCCCCAGTAACCGCCTTCGTAGCTGGACTTTATACCGTCAGAAAAGCGACTCTGATACGCGTTTTGTCGTCCACTGCGAACCTGCGTTTTCATCTCGTCGGTCAGCGGCTTTCCATAAACACGCTCGGCCTCGGCAAGAGCTTCCGCATCGGTCGCATCGGGTTTTACATAGAACTGAAGACTCTTGCCGTCAGGCACCGAGTAAACGTAGATCTCCAGATCATCCGGGTTCTTTCGCTCGGTTTTCGTGGAAATGTTAGATGGCGGAGGAGGCGTCTCTTGTCCCGGTTCTTTCGGCTTGGCCGCTTCTTTCTTTTGTTCTTCGGCTTTTAATGCCTCACTTTCGAACTTATCAAGCAGCCAGTTGTAATCGATGACGTCCTGACGGAAATTTTCTCCGCTGTAGGCGGTTATGTTTTTAGCAAGTTCAGAGACGCGTTCCTTTGGCCGCAGCCTGTATTTTACGAGTCCGACCAGCCGCTCGGCCGAGGCTGAAAATTTGCCTGACGATGACACGAAACGCTGCAGGTGGCCTTCGGCCTCTTCGTAGATCGCGGTCGTCGCCCCGGGAGCTGAGGAAAGACTTGCCTGACGGATCAGAGTTCGCGCAACCAGATAGTCGGCCGTTTCACGCCACGGCGATTCTGTGTCCTGAGCGATCTCGGCGAAGCGTTTCTTTGCTTCGGCGTAGTTCATCGAGTAAAACTCGGCAGCGGCTATCTGATAGTCGCGATCCTTTTGCAGCCACAGCGGGGCACCGACCGGAGCTGGGTCGGGAATTCGTTTTCCGCTCGAACAGTTTTGAAACACCTGGTCCTGGCCCGCGACCCAGTTCAGTACGTGTGGATCGGTCGACCCATACGATGTAGTGCGGTCAGAAAGGGTCTCTTTTGCAGTTTCAAACGCGTTTTTTGTACAGTTCGGAAAAAATTCGTAGCCGCCGTACGGCCTTTCGACATAGATGTCAGGGAGTTTTTCTTCCTTGGTGACGATGCCTTTTCGCTTTGCGACCCATGCTTTTACAGCCTCGTCGACGGAATCGTCGCGGAAATCACGATTGTTTATCTCGGCCTGCCAAACCTCGATCAAGGCTTTTTGCTCAAGCGAGGTAAGCCCACGACCCGCGATATGCCTGTAAGCCCCGACAAGCACCGAGCGGCGAAACTTTCGCTTCAGTATGCCAAGACGCCCGGAGGCAAAATCGGTGTAGGGCATCTCAGGCGCTGAAGTTGTGTCAAAAAGCGGAGAAATATAACCTGGCCCGCAGGGGAGCGCGGTCGAGAGAAGAACAACTATCAGCGAGAGTACGACAACCGGGCGGAATGCGAATCTCATATGGCTTTAGCCAACCAGCACCGAGGGGCCTATTTTTTCGAACCCTTCCTCGCGGCGAGTTCGATATCGCTGACGATCTCGCCATTGATCTGATACCAGTTTGGGATGCCCAGGCGGCGATTCTCTTCCTGAGCTTTAGCGACCGCATCCTGCGCTATACGGAGATCCTTCATGAAATCACGTATTAAACTGCCGTCGCCGTTCTTAGGCACCGAATTTCCATTCATGCTTCCGTTTCCGTTACCATTTTTAGCCATTCTTTGTACCTCCTGGTCTCACCAATAGATATACCGTTTCCGTCATCCATTGCAACAAGAACGATCTCACTTCCAGTATTATTATACAACTTCCAGTCATCAGCCAAATTTTTGTAGTGGTTCCAGAAATTTGCGTTTGATCGATGATAGCGACGGAGGATGTCTTCGGCAGGGACATGGTGACCACCTTTCGAAACCCGAGCGGAGACGCGGTCAACGCAAAGCTCTGGGGAATTTAGGTAAACGAAACCTATCTTGATCAAATAACCGTTATCTTTGGCTTTGCTTATCCATTTTCTTAGGCTTAGCCCAGACAATGTGGATTCGACAATAAACGAATGTCTGTCTTCGATCATTTCGGCAATTTTTTTGATAAATAGCCGTCCCGCTTCGATCGCAACGCTCTCGACATCATTGGGATTAAGGTCGTAAGCGATTTGATCAGCTCCCAGGTAGGGAAATTTCTCGACAAAAATGTACTCTCGCGCGAGAGTTGTTTTGCCGCTTCCGTTTGCTCCACCGAGAACAATTAGTGTTGGCCTATCCATAACTCGTTTTAGGACTATACACTCATTATTTCACTTTCCTTATTCTTCGCGAGTTCGTCGATCTTGGCGATGTGGGCGTTTGTTAGTTTCTGGACATCATCGAGTCCGCCGCGTTCGTCGTCTTCGGAGATGGCCTTGTCCTTTAGGAGTTTCTTGAGTTGGTCGTTTGAGTGGTGGCGTACGTTGCGGACGGCGATGCGGTGCTCTTCGGCGACCTCGTGGGCTTGTTTTGCGAACTGTTTGCGTCGCTCTTCGGTTAGGGCTGGCACGGAGAGACGGATGATCTTGCCGTCATTCGACGGGCTCATGCCGAGGTTGGCGGCAAGGATGGCCTTCTCGATCGGCCCGAGCTGGGTTTGATCCCACGGCTGGACCGTTATCATCTGCGGCTCGGGAACTGCGACCGAAGCCATCTGCGCCAGCGGTGTCGGTGTGCCGTAATAATCGACCATGACGACGTCCAGCATTCCGACGGTTGCTCGTCCGGTACGGATATTAGCGAGTTTTCGCTTGAAATCTTCAATAACAGCGTCCATTTTCGGACCGGTTTCTTTAACTATGTCTTGTACGCTCATATTGGTCAGTGTTTGGTGGTCGGTGGTCAGTGGTCGGCAGTTCTTTTTGACCACCGACCACTGACTGTGACCACTAATTAGTTACAAGGGTGCCGATCGAAAGGTCGCCGCACACTGCTTTGATGATATTTTCCGATTTTCGCATGTTGAAAACCATGATCGGAAGATTATTATCCATGCACAACGAGATCGCCGAGGCGTCCATTACCTTCAGCTGCTTTTCGAGCACTTCCTGATACGTAATTTTATCAAATTTCGTTGCGGTTGGGTCTTTGACCGGGTCGGCGCTATAGATGCCGTCGACTTTTGTGCCTTTTAGAATTACTTCAGCCTGGATCTCAAGAGCTCTGAGCGAAGCGGCAGAATCGGTTGTGAAATAAGGATTTCCCGTGCCGGCGGCGAAGATGACGATCCTCTGTTTTTCCAGATGACGCACCGCTCTCCGGCGGATAAAAGGTTCGGCGAGTTGCGGGATGTCGATCGCCGACATTACACGGGTATTTATTTTCAGACGCTCCAGGGCGTCCTGCAAAACGACCGCATTCATAACGGTTGCGAGCATACCGATGTAGTCAGCTGCCGCCCGGTCCATATTTCCCGCTGATTCAGATACGCCGCGAAAAATATTACCACCGCCGACAACAATAGCGATCTCTATACCGAGATCATAGACCGTCTTCAACTCCGCCGCCACCGCGTCCGCAACCTTAGTATCGATACCATAAGACTGCGTGCCCATGAGGGCCTCGCCGGAGAGCTTTAGAAGGATCCGTTTGTAAGCTGGCGTCATAACTGTGGTCAGTGGTCGGTGGTCAGTGGTCAGAATTATCGGTCCGATCTTATCTTCCTTCCGAGTGAATTGGATAAACCGTTTATAAGCCTACCAACTTCCGAAGCCTTATCCAGAACCTCGCCACGCTTTGCTGGCGTCGAATAGTTACGCATTTCCGCAACGAGAGTTTGCGTTTCCGTCTCCATCAATGATCCGTACGAGATGGAAAGATGGTTGATAAATTCCCTAGTCGAATTACGGCCCTGTCCTTCGGCAATGTTCGAAGCGACGGAAACAACAGCTCTTCTAATTTGCGATGTCAGCCCGAAGCGTTCTTCGGTACGGAAGTCATCGCTTAGCTCGTAAACAAGCTTTACGAGTTCCATCAACTTTTGCCACGCTATCAGTTGTCGATAGTGCTGAACACCCATCCACTTTCTGACCACCGGCCACCGGCCACCGACCACCGACTACTGTTAGCCGACCATTGAGGCGACTTCGGCAGCGAAATCATCGGTTTTCTTTTCGATGCCTTCGCCCATTTTGAATCGGGAAAAGCGGCGGATCGAGATGTTTTCTTTGATCGATGCGATCTTTTCGGTGACGAGTTCACCGACCGTTTTCGACGGATCTTTTACGAAAGGCTGATCGACGAGGACATTGTCCTCGTAAAACTTGTTCAGACGGCCTTCGATGATCTTGCCGAGGACTTCCTCAGGCTTGTTCGCGTTCTTCGGGTCGTTTTTGAGCTGCTCCATCAGGATCTCGCGTTCTTTAGCGAGATCTGCTTCCGGAACATCGCTACGGTTCGTATAACGCGGATCTGTAGCCGCAATGTGCATTGCAACGTCTTTGACGAGCTGCTGAAATTCATCGCCACGCGATACGAAATCGCTCTCGCAATTGATCTCGACCAAAACGCCGACCTTGCCGCCCATGTGGATGTACGAACCAACCGCACCCTCAGCGGTAACGCGTCCGGCTTTTTTATCCGCCGTTGCCATGCCCTTCTTGCGAAGAAGCTCCATCGCTGCGGTCTCGTCTCCGTTTGTTTCGACGAGGGCGTTCTTACAATCGACCATTCCCGCTCCTGATTTTTCACGAAGCGATTTCACTGCTGCTGCTGTTATCTCTGCCATTACTATTACTCCAAATTTCCTCGCGAAACCAAGTTCCGCGGCCTTTACGCTTAAGTGCTTGTAAAAAAGCGTAGCCCGTCTTCGCTAACGGAAAAAGGCTACGCTTTAAGAATAAAAATGTTTAGCCTAGCTCGCCGTAGCTTCGTTAGTCTCTTCCGCAGCCTTGTCGGTGCTTTCTTCCGTCGCTGCATCTGCCGAAGGAGCGGCTGCTTCTTCGGTAACTTCCGCCGGAGCAGCTTCTGTTGCCGTTTCCGCCACAGGCTCTTCTATGACGTCATCTTCTTCTTCGACAACGTCCGCAACCTCAGCATTTTCGATCTCGGCAACATCATCGGCCGTCAGGAATTCCTTCGGGATCGAGATACGCGACTCAACGATCGGTGCGTTAGCTTCTTCATCTCCGGTTTCAGCTTCAGCCTGGACGTCAGCAACGCGGCCTTCGGTTCCGACCTGTCGGCCTTCGATGATCGCATCAGCGATCCGCGAGGCGAAGAGACGGATGGCACGCAGTGCGTCGTCATTACCCGGGATGACGTGGTCGATGCCCTCAGGCGAGCAATTTGTGTCGACGACGGCAACGATCGGGATGTTCAGGCGATTAGCTTCCTTGATCGCGATATCTTCTTTGCGGACATCAATTACGAACATCATGTCGGGGAAACCGCCCATGTCCTTGATGCCGGCGAGGTTCTTCATGAGCTTTTCGTGCTCGCGGTCGAGTTGGAGACGCTCTTTCTTGGTGAGCATCTCAAAGCGGCCGTCCTCTCGCATGTTTTCGATCTCTTTCAGCTTGTTGATCGATTTTTTAACTGTTTCGTAGTTCGTGAGCAATCCGCCAAGCCAGCGGTTATTGATGTAATACTGCCCGCAGCGTTCGGCCTCTTCCTTGATGGCCTCCTGTGCCTGACGCTTTGTTCCTACGAACAAAACCTTTTGGTTAGGACGCTCGGTGAGCGATTCCGTGACGTAATTGAGAGCATCGCGGAAAAGTTTCTGCGTTTTCTGAAGGTCAATAATATAAATGCCGTTGCGCTCGCCAAAGATGTATTCCTTCATCTTCGGGTTCCAACGGCGTACCTGGTGACCAAAATGAACTCCTGCTTCGAGGAGTTCTTTCATCGTAACTGTTGCCAAAATCTTATCTCCTTGGTTTATGTACTCAGCGAAACGGGTAATCAACCAAGCGTTTCGCTAATGGTTTATGATCGTTGTTCGTCGATCGTTGTTCGTTGCAAGAAATTCCCAGCAACGATCAACGAACCACGAACAACCATCCTTCTTATCTCTTCGAGAACTGGAATCTCGCACGAGCGCCTTTCTGGCCGTATTTCTTACGTTCCTTCTGACGCGGATCGCGGGTGACGAGGCCAGCCTTCTTGAGAGCGGGACGCAGGTCAGCGTTGAATTCCATCAAGGCACGCGTGATGCCGTGACGAACCGCACCTGCCTGTCCGGCCTGTCCGCCGCCCAAAACGTTGACAAGAATGTCAAATTTCTCGACCGTTTCCGTAAGGCGAAGCGGCTGGCGGATGATCATCCGAAGAGCTTCGTTAGGGAAGTACGCGTCGAAATCCCGTCTGTTAATAACGATCTTGCCCGAACCTGGACGCAGGTAAACGCGTGCGGTCGAAGTTTTTCTGCGGCCAGTGCCGTAATATTGAATGTCTGCCATATCTAAAAAGGTGGTCAGTGGTCGGTGGTCAGTGGTCAGAACCGGCTACTACCGGCCACTGACCACTGGCCACTGGCCACTAGATCTCGATCGCCTCTGGATTCTGTGCGAAGTGCTTGTGTTCGCCGTCGGCGTAAACTTTAAGTTTCTTTGCCATTGCTTTGCCGAGTTTGGTTTTAGGTAACATGCCTCTAACGGCCAGTTCGATGACCTTTTCAGGTTTCTTCTCGAACATTTCCTTAACCGTCGTTTCTCTCAGGCCGCCCGGGTAAAGCGTGTGCCGGTAATAGATCTTCTGATCGTCCTTAGCACCCGTAAACACAGCGTGACGGGCGTTAATAACGACGCAGTGGTCGCCCATGTCTAGAAACGGCGTCCATGCCGGATTGTTCTTACCCGACAGGATGCGAGCGACCTCAGTCGCGAGCCGTCCAACCGTTTTGCCCTTGGCATCAACCACGAACCATTTACGGCCGTCAGCCAAACCCTTTCCACTAGGAAAATAAGTACTCATAATCACACACTACTAAGCCTATCCGCAAAAATGCGAACGCATAGGATATCGAAATACAGGTGGTAGGTCAAGTCGCGGACGGCGTAGATCGAAGTTCGCAGAACGTTAGCCCGATTATCGTCTTCGCATCCAAGATGCGGCCGTCTCGCGCCATTTTGGCCGCGTCGGCGAGTGGAATGCGGACGATCTCTACAAATTCGTCTTCATCCAGATTCTGCTGCGTTTCGGTAAGGCCGGTAGCGCGGAAAACGAACATCTTTTCGCTCAAAAAACCCGGGGAAACGTAGAATTCGGCCAATAACTCAAGACCCTCGGCGACTACGCCGATCTCTTCTTCGAGTTCGCGTCGGGCCCCAACTTCGGGTGGCTCATCGGGAGTGTCAAGCGAGCCGGCGGGAAGCTCCAACAGATAATGGCCGGCGGCGTGGCGGTATTGTTTGACCAGAGCAACGGTGCCGTCGTCGAAAAGCGGCACGATCACGGCGCTTCCGTTGTGTGTGATAACCTCGCGATCATATTCGGCGCCGTTTTCGGCTATTCGGTCTCTTTTGATGTCGAAGACGCGACCGCGAAAGACGATCTCAGAGGACAGGGTTTCGGTCATTTGTAGTTACTCTTTGCGGGCGGCGACGTAATCGACCAGTTGAGTGAGTCTTTCGCGAGCGTCCGATGCAGGGAAATTATCGGTCAAGATCAACTTGGCTTCGGCGACCTTTTTGCTGAGCGTCTCGATTGCACGGTTCGTCTCGGCTTCCCCCTTTCCGTTAGCAAATGCGAAAGAGTCTTGTTTCAAATCAATAATATCATCGCTGATCTGGTATGCATTTCCGAGAGCTTCTGCGAAATCCGACAATGAATCAAGTTGATCTGGTTTCGCACCGGAAAGGATCGCTCCGAGACGTAAAGCAAGCCGAATAAGGGATGACGTCTTCAGGTTTAAAACTCCCCCATATTTTGTCCTTGAGCATATCTTGCATTCGTTTGACGTGGCGATCATCAGGTCGACCGACTGCCCGCCGACCATGCCGCCGGGGCCGACGCAGTCGACGATCTCGAGAATGGCATTGACTGAACGCTCGCGGCTGCCGTTGCCGTCAAGCGTAACAAGTTGGTACGACTGATTTAGGAAACCGATCGCAACGAGCGTCGAAAGCCCTTCGCCAAATTTCTCGTGGAGCGACAGCTTTCCGCGGCGGTCGGGCGAATCGTCCATGCAAGGAAGATCGTCGAAAATGAGTGAACTGGTGTGGATATACTCGACTGCCGTGCCGGCGTTCAGAACGTCAACGCCGCGTCCGCCGAAAAGCTCGGCACCGAGCATTGTAAGTACAGGCCTCAGACGCTTTCCACCAGGAAAGACGGCGTACCTCACAGCTTCATTGAATGGCGTCGCAACCGCAGCCGGAGCTGTCGGCAGATTGTTCTCAAGAGATACCTCGATGAGAGGCTTGCTCTCAGCAACAAATCCCCACAATCCGTTAACTTTGATATTTTGCTTCGCCGTCATTTACAAAAATAAGTAAAGAATTCATTCGGAAATGATCGCAAAATGGATGCACGGTTAAGATCAACGCTGAATCTAAACTAAACTATAGCGCGAAACCAACAAGTTTGAATGAAACTTCTGTAAAGATGGCCGAAAACGAATTTCTCGAAAAAGGTTTGGCGGAGTGTCGTGCGATCACTGAAAAGTATGGCACGAGCTATTATTTTGCGACACAGTTTTTTCCACGCGAGGTTCGCGAGGGCATCTACGCGGTTTACGCATTTGCACGGATCCCGGACGAGATAGTCGACGGCAGAGCCAAGACTACGAAGGAAGAGACTCTCAGGGAATTGAATGAATGGCGCGAACAGTGGCGGCGGGCAACGGCAGAAGGCAGATCCGACGACGCGGTTATGAACGCGATCGTCCATTATTTTAGGAAATTCAGAATACCTGCCGAGGACGGCGAAGCGTTCCTCCAGTCGATGTTCATGGACGAAGAGGTTGCGGAATACGAGACATACGCCGATCTCGAGAAATACATGTACGGCTCGGCGGGGGTGATCGGGCTAATGGTTACTAGGATCGTGGGGTATTCGTCAGAGAAGGCGTTCGAGCATGCCTTGAAACTCGGCTATGCGTTTCAGCTTACTAATTTTCTGCGCGATATACGCGAAGATCACGAGGAGCTTGGACGTGTTTACATGCCGCAGGAAGAATTGCGGAAGTTCGGACTGTCTTCGAGAGATATCTCAGCGCGTGTTTATGACGAGCGATTTGTGCGGTTCATGAAGTTTCAGATCAAAAGAAACCGCCAGATATATCGGGAAGCCTTGCCGGGAATCCCAATGCTGGCCTTTCGCGGTCGCTTAGCGGTGAAGATCGCGTATGTTCTGTACAAGGCGATCCTAGCCGAAGTAGAGCGGGTTAACTACAATATCTATTTAGGACGCGTCAGGACGAATTTTCGGCAGAAAGTGTGGCTGTCGGCGAAGGCTTTAGTCGGGGTTTATGAATAAAACCGAGAACGCAGCTGCCCTCGCGTGCAAGCGTTCCGCTTCGGGACGCTGACGAACGTGGTTATTCGCCAAGTTGAAAGATATTAAGCTACGTCACGCCGGAGGAACCGGCGTTGCAGGCGAGGGAGCCTGCGTTCCCGGGTCAGAATATGAAAAAATTAGTGATCATCGGAGCAGGGATCGGCGGGCTTGGGGCCGCCGGTCTTTTTGCGCGTAAGGGTTACGACGTGACGGTGGTCGAGAAGAACGCGAATTTGGGCGGACGGGCGAATATTTTCTCGGAGCAAGGGTTCAAATTCGACATGGGGCCGTCGTGGTATCTGGCTCCGGACATTTTTGAGCATTATTTCAATCTCGTAGGCGAAAAGGTCGAAGACCACCTCGATCTCGTCAAACTCGGGCCTTCGTACCGCATTTTCTTTCGCAACAATGGAGATCCGCTCGATATCAATTCGAACATCGACATCGATACCGCGACTTTTGACGCGATCGAGCCTGGAGCGGGCGATAAGCTTCGGGCTTATTTGAAACAATCGGAATATCAATATGAAGTCGCGACGCAGCACTTCATGTTTAAGAATTACGACACGATCTTCGATTTTTTCAACAAACGCGTGATGACCGAGGGGCAAAAGCTGTCGGTTTTCTCGACGATGCATAAGTTCGTGTCGAAATTTTTCACTTCGAAAAAGCTGCAGCAGGTGATGGAGTACACGATGGTTTTCCTCGGCACCTCGCCCTACGAAGCCCCGGCGCTCTACAACCTGATGTCGCACATGGATTTTAACCAGGGCGTGTTCTATCCGCAGGGCGGGTTTTATGAGCTGATCAGGGCCTTGTCGAATATCGCGGAGAAGAACGGTGCGACGTTGCGGGCGAATTCGCCGGTTGAGAAGATCCTCGTTCGTGATGGAAAGGCTGCGGGTGTGCGTTTGGAAGGTGGCGAAGTGATCGATGCCGATCTAGTCATTTCGAACGCCGATATGTGGTTTACCGAAACGCAGCTCCTCGATATTGCGCAGCAGACGCACAAAGAAAAATACTGGCAAAAACGCACGATGGCGCCCTCGGCTTTCATCATGTACCTCGGCGTGCGCGAAAAACTGCCTTCGCTGATACATCACAATCTGTTGTTTTCGGAAGATTGGCGAAAGAATTTTGACGATATATATAAGGACCCGCGACTGCCGGACGAGCCGTCGCTCTATGTATGTGCCCCGAGCGTGACCGATCCGTCGGTGGCTCCTGAAGGGAAAGAGAATCTGTTTGTGCTGGTGCCTATCGCTTCGGGGTTGGAGATATCAGAGGCGGAAAAAGATTCGTATGCTGATCGCGTTCTGGCTTTGATGGAAACCGAGATGAACCTGCCGGGGCTTCGGGAAAAGATCGAGTACAAGAGAATTTACACGGTCGCTGATTTTGGGGCTGACTATAATTCGTTCAAAGGTACAGCTCTTGGTCTGGCCCATACACTGCGGCAGACGGCGATATTTCGACCGAAGAATAGATCGAAAAAGGTAGAGAATCTGTTTTATGTTGGTGCCGGGACAAATCCCGGTATTGGAACTCAGATTTGTTTGATCTCCGCCGAACTCGCGTATAAGCGAGTGCATGGGATAAAGTCGGCAGAGCCATTGAGATCGCTTGATTAGATCTCCTCACCAGCTCTTTGAAATAACGACGTGCCAGAAGAGGACAAAGCCGGCGACGATATTGATCATGGGAAAGGCTTTGTAAAGGTTGAAAATACGGCCGGTTCGGAGCGACTGGACCGACGCGATCATTAGGATCATGTAGGCTGAGCCGAGCATGATCGCTGTCGGGCCGAGGTATTCGAAGGAAAGCACTGCCGCGGCCAAATAGAGCCCGAAGCAGATCGCAAGCGTCGTGTATCCGCCGAAGAAGGTCGCGATCGTCGCCAAGCCCGCCTTCTTATCAGCCTCAATATCGGGAATCGCGGAATATGCGTGCATCGCAGCAGTCCACATGCCGGCGGCGATCACCAGAGTAGCCGGCGGAAGTGAGCCCGAGGTGATGGCAAACGCAAAAACGCCGGGCATGACGTATAGAATGTTGAACGCAGAATCGAGGATCGGTTTCGTTTTCGCCCTGATCGGCGGTGACGAGTAGAAAAGTGAGAAGAAAACAAATGATTGCAGGGCGAGAAATGAATTTAGATCGAAAAGCAGAGCCGCCGCGATGATAAACGGAAGATTTAGGCCCGCGATCCAATAAAAAAGGGTTCGCCGCTTTTCCGGCCCGACCAACTGCTCATAATCGGTCTTTTTAGCGTTCAAGGCGTCGGTTTCGTAGTCAAAGATGTCATTGATACCGTAAACAAGCAGGTTGGCCGGGAACAAAAAATAGATAGCGAACAATGCGTAACGCCAGTCTGCCAGTTCGCCGCGGGCCGCAATTCCAGCGACCAGGCCGACGAGATACGGCCCAAACAGGTAAAACCAAAATCGAGGGCGACTGACTTTGAGAAGAAAACGCATCAACAAGATTATAACGAAGTTAACGCTGGGAACGCAGGTCCGCGGCGCCGGGAACGCAGGCGCCCTCGCCTGCAAGCGTTCCGCTTCGGGACGCTGACGAACGCGATGATCGACAAGGTTTAAACATATTGAGCTACGGCACGCCGGAGGAACCGGCGCCAGCAGGCGAGGGCGCCTGCGTTCCAGTCTAGATGAGACCTTATATCCCGATAGTATTCGTACTAGCGTTGCTCGCGACGAGCGCGTTCTTCATGTCGAACGTCGTGATACCGCCCGAAGCGGCGTTTGTTTCCGGTATCAACGTCATCCTTTTCGCGGCTCCAGCGTTTTGGGCGACGAAGATGTGGCTTGGCTGGCGAGATGCATTGATCTTATGGGTCTTGCTCGGCGTTCTCGCACTGGTGATCGAGACGAGCGCGATCATTACGGGTTTTCCATACGGGCACTTTGGGTATTCGGATCTGCTCGGCTTCCGGCTGTTCGGATTGACGCCGTGGACGGTTTTTTTGGCTTGGACGCCTTTGGTCGTTGCGGCGTACGCGATCGCACGGCGTTTAGGAGAAGAACAGCCTATAGCTAATAGCTATCAGCTATTAGCCGGCATTTATCGGATCGCGGCTACTGCGGTGCTGCTCGTGATCTTTGACCTCGTGCTCGATCCGGGAGCCGTGAAGATCGGGTTTTGGCGGTACGAGGGGGGCGGAGTTTTTTACGGCGTACCGATTTCGAATTTTGTCGGCTGGCTGTTTTCGGGGGCTATTGCCAGCGTCGTGCTTGAGATCTTTTTCTTGATCAAAAAACCTTTGCTGCCCGCCCCGGCGCAGATGATCTCAAGCACGTTCTTTATAGTTGCCTTTTGGACGTTCATCGCGTTTTTCTCGGGAATGTACTGGCCTCTTGCCATTGGTATCGTAGTAGTCGGTTTGCTTGCCGTGTTTTACGGGAAATATCACTTTGCCTTCGACGACATGATCGTTTACTGCGACGAATCGGGTACGCCGACCGGGACTTATCCAAAGCTCGCCGCCCACGACGGCGATACAAAACGCCACCTCGCGTTTTCGGTTTTCCTCTTCAACGACCAGGGCGAATTGCTGCTCCAGCAGCGAGCCCTCACCAAAAAAACCTGGCCCGGTGTCTGGTCCAACTCGTGCTGCGGCCATGTCATGCTCCACGAAAAGGTTGAAGCCGCCGCTAAACGTCGCCTAAAATACGAACTCGGTATCACCGGCGTCGATCTCCAGATCGTCCTCCCCAAATTCCGCTACCGCGCCGAAAAAGATGGCGTTGTCGAGAACGAGATCTGTCCCGTGCTGGTTGGGAAATTTGACGGTACCCCGCGACCAAATCCCGACGAGGTCAACGATACCCGCTGGGTCGACTGGAACGATTTCGTTATCGAGGTCGCAGATCCGGCGAATGGCTATTCGCCTTGGGCTAGGGAAGAGGTTGGCTTGCTTGCTCACGAGCCAAAGTTTCGCGAGTTTATTAACAAGCTTCGAATTGTCAACATTTTCCCGATTGAAGGTTCCGAGGGCTCTGACTAATCTGGAAGTTTGTTGATGATCACGTCGGTTTCGAAGAAGAAGTCGCCGTCGGCGCTGGTAACGAGTCTGCCGAACTTACTCCACCGTGTTTTCGCCTCTGCGACTGGGAGCGGGTCCTTCATTGAGAATCCATACTGCAATTTAAAGTACGGGTGTTCGGGGCGGGCGAACTCGACGTCGGGCTTGTTTTTCTCGCGACTTCGGACGTCAACTGTGAAGCCTGAGTCTATAAGCAAGCGGTCAAAGGACTCAAAACATTTGTCTGGATCAATAATCTGGAAAGGAGGAGTTGAGCCTTTCAAAATATCGATGAATTTCTCACCAAAGTTCCGATCAGAACCTGGGAACAATTTTCCGACTACGGTTCTCGCTGGGCTACCGCTCGACGATGGAAGGTCGAGGAATAGCAGTTTGGTCATTTGATTTGGAAAAACCCTACGCGAAGGTACGATCACGCTTACATCGCCCCGATTGCAGTAAGTTAGACGCAGATCGATCTCAAACCAGGTTTCGGACCGCTCATAGCGATGTCCTGCCCATTCAGTCTTGGGATCGATCCGAACCACGCTACCAATGCCGGAAATTTTCACCGACGCAACTGAACCAGTGATCACCAGATCCTTGCTCTGAGCAAACATGGTCGTACTAACTGCGGCCAGGAGAAATACCAAACTTATTGCGACCTTTCTCATTATTAAGCTCTGGCGGCATGATAGCACGATTTTGTGAAGCTTTGTTGTAAGATGTCTCTAACTGTATGGCGAAATTTCGCATAGGATTGGGCGTTTCGGGTGGTATTGCGGCTTATAAGGCGGTCGAGGTTTTGCGGCTGTTGCAGAAGGCCGGGTGTGATGTGTCGGTGGCGATGACGCGGCATGCGACGGAGTTTGTTAGACCGCTCACGTTTAGGGCTTTGACGGAGCGGCATGTCATTGTGGACGATTACGATCCGGCGAATCCCGACCCGATCGCGCATATCAATTTTTCGCAAAATATCGACCTGCTCCTGATCGTTCCGGCGACGGCGAATATCATTGCAAAATTCGCCAACGGCGTGGCGGACGACTTTCTTTCCTCGACCTATTTGGCGACGACCGCTCCGGTAATGATCGCTCCGGCAATGAACACGACGATGTGGGAACAGCCGGCGACGCAGCGAAATGTCGAGCGGCTGCGGGCAGACGGCGTGCATTTTGTGGAGCCGGTCGCGGGGGAACTTGCTTGTAAGACGGTCGGGACGGGGAAGCTCGAGGATGTGGAGAATATTGTTGCGCAGGCTTTGGGATTTTTAACCGCAGAGACGCCGAGACGCGGAGAGAGCAGGAACCCAAACTCCCCTACTTACGAAGGAGGGGTGGCAGATTCGGCGTCTTTTGCCGAATCTGACGGGGTGGTTCTCTCGTCACGCATTGAGTCAACGTCCGTGGAACCGGCGGTAGAGAACCACCCCGTCGGCGAAGCGCCGCCACCCCTCCTTCGTAAGGAGGGGAGCCTGGATCTTGTCGCCGAGCGATTCCTGATCACCGTCGGCGGAACCCGGGAGGCGATCGATCCGGTTCGGTTTATTTCAAATCATTCGTCGGGGAAGATGGGGTTTGCGGTCGCCGAAGCGGCGGCGGCTAGGGGGGCGGATGTGACTGTTGTCGCGGGTGAGACGAAGGTTCCGCCACCGGCAACCGTTCGGGTGATCAGAGGCATCTCTGCCGCAGAAATGCACGCGGCGGTGATGAGCGAGCTCGCCAACGCGACCGTTTTTATCGGTGCAGCGGCAGTCGCGGATTATGCTCCTGCGAATGCGGCGGAAGCGAAGATCAAAAAAGAAGGCCGCGATGTGATGACACTCGAACTTGTCAAAACGCCCGATATTCTCGCTGATGTCTCGCGGAACCGGCACGACGGCCTGATGGTCGTTGGCTTCGCGGCTGAGACCAACGACGTCGTCGCTTATGCACGGTCGAAGATGGAAAAAAAAGGCCTCGATCTGGTTGTGGCGAATGACATAACGAAAGAAGGCGCGGGTTTTAATACGGATACCAACATTGCGACGATCATCACACGCGATTCGGAAACAGAATTACCGCTCATGTCGAAAAGGGAACTGGCGGATAAGATTCTGGATGAGGTTTTGCGGCTGCGATAGGCTTGATGTCTTGTTCGATTTTATCAGTTGCCTTCAGCTTAGCAGGAAATGATATTGCATTGGCTTTTGCCGAATATTAGGCTAAAGCCGAAAATCTTTTTAGAAACTAACCTCCAGCTAAAGCTGGAGGCAATTCATGGGAACAGAACTCACAAAAGGATCGGAACTTTCAGAGCTTATTTCGGATGTTCGTGAGAAAGTGCTTTATATGCAGGAGCTTGGGGTCGCATCCCTGGGTGTTGAACTAACGGCGAGGTCTGCGCTAGCGACGGGCGTTGAGGCTCGATCCCCAAGGGTTGCAATCGCCGCAGAATCTGTTGCTCCTCGCGATGCGGAACGATCTACTCCACTGCCACCCGCTAACGCAGGCGGTTTTGACAAAAAGCCCGGTTCACGTCTGGCCTCGTTGCCGTCACTTTCAAGCAGAAAGACCATGCCATTTTTTGATAAATACAATCCGGGAGATGATGGGCGAGGGGCGAGGGCTGACGAGACTACGGTGCTGAGGAGCGTTAAGATCGCTCCCACTTTGCCCGAACCGACTGAGACTATCGAGCAGATCCGGGCCGATATCGGGCCCGATTGTACGCGGTGCAAGTTGTCGGAGTGTGGCCGCAAACAGGTTGTGAACAGCGTCGGGAATTTTAACGCTGATCTGATGTTTGTGGGCGAAGCTCCGGGGGCTGACGAGGATATTCAGGGCGAGCCATTTGTGGGCAGAGCCGGGCAATTATTGACCGATATCATTGAAAAAGGCCTTCAGATCCCTCGTAAGGATGTTTTTATCGGCAACATCAACCGCTGCCGCCCGCCGGGAAATAGGACGCCGGAGCCGGATGAAGCGGCTGTATGCAAACCGTTTTTGCTTCGCGAGATCGCGGTTGTTCGGCCTAAGGTGATCGTCGTGCTCGGAGCACACGCTGCTCAGGGGCTACTTGAGACAAAGGTCCCGATCTCAAAACTCCGAGGGCATTTTCACGATTATTTGGGCACCAAGGTGATGCCGACGTTTCATCCCGCCTATCTTCTGCGTGACCCACACAAAAAGCGCGAGGTCTGGGAAGATATGAAGATGGTCCTCAGCTATCTGAAGACAGCTTGATCCGCCGTTCCGTTTCGCAAACAAATTTGCTTTATAGCGTTTTCGTTATTCACAAATTGTAGTTATAATCGTGGGTTAAAATATTTTGTTATATCAATAAAACTTTAGGAGTTATTCAATGAAGATCGGATTACCGAAAGAGATTAAGGACAACGAATACCGAGTAGGTTTGACGCCTGCGGGTGTTCAGGCTTTGACGCACGCCGGGCATGACGTTTACGTGCAAAAGACCGCGGGTGAGGGGTCAGGCTTTAAGGATGAGCAGTATGCCAAGGCCGGCGGCCACCTGCTCGATACGGCGGATGAGGTCTGGCAGACGGGCGACATGATCGTCAAGGTCAAAGAGCCTGTGGCTCCCGAATACCCGCGTATGCGTGAGAATCAGGTGCTGTTTACGTACCTTCACCTTGCCCCTGAATTTGAGCTGACCAAGCAGATGCTCGATCGCAAGGTCACGGGCGTCGCGTACGAGACGATCACTGCCGGACGCCGCCTGCCGCTGCTTATCCCGATGTCCGAGGTTGCGGGACGTATGTCGGTCCAGGTCGGTGCGACTTACCTGGAGAAGATGAACGGAGGAAAGGGAATACTGCTTGGCGGCGTTCCCGGAGTTCCGGCTGCGAATGTTGTCATCATCGGTGGCGGTATCGTTGGAACTGAAGCTGCGAAAATGGCTGTCGGTTTAGGAGCAAAAGTTACGATCATCGACCGCGATCTTGATCGGCTCCGTCAACTCGACGATATCTTCCTCTCGAAGGTGCAAACGCTCGCCTCGTCGCGTTACCAGATCGAAGAGGCGATATCGCACGCTGATCTTGTGATCGGGGCGGTTCTCGTCGTTGGTGCCGCAGCACCTAAGCTCGTCACTCGCGACATGCTGCATCTCTTGCCACAGGGTTCCGTACTCGTCGACGTCGCCGTCGATCAGGGCGGCTGCTTTGAAACTACACACGCAACCACTCACTCGAACCCGACCTACTACGAGGAAGGCGTTTTGCACTATTGTGTCGCAAACATGCCTGGAGCGGTGCCGCGAACTTCAACGTTTGCCCTGACAAACGCTACGCTACCTTACGCTCTCGATCTCGCAAACAAAGGTTTCGAGAAAGCGATCAAGGATGACGCCGGACTTGCAGAAGGTGTAAATACCTACGCCGGTAAGCTGACGTATGAAGCGGTCGCGACCTCACAGGATCGTGAATACACGCCGCTCGATTCTCTGATCGACCTGAAAGCGGCCTCTGCTAGCTAGTTCCGAAGTGAATTTTTAGCCACGAATAACACGAATGGCACGAATAGAGCTATCTTATTCGTGCCATTCGTGTAAATTCGTGGCGAGATCTTCCTTGCCAACTTCATCGGCTAAAACATACACTAAGTAGCTTCGATATGTACGAATTTGCCGTTACACCAGCCATTACTCAGCTCCGCCGACCCGGCGTGATCATTACCGAGGTTACGGCGGACAGTCTAGGCGAGGAGCTCGAACTTGAGCCGCACGACCGGATCGTGAGGGTCAATGGGCGGCCGGTGCGTGATTATCTGGATTTTCGATTCCAGACGGCGGGTGAGACCGAGCTTACTTTTCAGGTCAAAAAGCCGGACGGTGAGACGATCGAGATCGAATTTGACCGCGACGAATCCGAGGATTTCGGGCTGATGTTCGAGCAGATCGTGCCCCGACAATGCGCCAACGAATGCCTGTTCTGCTTTTGTAAAGGAAACCCTGACGACGCTCGTCCTTCGCTATTCGTCCGTGACGAAGACATCCGCCTTTCGTTCCTTTACGGCAATTACACCACCCTTTCGTCAGTTACGGACGATGAGATGAACCGTATCATCGAGCAGCGTCTCTCGCCGCAGTATGTCTCGGTGCATGCAACGGACTTGAAAACGCGGGCGTATCTGCTCGGTGTCGATGAAAAACGTGCGGATATTTTCGATAAGTTTCAGAGGCTGCTCGATAACGGCATTGAGATCCATGCCCAAGTCGTTCTTTGTCCGGAGATAAACGACGGGGCACAGCTCGAAAAAACTCTTCGCGACCTCGCTGCAAATTATCCTAAGGTCGTATCGGCCGCGATCGTTCCGGTGGCTTTGACGCGTTACAACACGGACGAGCGGCTGACCCGAGTCACGCCGGAATTTTGCCACCGGACGATCAAAGAGGTCGAGAAGCTTCAGAAAGAGTTCCGAAAGACGCTCGGGGTCACGTTTGCTTTCCTTGGCGACGAGATCTACATAAAAGCGGGCGTTGAGGTGCCGTCGCGACGACATTACGGTAATTATCCGCAGATCGAAGATGGGGTCGGGATGGTGCGGTCGTTTGTTACGAAGTTCGAAAAGCTGCTCGCCAAGGCCGAACCACCTGCGTCAGCAAGTGGCCGCAACGGCCGGCATGATGAACGCACCCACCCGTTCGCGGTACTGCCCAATGCTCCGTCTGGTGCGACGTCTGAATCGTCCGCTGCCGCTGGCGGCACGGGCTTTGGGACAATGCTGACCGGCGAGATGTTCGCGCCGATCCTGCGCGAGCAGGTCGACAAATTCAACCTGAAGTATGGCACGAGGCTTCACGTTCTAGCCGTGCCGAATACCTATTTTGGGGGCGATGTCTCGGTCGCCGGGCTCCTTACGGGGCAGGACCTGCTGGCGGTTCGCGACCAGATAGTCGGTGATTTTGTTACCATCCCTAAGATCACCATCAAATCCGACGAACCTATATTCCTCGATGGAATGAGGTTCGAGGAGCTTCAATCGAAGTTTGCCGTACCTGTGATCCCGGTCGATATTGACTTTTTCTCAGAGATCTCAAGTTAAAAAAATGGCGGGCATCGCTGCCCGCCTAGCGGAGTATGAACGTCATCATGTCGTCCTAGGAGAAGTGATAGTTGATTATTCCTGAAGCCTTAACCGGTTCGCCTGAAAGAAGCGTCGGAATGAACTTAGCCTGCTTCGCAGCTGCCTCCGAAGATGCTCGGAGCATCTGATTGCCCGAGACCGCGCTTGCCGAAACTACATTCCCTTTCTCGTCGATCAATACCTGCACGCTTACCGTTCCCTGTGCATTTACCATCTTTGCGGCCGACGGAACCGCAGGCATCGGCAGATTCGTTGCACGGCCGTTAACGACGCCGAGCGAACGGATAACAGGCTTTTCTTCGACTTTTCGCACTGGCGGCGGAGGTGGCACTTCTTCTTTCTCAACCTTTGCGACAACTCCATCGCCCGTCGCTAGCCCGCTGGTGTCCGTGCCGTTGCCACCCTGTCCGCGTCCCGCAACCCCGGTGCTGCCGGCGTCGTTATCAAATTCGCCAACAACAAAATATCGATCAGCCGGCCGGGCCTTCTGCGTCGAAGCAACTGTGGAAACTGTTGTCGGTACGGTTGTCGGCGACTCGTTAATGCTGGCGACATTGGCCTGCCGGGTCGTCACGATCGGAGCCGCTGCAGGCCCTGGTTTTGGCTTCGCTTCGGGTCTAGGAGCAGTTTCCAACTCCGGAAGCTTCTGCTCAGCCTGCGTGTCGACCGGTGCGATCAGCTCGACCATGTCCATGTCGTTTAGATCGAGGCTCAGGTTGACCGCAAATAGGCTAAACACCATGGCCGCCGAAAGCGATACAAAAAGAAGCAGCGATGTAACTATGAAATACGACTTTCGATTGGCTCCGGCTTTTGTATCCGGCTGTGTTTCGATCAATTCTTCAAACATTTCTTATCCCTCCGTGGATCGTGCGATCCTCAGTACCACTAGATAATACGGAACTGTCAGTGCCCTGAACGCAAAGTTATGCAAACAAACGTAGGGCCGCATTTACATGCGACCCTACATATGTAAAGAAATCTTTTTTAACCGATCATCCGTTGAAGTTATAGATGATCGTGCCGCTGATCTTGATCGGTTCGCCCGAAAGCACCGTTGGTGAGAATCGCGCTCTGCGAGCCGCACTCTCGGCTGAAGCCTTGAGTAATGGGTGGCCCGAGACTGCGTCGGCTGATACGACCGAGCCCTTTTCATCGATCAGTACCCGAACACTTACCTGGCCTCGCGCGTTGACCGCTTTGGCAGCTGACGGGTAGACCGGTATCGGCAGGCTAGTTGCTTTACCGTTGATCACGCCCATCGACCGTGTGACGGGTTTTCTCGGCGGCGTCGGCGTAGGAATGACCTTTACCGGCGGCGGCGGAGGAGGCGTTTCTTCGACGACCCTTGCGACCGTTTCAGTAGATGGAGCAAGACCGGTCGCAGTTCCGGTCGAACCTTCTCCATTTCCGCGGCCTGATGAGGCAACGGGTGCCGGATCAGAATCCAGATTTCCGATCACGAACTGTCCCGAACTCGGTCGTTCCTTTTGAGTATTTTGAACGGTCGAGACGGCGGTCGGCGTCTCTCGAGGAGACTCATCGACCCTTGCGACGACCGCTTGCCTCGTCGGTAATTTTGGCGCGGACGTTGGTGCCGCCTGCTGCTCCGTCTGCCGTGGAGCTGGAGCCGGTTCTGGAAGTTTCGGCTCGTCCGGCGGCATTTCCACCGGAGCGATCAGTTCCGTCAGCTCAAAGCTGTTCGTTCCCAGATCTAACTCTTCGGCGAAAAGGCTCGCCACGAGGGCGACCGACAGGCCGACCGACAAAACGATCCCTGACACCAGAAAGTACCCCTTGCGATCCCTTAACTGTGTCGATTCTGGTTGTGTAAGTATCAATTTATCAAACATTTCTAACCCTCCGTGTGCGGAACCTTCCGCTTCTAATGATTAGAAGCACTTATACATAAAAACGTTTACGCTAATAGTGCAAAGATTTGTAAATGGGGCGACGGGCCATCTGCCGATCGGTGGCCCGTCGTAAGGGCGGGCTATCTGAGGAAGTTGTAAGTTATAACACCCGTTACCTTTACGGGTACGTCCGAGAGACGCGTGGGCGAAAAGCGGGCACCCTTGGCGGCTCGTTCAGCCTCAGGGCGAAGCATCACATGGCCGGTTACGGCGTTCGCTGAGATCACGCGGCCGGTCTCGTCGATCGTGACCTGTACCGTCACCTGGCCCTGAGCTCCGGCGGCTTTGGCGATCGATGAATAGAGCGGTTTCGGAAGACTAAGGGCCTGACCGTTTAGAACCCCCTTTGAAACCGATTTCGGCACCTGCGGCTTTTTGATGGCCGGCGGCGGCGTCGATCCTTCCGGATCGGACTCTTGAGCTTTTGCCGTTGTAGATTCACCAGTGCTTAATCCGCCCGGGCCAGACGGGCTTGCGTCGCGGCCGGTTCCGCCCGGATTTCCGGGGTTCGTATCAAACCTCCCGGTGACGAATCTTCCTGTCTCGGGTCGTTCCATGTAGGTATTGCGGGTCGTCGAAACTGGCGGAATATCCGTGGGCACTTCGTTGATATTCGCCATGTTGACGACGCGAGTAGCAACCTGACTGGTCGATGGCGAAGAGTTTTGTGCCTGTGGCCGCTCCGGTTCCGGCTCTGGATCAGCCGGGGCCATCTGGTCGGGGGCGATCATCTCTACAAGTTCAAAATTGCCTGTACCCAGGCCGAGTTCCGAGGCAAATATGCTGTACACAAGGCCCGTCGACAAGAGAAGACTTGCGGCCGCTAATGAAACGACAAAATAACGGCGGCGATCCTTAAGTTCGGCGCCCTGAGATTTGCTTTCTACCAATTGATCAAACATTATCCAGATCCTCCTAAAGCGTCGGTGCCAGCCGCTTGGAGAGTTTAGACACCGTTGAGGATCGAATGTTCCGTTTGAAGAGAAATAAATTTCGGATCAGGCTGCGAGCAGTGGATTGTACATCATGATCGCGTGGTTTTCGGTGACCAGCTTTTCTTCGGTCATGCCGTCGATCAGGCTGGTTCTTCGCTGCCAGATGCGGTTGTGCCGCGTGTAACCACCCCACGGCTGCATTTTTATGAGGTGATCGGTCTCGTAGATCTCGAACTTATCTTCTGCGGGACGGCTCGACATCAATTCGCCGTTTAGATACTCATCGTCGATCCAGAGGTTGAGCTGAAAAGTGTCTTTCGTATCATTTCGCAGCTGCAGATCGATGTAGTTATACGCAAGCGTCGCTCCGCAAGCGAACGGGATACTTCGGTTGATGTCGGGAAAGACGTCGAACCCGTGGCGATATCGCTCGGTGACCGTTAAAGGCGAGTGGAGAGCCATCCAGTAGATCAGATTGCCAAGCTGACAGAGCCCGCCGCCGATGCCTTTTTCGATCTTGCCGTTATGCAGAACCAGCCCTTCGAGAAAGCCGCGTCTCGCGGTCGGCCGCCCAACCATCCGCCAGATCGAAAATCGCTCGCCCGGCCTGATGACGACGCCATCGATCCGCTCGATCGCCAACCGGAGGTTTGTCACCTTGTTGTGCTGCAGATACATCTCGACATCGCGAAGCGGCCTTAGAATAAAGGAGCGATGACGGATGAGCGAATGATCGAGCTTTATGTTCGTGTCGCAGCGAGCGAAACTGTTCGAGTCCTTCAGCCACTCAAATTGCCGTTTAAGCGTGAAATATTCACGGCCGATAACGCTACGCAAATAGCTGCGTTTTATAGGTTTAGGTAATGCTTTGCTGTCCATGCGGCGGCCGTTCTGCTACTCGAATCGAGATTGTAGCACAACTCAGAACCACCTGCGTTAGTGGCGGTGCGTGCGTCTGGCGTACATGGTTTGAAGGTGCTTGCCACCCGATCATGCGGGCGGTTCCGCCGCGTTTCGGACCGCGATGATCTCCGCAGCGATCGAAACTGCGATCTCCTCTGGCGTTTGGCTGTTGATCATAACGCCAATGGGAGCATGGATCGTAGCAAGCCTCTCCTGATCAAGCCCCTCGAAGCGAAGCTCCCTCATAAGCGTCGCCATCTTCGCCTTACTTCCCAGAACACCGAAATACCTAAGGTCTCGGCCGATCAACTGCCGAATGACAACTGCGTCGCTTGCATAACCGAGCGTCATCACCGCGACGAAAATATTCGGATCATCTGGAACATACTGACCGATATTCTCATAGGAATCGACGATCGTAACGTCATCGGCAAACTCGTTTTTCAGAAGGGTATTCAACTCAGGCCGGTCGTCGAGGATCCGGATCCGAAAATTCAATCCTGTCATTAGCCCACTCAGGGCAAGGGCGCAATGGCCGCCGCCGATGATGATGAGTTCATTAGCGGGAGCGACTCGCTCCTGATAAACAAAGTCGTCTTCGTTAGACTTTGAAAAGTAGCGAGGGGAGTTTTCACTGGCATTTTCAACAATTTGGAATCGCAAATCTGAAACTTTAAATACTGCGGGCATTCGTCTATCGAGACTCCCGGCGATAGCATCAACAGATTCTAGATCGGCGGGCGTGAGAAGTTGCAAGATAACGGCCTGTCGGCCCGAACAGATCATGCCGCTGGCGTCGGGTGAGTGTTTTTGGTGGACCTGCTGGATCAATTCCGAGTGTGCAGACGCGGTCGCTACCGCTCCCGGTTCTGACAAAAGGGCTCGCGCCTTTTCAACGAGATTTACCTCCATCAACCCGCCGCCGATGCTTCCGTGCAGTTCGCCGTCCGATGCGACCGACATTTTGTAACCAGCTCGTCCGGGGCTCGAACCGGAGCTTTCGGCGACCACCAGAAGCACTACTTGCTGGCTGACTTCAAGCTTCGACCGAACAAATCGCCAGAATTCGATTTCCTTTCGCACGAGAAATAATAGACCGATTCGGCACCGAAGCGCGAGACGGCGAAATTTTTACGGAACCAAATTGCGCCAAAGCACGTTTGTGAATCTATCGCGACGGCCCCGTCGCCAATTTCTTATGAGATCTACGATAGCAATTCTTACACTTACTATATTTTCGTTTTTTAGCACCCCGGCGACCGCTCAGGTGAATGAAAAATGGCTCGAAGATTATACGTTCATGAAGAAATCCATGTCCGAAGCCTATGCAAATCTTGAGTGGGCGAGAACGAAGCTTGACCTCGTTGAGCTCGACAAAAGGACGACCGACGCCTTAAGACAAGCCGATTCTGATGCCGCGGCCCGTAAGGTGCTCGATCAGTTTCTCGCCGAGTTTCGCGATGGCCATCTGCGGCTTCAGGAACAAAAAACTGGAAGTGCTCCGCAGAAAACGGCCATTCCCCCAGATGCGACCGCTTCCAAAGCGTGCGGCGATATGGGTTATCGGCTGCGGATGGCAAAATTTTCGACGCCGTTCGAGACCCTACCTGATTTTCGTCGGGTCAATGCGGCTACGGACCCTTTTCCGTCCGGGGTCTTTCCGCTGAGCAGCTCAAAAACTGTCGCAATTATCAAGATCCCGATATTTATGCCGCAAGGCTATTTTGGCCTTTGCAACGCGGCCTGGGAAGAGGTCAGAACAAAGCTAACGGCCCCTTGCGACGACAAATGCGTCGACGGCATCAACCGACGAGTGGAGGAAATGCTGACCAAGAAGCTCGTGGATCAGATAGGACAGCTTACCGAGCTTAAACCAGAACATTTGATAGTGGATATCGGCGGTAACGGCGGCGGTAATGATTGGGTGAAGACCGTAGCAGGCATGCTCTCGCCGCAACCGCTGCGGCCGATCAGGTTTGGCTTTATTCGCCATCCTCATTGGGTGCCGATTCTGGAAGGAAACCTCGGGCCGATCAACGCCGATCTCGCCCGCAAAGATCTATCGGATAAGCAGCGTACGGTTCTCGTTGAGGCGAAAAGACGACTCGAAAAGCTGGTTGCCGAGGCCAAATCTCCATGCGATATGTCGTTCGTATGGACGACGAACGAGCCGCGTAAGAACTGCACCAGACTAAACTCCGAGCCGACCTATTCAAGCGGCCTATTCGAACGGCTCGATCCGGAAATATTGAATGGATTGAGTTCGCGAAAGATCCTCTACAAGGATACGGAATTGGCCGGAACGCCGGTCTTAAAACAAAACCCTATCCTGCTGGTTGACCGCCGCACCGCGTCTGCGTCAGAGATGCTGGCTTCGCTGATGCAGATCTCAGGTTCAGCGACCGTTATTGGGGAAAAAACTGCGGGTGCCGGCTGCGGATATGTTGACGGCGGGACGAAATATTTCCTGCCAAACAGCAAGCTACGGCTCTGGATGCCCGACTGCGTCCGCTATCGGGCCGATGGTGTCAATGAGGTCGAAGGGATAAAGCCGGATGTCGTTCTGTGGGAAACTAACGCCGATCCGGCGACTCGATCGGCCAAGGTGTTGGAATATTTGTCGTCTTTGAAGTAGTTAAACGTCCGGATAGAGGTTCATCAGAACCTTTTCCGGTGTGAGCGGGCAATCGAAGTCTGGTTCGCAGTCACGAAATGCCTTGATCGCGTTTCGGATCGCAAAATATGCACCAATGCCGTACATCAGAGGCGGTTCGCCGACGGCTTTTGAGTTGAAGATCGCGAGGTTGTCTTTTTCAGTCTTTAGCGGCGTGACGGCGATCTCTTTTGGGACGGAATAGATGTCAGGCACCTTGTAGGTCGAGAGGGCATTCGAGCGAAGTTTGCCCTTTTCGTCGTAAACCACCTCTTCCATCGTCATCCATCCGAGCCCTTGAACGATGCCCCCTTCGATCTGGCCTAGGTCGATGCCGGTGTTCATCGAGGTGCCGAAATCGTGAAAGCACTTCACATAATCGACCTCGTAACGCCCTCGAAGACAGTCGACCGTGACGCCGACGATCGCCGTGCCGTAAACGTGGTAGGCGAAGGGATGTCCTTTTGCGATCGACCAATCAAAGCCGATCCCCGGAGTCGCATAATGGCTGTGTTCGCTTAGGTTTACACGCTGCAGGTGGGCTTCCATGACAAGGGTTTGCCATGTTAGCGAGGTCTTTTCGCCGTTACGGTGAACCATGTGATCTTCGATGGAAAGTTCATCAACGCTCGCGGCTTCCACCAGCGGAAGAGCAACCTCGAGCAGCCGCTTCGTGATCGTCTCGCATGCGATCTGCGTAGCCTTTCCATTGAGGTCAGCCGCGGCGGACGCGGCCGTTGGCGATGTGTTCGCGATGCGTAATGTGTTGGTAGTGTGGACCTTAACGGCATCTATATCGAGGCCGAAGACCTTTGCCGCGACCTGAGCCATCTTAGTATTCACGCCCTGTCCCATCTCGACAGCACCTGTCGAAACGGCTACCGATCCATCGGTATACACGTGAACCAGCGAACGGGCTTGATTCATTGGAGTTTTGGTGAACGAGATACCAAAACAGATCGGCATCACCGCAACGCCTTTTTTGAAATACTTCGATGATGCGTTGAACTCATCTGCTTCGCGAGACATATCTGCAAAGCCATATGTGTTTGCCGCCTGATCCCAGCTAATAACCGCTTCGCTCTCAGCGATCTGGCCGTAGGGGAATTCGTCTCCGGTTTTGAGCAGATTGCGGCGCTGGATCTCTGCGGCTGAGACACCGAGCTTTTCCGCGGCATGAGCGATCGCCGATTCGATCACAAACATCCCCTGTGGCCCGCCGAAGCCGCGGAAAGCAGTATTCGGCGGCAGATTTGTGCGACAGCAGTAGGCGGTTGCGGTGACGTTTGGGATGAAATAGCTGTTCGTGCAATGAAAGAGAGTGCGTTCCAGAACGGGCGGCGAAAGGTCGCAGGCGGCCCCGGCATTTTGATAGAAGGTTGCTTCGTAGGCGACGATCTTCAGATCTTTGTCGAGTCCGATCTTGTAATCAGACGAATACGGATGCCGCTTGCCCGTCATTCGCATGTCTTCCATGCGGTGAAGAGCATATTTTACGGGCCGTTTCGTTAGCTGCGTCCCGACCGCACAGATCGCGGCCCACGCGTTCGCCTGATCTTCCTTCCCGCCAAATCCGCCGCCCAACCGCTGCACATCGACCTCGACCTGATGCATAGGCAAACCTGTCACTCGGCAAACCGCACGCTGAACGGCGGTTGGGCCTTGGGTCGATGAATATATCTTCAAGCCGCCATTCTCGGTCGGCACGGCATACGCGCCCTGCGTCTCGATGTAGAGATGCTCCTGCCCGTTTTGCTCGGTCCTGCCTTCAAAAACGTATTCGCAGCCCGCGAACGCACTCGCCGTGTCGCCCAAGACGAACTTCTTCGGCGGAACTATCAGATCGCCATTCGCCGCCGCGATTCGCGGGTCGGTCACCGGCTCAAGCTCGTCGATCTCGACCGTTATCTTCTTTGCCGCCTTCCGGGCCAATTCCTCCGATTCCGCAACCACCACCGCGATCGGCATCCCCTGAAAATGCACCTCACCCTCAGCCAGCAAAGGCTCGTCCGGCACGATCCCGCCGATCTGGTTCTCGCCGATGATGTCTGTGGCCGTGATGACTCGGAAAACGCCTTCGCTTCTTTCTGCCGCACTCGTATCGATGCTCTTCAACTTCCCATGAGCGACCGGCGAATCAAACACACACGCATACAACGTCCCGCGGACAACCGGAATGTCGTCCAGATAAACGGACTCGCCGCGAACATGTGGCTGTGAGTCGATATTATACATTCCGTTTCTTAACAAGAGTGAGCACCCCGCCGATCATTCCCATTACGGCGCCTGCAATGACGACAAATGCGACTGCTCCAGCTATGAAGACAAAATTCATATACTCCGCGTCTGGTTTTCCGGGGCCGATGTTCCACGAGATTGCCCAACCGAGCGATGTCTCTATCAATCCTAAAAACGCTCCGACCGCACCGCCGAAAAACCACTTTGATCTGATAGCCGCAAGATAACCAAACAGTATGTATAGTGCCAATGAGCCTAACGCAAACCAGCCGTACTCTAGACCGAACGTAATCGCTAAGACGGATGAGATTGCGTCAAATGCCAAAATTGCTATTGCACCAATCAAGGCTATTTTTAGGGCGTCATTCATGTCATTTACCCCCTAATGAAAACAAATCAGCTCGCAATAGAACTCTCTCAACGAATTGTCGATAGTTTTGGCAAACGCTGGTTTCCTAATCAATTTTTAGTCCAGGTGTCTTGATCGAATTGATGTCGAGAAGATCTTTTGTATAGCGCGGTTCCGAGTACTTCATTACCGCGAATGCCCCTACGACCAGATATTTAACCTCGCGCGCGTTGAAAATGGACAATATCTCTTTGAAGTCTGGACTCATTTATTCCTTTGGACCGGAGGTGAAATTCAATCAACTCCCAGGCGGCATTGAATATAGCGGCGTCGCCCTGCCGTTGCCAGAATTCGATATCAAAGGAGCGGTCCATGTCCTTGATATTCTTGCCATGGCGCATCATCATAAAATCGCTATTTTCGCCCTCTATAACAACGGTTTTCATACTCAAAATTATACCGCGTTCTGACCAAAAATTTCGTAGAAATGTGCCGTGAAGAGCTGTCGAAGCAACAACCGTTTGTATTGCTCCGTTCCGCGAACATCTGAGATCGGCGAGATCTCGGATTGCATTATTTCGTTTGCGGCAATGATCGTTTCTTCCGATACTTCCTTGTCGTTGAGGAAAGCCGAGGTTTCTTTTAAGTATAGTGGCACTGGGGCAACGCCGCCGGCGGAAATGTGCGCTGACTGGACCGCAAGCGTCCCGCTTGCACGATGTTCGACGATCATCGACATGGCGGTATTTACAGTCGCGATGTCGAGATACGTTCGTTTGCAGACCTTTTCGAAATTGAAGCGGACATTGGGCGTCGGCTTTTTGAATCTTATTTTTCTGATGATCTCGTCGGGTTGTTTGGCTAGTTGTTTGTAGCCTTGATATAGGTCTTGGAGTTTCGTGTTGCGAGAGAGAACCACCCCGTCAGCCGAGGCGGCTGCCTCCCCTCCTTCGTAAGGAGGGGAGCTAAGTGTAATTTCAGCATCGAGTGCCAGGAACCAGATGGTCATGTCGCCGATCGGGGAGGCGTTGATGAAGTTGCCTGCCAGCGTTGCCATGTTGCGGATCGGGGTGGATGAAACGAGTTTTAGGTGTTTGTAGAGATCAGGGAAAATCCCGTTCATCACTGGAGATTCGAGCAGGTCGGTGACGGTCGCTGAGGCTCCGATCTCGATGTATTCGCCGGCGTCGGTGATACCGCGCAAGTTTTCGTTGTAGAAGAGCGGCATTGTGGCAGATTCGGCCATCGAGTCGTGCCGCTGAACGTAAAGATCGGTGCCGCCGCCTGTCAGAACCGCCTGCGTAAGAGGGCGGCAATTTACTGCATTTACATTCAACGTCACTGGAAGGACTCGACTCAACCGCTCCGCGATGGTTTCGAAGTATTTGGGAACGACGCGTTGTTTGATCGCGGTGTTCGTGCCGCCCGCTGACGCAGGCGGTTCTGACAGGCGTGCGGCAGCTCGTTCGATGGATTTATATCCGGTGCAGCGGCAGATGTTGCCGTCGATCGATGAGATCGCCTCGTTTCTTCGAGATAACGGATCTTGGTCGTTCGCACCCGACGGCAAAGATGTCGGCGTTCCAAGGCAAAAGCCCGTCAGAGACATTACGAAACCCACGGTGCAAAACCCGCACTGCGTGCCGCTTTCGTCGACCATTGCTTGCTGCACTGGCGTTAGAGAACCGTCAGCCGGATTTATACCCTCGATAGTGACGATGTGTTTTCCGGCTGCGTTGGCGAGTGGCATCAGGCACGAGGTCATGGAGCGGTAGCGGACCTTGTCATCGATCAGCTCACCGACGAGTATCGTGCAGGCTCCGCAGTCGCCTTCGCGACAACCAATTTTTGTGCCCTTCAGATCCTTGTGATAACGAACAAAATCAAGCACCGTCGAGCCGGGCGGCTGATCGGTTGAAATATCGTCATTGTTGAGGATGAATGAGATCATTGGCGAAAACTAACAACGGTTCAACGCGGATTTGCACTGATCATTCAACAAAGGAGGTCGTTGATCCGTTATTCCTAAAACTTCCTTATCAATATCACGCCGGCCGCGATCAGTACGATACCGATCACCCTAGGAATGCTGATTTCCTTGACCGGTACGCCGAGCAGGCCGTAGTGGTCGATTATCAGCGTGACGATCATTTGGCCGGCGATCAGGGCACTGAAGGTCATCGCGACGCCCAGGCGTGGCACTAACATCACCGCGGCTGTAACAAAAAAAGCCCCGAAAAAACCGCCGGCCCAGGCGATCGGCGGGGCGTCCTTTATCGAGGATACGCTCGTCATCGGCGTTCCGGACAAGACGACGCAGACCAGCAAGGCAACCGTTCCGACCAAAAATGACAGAAACGCTGCGAGTATGGGGCTGCCGGTGACGACAGCCATTTTGTTGTTGGTCGCCGCCTGCGTCGGCATCATCGCTCCGGCGACGAGTGCGACCAGCAGCAGTAGGATGCTGTTCGTCATATTTCTGTCTTAAGTGTCGGCTGCCGATGCGAAAACCCGCGCGTAAGCAAGGGCCGTTCACGCAACGTTGACTGTTTCGCCCTTGCTCATGCGCGGGCTTTTGCAAAAAGCGATGTTTAATACTCAGTCTTATCCAGTTTCTCGATCCAAGCCGCGAAAACCTCGCGGGCTTCTTCGCGGAGAAGATTTATCATCGGCCGTTGCCGCTCGTCGTTCGGTTTCTCAAGTTCGCGATAGATGTGAGCGTCGTCAAAACCTGCTTCGGCGGCGTCGGACTGTGTGCCGGCGTAAAAAACTCGAGCCGGACGGGCCCAATAGATGGCCCCGAGACACATCGGGCACGGTTCGCACGACGTATAGATCGTGCAACCGTCGAGCTGAAACGCTCCGAGAGCCTCGCACGCATTTCTGATCGCGACGACCTCGGCGTGAGCGGTCGGGTCGTTGGTCGACGTAACGCGGTTATTCCCCTCGCCGATGATCTCGCCGTCTTTTACGACAACACACCCAAAAGGCCCGCCATCGTTCGATTCCATACCTTCACGAGCAAGCTCGATCGCCCGGAGCATGTATTTTTCGTGCGATTCACTCATCCTTTCGGGCCCGTTATCTTGATCTCGTAGAGTTTCCGCCAGTTCTTTCCCGTTACGAAAAGCCGGTCCGATGCTGCATCATAGGCAATGCCGTTAAGCGTATTCTCGGCGTCGCGTTTCGTGTCTTCGGGTGAAATGCCGTCGAGGTCGATCCAGCCGACGATCTTGCCATTAGTCGGGTCAATGCGGGCAATGTAATTAGGTTTGCCGAGAATGTCCGCCCTTTCTGAATGCCAGATATTTGCCCACAATTCGCCCTTTACGAATTCCAGCTCGTTCAGATTCATCATCGGCCGTCCGTCTTCACGCATTACGGCGATCATTCGCGATGATCGAAATGTTTCGGGATTCAGCACGCGGATCACGTGCGTGCTGTCGGTCATGTACAGGTTCGTGCCGTCATTTGCGATGCCCCAACCTTCGCCCTGATAGGTAAACTCGCGGATCAATTTCAGGTCGTTGACATCGTAAACCCTACAGATTCCGTTTCGCCAGGTCAGGTTGTAAAGCTGGCCGTTAAACAGCGTCAGGCCTTCGCCGAAGTCGGTTTTCGGCAAGTCGACCTTTTGCACCACCTTGCCCGTATCGAATTCGACCTTACGGACCGTCGATTTTCCCTCCTGCCCGGTACTTTCGTAAAGAAAACCGTTATGGAAGAGTAGCCCCTGTGTAAATGCGTCGGGGTCGTGCGGATAGCTTTTTACGACCTCGTAGCCGTAGACAGGAACGGGCCCGGGTTTCGCGGTGTTCGCGGGCTTGGCGGCATTATTCGACGTGGTGGTTACCGAGCCGGAGCAACCCAGAGCTGCCAAACAGAAAAGAAAAAGGGACATTAAACGCATAGTGCTGTTATCAAACGGGGGAGTTCTTATCGCTATTTCTTTGCCAGCGCCGCTTCTATCGCCGAGCGAAAACTCTCAGCCGACAACTCCCGGATACGCAATCCATTTATAAAGATAGTCGGCGTTGAATTTACGATGTAATCTTCGCCGTCGGCCTGATCTTTTCTGATCTCGGCGGCATTATTCTCGGCGTTAAAGTCTATCTCAAATTGTTTTGCATTCAAACCGATCTCTGCCGCGTATTTGAGCAGGGAAGCCTTGTCGAGCGAGCCCTGACGCTTGTAGAGCAATTCGCTGTACTCGAAGAATTTGCCCTGAGCATGGGCGGCATTTGCGGCCCGGGCGGCGTCGAACGCGTTTTCGTGGATCGATTCGAGAGGGTAATCGCGAACGACGAACCGGACCTTGCCCGGGTAGCCTTCGATCACCTTTTTCAAAACAGGATGCGTCGCTGCACAAGCCGGGCATTCGAAATCGCTGAACATCACGATGGTCACCGGAGCGTCTGCCGGCCCGATCGACGGATCGTCATCGGCGGAGATCTGCTGAACTATTGGCGTGGGTGCTTTGTAATTGATGACCGGCTTAAACTTAGCGACGAGCTTCTTGCCGAAAGCGTCCTGCAGGGCAAAACGTTCCTCGTCGGAGTAATCCTTCATCTTGTTCGTGATCTCGCGGGCGATGAGTGAACTTGCATCGATCTTTTCGGCCGCGGCCTCATTCGCGATCATCGTGTTGTAAAGAGCCTGGTTTATGTCTTCTAGAACCAAATCGCTGACGGCCGAATTAAGCTCATAGATCGCGACGGCGGCTTTTTCTTCGTATTCTTTCGCTGTCAACGCTTGGCCGTTAACTGTTGCAACCAAATCGGTTGGGAGCAGATTGGGAGAGTTGACGGGTTTTCCTGCTGTGAATTTAAATTTTGTTTTCAAGCGAGCGTACATCGCCGCAAAGGCCTTCTGCTCAGGCTCGCGTCGAAGGTACGCAACTATCTGTTTTCTGGCTTTTTCGAGCGTCGCATCGCCCAGAGCCTGCCGGTTAGCATCGTAGATCGCCTTTATCTCGGCCTCGCTCGGATTTGGGATCTTCGCTTTTTCCGCCGCGATCATCTTGCCGGACGACACGCCGGTTGCCTTTGCCTCTGCATCAAGCAGACGTTGATTTACCATCTGTTCGAGTAAGGCGGAACGCGTTGCAAATAAACGAGTTGGCAAACTCGTTACCGCTTCCTGAGTTTCGGGACTAAGGTCGGCGAGCTTGACCTGCTTTGAGCCGACCGTCGCCAGAATGTCATCCGGTTTCTGCGCGGATCCGTTTGCGACGAGCACGATAGAAAAAAGAGCTGCGAGAAAAATCTTCATAGGATGTTCAAGACCGACAAAATCTTATCATTTCGGTAGAGTAAAGCTAACTCGATTTGGATGCCGCGTGACGCTCGATCGTCCGCTGCAACCACTTTTCCAGGTCTAAAGCTCAATGAACGCGAAACTCGACCAAAACTTTTACCTCAGAACCGACACCGTTGCCATCGCCCGCGATCTGCTAGGTAAACTCCTCGTCGTCCCCACCGAAACCGGCGAACGCGTCTCCGGAATGATCGTCGAGACCGAAGCGTACCTGGGCGAAACCGACCGCGCCGCCCATTCGTTTGGCGGACGGCGAACTGCGAGAAACGAGGTCACATATTGGGAAGGCGGTCATGTCTATGTTTTCTTCATCTACGGCATGTACTATCAGCTAAATGTTGTGTGTGGGGAAGCTGACTCACCTCATGTGGTCCTGATCCGCGCCGTCGAACCGGTCGAAGGCATAGAGATAATGCGTGAGCGACGTGGCTTTTTGTCAGAACCGGGAGCGATAGCGACTTGGTCACGACGAGATCAGAACCTGACATCCGGCCCAGGAAAACTCTGCATCGCACTCGACATCGACCGCAGCATCAACGGCGAAGAACTAAGCGGGAATCGAATTTGGCTCGAAGATCGCAAACAGTTTTTGGATATCGAGATCTCGGTTGGCAAACGCATCGGCATCGATTATGCAGGGGATGACGCGGCCAGGCCATTAAGGTTCTGGGTACGGGATAATCCCTTCGTCAGCAAACCGCGCTTAGAAATATCGACTGAAAACTGATATTTTTATTGATATGTCAGAACCAACAATGAAGAAAGTGAAACCGGATATCCGTGCGATCACGCGGCTGGTGCCGCCGAGCGGGAACCTTGTTCAGGGGCAATCGGAACTGCCGATCGATCCGCAATTGGCGAAAGAAGCGGCTCAGATAATCGCTGCAAGCCAGAACCATTACGGCGGAAGCGAAGGCCATGAAGAGCTGCGAAAGGCCGTCGCGGCAAAGATAGCGAGATACAACAATATCGAGGTCGATCCGGACGCGCGACCGTTTGAGGTGATGGTGACGAACGGCGGAACGGGTGCGTTGATCGGCATTGCGCAGTCGATGCTCCGCGGTAAAGCGGCGCTGGTTTTTGAGCCTTACTATCCTTATCACAGGCGAATCCTGGAGGATTTCGGTGCGAAGACCGAGACTTTCAATCTGGATGCGGCTGATCTTTCGTTTGAAAAAGACGCTCTGCTTGCTCGCTGTAAAGAGCTGAAAGACCGTAAGGAATTTCCGCTCACCATGATCATCGTCTGCTCGCCCGCGAACCCGAGCGGGAAAGTGATGTCGCAGACCGAACTCGAAGCCATCGCCGATGTTGCCAAGGAACTCGACCTGCTCGTCGTCTCGGACGAAGTTTACGAACACTACGTCACCGGCGAGAACCCGCACACGCCGATTGCTTCGCTGCCCGACATGTGGGAGCGGACGATCACGGTCAATTCGTTCTCAAAATCGTGGAATATCAGCGGCTGGCGTCTCGGCTACGCCTACGGCCCCGGCGACCTGATCGCCAAAGTCAACAACGCCGCCAACGTCATCTATGTTTGCCCGGCAACCCCTCTGCAGGCGGCGCTGTCTAAGGTTTTGATGGCCGACGACGGTTACTATCCGCGTTTGCGAGAAACTTTTGACAGCAAACGGTTGTATACATCGGGTGTTTTGACCGATCTCGGGTTCAAAATATACGATTCCGGCTCGGCCTTCTATCTATGGGCTAGAATTCCCGAGCAATACACCGATGCGATCGCCTTCAACGAAATGCTAATGCGCGACGCAGGCGTCGGTATGACCCCAGGCTCCGCATTCGCTGACGGGGATGACTGGGATGCGTATGTCCGCATCTGCATCGCTCGTGAGGACTCGGTTCTTGAGGGGGCAATGGAAAAGCTGGTAAGTGTCCTAAAATAGCTGCTTTTTATGAAGGTCCACTGTGTAACACTTCTTTTGCTCGGAGCTGTGATCTGTTCGGCGCAAAGTTCGGCAACCGGTTCGGTCGATTTTACTGGACGTTGGATCTCGGAATCTATTAGAGCGAGCAGTTCAATTGGGAGTATTCCTACCACCAAGGGCCGGCTCTACCTAGTAGTAACTCAAACGAATGATCAGGTGAGGCTTAAGCAGTTGTCGGAAGCCATGGGCAACAACTTTCGCGAGGCCGTCCATCACCTAGATGGACGAGGTGAAGACAATAAAGATTATCGTGACAGTATAGTTCTGCACTCGAAGACACAGCTAAAGGGTGGGAAGTTGATCATCGAAGGCACTCAGACGATCACAGGTTCTACTCGCAAGTCTCGCATCAAGGAAGTTTGGGAGCTGTCTCGAGACGGGAACAAACTGACGATAAAGCCCACGACCAACAGCGGTGCGGAAGTTAACAACGTAAAGATCTATAGACGTGAAAAGTAGAGATTTAGCCATGAAAAAATTAATTGCCCTTCTACTCCTTGTTTCACTTCAATTAGCAACAGTCCTCGCCGACGACGGCATGTGGACTTTCGACAATCCGCCGTTGAAGCAGTGGAAGGATAAGTACAATTTTGAGCCTTCGAAGGAGTGGATGGACAAGCTTCGGCTGGCATCGGTTAAGTTTCCGGGGGCTTCGGGCGTTTTTGTTTCGCCGAACGGGCTGATCGCGACGAATCATCACGTGGCGTCGGGCTTTATCGAGAGGCTTTCGAGCAAGGAACGTGACCTGCTCAAGAATGGCTATTACGCGAAAACGCAGGCTGATGAATTGAAGGTGCCCGATGGCAATGTGCAGATCCTTGAGTCATATGACAATGTGACAGAACGGGTTCACAACGCGGCAAATTCGGGAGCGACCGACGCGGACAAAGCGGCAAAGCGTTCGGCCGAGATCGCGGCTATCGAAAAGGATTGCCCGACAGGGCTGCGATGCGAGGTCGTGTCGCTTTACAGCGGCGGCGAGTATTGGAACTATCGTTTCAAACGCTACAACGACGTGCGATTAGTAATGGCGCCAGAGGAGCAGATCGCTTTTTTCGGCGGCGATTACGATAATTTCGTCTATCCGCGGCACAATCTCGACGTTACTTTCGTCCGCGTTTACGAAAACAACAAACCTGCTTCGACGCCCAACTACCTGAAATGGTCGGCGACGGGGGCTCCCGAAGGGGAATTTGTCGTAGTTTCGGGCTATCCAGGGTCGACCGCTCGGCTACTTACTGTGGCTCAGCTCAAATATCAACGCGATGTAGGCAATCCGCTGCAGGAACTCGTTTGGAAAACACGCCGCAAAGCACTCGAAGATTACTCAAAACGCGGTGCTGAGCAACTTCGCCAGTCGAACCAGGGAATGCGCTCGCTCGCCAATTCGCTCAAGCGTCTCGAAGGTCAGCAGAACGGTCTGCTGAATCCGCGAAATTTCTCGCGCAAAGAAGCAGAGGAAAAAGATCTGCGAGACAAACTCGCCGCTAAACCTGAGCTAAATTCACAGTACGCCCCGGCGTGGGAAGCGATAGCAAAGGCCAATGCCGAACTGCCTGCAAAGGCGAATCAACTTGCGTTTTCGAGCCTTGCTTCTTCACGGCTTGCGACCATCGCCCAGCAGATCGTCACCTACTCGATCGAAACTGCAAAACCCGACGCTCAGCGTTATGCGGAGTACCGCGATGCCCGACTCGACGCGTTCAGGTCCGCATTGCTTTCGCCCGCTCCGGTATACCCCGAAATGGACGAGGCGGCCCTAACGCATTGGTTCAAAGAAGCCCGAAAGACACTCGGCGTTAACGATCCGTTTATCAAAGCTGCCCTCGGCGATGCCGAACCGGCCGAGGTCGTCGGTCGTGCTTTGCGTGAGACAAAACTGGCTGATCCTGCCGCCCGAAAAGCTTTGTTGGATGGTGGTGCTGCGGCCGTTGCCGCATCAACCGATCCGCTCGTAACGCTTGCCCGACGTGTCGAACCGGTCATCCGGGAACTTCGCGCGTGGAACGAGAAAAATATCCTCGCCGTCGAAACCGCAAATGGCACAAAGATCGCTCAAGCTCGTTTCGCCGTCTATGGCAAAAATATGCCACCCGACGCCAACGGCCACCTGCGTCTCTGCTACGGCGTGGTCAAAGGCTACGACGAAGACACGACGCTAGTGCCGTATAAAACGACATGGTTCGGCCTCTACGACCGTGCCTTGAGCTTTAACGAAAAGCACCCATTCGACCTGCCCGCGAGCATCAAAGCCGCTCGCGATAAGATAGACCTTTCGACCCCGTTCAACTTTGTCTACACCGCCGACACCATTGGCGGCAACTCAGGCTCGCCCGTCGTCAACCGAAAAGGCGAGGTCGTAGGCTTAAATTTTGATAGCAATAACCAGAAGCTCTCAAACCGCTACTGGTACATCGAAGAAAACGAAGGCTCCCGAGCTGTCGGTGTCCACTCGGCGGGGATCATCGAGGCGTTGCGGAAAGTCTATGATGCGGATGGGTTGGTGAAGGAATTGCTTGGTCAATAATTGGAGTTTGGAATGAAGTTTTGTCTATGCCTCTATGCGTTTTGCTTTTTTTCATTTAACTGTTTTGTTTCCGCGCAAACCGTGTCGGTGGAGTCGCTTCCCGAAGGTGGCCCGACAGCAAATAAGCTCATTCTACCCAAATATCCGATCCATGCGAACGCGTATGGGGTAGGGGGACGAGTTTCGATTCCAATTGAGATAGATGAAACGGGAAAGGTCATTTCAGTGGGCGAAGCGTCGGGCCCCTACCCGATTTGTCAGTCTGTTTCCGATGAGAAAGTTCTTGCGATCCGCGGAGCCGCTATCGAGGCTGCAAGGATATCGACCTTCAAACCATACCCAAGAAGCGAAAAAATGACGTCGGCAAATCGTGGACGAATAGTGTATGTATTTTCACCAAATCCTAGTATGAAACTGATGAGGCTTGATCGGGCGAATATCGCTCAGGCCGTCCAGGACGATAACTCAGATCAGGAATATGATACTAAGATCGTTTCGGCCCACGAGGTAGGTTCGAGAGCTAAGTCAATTCCACAGCCACCATACCCGCCTGCCGCGAAAGCAGTTCGGGCGGGAGGACAAGTGCAGGTACATTTGTTAATTCTAGAGGATGGTTCCGTTTATTCGGCGGAGGCAAAGGACGGGCACCCCCTTTTGCGGAGTGTATCGGAATCAGCTGCCTGTCGCGCGAAATTTATGCCGACATTGCTGTCCGGTGAGGCCGTCAAAGTTTCCGGTATTGTCACCTACAATTTCGTGCCCTGAACACTAGGCTAATTGAAAATAGTGGCGAGGAACCGAAAACCAAACCCGCTCGTAACAACGGAGCAAAAGGCGGAAGGGCTAGAAAAGCCCAAACTGCCTAGTTTGTATTTTGTGGTTCGAACACATATCGACTAGCTTTACAGTTCGATCTTTCTTAGCAAAGCCATAGTCTTCACCATTCCACATTTCGACCGAAGTCGTCCGCTGAATCAGATTAGTAGGCCGGTAGTGCGGCAACAGATCGACCCATTTAGGACAGGCATATCTTTTAACAGAACGACGAACGGACCTCACAAGTGTGTGGCGGTACGATGATGGATTAAGTGCCTCGTTCATTTGATCCGCTATGAGGGGTTTTAGGATGTTTTCTTTCAGGTGTTCTTCGACAACCTGCCAGCGGCCATTTGATACACGAACGGGCGCAGGTCGGTTTGTTTCAGCGATTTGGAGCGATTTGGTAAGTCCTTGATAGAACTTGAGGCCGACGTAGTTTGCGTACAGGTCTGCGTTTGAGTAGACGCCGGAGGTCATCAGGCCGTAGTAGGTGCGTTCGGTTTTTTGGCCCCATGCGATGGCTTTTTGCGTCGCGGCTTCAGCGGTTGAGCCTTTTTTGAGCTCTTCGTTATAGATCTTGAAATACTGATAGCCCTGCTGGAACAGGTGTTCGAGTTTGTCGATGCCGAATTCGTGGCCGTATAGTCGGACGGTCGGGCTGAGCGTGGCGTAGTTGAAGGGGGTGAGGGCGTAGATCGACTCTTTGTACGGAGCCTTATATCGGGCGGGCTGTGAACGGAACTCGTGCGAATTCATCCACTTACCGAACTTCGTTGTCATCAGGTTCCCTCCGGCGATCCGCTCATAAAAAGCCTCGGCAAGGCCCTCAGGTGAACGGAGTTTTGCGATCTTTGCTCGTTCTTTCTCGACGGGATCGCAGCCTTTCGTCCGCGACTCGATGCATCTTTCACTCTGCTCGATCTGGGCGTTTACTTTATCAACGACAATGTGTAACTGCTCTTCGACATATTCTGTTACCTCGTCACCGATATCGGCGAGAGCTACCGGCGGGAGATTGAATTGATCAGTCTCAAATGCCAATGCGATGAGCGGCGATAGCAAAAGCGATGCTGCTAGAATGACTGTGTAAATGCCATTTTTGATCATTGGTCTGAAATCTATCGACGGAGTTTCAACATTAAATCCACGTGAATTAAACTATGATGTCAGCCGCTCCTTCTGAGTGGCTTCAACACTTTATGCACTATCACTTGATCGGAATTTGCGGCACCGCGATGGCTTCGCTGGCTGGCATGCTGCAGGCACGCGGGCAAAAGGTTACGGGTTCGGACCAGAACGTCTATCCGCCGATGTCGACGCAGCTTGAGGCTCTTGGCATAGAGATAATGCAGGGCTACAAGGCCGAAAATTGCGAGATAGATCGCGATGTGACCGTTGTCGGAAACACGATCATGCGCGGGAATCCTGAGCTGGAAGAAGTGCTGAATCGGAAGATGCTGTATCGCTCGCAGGCTGAGACGGTGCGGGAAGTTTTTATCCGTAAGGATGCATCCCAACCCGCTACCGCAGGTGGTACCGAAACATGCCGACGTTCGCTCGTGATAGCAGGAACGCATGGTAAGACGACGACGACGAGCCTCGCGGCGTGGATGTGCGAGGTCGGCGGGCTTGATCCGACATTTTTGGTCGGCGGCGTCGTGCAGAATTTTGGGCAGTCGTTTCGCGTGACCGACAGCGACTACTTCGTGATCGAGGGCGACGAATATGACACGGCATTTTTTGATAAAAAGCCGAAGTTCATGTCGTACCTGCCTGAAATGGCAATAGTCAACAACATCGAATTCGACCACGCCGACATCTACAAAGACCTCGACGCGATCAAATGGCAGTTCTCGCGGCTGATGAATCTCGTCCCCGGGAACGGCCGTCTCATATGCGGAATTGACTCGCCCGTGGTCGGCGAAGTGCTCGCTTCGATGGAAGGGAAGTTGTTCACAACGGTCGAAACCTTCGGCCTCAGCGAAAACGCCAAATGGCAGGCCCGCGATATCGAATTCACCGCTGAAGGTACGAGATTCAAGGTCTACAAGCGAACGGACGAAATCAACGAACAACGAACAACGAATAACGAACAACCATCAACCATCAACGATCGCCCCTGGGGCGTTTTTACAACAAAGATGATCGGTGAGTTTAACGTTCGAAATTGCCTAGCCGTTATCATCGCCGCCGATGCGTGGGGGATTTCGCAGGAAAAGATGCAGCAGTGTTTCGACACGTTCGAATCGGTAAAACGCCGCATGGAAGTCCGCGGCGTCGAGCGTGGCGTGACCATCATCGACGACTTCGCCCACCACCCGACCGCCGTGGACGAAACTCTGAAGGCCTTGCGACAGCGATACACGAACAACCGCCTCATCGCCGTCTTCGAACCACGTTCCCGCTCCTCGCGGCTCTCTGTCTTCGAGGAGAAATACAAAGCGGCTTTCGCCCACGCCGACCAGGTTATCATCGCCGGCGTGTTCAACCCCGAAGACGCCAAAAACTATGGTGAGGTCCTCGACGTTCCCAAACTGGTTGCCGACATCACAGCCTCAGGAACCTCGGCCCAGACCCTCGCTGACGCCGACGCGATAGTCGACTACCTCGCTCCGCAAATGCGAGAAGGCGACGTGATCGCGGTGATGTCAAATGGGGGATTCGGAGCTATCCATGAAAAGCTCCTGAACTCGCTTAAGGGTTAAAACGTGGGAGGTATTGGGCTTTACTGCAGCCCGATCAGATCGATTCCGGTCAAATTGGTATTCGGGGCGATCGTTCTCGGGCTGAACCTATATCGCTTTGATGCGACACCGATCGTGTATTGTCTTTCCCCGACAAGATCGTCGAACTGGTATATGCCAAACGAACTTGTTGTCGTAATTCGAACATTTCCTTCTCCATCGGACAGCCTTACTATCGCGTTTCGAAGTCCGATGCCCTCAGGCGAAAGGGCACGGCCTGAAATCGAGACGGTGCTCGGAGAGGCGTCACCAATATACCGTATCAGATCGAGCCCAGAATAATTCCCGTTTATCAGGGAATCGCCGGCTGCAACGATCTTGCCGTCACGCTGCAGAGCGAGAGCAAAGATCTGTCGTGTGCCGGGGCTGTTAGCGACGGGCGTGATAGCAACGCCATCTGAGCCGAATGTCGTGTCACTCGAACCGTCGGAATTGAACCTTGCAACCGCAAAAGTGCCGGCAGACTGACCGGCCGTTAGGATCTTGCCGTTTGACTGAATCGCCAAGGCGAGGCCAAGAGGGAAGTTGCCGGTATACGCGATCGAAACTCCGCCGCCGACACCAAAGGCTTGGTCCGGCAGGCCATTTGTTTCAAAACGTCGTATCGTGCTAGCACCGTAGAACGCTCCTGCCCCGCTCGTAACGATCCGACCATCGTTTTGGATCAATGCATTCGAAAAACCGTTCACATAAGTTGAAACTACTCCGTTTATCCCAAAGCCGGTGTCGAGAGAGCCATCTTGCCCGAATCTTATCGCGCCTTCACCTCCCAGGGTCAACAGCTTTCCATCGGGCTGAATGACTACTTCGTATCCCCCCGCATTCATCTGCGGTCCAGTAACGGATCCAAAACTGAGATCAGGGCTTCCATCGGGCATGTAGCGAGTTATCTTCGCAAAATAATCATCGTTGTAGTTTATGTAATTGGCCCCTGCTACGACGATTCTGCCATTCGGCTGAACCGCAACGCTAAAAGCGGCGAAATCAAAAAAAGTCGGAATGTTAAAGGTTGGATCAATGCTTCCATCTGAATTCAGCCTACGAAGTTGATCGTAGTCGGTTACAAGTAGGCGTCCGTCGCCTAAGAGCCAAATATCTTGGAAAAGATCGTTTGGGTAAAGGCCCTTTACGGTTCCGTTCTCTCCGAAACCTAGGTCTGGCGTGCCATCCGAATTAAATCGCGATATAGACGAGTATGTGTTCGGATAGATCTGAGTGCCAAGTACCAAGATCTTACCGTCTGGCTGTATCCTAATTCTGCGTGGAATCACATTCAACGGGACATTCGTTCGGCCGCCGACGCCGAAAGTGGGGTCAAGATCCCCCGGAACGGCGACTGTAGTATTCACGCATAGTAATAACGCGATAACGGCAAATTTAAGGATTCTAGTTGTTTTTTGTGTCATGGAAAGCTCCTTTACGTAAACGGCTCACTCTCAGGGGCAACGATCTAAGGTCCACTAGGGCTCAAGCCAGCTACCCGTTACTCGAGTCCGGTAAAATCTAAACCGGCAACGCTATCGCTTGGTGTGATCGATCTCGCTTGAAACCGATAGCGTTTTGAGGCGATCGATACCGTGTACTGCCGCCCAGGCTGGATATTGGCAAATTCGTAAAGGCCGAACGAGCCGGTGGTTTGGATTCTCCGGGAGCCGTGCTCATCTGTGAGCGTGACGGTGGCATTTCGAAGCCCAAGGCCGCCGGGTGTCGTGACGCGGCCGGAGATCGCAGTAAAGGAACGAGACGGAAGCCAATCTGGTCTGAAATTGCTTGACGTAGACTGCGTCTCCGTCAAAACCCGATCGGGGGTAGCAATTTCAAACCTATAGAATGAGTTCGGAGAGCTTTGATACCAGATGAGATCCTGGCCATCCGGGGAGTACTTCGGACCCGCGCGAAATGGGGTGCCGGCTTCTGCGACGATCACTGGTAGGATCTGGGTGTTTTCGACAAATGCGATCGAGTCATTGAAGGCGATATCGCCCTGGTTAGGATACGCGAACAAGATCCGTGTCCCGTTTGGCGACCAACTCGGATCCTCGAAACTCGCGTAGAGAAAATTATGAAGGGCCACGACCGTCGTATCAGTTGCGTCGGGCCGCATCTTTAAAACTCCGTTAGGTCCGGCGATGCCCGACCACCTTGTAAACGCTATCCAGCCACCGTCCCGCGACCAAGAAGGGCTGGAATCAGAGACTGCACCGGTAGAGAGCAAGGTGTTTTCTGTGCCGTCGATCTTAACGGTGCGAAGCCGATCGTCCTGCACAAAAACGATCCTATCGCCTCTGGGAGACCAGCTGATCGCAGAGCTGTCGGAAAGTACGTCGGGTATCGTTCTAAGATTCGTCCCGTCTCGATCCATGAGATTTATCAAAAATCCGCCGGTTGTCTCGCGAAGGAAAGCTATCGTCCACCCATCGGGTGAACATGCCGGAAAATTGTCGTTTGCGGGGCTGTTGGTCAGCCGCGTCTGTCCTGAACCATTAGAGTCCATTACGTAGATCTCGTTATTCCCGTCGCGATTACTCACAAAGACGACCCTAGGTTTGTCCGTCTCACCTCTCGGCATCATCGCCTTGGCCGCAATAGCACATGTGCCGATGACCACCGTCAGAATGATTCCAAGAAGTCTCATAGTGCTAGCCATAACATCGATCTCCTTTCCATTCCTTTCCGTTCAGTTCACGTCGGGTTCTGTTACTCAAGCCCGATAAGATCGGCTAGGGTCACATCATTTTGAACAAGTACTGAACGGGTCGCGAAGCGGTAACGCTTTGAGTTGACATTTATCGTGTACGTTTCGCCGGGCGCCACTTCGTCAAACCTGAACAACCCAAACGAACTCGTCGTCGAAGTAACTCGAACTCCGGAAGGGGGCGTCAACGAAACCGTGACGTTTCTGATCGGCATTCCCTCGGGCGTAAGTACACGGCCAGATACTGATACAAGAGGCGGGGCGACAGGCTGCCAATCAGGATGGTAGTTGCTCAGAAAGCCGCTCGTCAGCTGGGTCCTAGCCTGGGTCTCATAGTCTAATCCCCAAATTTGCGATAGGCCGTTCGACTGCCCCTTGGCGGTGAAGATGATCTTCGTGCCGTCCGGCGACCACCTTGGAGTTCCGATGTAGAAGCCAAAGTCGTTATAGATCAAGGGAAAATAAGGAGTTCCTGCAGGGAGATTGACTGTCGCCAGGCTACTGTTGTCCATTGAATCTGCCCCGCTTAATAAGGTAAGTCGAGAGCCGTCGGGGGACCAATCTGGAGAAGTGCTCTCACTGTAGGGCAGAGATTGCGTTATTTGCGTTACAGCGCCGCCCTGCAACGCCATTATGTAGATGTCAGGGTAATGTCCGTGAGAGTATATCGACCTGCCAAAGGCTATCCTCGATCCGTCAGGTGACCACGATGGCTCGAAATTTATGAACTGGCCGTTGGTAATGTTGACGAGGCCGTTCCCGAGCGTATCGATCACGAAAATATCGCTACCGTTCTGAAAAGCCAGCTTCGTACTGTCGGGGGCCCACGACATGCCGAAACGCTCGAAAGGACCGATCTGCCCGAACGATGTCAGACCTCCCACGATCTGTCTTTGATAAGTGCCGTCTTGGTTCATCAGCCAGATCGACCGTGAATTTCCATTCTCTTCCCTGATAAAGGCGATCGTAGCTCCGTCTGGCGACCACGTCGGATAATCGTCTCTGCCCAAATTCGTGGTGAGGCGAGTTGGACTAGTACCGTCGGGATTCATCAGATAGATTTCTGGGTTGCCGTCGCGATCACTAGTGAACGCAATTTTGCCGTTTGACCTCGGGGTCGATGTCTCCCGAAGTTGTGCTTTAACCGAGCCGGTCGGCTCGGCTGCGAAAAGTGTGAGCGAAAGTAGGACCGATGCCAGATTTTTGATCGCGAGAAGATTGATCATTCGAAGGCTCCTTAAAAAACTCTATTTATTTTGAAAACCGACTCGTGTATACTCTCGGCTAACTTAAAATGTGTTTTGGACAGCAGATCTAGGTGCATGATCAGTCGTTAGTCTCGCTTCTTTTTCCATTAGCAGTCTTTGAAAAATTCTCGTAGTTTTCTCCCGATTTTCTCCTTTTCAATAGAAGGCCTTGCGGATAGACCGGATGTATAGATTTGAGACATTTATCCTGGACATCGCCGAACGGCAGCTTTTTCGAGACGGAACGGCTGTTCCCCTCACGCCTAAGGTCTTCGATGTCCTCGCCTATCTCGTAGAACGGGCGGGTCACCTTGTCGAAAAAGAAGAACTGTTGCGTTCAATATGGCCAGACTCGTATGTCGAGGAGGCAAATATTTCGCGAATCGTGCATACGCTTCGCCGGACACTCGGAGACGCTGCCGACGGCGGCCGTTTGATCGAGACCGTTCCGAAGCGTGGATACCGATTTGCTGCCAAAGTCACATTGGTAAGTGCGAACGAACACGGCCCGGTTCCTGTCTCGACAGGGACGCCAAGACCGGCTGTTCGGCGGTCGTATTGGCCCTCGGCGGGCTTGGTCGGACTGATTGTTGTTCTGATAGTTGCGGGCGGCTTTTTCCTTAGTACCGGACAAACTAAGAGCTTGTCTTTCGGCCAGATGGTGCCGTCGCGGGTCACGAAAACCGGCGATGTGCTCGCACCATCCGTTTCGCCGGATGGCAAGTTGCTCGTCTTTTCAAAACACACGCTGGGCGGCTTCGGGTTGCAGGTAAAGGAGACGGGCTCGGATGTTGTGCGAGATATTGTACCGGTGCGCAATAACGTCAGATTCTGGGGTGTGAGATTTTCGCCGGATGGAAGGTCGATCTACTACGTCGAAAACAAGGACAACGACAATGGCACGCTCTATCGTGTCGCATCGTCTGGGGGTGATCCTCAAAAGATAGCATCGCACGCGAGCGGCGGCCCGACCATTGCGCCGGACGGTCGCGAGATCGCCTTTGTGAGGACCGATAAGGAGGCCGGGACGACGTCGATCATGCTCTTGGATGCCGAAGGCCGCAATGAAAGAGTTCTTGTTAGGAAGACCACGGAAGACCTCTTTATGTCTCTGGATTGGTGTCCGGACGGAGCGAGCATCACATATGTTTTAAGGACTGTTGCCGATGGTAAGCCAAAGTTTTCCATAATAGATAAGCTCCTCGATGGCGGAGCGGAAAGGATGATCGGTGCGTCGGCCGATAACCCGATAATCATGGCAGCCTGGGTCTCAAGGAGCGAAGGCTTGGTCATAAACGCCATTGATAAAGAGACAAAACTCCCGCAGATCTATTTTCGAAGCTTCCCGGACGGAGTCGAGAGCCGCATCACCAACGACCTTAGTTACTACAACTATATTTCGATGACGGCTGACGCGAAGTCTATTTTCACGCAGAAGGTCGAACAAGATCGTCATATTTGGCTTGTTCCTGACGTTGCCGGCCCGGCGGCGACGCAGATGACATTCGAAAAAGAACAGCATCCTGACGCGGTTGACTGGCTGAACGGCGATACTCTTATCTTTGATCCGGACCTAAATGGCAGCCACAGAGCTCGCAACCTATGGACGCTGGATATTGGTTCGAAGGTCGCGGCGGTGCTGACGCAGGGAGGAGACGATAATACCCTCGGCCGCGTTGCTCCCGATGGCAGTTTGGTCGCGTTTATTTCGAGCAAGACAGCCGCGAAACAGCTATGGCGGATGACTCCAAACGGGGCTGACCTTACCCACGTCTTAAATATTCCGCACCGGATCTACGACCACGATTTTTCGCCTGACGGGCAATGGATCTACTTTCAGTATTCTGTGGGCGGAGAATACAAGTTCGCACGGACGCCGGCCGCAGGCGGCGCGGTTACGGATATAGGCGGAAAGGAGATCCAGCAGTGGTCATTGTCACCAGACGGTTCCAAGCTCGCTTATAGCACCGCGGACGAGCAGACCGGTAAATTTGTGATCAGGATCCGTTCGGTCGACGACCCTGCGACGATCCAGGCCTTCCCGGCCGAAGCCTTCAACCACCTCGCGTGGTCGAGAAATGGCGAGTACATTTACTACGTCGCCGACAATGACCTCAGAAAAAACATCTGGCGCCAAAGCCTCTCAGGCGGCGAACCTACTCCGGTTACAGATTTCAAAGACGCCGAGATCCTCGATTTCGCCGAATCCCCCGACGGCAGATCCCTCGCGATGATCCGTTCCAAAACATCTTTCGACGCCGTCCGCTTCGATTTCTCGAAATAGTGGTTTCTAAAGCAACTACCAAATCGTCTTATCTCGCTGCTGAAGGTGAGACGGCTTAACTGTTGCAGATATTAGCGGTTACGGGTAAAAATCATCTCACTTGCTGAAATGTAAAAGCCCGAAGTTAGACGCTCTGCGATGCCCACATCGTTCCACATCGCTGCTGCAAGTGGAACGGTTAACTGTTGTCACGGAATGACTTACGAGAAAAAATCGTTCCACTTGCAAAAACCGCCAAGCCGAACTGGAACGGCTGTAAATCCGTCAACCACCACCGCCAAAAACCACCGATCGTCACAACCAGATCCCGCCTCCTGAACCACCTGCCCCAAAGTTATCAAACAACCGAACTACGACTATAAAACTCGTGGTAATACAATGTTGCAAGAGTAAAACGCCTTCGCCGAAAAGTCAAGTCACAAATGCGGATATTCTTACAACCTACGTGCAATCGTAGAGCCGGATCGTTATCCACCTCGCACCAAAAGTCACTGAAGGCGATGTCGTTAAATTTCTGAAGGCGATTTCGTAGTTCGTCACGTCAAACGGCGGGATCGAAGATATTCTTGAGAGAATTATCGAGCCACGACCATGTAGCCGAATCGGCTCGAACCGCCTATAATCTTGAAATGCCCCTTATCTCTATATGGAAATCTAACCCCGAAACTGTTTCGGAGATGTCTATTGAGCAGATCGTTGCTACGGCTGGTAAAGGAAAGCTTCTCGACAATAGTGAATGCTCAACCGAACTCAGAGAATATCTGTCTCAGGTTTCGAGCGCGAAGCTTGGGGAATACGCGGATTACTGCCTAATCACCAAATTTGAAGCGAACGGCAAGATACTTCAGGACGTGGTAAACGAACTCGGGCGCCGTCTCGACTATCAGGTAACTAATGGCCGCTATCAAGGATCTGTCGGCAAAGTGGGTAATGACGGATTGTGGCTTAGTCCCGAAGGGCACCATCTTGTCGTTGAGGTAAAGACTACCGATGCCTATAGTATTTCGGTCGATACCATTGCTTCCTATCGAAAGTCGCTTCGTGAAGAGTCGGCAATTAGCGAAGATAGTTCGATGCTACTTGTCGTGGGTCGATATGACACCGGGCAGCTCGAGGCCCAGGTTCGTGGCTCCCGGCACGCGTGGGACATGAGATTAATAAGTGTCGACTCCCTCGTAAATCTCGTTTCGCTAAAAGAGAGTACCGAAGATGAAGCGACGGTATCTAAGATTCGAGGAATTCTTGTTCCTTTAGAGTATACCCGACTCGATCGATTAATCGATGTCATGTTCACTACTGCGAAAGACCTCGAAAGCTCAGTAGAGGGAGATACGCCTCAAGAAGTCGAAACTGCGCCAAATGCGAATGAAAAGGGCACTTGGGAATTCACGGAATCTGCGTTAATCGACGCCATGCGAAATAACATTCTTGCCGCGATCGAAAAGTCTAATGGTTTCAAGCTTGTCAAGAAAAGCAGGGCGTTGTACTGGACCGCGGATCGTTCAGTCGGGGTTGCGTGTACGATATCGAAACGATACTCGGGAAAAAACTTTTTGTATTGGTATGCGTTTCATCCGGCGTGGAAAGATTTTTTAAGCAAGACCCAGACTGGTTTCTTTGCTCTTGGCGGGATGGATTTGAACGTTGGGTTTGCCATTCCATTACAAGTAATTCAGGGCAAACTTCCGGAACTTAACACGACGACAAAGAACGACAAAACCTATTGGCATATCCAGATACAACAAGCGAAAGGTGGGGAATTTCGCCTTCAATGCTAAAAAAACGGCAACCATCTAGATATAACACCGTTTATGATAAATATTTAGGATTTCGAAGTAAATAGTTGGCCGCGTTAACGCGGTTTTCCCGAAGGGCACATAGCCACGTGCTTTAGCACGTGGGCCGGGTTGGGTTAGAATTTGGAGGGCGTTTTAACGTCCTTTCTTTGCTTTAGCAAAAAATGTCGAGCAGCGTTTACTCAGAGATAAATTTCCACATCACTTGGCACACTAAAGCGAGCTTGCCAATGATAACTGAACGCATCGAAAACCGGCTTTATCAATATCTCACCCACAAAATTCTAGAAACGCCCGGCGCGAGGCTTCATGCGATCGGCGGGATCGAAACTCACATTCATATCGCAACAAGTTTGCAGCCGAACATTCTCGTTTCCGACTGGATCGGGAAACTGAAAGGGTCGAGTTCATACTACATCAACCACGAGGTTCAGCCGAAAGCTCTCGAATGGCAACGCGGGTACGGAATTGTGACGTTTGGTACTAAAGATTTGCAGTGGGTGATCGATTACATTAACGATCAAAAAGAGCATCATAAACGCGGAACAATGCGCGAACGGCTCGAACGACATTTCGAGGTCGAGGGGTAACGTGCGATGGGGAAAGGACGTTAAAACGCCCTTTTTTAGTCGCGGGCATTTCATGCCCACGCCCTGAAGTGCGTGGCTAGGTGCCGCGAAACGCGAGAAGACGGCTGGAGCCGCCTGCAGTAATGACCTAATGACTCGGCTCTAATAGATTTCGGGGGTTGTATTGGGAGACTGCTAATCTGCGGTCTGTATCTTAACCGATTCTGTTTTCCCAGATTAATCGCTACCATAGTGCGAGTGCACATTCTCATCATAAAACTCGGCAGTATCGGCGATATCATCCACACGCTCCCCGCGCTTTCGGCGATGCGGCATTCGTTGCCTGAAGCCGAAATATCGTGGGTGGTTGAGGAGCGGTCGGGGGAGATTTTGCGGGGGTGTCCTTTGATCGACAATTTGATCGAGGTCGATACTAAGAGTTTGCGGGGCGGGAAGGTAATTGAGGAGATCTTGCTGGGGGCGACGCGGCAGGTGAAGGAGCTGCGGCGGTTTAAGTTTGATGTTTCGATCGATTTTCAGGGGCTTTGGAAATCGGCGATGATAGGGAAGCTGTCGGGGGCGAAGAGGCGGTTTGGGTTTGATAAGGACGGGCTGCGTGAGGCTTCGAGCCGGGTTTTGTTAACTGATACCGTGGCGGTTCCTACGGGGATCCATGTGATCAAAAAGAATCTGGCGTTGGCTGCGGGGGCGCTCGGTATCGATGTGCCGGATCGGGATTTTGAGTTTCCGATCGCTACATCCGAAGAGCATATTACTGAAGCCGGTGCGATAGTCGAGGCGATCTTTTGCAAAAGCCCGCGCGTTAGCAAGGGCGATCGGCGCACGTTGGATGATACGCCCTTGCTAACGCGCGGGCCTTTGCAGGGGGAAGTCGAAACGCGGGGCTTGGAGGAAACGCCCTTGCTTGCGCGCGGGCCTTTGCAGAGAGATCGATTTGCGATCCTTAATCCGGCGGGCGGCTGGGTGACTAAGCTTTGGCACGCGGAGAAGTTCGGTGCGTTGGCCGACCGGATATGGGAAGATCATGGCTTGCCTTCGCTGATAGTCACCGGGCCGGGAGAGACTGAGTTGGCGGAGAAAGCGGCTTCCAGCAGCCGTTCTGGTAAACTGACTCTCGCGGAACCGAGCCTGAAAGGCTTCTACGAACTCGCAAAACGAGCGTCGATCTACGTCGGCGGCGACACCGGGCCGACACACTTAGCCGTCGCGGCCGGAGTTCCTATCGTCGGTATTTTCGGCCCGACCGAATGGTGGCGAAACGGCAGCCCGAACCCCGACGACATCTGCGTGGAACGAAACGACATCGGCTGCCGCGTCGATTGCCACAGGCGAACGTGCTCGAACTGGATTTGCATGGATATCACTGTTGATACGGTCGCGGCTGCGGTTGAGAAAAGGCTCCGAATAAACTGAAAACTGAGAACTGAAGGCTGAAAACTGGTGATCAAATTCGACAAACGACTAGTACAACGGGTCCGCGTTCCGCTCGGCTTTATTTTCGCCATTGTATTCTTAATATTTGCGCAACCTTCGGCTGTTAGCCTTATGGCTGGATCGGTAGTTGTGTTAGCTGGCGTACTGATACGGGCGTGGGCCTCGGGGCATATTAGAAAGGCAAAAAAGCTCGCCGTCAGCGGACCGTACGCCTACACACGCAATCCGCTCTATGTCGGCAGTTTGATCATCGGGCTTGGCTTTACGGTTGCGTCGGGCGTGTGGTGGTTGGGTGTGATCTTTTTAGTCCTGTTTCTCGGCATCTATTTGCCCGTGATGCGCGTCGAAATAGGTGATATGCAGCGGATTTTCGGTGCGGAGTTTGATGAATACGAGCAAAACGTACCGCTTTTTCTGCCGAGGCTGACGAAATGGAAAGATTCGGGCGAGAAGTTCGATTTTCAGCTATACTTGCAGTATCGCGAGTATAGAGCGGCCATCGGGGCGGCGATCGTGGTCGCGATCCTTGCCGCAAAGGCCTTTTTTCTTATTTAGCTTTCTATGAAGCTGACAATCTTCAAAACGCTCTTGGTTTTCGTGATCGCTGTTTTTTCAGCGGTCCCGGGGGTTGCCCAACCAGCTACGAATGGGGGCTCCTCGGCCTCCGAACCGGTACGTAACAAGCCCGTCGGCAGAGATTTCGTCGGCGAAAAGCTCACTTACGAGGGACGCGTCAGCAAATTCAAGGTCGGAATGTCGATCGCCGATCTTACGTTTACCGCTATCCAGGGCGAGAACGAAAACCAATTGGAGATCGAGTCCAAGGCCGTATCGAAAGGCACGATGCTGAAGCTTTTCCGCTACAGTTTTCTCCAGGAATACACTTCGATAGTAGACCTGTCGAATTTTCGTATCATAAATACGACCAAAAACGACGTGCAAAAGCAGCGTGTTCGCGAGAGCGAAGCCCTGTTTGATTACGAATCAAAACGCGTGACGTACGTCGAGACCGATCCGAAGGACGCCAACCGTCCTCCGCGAACGATCGCCTCCGAGATCACCGACCCGATGAACGACATGGTCTCGGCAATTTACTCGCTTAGGATGAGCGACCTCGCGGTTGGTAAGAGATTTGAGATGCTGGTTAGCGATTCTGGCCTGGTGTACAAAGTGCCGGTCGCCGTAACCAAGCGGGAACGACTCGGTACGGAGATCGGGAAGGTGTGGTGTTTCCGCGTCGAGCCTGAGATCTTCGGCCCCGGACGCCTGATCGAACGCAAAGGAAAGATGATACTTTGGATCACGGAAGACAGGCGCCGTCTGCCCGTCAAGGCGACCGTCGACATGGACATTGGCAAGGCTGAGATCAAGATCAAGTCGGTGTCCGCTGTTGCGTCGGCACCGACAGAAAAGTAGCCTTCCTGCAAGCAGCTTGTAACTTTGCTAAAAAGACCGCATACTTTATGTTGCGGCTTTTTATTTTTTATGGCTAGTAAACTGAGTAAAGACAAGAAAGAAACTAAGGGCACCGTCACGGATGCCCTCAGCCCGATCGATCCATTTGAGTCGACAGTAGAAGTAAAGGCTGTCAAAAAACGCACAACCAAGGCCGAAGCAGCGCCCGTTGTCCCCGCGTCCAAACCGGTACGAGCGAAGAAAACGAAGACCATCGAGGTCGATCCATTTGCCGAAGTGGCGGTTGCCGCCTCGCCGGCGAAGAAGGTTGTGGCTTCCAAGGCTAAAAATACAAAGTCAAAGAAGGCAAATCTCGACGTAACGGCTGAGATCGCTGCTGAGGAGCCGAAGGTCGAGGTCTCGCCGGCGTTCAAGGCCCTCGCCGATATTAAGCTACCCGAACTCCAACGCGAAAACCGTGCTCGCCTGCAGATGCAGACGCCGACGCGGCTCTATTTTTACTGGTCGGTAAAGCAAAATCCGTGGTCAATGCTCAAGAATGTCTTTGGCGACACGATGGGCAACTATACTTTGGTCATCAAATTGATCGATCAGACTCTTGGACGCGAGGAGATCAAGCCGTGCGAACCCGAAGGGAATTGGTGGTTCGATGTCGAGCCGGATCGTAAATATCAGGCCGAGATCGGCTTTTACGCGACCGGTCGTCCGTATTTCCGCATCCTGCATTCAAACGTGATCGAAACGCCGCGCCGCTCGCCCAGCCCGCGTGCCGCGACCGAGGCAAATTGGACCGTTTCGGCAAACAAATTTGCCGAGGTGCTCGACGTAGCTGGATTTTCGCGTGACGCATTCGACGTTGCGATGGCAGGCGACGATATGGGCTTGGCTGAAGACGCCTCGCATCGCGCGTTTCGCAGCTTTATCGGCGGTGGAGAATTCGGCCTCGACGGCATTTCGCCGGAGGAGATCCGTTACGCTCTGCTTGCGTTGGCGTCGGGAATTTCGCTCGAAGAGCTAAAGAACCGGGTTAGTCCTGCCCTTTTCGCGATCCTGCAGGCCAACACGGGAAATCTGAGCTCGACCCGCGCGATGAGTTCGCTGGCTGAGCATTTTGAGATCGAAGAAACGGAGTTCGTCGAAGAAGAATTCGGCCCCGCGGTCTTCGGGGCGAGCCTTGTGAATTTTCCGAAAACGCTGAAAACCAGAACGGTTTCGACTAAGAAAACGCCGGTCGAGTTCGCGCCGCGATACAATCCGGTTAGTTCGCATTCGATCGGGCGATAATTGTTTTGTTATGCAGACCATAGAGATTCCCATCAGTGAGTATCGGAGTTTAGTGGATGAGTTGGCTCTCTTAAAGGACACGGCATTGCTTGAGAATGTGAACCGGCTCATCGATCTCCTGTACCAGGACAAATATGGCCTGTACATGGGGGATTTCACTGACGACCTCACCGAGGGCGTTATGGCTGAAGCGTGGGAGGAATCCTCGATTGACTGGAACTAAATATCACCAAAAAGAGATTGTACCTGTTCCCTTTCCTTACTCTGACCTGAGCAGTGCCAAAAAGAGACCGGTTTTGATCGTCTCGAACGATCGATATAATGAAACGTTCAAAGATGTGTTGGTTTGCGTTATTACCTCCAATCTGCGAAATGACCCGTATTCGGTCGAACTGGGCATTCGGACCTCGAGATCGGAGTCCTTCCAGAAACCTCTCTAGTAAAAGCCCACAAGTTATTTACTGTTGATCAGGCGAAAATTATTAGGAAATACAGTATTGTAAAGGTCGATTACTTTGATAGGGTGGTCGCCAAAATTCAGGCGTTGATAGAGAAGTAGACGTCAAACTGACCACTGGCCACCGACAACTGACCACTGTTTATGCCAACCGGATATTTTAGCCTGATCCTTCACGCCCATCTTCCGTTTGTCCGCCATCCGGAATATCCTGAATTTCTTGAGGAAGATTGGCTTTACGAGGCGATCACGGAGGTCTATCTTCCGCTGATCTTTATTTTTCAGTCGCTGCATGAGCAGGGAATTAAGCCGCGGCTCGCGATGAATGTTTCGCCGCCGTTGTGCGAGATGCTGGCCGATCCGCTCTTGCAGGAACGCTACACAGCACACATTGAGAACCTGCTAGAGCTGGCGAGAAAAGAGCTTGAGCGAGCAAAAACCGAAGATCAGAATTTCCACGACGTCGCTCGAATGTACGTCGACAATCTCTCGGCCTCGCTCGATCTCTGGAACAACCGCTACAGTCGCAACCTGATCAACGCCTTTCGCGAACTGCAGGACGAAGGCGTCGTCGAGATCATTACATGCTGTGCGACACATGGCTTCATGCCGCTGATCTCAACGCCCGAAGCACGCCGGGCTCAGGTCCAACTCGCGGTCGCAAATTATAAAAAGCACTTCGGCCGTCAGCCCCGCGGCATCTGGCTCGCGGAATGCGCTTATGAACCGGGCGTTGAGGACCTGCTAAAGGAAAACGGCATTGAGTATTTTATAAGCGACACGCACGCAATACTTTACGGCGATCCGCGGCCGCGTTATGGCGTTCATGCCCCGGTCGTTTGTCCGAATGGAACGGCAGTTTTTGCACGCGACGTCGAAACGAGCCAGCAGGTTTGGTCGGCTGAGATCGGTTACCCGGGCAACGACCTTTATCGCGAATTCTACCGCGACATTGGCTGGGACGCCGATTACGAATATCTCAAACCGCACCTTCACGCCAGCGGCGAACGCCGTCATCTTGGGCTAAAATATCACCGCATCACCGGCCGCGATGTGCCGCAGAATCGCAAAGAGCCGTACATCCCCGCGATGGCGCGCGACAAGGCGGCAGAAAACGCGTCGCACTTCATCGGGGAACGCATCAAGCAGGCGCATAAACTCCGTGAGACCTTCGAAGGCCATCCGCCGCTGGTCGTAAGCCCTTATGATGCTGAGCTTTACGGCCATTGGTGGTTCGAGGGGCCGCAGTTCATCGACTTCTTTTTCCGCAAGATCCACTTCGACCAGACTGACATTGAATGCATCACGCCCGGTGACTTCCTGGACAGCGGATTGCCGATCCAGGTCCAGCAGCCGACTGCTTCAAGTTGGGGCGAGGCCGGGTATTACAAGGTCTGGATCAATGAGGGCAACTCGTGGATGTACCCGTACCAGCACGACGCCGAACGCAAAATGACTGACTACGCGAACCGCTACAAAGCCGACGCGTCGGAACTGCAAGTTCTTATTCTCAACCAAATGGCCCGCGAACTCCTGCTCGCACAGTCGTCCGACTGGGCCTTTCAGATCTATCAGGGCACAACGGTCGAATACTCATCACGCCGCTTCCAGTCCCACATCTACCGCTTCGACCTCCTGACAAAAATGCTCGACACAGGCGAGGTCGATGACGACCTGCTCTGGGAAATAGGCTCGCGAGATAACATCTTCGCCGAGGTTGATTTCCGGGTTTATTGCAGCAATTAAATGAAGACTTTTGAGTTCTTTGAGCAGGGACTATCCACGATTCCGACATCCGTCGGGTGGTATCTTGCCGACCTTGGCGAGGCGCTCGGAAAGCAGGCTCTGTTTACTAATCAATCTCCTCAGAAGCTAAAGGTCCTACTCGAAAACGCGATGATTGAAAGCGCGATCTCTTCGAACAGGATCGAGGGTGTCGAGATAGGCGACGATCGTGTCCGTGCCGTTGTGTTGGGAAATGCACGCCTAAACGAACGCAGTGAGGAGGAAGTCCGCGGCTATCGCGACGCTTTAGAGCTAATACACAAATTTGGACGAGAAATGGAATTGAATGAGGAACTCATCCTTAAGCTCCATTACCTTTCCCGAGCCAAAGAAGGTGATGCCGGCGGCTACAAAGAGAGAAATAATGACATTATCGAAAAGTTTCCCGACGGTCGAAGTCGTGTAAGGTTCTCGCCGGTTTCGCCGGAACATACCCGCGAATACGTTCTCCGGCTATTGGATGCCTGGCATCGATGCCTAGCCGAGAAATGGGTGCATCCGTTGATAGCCGTGGCGGCGTTTAACCTGGATTTTCTGTGTATTCACCCATTCCGCGATGGCAACGGTCGGGTGTCGAGGCTGTTGTTCCTTCTGCAAACCTATCAGCTTGGCTACGATGTCGGGCGTTACATCAGCCTCGAAAAACTGATCGAGGAGAACAAAGAGAGGTATTACGAAACACTTCTGAAAAGCTCCGCAGGCTGGCACGAGGGCGGACACGACCCATGGCCGATAATCGGGTTTCTCAACTACATCCTCAAACAGGCATACAAGAACTTCGAAGAACGCTCAAGCATGGCGGCTTCACCGCGTGGTGAAAAAACTGAGATGATATTAGCCGCCGTCGACCAGATGCCGAATGAGTTTAGGATCTCGGATATCGAGAAAAAGGTGCCTGCCGGAATCGACCTGATCCGAAAAGTTCTGAGGAAACTTAAGGATGACGGGCAAATATGCGTAACATCTTCCGGACGAAATGCTACGTGGAAGAAACTAGGTACTAACTAAATAAACTAGGTATTAAACTAGGTATTAACTTCATTCGACCGCTCGATCTACGCATTTTGCTACAAAATCAGCATTTTGCGCCACTTTACGCATAATTATACGATTCATGCGGTTTGCTATATCATTTTGACCGCGATTCAGGTAGCTTTTTAGGCGTGAGGAATTTATCCATGAAACTCCTGATACCCGTTTTCGTCTTGCTGATTCTTACTCACTCTGCGTTTGGTCAGGTGGCCGAGGTCGGTACTCCTGAATACGAGACGTGGATCAAGCCATATCGTTCGGCTCTGATACACTCCGGGTCTTCGCGGCGGGCCGCTGAAGGCGAAGCGGATCCACCGTTCGGCGTTATCACGGTTGTGACTCAGGCGACTGGCGACTCGGCGTGGATGCTAGCATCTATGTCGCTCACCACAGGTTTTGTAGCAAGGCGCAGTGGTGCGGTCGAATCTTTCTCTAGACGGACGCTCGGCTTCAGAAGTGGTTGTTGCGGCCAGATGACTGCCGACGAGGTATCTAGAGCAAAACAGATTCTTTCAGATCTGCCATCCGATGGAGGCCGCTTGCCGCCGAACGGTCGCCGTATTCTTGTTCAGAAGGCTGGAGCCGGGGCTATCGATGCAAGGGTTTATGACCTCGCGTTTGTTCCTGACAAAGTTCTCGAACTGCTTAGATTAACCCAGACAAATATTGGAAGTTACGTTCCGACGTTTCAGCCTGAATCGACGGTTAGTGACGTGGACCACTCCGATTTGCGGGGTTTTGCGGTTGCGGGCGACGGGCGATTTGCGGTTACGACGCGGGGCCACAGTTCGTTGCGGGTTCGAAGATTCCTGACGACAAAGGGTGCGTCGCAGGACTTCGAGGAAATTAAGCTGCCGCCAAACGCATTCTTCCCGAGGGGGCTGACACTTAGCCCGGACGAATCAACTTTGATTGCGGGAGCCTGGGGCGACATCACGTTCTTCGACACGCGCGAATGGCGCGTCGTAGGGCATATTAAAGTTCCCGTTGCTAATGGGAAATTGCCAAACTACACCGGCTGTCGTTTTATCGAACGCGGCAAATATCTGTTGTTCGATGGCGGGGGGGTTGGGACGCGCGTTTTTGAGACCGGAAGTTGGCGCGAAGTGAAGAAGCCGGAGTCGATCCCCAACGACGCGCTTTTCTATCTGGATTCTCCCGATGCTCGAAGGGCTGTTTTTCAACTCGACAAGAAACTCTATCTTCGAAGCGTCGACCAAAAAATTGGGACGCTCTTTTCGCTCGACGACGACGAACTCATTAACGCATCTTTCTCGCCGGATGGAACTAGACTCGTAATAGTCACGAACGGCAAGCTCCGACGCGGCGAAAATTCGCGGCGGCTGACGAGGATCCGAATTTGGGACGCAAACGAGCTAAGGCAAACTCATGGGCTCATGCCGTTTGAGCAGGATCGTCTGGAAGAGGTCTACGGCATTGACTGGATCGAGGACGGGAAGTATTTTCTGGCCGCCGCGAAAGCGGAATTTTCAAACGCCGGGATCGAAATTTGGGACGCATCTTCGGGCAGACACATCGGTGAGTTGTCGGGGTGCGTCGGAGCTCTGTCAGGTATGACCCGTTTGTCCGACGGCAAGATCGCCGCCGGTTGTTCGCATGGAAAGATCCGGATCTGGGATCTGGCCGCGTCGCTGCGCGAGATAGAGAAGTTCAGACGATCGGGCACGGGTTCTGAAAAGTAATTAGCTCTTTGAAAATTTCTGGGACGCAAACGCACGTATTCCCCTCCTGGACAGGAGGGGTGCCCGCTTCGGGCGGGGTGGTTGAGAAGGTTAGGTAGCGTGAACGAAAACAGGCACCGCGAAGGTTCGGGACGCAAAGCGACGACGCCACAACTAAATGCTCAATCCCCAACCCCTCAACCACCCCGTCAGCCCAAAGCGGCTGCCACCCCTCCTGTCCAGGAGGGGAATTAAGCGAAAACTCCCCGTCAGCCGAAGCGGCTGCCACGCCTTCTGTCCGGGAGGGGAGTTTCAAGTCGACCGTTTGCCTAATTGTTAACAGAAAGTTATCATTACCGTTTACGTTTTCGGAGGAAAATGATGATTGAGAAGGGTGTTGAGATAGCTCCTGCAGAAGGGAAGCTTGGGATCTTGTTGGTTGGTTTGGGCGCTGTGAGTACGACGCTTGTGGCCGGTGTTGAAGCCGTAAAGCGGGGCATTTCGCAGCCTGTGGGCAGCCTGACGCAGCTTGGAACGATCAGGCTCGGTAAGCGAACCGATAATCGTTCGCCGCTTATCAAAGACTTCGTGCCTCTTGCTTCGCTCGACGATGTGGTTTTTGGTGCGTGGGATATTTTCCACGACAGCGCTTACGACGCAGCGATGAACGCCGGCGTACTCGACAAAGATCTCATCAATCAGCTCTCCGAACCGCTCTCGTCGCTCAAGCCGATGGCCGCTGTATTTGAACAGAACTACGTCAAACGCATCACCGGCGAAAACGTCAAGACCGGCAAGAACAAGATGGACCTGGCCGAGCAGCTCATCGCTGACATCGCCAAGTTCAAATCTGACAACAACTGCTCGCGTCTCGTGATGGTCTGGTGTGCATCGACTGAGATCTACATCGAAGAATCGGAGATCCACCAGTCGCTCGAATCGCTTGAAAAAGCGATGTACGATAGCGATCCGTTCGTTGCTCCGTCGATGATCTATGCGTACGCTGCCCTGAAATCGGGCGTTCCGTTCGCCAATGGCGCTCCGAATCTGACAGTCGAGGTTCCGGCTTTTGTCGAGCTTGCCGCCAAAACTGGAACCGCGATCTGCGGCAAAGATTTTAAAACCGGCCAGACCTTGATGAAGACCATCCTGGCACCGGGCCTGAAATCACGAATGCTCGGCCTTGATGGCTGGTACTCGACCAACATCCTCGGTAACCGTGACGGCGAAGTGCTCGACGATCCTGAGAATTTCAAATCGAAAGAGGTTTCGAAGCTGTCGGTTCTCGAACACATCTTCCAGCCTGAGGTTTACCCTGACCTCTACGGCGATTTTTCGCACGTCGTCAAGATCAACTACTATCCGCCCCGCGGCGATAACAAAGAGGGCTGGGACAACATCGACATCTTCGGCTGGCTCGGCTACAAAATGCAGATCAAGGTCAACTTCCTCTGCCGCGATTCGATCCTGGCCGCACCGCTTGCGCTCGATCTCGCATTGTTCATGGACCTCGCTCAGCGTGCGGGAATGAAAGGCGTTCAGGAATGGCTTTCGTTCTATTTCAAGGCTCCGCAGACCGCTCCGGGGCTTTATCCTGAACACGACATCTTCATCCAGCTAATGAAGTTAAAAAATACGCTTCGGCACATGAAAGGCGAGGAGCTGATCACTCACCTTGGTCTCGAATATTACGATTAGTTCGCTACGCTCCATCAACGTGTTCGGGCCCGAAGATCCACGTTTTCGGGCCCGATAAATTCCCATAGTCAGGCATTTTCCAGAAAAAAGATTTAACGCCGTGTTAATTTGTATTGCACGCTGGCGGATTTCTGTGTTAAAAATAGTCTCTGGCGGGCTTTCATACTCGCCGTCTCTGGACTGTCACCTTCCAGACAATAAAGTTCAGCCAACGTAAAATCTGTTGAAATCATCATTAGTGTCGACGAGCAAGTCGTCACGCATGACGGCAAGTTTGTTAAGTCAGACACGTTCTATTTACACGGGCAGTACAGGGCCCCTTGAGGTAAAAATGAAACAGGAAACGGCTAAGAAAAAGGAACAGACAGATGGCGGAATTCTTCTCGATCCCGATCGCAAGAGCCCGCGGGCGGCGGAGTTCGAGGATAAATTGTCGGCACGCATAGTCGGGCAGGAGAGGGCAGTCCGTCGCATGAGCGGGCTCTTCCAGATCTATCTGGCGGGCATGAACAACCCGTCGCGACCGATCGGCACGATGCTTTTCCTTGGGCCAACAGGATCGGGTAAGACCCGAGTCGTTGAGGCCGCTTCCGAAGTGCTCTTTAATGATGCCTACTCGGTCGTCAAGATCGACTGTGCCGAGTTTCAGCACTCGCATGAGATCGCTAAACTGATCGGCTCGCCTCCGGGATATCTCGGTCATCGGGAAACGGCACCGATGCTCACGCAGGAAAATCTCGACAAGGCCCATACCGATGACACCAAGCTGACATTCGTACTTTTCGACGAGATCGAGAAGGCTTCAGATTCGCTGTGGCAGCTGCTGCTTGGCATTCTCGACAAGGCAACTTTGACGCTTGGTGACAATCGACGCGTCGACTTTTCCCGAACCGTCGTCATCATGACGTCAAACCTCGGAGCCCGCGAAATGTCTGATATGATCTCAGGCGGCATCGGATTTACCCCGAGCAAGACGGATCAGGCAAAAGAGGATAACGAGATCGATTCGAAGATCTATCGCACCGCTCTCGAGGCGGCGAAGCGGAAGTTTTCGCCGGAGTTCATGAATCGTATCGATAAGGTGGTGGTCTTCAGAAGTCTCAAAGAACATCACCTGCGAAAGATCCTCGACATCGAACTGACGGCGGTTCAGGATCGCATTACCGAATCGGCGGGCACGAAGTTTATCTTCGAATGTACGGAAGATGCTAAGGAGTTTTTGCTTAGCGAGGGCATCGATCTCAAATACGGAGCCCGGCACTTGAAGCGTTCGGTCGAGCGGTTCCTCGTCTATCCGTTGTCAAATCTCGTTGCTACGCAGCAGGTCGAAACGGGCGATTATGTGCTGGTCGATTTTGACGCAGACACAGCCCAGCTGACGTTTACGAAGCAGTCCGGCAAGATGATCATCGCTGACGCCGGGCCGAGGATCGACGATGACAGCGAACCCCTTATCAGCGCGGATGCCGTTGGATTGCCGCTGCCCGCTTCGCAGGTCGCTACCGGCATGAGCAAGTCGAAGGGCGAGAATAACGATGTCTAGATCGTAGATGACATCGAGGATACGACCGGGCTGTTCGAGAACATCGAGCAGCCCGGTCTACGTTAACTCGCGGCACTACGTAGACCAGCCGAGAGATCTATTTACCGCCTCGTGCCAGCGGCGGAGCATCTCGGATGCTTTTGCCTCGGACATTTGAGGGCTAAAGGTTCGATCTGCTTTCCAATGTGTAGTTAGTTCCTGCTTATCCGCCCAGAAACCTACAGCAAGCCCGGCAAGGTATGCGGCCCCTAGCGCCGTCGTTTCCGCGACCATCGAGCGGACAACCGGGATCTGGAGAATGTCCGCTTGGAACTGAAGCAGGAGATCGTTCTTGGTCGCACCGCCGTCGACACGGAGCTCGGCAAGCGATGAACGAGAGTCGGCATTGATTGCGGTCAGCAGGTCGGAAGTTTGAAAAGCTATCGATTCGACCGCCGCCCGGGCAATGTGAGCGGCTCCGGTTCCGCGGGTTAAGCCGATGATCGTTCCGCGCGCGTTCTGATCCCAGTGGGGCGTTCCAAGCCCGGCAAACGCAGGCACAAAATATACGCCGCCGTTATGTTCAACGGTCGATGCGAGCGATTCCACGTCAGATGACCTGTCGATGATTCCGAGCGAATCACGCAGCCATTGAATGACCGCTCCACCGATGAAGACACTGCCTTCGAGTGCGTATTCGGTCGTGTCGCCAATATGCCATGCGACCGTCGAAAGCAATCGATTATCCGAAGCGACGGGTACGGTCCCGACGTTTTGAAGCATAAAGCAGCCGGTTCCATAGGTATTCTTGGTCGAGCCCGGCGAGAAACACGCCTGTCCGAAAAGAGCCGCCTGCTGGTCTCCGGCAAGGCCGGCAATTGGAATACCAGCAAGTTCTGACGGCGTTAGCACCGCGCCAAAAACCTCTGATGATGACCTAACTTCCGGTAGTATCGCTGCAGGTATTGCAAAGATATTCAGTAATTCTTCATCCCAGCTTAGAGAGCGGATATTGAATAAAAGGGTTCGCGATACATTCGAGCGGTCGGTTATATGCAGGGTGCCGTTCGTCAGCTTCCAAATTAGCCATGAATCGACGGTGCCAAACGCGAGTTCACCTGCATTTGCACGCTCTCTTGCCCCGGAGATGTTGTCGAGCAGCCAGGCGATCTTGCTGGCGCTAAAGTATGCATCAACCTCGAGGCCGGTTTTATCTCGAATGAGATCGCCGTGTTTCGACCTGATCTCATCACAGAAACCGGCGGTTCTACGATCCTGCCAAACGATCGCATTATGGATCGGCTCTCCGGTCTTTCGATCCCAGATGATGGTCGTTTCACGCTGATTTGTTATGCCGACCGCCGCGATATCGGCGCGAGTCAGTTTGGCCTTTTGCAGGGCTTCGACCGCTGTTGAGATCTGAGTCTCCCAGATCTCTGCAGGATCATGTTCGACCCATCCGCTCTGCGGATAGATCTGCGTATACTCCTTCTGCGAGGACGATATCGGCCTGCCTTCGTGGTCGAAAACGATGGATCTGCTGCTGGTCGTGCCTTGGTCAAATGCGAGTATGTATTTCATAAACGACGATGTTTCCGATAATCCTAGCCTTGCGTAGGCACTCGACGCAAGCTTCATTGTCGCTTGAATAACATATATGGACAGAGTAATATGTCGCTATGAATGACGAGCATCTTAAGGACCTCGAAGCGATCTTCCTCGCTTTTTCCGATCCGACACGGCTGCGCTTGGTCGGCTTGATGGCAGGTGGCGAGGTTTCGGTTAGTTTTCTAGCCGAGCAAACAGGCGAGAGCCAGCCAAAGATATCGCGGCATCTCGCGTACTTGCGCGATTGCGGTGTTGTAACGACGAGACGCGACGGCAAGTGGATATTTTACTCACTTCAGCAGTTCGACGATCGCAGAATTGTCGGGGTGGTCGATGCTGTAATTCAAGCTCTCGGGCCTGATTCTTCTGCTGAGCGGGGGAGTGTGATCACGCGATCGGATTCGGATGAGCATGTAGACCTGAAGCACCGGAGTGCGACACGAGAAGATGCCGCGGAATTGGAGATATTCCTGCTTTAGTTTCCATTCTCGCGGTAAGGACAATGGCGGCATTTGTTGTCGCAGCAGTGTCCACGATTTAACAGGTAACGGCGAGTCAAGACCATCATTCCATTTTCGAAATAGAAGTCGCGGCCTTCCACAAAGGTTTCGATTATTTCCTCGCTCCTTGTGTTCGGTTCAATACTATCGTGCATACAATGCAAGAAACTCCTTGTTTCCCTCGGCGCCAAGTATCGGCGATTCGATAACGCCTATCACCTTGAGCCCAAGGCTGATACAGAACTCATTGATCTCGCGAACAACCCTTTCGTGCTTGTCCGCCTCACGAACGATGCCGCCTTTACCCACTTCGCTTCTACCCACCTCAAACTGCGGTTTTATCAAAACGACGATCCTGCCGGATGCGGTCAGAACCGGAATTATGGCTGGGATCACTTTGGTTACTGATATGAACGAAACGTCCATAACAGCAAGGTCAAACTCTTCGCCGAGATCCGCAGGCGTCAGGTAGCGTGCGTTTGTCTGCTCCCGAACGTCGACACGCGGATCATTGCGCAGCGACCATACCATCTGATTTGTGCCGGAGTCGATCGCGACCACTTTCGCGGCACCGTGCTGCAGCAGGCAATCGGTAAAGCCTCCAGTCGACGCTCCGACATCGAGACAAGTCAGGCCGGTGGCATCGATCGCGAATTCTTGGAGAGCCTTCTCAAGCTTCAGCCCGCCTCTGCTTACGTACCTAGTTTCAGAAGACGCGCCTTTGAGCCGCAGGGTTGCAGATATCTCGATCTTTTCAGAAGGCTTTTCGACGCGGCGTTCATCCGCAAGCACAACACCTGACATTATTAACGCTTGCGCACGCGTACGCGATTCGACCAGTCCGCGGTCAACCAGCAGTTTGTCGATGCGTTCTTTCGTCATTCGTCGAGAGCGTCGGCTGAGAAATTGCTAAGCTCGTCTCCTTCCACTTCATAGTGGATCTCGATAGGCCGACAGCAGACTTCGCAATCCTCGATATACGATTGTGAGCCCGCGGACAGATCAAGGACAAATGAGATCTCTTCACCGCAATACGGGCAAGTAAAAAAATGCTCGATCTCCATAAAGTCTTCTAATTTTCGAACCGTTTCGGTAAGGCAAACTCCAATGATATTCTACTTGCGACAATGACTGAAAGACCGAAGTTAGAATCCGACGACCAATCAAAAGCAAAGCTAACGGCGTTTGCAAAGTATGCGTGGTGCGTACTCGGCTACAACTTGCTCGTAGTTCTGTGGGGAGTATTTCTCCGTGCTTCCAAATCCGGCGACGGCTGCGGGATGCACTGGTTGACGTGCCACGGCGAAGTTCTGCCGACTGCTCCCGAATTTAAGACTGTCATTGAGTTCACGCACCGACTAATGAGCGCCTTTGACGGGCTGCTAATGTTGATCCTGCTTGGCTGGGCGATCGTGATCTGGCGTAGGTCGCGTGATCAACAGGCGAAAAGCGTTCTCAAAACGACGGCGGCATCTTTCTTTTTCGTTCTGACCGAAGGAGCGATCGGTGCCGGGCTGGTTCTGACCGGAAATACGGCGGAAACACTCACCGCGGCCCGCCCGTTCTGGATGGCGGCCCATCTGATCAATACCTTCATACTGCTGGCATTCCTTACTCTAACCGCGCGACGGGCGAGCGGGTCAGCAGGCTTAAAGTTTCGTGTTGCTCCTAAATACATCGGAGCGATCGCCGCAGCGGTAGTTGCGATCCTGGTTGTCGGCATCACAGGTTCGATAGCGGCTTTGTCGAATATGGTCTTTCCGTCAGGAACCCTATCGGAAAGCGTTGCGAAGGATTTCTCGGAAACATCGCATATCCTGCTTAGGCTGCGGCTTCTTCATCCGACGAGCGCGATACTCGCAAGCGTTTTCGTCATCTTTGTTGCGGGCTGGCTTGCAAAAGAGCGTTTTGGAGACAAGATCGTTTCTCGCTGGTCAAATGTCCTGGCCGTTCTCATTCTTTTTCAGATCGCCTTCGGTGCGGCCACGTTGTTGATGCTTGGCCCGATCGTGATGCAGTTAGGGCATTTGATCATTGCAGATGCGATCTGGATAAGTTTTGTGATGTTTGCAGCTGCGTTTTTGTCGTCGGATGCTGAGCCAATGCCGTCTACCGAACCCAAGCGACTATAGATTTTCTCGCCACTCTCTTCCGCGGTTCACGAGATCATCCAATGATCTCTGCAGCAGTGCGGTCGATGCTTCCAGAGCTTCGTCATCCGCATCCGGCTGAACCACTATAGGTTCTGCAAAAAAGACCTTGGCCTTTGAGAATGGCCTTGGTATTTGAAGTTTGTCCCATGAGCCGAGCGATCTAAATGACGACGACTCAATAATGAACGGTATGATCGGGCAACCGGTCCGTTTTGCGAGCAGCGTTGGGCCTGGTTTGGCGATATATCTGGGGCCTCGTGGGCCATCGATCGTAAAGCCGGAGGGAATGCCGCTTTTCATAAGCCGGATCATCTCGACCAAAGCTCGGGTGCCGCCCCGTGTGGACGAGCCTTTGATAACGCCGAATCCAAGCCGCTGTATGCATCGTGCCGTATATTCGGCGTCGAAACTTATCGACGACATCACAACTATCCCGCGATCGCGAAAAAAGTACGTCGAAGCAACGATGCGGTCGTGCCAGAAACACAGGATAGGCGGTTTGCCATCGCCGTCCTTATTAGCCATCGGGTCGACTCCCTCTAGCTCGTATCGGAGGGTCGCCCCGATCAATCTTACGAGCATGTAAAACACCCAGCCGCCGGTCCGTATTAAGAACCGCTGCTTGCGCGAGTAATGGGATATGTCCTGAAACTCGTAAACTTTGTCGAATTGGTCTGCCACAGCTAGAAAACATCTATCAAGTTAGGTTATTATTTGCAACAACGACCACTGACAAATCGTACACTCTTTTGCCTTCCGATCTGGCATATATGCAGCGAAAAATCCTCATCATCGACGATCACGACGACCTTGCAACAGCGCTCGAAGAAGTGTTCGCACACGTCGGCCACGCAGTCGAGGTCCTCGAACATCGTCATGAGGCCATTACTCGCGACCTCGAGTCGTACGATCTGGTGATCACGGATCTCGACGTAGATGGCTCTGTCGCCGTCGCTGAGTCAAATGGCAACGGCGCCGTTTGTCTGCCCAACATGTCAACGGTCAGAGGCGGCGAACATATTAAGGCGTTCAAGATATGTGCAACAAATTTTCGCCGGGACGAGTTTGATGAGAACGAACTGAAAGACATCGTCGCTACTGTACTCGATTACAAGATCCGGTTTGTTGATAAGAAAGAAGCCGTTGCGGACCTTCACGAAAATATCGAGTTTGAACTGCCGAGTGCCATCTCGCTGATGCACATTGTTCTCGAATACCTGATGAAGCGGGTAGAAAGGCTGGGCGTGATCAACCCCGAACAATCAAACCTTTTTGTGGCTCTTGATGAGGCGTTCGTGAATGCCGTCAAACATGGCAATAAGTTCGACGCGAAAAAACTCGTTCGCATCACAGCCGAAGTTTCAAAGCAGGAAGCCAGATTTACCATCGAAGACGAGGGCGAAGGCTTTGACGTCAAGAACATCCCCGACCCGCTCGACCCCGAGAATCTCTTTAAAACCAGCGGCCGCGGCGTCCTGTTCATCTACAACATAATGGACGAGGTCAGCTATAACGACCGAGGGAATCGGCTGACGATGGTCAAAAAGGCGGTTGAAGTATCGGATCAAAATTGATCTCGCGATAACTTTAGTTTCACGGCCCTAATCCAGTTGTCAGAAGCCTTATGCGAGTAACCATCGCGCAGATCAACACCACCAACGGCGACATCGCCGGGAATACTCGAAAAATAATCGAAGCGATCGAGAAGGCGAAGTCAGATCTTTCGGATCTGGTCGTATTTCCTGAGGTCGTTACGCACGGTTACACGTCGCAGGATTGGTTTCAGGATGCTGACATCATTGCCGAGGTCGATGAGCCGCTCCGCGAGATCATTCCGGCAACCGAAGGCATTACCGCGATCATTGGCACGATTCGCCGCAACGAGGATACGGACGGGCGACGCCTCTACAATTCGGCAGCAGTGATTGCCAACGGCGAGCTAATTGGGTTTGCCGACAAGACATTGCTGCCGGAATATGACGTATTTGACGATCCTCGGTATTTTGAGCCGAGTGATGGGCGGCATCGGCGGTTGTTTGAGGTTAATGGCGTAAAACTTGGAGTGGTCGTCTGCGAGGACTTTTGGAACGACAAAACTTTCTGGAAAGAAAGGCTTTACGAGACCGACCCGACGGACGAAGTTATTGCAATGGGAGCGGACATTATCGTCTCGGTCAATGCCTCGCCTTACAACAAAGGCAAAATAAAGCTCCGTTGCGACATGGTCGCTCATCGGGCAAAACTGCAGAAAAAGCCTATCGTTTTTGTTAATCTCGTTGGCGGCAACGACGGCATCGTGTTTGACGGAGCAAGTCTGATCGCGGACGAAGAGGGCGACATTATTCTTCAGGCGGCTGCTTTCGAGGAGTTTGTCGAAACGGTTGAACTCGACGTTAGAAAGCCAGATGCACGCGGTATCACAGGTGGCGAGATCGATGCGATACATAGTGCTCTCGTACTTGGGATCCGTGATTATGCGGCTAAGAATGGTTTCAAGAAGGCTGTTTTAGGGCTTTCTGGCGGGATCGATTCGACCCTTGTTGCAGCGCTCGCATGCGAGGCGATGGGGCCGGAAAACGTGCTTTGTGTGATGATGCCGTCACCCTTTTCCTCTGAGGGCAGTATCAAAGACAGCGAGGAACTCGTGCGAAATCTCGGCTGTGAAAGCCGGATCGAGCCAATTTCCGCGACTTTCGAGGTTTTGCTCAAGCAGATGGGCTTGCACAAACCCACAAAAGGCGGCGAATCGCTTGCGGCGGAGAATATGCAGTCGAGATTACGCGGGGTGATCCTGATGGCGATCTCAAATGCGGAAGGGCGATTGCTGCTCTCGACTGGCAACAAAAGCGAACTTGCGGTCGGATACTGCACGCTCTACGGCGACACGAATGGTGGTCTTGCCGTGCTCGGTGACGTTCTTAAAACCGAAGTCTGGCAGATCGCTCGTCACATGAACGACAAAGTCGGACGCGAGATCATTCCAAACAAGATCATCGACAAAAAACCGTCCGCCGAGCTAGCCCCAAACCAGTTCGATCAGGACAGTCTGCCCCCATATGAAGTCATGGATCCGATCCTGCGGATGTATTTCGAACAGAAAGCATCTCCAACCGAGATAATCGACGCCGGAAACGACGCTGATCGCGTATATTGGATCCTCAACAAGGTCGAACACCCTGCTAATGAGTTCAAACGCCAGCAGCTTCCGCCTACGATCATCATCTCAAAAAACGCGATCGGCGTTGGCCGTAGACGGCCGATAACCCATAAGTTCAAACGGTACAACGATAATCCGCAGTGAACTGGTCTTCCAAAAAAGCTGATCGAACAGATTTTTCTTTCAAAATAGTCATTTGTGTACTAATATCTAAAGCGGAAGCCGCCTCGGTTTACTGCACTCCATTTTCTACGTTCCCAGTCGAAAATAACTGAAAAATAGAGCTTATTCGGACTATTCTCCTTGCGACGAAGGTGAATCTGTCACCATCCCGGACGTTCTTCGGTGCCGCGAAGACTATGGAAGTATCTGTAAATCCACATTTTAATCGATCAGGGACGGTTCCGGCCGTTTCTATTATCACGCCCGCATATATGGTCGCCGATCTGATCGGCGAGACCCTAGATTCAGTGATCGCACAGACGTTTCAGGATTTCGAGTGGATCGTCGTAAATGACGGTTCGCCGGATACGGATGCTCTTGAAAGGGCTCTCGAACCCGTCCGAGACCGGATCGTTTACGTCAAACAGCAAAATAAAGGGGCTGCGATCGCCCGGAATACAGCGATCGACCACGCCCGTGGAGAATATCTTGCGTTCCTCGACGGAGACGATATATGGGTTCCCGAGTACCTGGAATCGCAGTTAGGATTTCTTAAAAAATACGAGCTTTCGATGGTCTACTGCGACGCGAAGCTTATCGGCCAGTCCGATGGGTTTGGAGAGACCTTCATGGAGCAGGCACCGTCGAACGGCGAGGTTTCGGTGTCGTCTTTGCTGGCCTTGACTACAAACGTCATTACATCAGGGACCGTCGTGTTCAAGGCAGCTGTCGACAAAGTTGGCCGGTTTGAGAATGCTCGGATCCAGGCTGAGGATTTTAATCTTTGGGTGAGGATCGCCCATGCCGGATATCGGATCGGATACAGTAAAAACGTGCTTCTCAGCTATCGAGTCAGCTCGACCGGATTTTCAGGCGGGGCGGAAAATCGACTGATACGGGCGATCGACGCGTTCCAACGAATTGAATGCCAGATCGATCTATCCGCATCCGAGAAGGCCGTCTTGCACGAAAAGATCAAGGATTTTGAAGCGGAACTCTCCGTCGTAAAAGGGAAGCAGTGCCTACTGATCGGCGATTTTCGCGAGGCTCGCAAAGCGTTCGCCACCGCTCGAAAACGCCGTAATTCGCTGAAGCTGTTAGCAGCAGAACTATTGACTCGGGTCGCCCCGAGATTAGCCGCAAAGGTTTACCTTAAGCTCAATCCAGCCGAGGTGCCTTTTGTAGCTGCAAGATAATGATCTGCAAGGGTAAAAGATAGATTGGGGAACAGTACCGAACAACCTAGATCCTTAAAGGAACAGAGCGCTTGGCTATTAATTGCCAAGATCATCGCGTTCGCATTTAGTTTTGCGCTTCCGTTGATGATCGTTCGAAGCCTGACTCAGGAACAGGTAGGGCACTACCGCGAGGCTTTTTTGGTCATCACCAATGCGATGATCATTCTGCCTCTTGGGTTTTCGATGAGCGCCTACTATTATCTCGCTCGAGAGACTGAAAGACGTGGGGCAGCGGTATTTAACATCCTCATCTTCAATTTTCTGGCAGGCGGGCTCGCCGCTCTCACTCTGTATTTGTTTCCATGGCTGCTGGGGAGCTTTCTTCGTACTCCTGCCCTAACCGAATTGGGCCCTATGATGGGGCTGGTCATTTGGGTCTCGATATTCTCGGCTTTTCTTGAGATCGTCGCTATTGCCAATTCCGAAGCCCGATCCGCAACCATATTCATAATTTTTGCAGCTCTTTCGAAAACGCTGTTGATGGGGTCCGCTGTGCTGTTTTTTGGCAGTGTCGAGGCGATCATTCTCGCTGCGCTGATCCAAGGCGTGATCCAGTCAGCCATACTCTTGAACTACCTTAGATCGAGATTTCCAGGTTTTTGGACGAGTTTCGATCCGGCATTCTTCCTCGAGCAATCAAGGTACGCGATCCCGTTCGGTCTTACGGCGATCCTGTTCATCGCACAAACGGATATCCACAACTACTTTGTCGTGTACAAATTCAGCTCTCAGGATTTTGCGATATACGCGTATGGCTGTTTTCAGCTTCCACTGATCTCGATGCTTGCTGAATCGGTTGCTTCTGTACTCATCCCGCACATGAATACGCTTCAAAAATCAGGTGATCATGACGAGATGATACGACTTACGGTCAGGGCAATGGAGAAGCTGTCGTTTGTCTATTTTCCTTTATATGTCTTTCTGATGATCACGGCGGGAACTTTCATTACGACGTTGTTTACGCACCAATATGACGCGAGCACGACGATCTTCATGATAAATCTCACGGCGATCCCGATCTCGATATTTCTTACCGACCCTCTGGTCAGATCGTTCAAAGAGCTGGGCCGCCTCTTTTTGGTCCGGCGGGCGTTCGTGCTAACGGCGATGCTTGCGGTGCTCTATTTCGGACTCGACCATCTCAGCATGGTTGGCATAATCTCGGTCGCCGTCGGGGCGATCCTGCTCGAAAAGATCATTGGCGAAGCAATGATAATCAGAAAACTCGGTGTCGGGTTAGGCCATCTTCCTTTGCTAAAGAATATAGGGAAAACGGCGGTAATAAGCCTGGTCGCAGGGCTCTTTACGTATCTGGTCTATTCGAACGTTCACGTCTACCTCGAGAAGGTTGGCGAGCATTTCGCGGCAGAGGCTTTCCACACCCAGCAAATGAGCACTCTCAATTTTGTGGGCGGCAGCCTTGTGTTGTTTATTTCCGCTCTCGTTTTCGTGCCGATCTATCTCTTGGCAGCAAATCTCTGGGGCGTGATCGAGGAAAGTGAAAAAGAATTTCTGAGGAAGCATTTAAGGAAGGTTCTGCCGAAGGGCTGGATACAGCCGGTGGCTGATTCGCGGGGTTAATTTATGTGTGGCATTGCTGGTTTCATCTCAAGGGGTCAAAATGACCGCGATCGTCGGGCGGCATTGCTCGACTCAATGTGTCGCGTGATCACCCACCGCGGCCCCGATGAGCAGGGAACTGCGATCGAGGGCAGGGCCGCAATGGGAATGCGCCGTCTGTCGATCATCGATCTCGCTACGGGCCAGCAGCCAATTTACAATTCGGATCGGACAAAACTGATCGTATTCAACGGCGAGATATACAATTATCGCGAACTGAAAACGGAACTCGAACAACGCGGTTTTAAGTTCAAAACGAACTCCGACACCGAAACGATCCTTCACGCTTTTGACGCATTCGGCCCAGACTGCTTAAGAAAATTACGCGGGATGTTTGCCTTTGCGATCTGGGATATCGTTGAGCAGTCACTCTTCATCGCTCGTGACCGGGTTGGGAAAAAACCGCTGTTCTACACAATTACTGATTCTGGTGAATTTGTTTACGGTTCAGAGATCAAGGTCTTGCTTGAGCACGGTGGAGTCAGACGGTCAATTGATAATGGAGCTCTGGATTCATACCTAACTTTCGGATATGTCCCCGAAAACCTCTGTATCTTCCAAGGCGTCAAGAAACTCGAACCAGGGCATTTTCTCATTTTCAAAGATGGAGAAGTTCGGACGGAACGCTATTGGGACTTCGATTTTTCCCAGGATAAATTGACAGGAACTGAGGACGAGATCGCGGCGGAACTGCTTGAGAAGCTTCGTGAGGCGGTTCGCATAAGGTTGATCTCGGAAGTTCCCCTTGGTGCCTTCCTGTCGGGCGGCGTCGATTCGAGCGCGATCGTCGGATTAATGTCTCAAGTCATCGATCAGCCTGTTAAGACATTTTCGATCGGCTTTAACGAGGACAGTTTTAACGAACTGAAATATGCAAGGGCGACTGCAAAGCACTTCAACACCGATCATCATGAGTTCATCCTGACGCCGGATTTCGTTGACATTGTCGATGATCTCGTGTGGCATTTTGATGAGCCGTTTTCGGATCAGAGCTCCTTAGCGACCTTTATGGTCGCAAAAATGGCCCGTGAATTTGTGACCGTCGTTCTCTCAGGAGATGGTGGCGATGAGCTATTTGCGGGTTACACGCGTTATGTAATCGATCAGTCGCGAAACGGATTCGGCAAGCTGCCCAGATCGCTTCGCCAAAACATACTTCGTCCGCTCAGCGAAACGTTGCCGAACGGAGCTCGTGGAAAGAATTTTCTTTTCAATATCTCGCTTGATGCGGCGGCACGATACATCGACTCTATCTCACATTTCAACGGGCCGAGACGGCGAAAGCTCTACTCGTCGGAAATAAGAACGAAGATGAACGGAAGCTTCGAACTTGGCGAGAAGACGTTTCAACAGATCGCCGGAAGCTCAAATACCGAAGATCCTATAGAGGAATTGCTATATCTTGATAGCAAAACCTACTTGCCCGCCGATATTCTGACCAAAGTCGACCGCATGACCATGGCGTCATCACTTGAAGCTCGTAGCCCTCTCCTGGACAACGAACTGATCGAGTTTGTTTCACGAATCCCGTCAGGCTTGAAGCTTCGCGGAAAAGAAACCAAGTACATTTTCAAGAAAGCCGTCGAAGGCTTTGTTCCGAGGGAAATTCTATATCGAGAAAAGCAGGGCTTTGGAGTTCCGATAGGGGAGTGGATCAATACGAGGCTTAAGGACCGCATTGTTGGCGATCTGCTTGAACAACGCTCAATAGAACGGGGATATTTTGATGCCAGCTACGTGAGGGTCCTCATTGATGAGCACGCCAAAGGAAGACGTGACCACTCGAATCCGCTTTGGACACTTTGGATGCTGGAACTGTGGCACCGCCGCTATATTGATAACGCATAAGGATGCAGAGCACACCATCAAACCTAACAAAGTTACGATGGAGCCTTCCGTGGCTCGCTCGTTACCCGTTTGCGCGGGCGCGGGCGTTGTTCGAAATGAATGCATTCGAAAAGAAGCACGTTATCATTACGGTCGCAAACCATTTCGAACCAGGATGGAGTACTAATGGTTTTCTCGATAAGAAGACGCAGGTGAGGCGCCTTAAGGACTATCGAGAGCGTTTCAAGGCAGAGGCGGGAACGGTGCTGGACAGCGATGGAACGCCATTTCGACATACAAACTTCTATCCGATCGAACAGTATGATCGAGATCTGCTTGAAATAATGTCCGAAATGCAGGCCGAGGGGCTTGGCGAGGTCGAGATCCACATGCACCACGAAGGTGATGATCCCGATACACCAGAGAATGTTGAGCGGACGCTCGTCACGTACCGCGACATTCTCGCTGAACGGCACCAGCTGCTATCGCAAATGGACGGGACCGGGCAGCCCATGTATGCATTTGTGCACGGAAACCTCGCTCTCGCCAATTCATGCGGAGGAAGATTCTGCGGTGTCGACAACGAGATGCAGATCTTGCAGGATACGGGCTGCTATGCCGACATGACGCTCCCGTCCGCTCCCGATCAATCGCAGGTGCCGATGATCAATCAGATATATGAGTGTGGTAACCCGCTCGATGAGGCCGTACCGCACAGATCCGGAACTCGCGTCGCAGTTAACGGAAACGAGCCTGTATTGCCACTGATATTCACCGGGCCGCTGGTGTTTAACTGGACCCGGCGGATAGCTGGTTTGCCGTTTCCGCGAATTGATGACAGCGCGTTAGCGGCAAACCAGCCCATGGACGCTGCCAGATTCCGGCGGTGGCGTTCTGCGAACATCACGGTTGACGGACGCCCGGAGTGGGTTTTCATCAAGTTGTACTGTCATGGCTTCTTTGATTACGACCAATCGGCGACGATCGGAGAAGATGCGAGGAGATTCTTCGGCGATCTGATAGAGGACGCCGAGCGGAGTTCCCGCTACAAGATACATTTCGCCAGTGCTCGCGAGGCCTTTAATATGGTTCTTGCAGCGATCGACGGCAAGAGTGGCGACCCTAACCACTATCGCGATCACCGCTTGCAGTCGATCATGAAAAAGGGGTTAACGGTCGAGGCGGCCAGAGCTCTATGATCGATGTTTCGATGACAAACCCGATAGAAAAGCTTAAGAAAGTGAGCAGCCTTGACGAGGTTTTCACTCGTGGTGGCCAGGCGCTTTCGGCTTACAGAGAGCAAAGAAAGGGCGGGGCCGCTGTACCAAGCGACGCTGACCTGGCCAGGCTGATTGACCAAACGCAGTTTGGCTCAACACCGATAATTCCCGAAACTCTCTGGAGCAAGTTCTATACGAATGGAGCGGAAAAGTTTTTTCCCACCTTTAGAGATACCGAAGGGGCGAGCACGCAGTTCCGCAAAACTTTCGCAGCAAGTGCAAATAAGTTTATCGCCCTCGCCGAAAATCTTTGCGATGGCCGGATAGACCTGCTTGGGCTGAGAAACCTTTACGTTGGGAGCGAGATAGACTGGCACCGGGATCCTCTGTCATCGAAACGTTCGCCGCTCAAGCACTGGAAGAAATTTGATGACCTCGACAGTACAGAGACCGGCAACAAGAAGGTTACGTGGGAGCTGAATCGCCATCAGCATTTTTTTACGCTCGGCGTTGCGTACTGGCTCACCCGGGACGAAAAATACGCTAGTCTTTACGCATCACATCTCGATTCATGGATGCGGGATAATCCGCCGGGAATGGGGGTCAATTGGGCAAGCAGCCTTGAAGTAGGGTTCAGATCGATATCGTGGATCTGGGCATTTCAATTTTTCAAGGAATCCGATAGCCTTACGCCAGCTCTTTTCCATCGGGCGCTCAAGTACCTCTACCTCCATGGGAAACATATCGAAAAGTATCTCTCGACCTATTACAGCCCAAATACCCACCTGACCGGCGAGGCCCTGGCTCTATATTACCTTGGGACTCAACTGCCGTTTTTTGAACGTTCGGCCCGCTGGCGAAAGCTGGGTGAAGACATCCTTTTTTCGGAAATCTCAAAACAGGTTTTGAGCGACGGGGTCTACTTCGAACAAAGCACGTGGTATCAGCGATATACCGCAGAGTTTTTTATCCATTTCGTAGTACTTCGATCGCTTTGGGGAGAAGATCGAACCGATCGGGCTGGACTAAGACTTGAAGGTCGGCTTGAACAGTCGTTTGATTTTCTAATGCACGCTACGATGCCGGACGGAAGTACGCCGCTGATCGGGGATGACGATGGCGGGCGAATGCTGCCGCTTACAGGGGCCGCTCCCGACAATTTCAGAGGGACTCTGGCTCTCAGTGCAGTTCGGTTCGATCGGGGAGATCACAAACTGGTGAGCGGACGGGTAAGCGAAGAACTGTTTTGGCTGATGGGGCCCGATGCCATTCGATCCTATGAGGCTTTGGAGGCTATCGAACCTGCTGTTGGCTCAGCTGATTTTGCTTACGGCGGTTACTGCATCATGCGCGACGGTTGGGAAGCGACGGACAACGTAATGGTTGTTGACTGCGGCGAGGTTGGTTCGCTCGCCGGCGGGCATGGACATGCGGACGTTCTTTCGATCGAGGTCGCGGTGCGAGGCAGATCGCTTTTGGTTGACTCAGGAACCTACACTTATCACGAGACTCGGGAGCTGCGCGATTATTTCCGTTCGACCAGAGCCCATAATACGCTCGAGGTCGATGGCGTTCCTTCCTCCGAACCCGCAACGGCATTTAGTTGGAAGTCGAGGGCTTCGAGCAAACGTGAAGAATGGATATCGACGGAACGCTTCGATTACTTTTCCGGCTCGCATGACGGCTATGAAAGGCTTGATGATCCGGTCCTTCATCGCCGCAGTATTCTGTTTGTAAAAAATGACTACTGGATCATTCGCGACATGGCCGAGGCAAAGGGCGAGCATAATTACAGCCTCAACTTCCATTTCGACAGCAACATACGAACCTCGATCGGCCACAACGGTAAATGGGTGGGTGGTGACGATCATCGGCTATATACCTTCGGCGACAACGGAACCTGGCAAGCTAAAGAGAGCTGGATATCGAAGAACCATGGCAGCCGTCTGAACGCTCCGTTCATTCGGTTTGTGTCAACGGGTATCGGAACCCAAGAGTTTTTTTCGTTTCTGCTACCGGTCGATGCCGGACTAGATCCGCCGATGGTCGAAGAAGTTCCGATGGTCGCGGGCCGGGCATTTGTAATACGATATGCTGGATACAAAGACGTTTTTGTTGTCAACGACGAGCCAGGACAGGTTGTTGAGAATGGCATCTTCGATTCTGATTTCAAATATTCATGGGCCCGATTGAGCGATGACGCTGCAGTTCCTGAAGAGTTTATTTTGATCGATGGAACAATCCTGACCATTGAAGGAAATCGGGTATTGCACGGCAAGGCCCTTTCGGATGTCGCGATCAGGCGTTTTGGCAAGGACCTTTACATCAAGTCTGGCTCCGACACAAGCACGTTCGAACTTCGATTTGTCGACAGACGAAAAGCCGACCGCAGGCGTCCAGATTCCGATCGCCGCCAGTCCGATCAGTGAAGAAACGAGTTCTCCAATTTATCGGCAGCTTTAACCAGGGCGGTTCCGAGCGTCAGGCGGTTGCCTTGACCCGACTACTTAGCGAAGAAAGTTCCTACGAAACAAGAGTTGCGGTCCTCAGCGGTGAAGGCGTGCTGCGAGCCGAGGTCGAGCGGCTCGGCATGGCCGATATTCCTGAGTTTCCCCTTTCATCCTTTTTCTCGGCGGGATTTCTACGTCAGGTCGTGCGGTGCAGCGAATATTTGCGCTCAAATAATATCGACCTCGTCCACACCCACGACTTTTACACCAACGTATTCGGAATGACCGCCGCCCGGCTCGCCGGAGTCAAAGCCAAAGTCGCTTCGAAACGCGAAACTCTCGGCATGCGTACCCCAAATCAGGTGCGAGTCGAAAAATTTGCTTTCGCGATGGCCGACGCGATCGTCATTAATTCCGAGGCCGTTAGAGACTATCTTCGCAAGGTGGGCGTGGCGGCGAAAAAGCTTTCGCTGATCTATAACGGACTCGACGTCGATCGCTTCGAGAGATCGCAGTCTGCGGATCTGCGCGTAGAACATCAGATCTCCGATGACGCCCCGGTCGTGACGCTCGTCGCAAACCTGCGGCACCACGTGAAGAACGTGCCGATGCTGCTTAAGGCCGCAAAGACCGTTATCGAATCGTCGCCAAATGCTGTTTTCGTGATCGCCGGAGAAGGAGAACTCCAAACTGAACTCGAGCAATTGGCAAGCGGCCTGAATATCACCTCGAACGTCAAATTCCTTGGCCGCTGCTCTGACGTTCCCGCTTTGCTTTCGATCTCAGATATCTGCGTGCTCACATCAACTGCAGAGGGCTTTTCGAACTCGATACTCGAGTACATGGCGGCCGGCAAGCCTGTTATCGCGACAGATGTCGGCGGTGCCCGCGAAGTGGTCAAACACGGCGTTACCGGATACCTGGTCGCGTCCGACGACCACCAGAAACTTGCCGAGCATCTACTGGAGCTCGTCAACGATAATGTCCGGTCCGCCGAATTCGGCGAGGCCGGCCGTAAGATCGTCAAAGAGCGGTTTTCCGAGAAAGCACAGCTTGAGAGTACCCTTGCCTTGTACGATTCTCTTCTAAAGTAAACAAACGATGCCGCTTAATGTTCTACAACTGGGGCCATATCCTCCGCCGGAAGGCGGCGTGAGCCGGAATATGCTCGCGATCCGCGACGGGCTCGTCCGGGCCGGGGCGAAGTGCTCCATAATTGCCACATCTCGCAGCCTGGCTCCGCGTGACGAAGAAAACGTTTACCATCCAAGCTCGGCGGCCGAACTTTTGAAGCTGCTCTTTTCAATAGATTTCGACGTTCTTCACCTGCACGTCGGCGGCGATATTGACCGGCGGATACTGAGCCTCGCTGCGGCGGCGACGGCAGCGGCCCGGCGGAAAAGCGTCCTGACCGTTCACTCCGGGGCTTTCCCGCTTTCACCGGAAGCCAAAGCGGCGCGTTCCGTTTCGCTTCGCGGCCTTATCTTTCGGCAGTTCGGGCGGCTGATCGCTGTGAATGACGATCTGGCGGACGTCTTCAAAAGATTTGGCGTTGCCGAGGATCGCATTCGAAAGGTCCTGCCTTTCGCTCTCACCCGCCCCGATCCGGCGGTCGGCCTGCCCGACGACATTCGGGAATTCTTTCAGGCCCATTCGCCCATCCTGCTCTCTGTCGGCGGTCTGGAACCTGACTACGATCCGATGCTCCAGATAAGGGCGATGGAAACCGTTGCTAGTGAAATGCCGAAAGCTGGCCTCATAATGGTCGGCGACGGTTCCATGCGCGACGTCGTTCACCATAGCGTGTCCGCTTCGTCCGCGGCTCCGAATATATACCTCGCCGGTAATGTCGATCACGCCGTGACCCTGCACCTGATCGAGCGGGCCGACGTGCTACTTCGGACGACGCTTTTTGATGGCGACGCGATCTCGATCCGCGAAGCCCTTTTCCTCGGAACGCGGGTGATCGCTACCGAGAACGGAATGCGGCCCGAAGGTGTGCACCTAATGCCTGTCGGCGATGCGGCAAAATTGGTCGAGCTGATACGCGAGGTTGCCAGCCAACCAAAGGAACGCAAGCCGCCTGCATCGTCTGACCTGTCAAATATCGATAAAGTGATAGAGATCTATCACGAACTTACCTAGCCGGAGCGAAGAGGCTGCTGCCCGGATCCTTGCCGGCCGAGCCTTTCCCGCGAAACCTGCTGCCTGCACCAAGCCGAAAGTTCTTTTCAGCCGCGTTCTCGAAACCTATTTCATCGAGAGTCGGTACGAGTTGATTGCCCTCGGGGAAGGCGAAATCGCTGTTGGGGACGCGGTTGAGATTCATTATCAGGTTGTTCCTGATCATCGAACGTGCAGAAGCACCTCTCGTGTCGATGCCGTGAAAGCCGTAGTCGCCGTGGTTTACGATATTGTCGCGGAAGGCGAATGACTTCGGCGGCGTGCCGTAGAAAATGATAACGCTGCCCGAGTTGAACGAGGTGTTATTGGCGATCGTTATCCCTTCGCCGTCGGCGACCTGTATCAGATAGCCTTTTCCGATAAACCCTTTACTGCCTGAGATATTCAGGAACAGATTATTCTCGATCGTCAGGTTTTTAAGCGTCTGGCTTGGGTAAGTGTCGTCTTTGCCGAGGATGTTGATGCCGTCGCCCGAGCCGTCGATCACGTTGTCTTTGATAACGGTGTCTTCGATCGTGGAGAATGTCGCTTTGCCATCCTGATTTCGTACGGTTATCCGAAACGCCGAGCCTTCCCAGTTGTTTCGTAGGTAATTCCCGACAAACTGCACCCGTTTTGAGTTCTTTAGCTCGAAAAGGGTCTTGACCGTCACGCCCGTGCGCCATGCTTCGGGTTTGTTGAGTTCGTTTCCGCGGATCTCGATGTCCGAAGGGATCAGGTCGACGCTGTCCGGGTCGGCACCGCCGAACATTATGTTTTCGGCTCCGCCCTCGATGTAATTGTTGATGATCTTGATGTTACGCGTGCCGGTCCAGCCGCAGATGCCCTGCGTTTCTTCCTGCGCGTAGGCAAAGCCCTCGATGTAGCTGTTGGTGATAACGGTATCGGCGCTGTTAAGAGCGATACCGCGTCGCACCTTACCCTTCGAACGGTTTGAGGTAATGTAAGACCGGTCGATCTCGAGGTGATGCGGCAGGTTTGCCGAGGTTTCGCCGTTTCCTAGCTGGATCAGGCCGTAATTGTAGGCGGGGCCTGACGAGACGAATTCGATACCGACGAACCGGTAATGGTGAGCTCCCTTTACCGCCGAGACCGCCGGGCGGCCGAGCATTCCGGCCGTGATCGTGGCCATCGACGAACGCTGCGCAGGCGAGACGCGCTGGCCCTCGGGCAGTTTGTCGGCGGCAGACGAGCGGATGGTAACAAAATCGGTGTGCGGTTTATTTGGCAGCGTGATCGTGCCTGGATAGACCGCTCCGGCCTGAAGCTCCACGATGTCGCCGCTCTGTGCGATCTCCAATGCCGATTGTACGTTCCCGCCCGGCGGCACCTTGATCACACGCCCCGCCGAAGTGGCCTCGATCGTTGGCTGCTCCCAAAACAAGCCAAACTGATCATAATTCCACTCATACGCCGCCGCCCCTAAAGCGAGCGTTGTAATTAATAAGGCCGCGATCGCCCCCACGAGCAAACGCCCGAGCGGCCTCTTTTTAACGTTCTTCTGTTTTACTCTTACCGAATTCACTACTATTGTCTCATTCACCATACAGTAATAGTTCTAAAACCCAGCAAAATCCTGTTAACTGCGGCGCCAACGCGGCATTTGACCGCTCCGTCAAGCCGTTCCACTTCGCTGCTGAAAGTGGAACGACCTAAGTGTATTGTCACGTTACACTTACGGCGAAAAATCGTTCCACTTGCAGAAAAGCCTTTACCTGGAGATGGAACGACGAGAACACTCGGCTTCGATATTCTAGTAGTGGGTGAGTTTGAATAATGATCGCCGTTGCCTTTAGGCAACGGTTGAGAAGTTTTAACGCGCCTCTCCGCCAAAAGCCGACGCAGTCGGCTTTTGGCGGGAGCATCGATGAGAGAACTTCTAATCCCTCGGCTGAAGCCGCCGGCAATACATGATCACTTTTTTGAAACAGACCCATTACCGATATTCTTCTTTCGTCGAACAAGATCTATGATATTCTGCGAATTGCACAGCTTAGTGAGCGTAACACGGATGCAACAAAATGTCAAGAAATAGACTGCAATTCCGTGTTCACGACCGAAGAGAAGATGGGGTTAGTCATGCAAAATTACAATTATCAATCTATTCGCTTTTGGAATTGCAAGATTGCATGACTGACCCCTGTCCCTTTCAAAACAAGCCAAACTGATCATAATTCCACTCATACGCCGCCGCCCCTAAAGCGAGCGTTGCAAGTAAAAAGGCCGCGATCGCTCCCACGAGCAAACCCCCGAGCGGCCTCTTTTTAGCGTTCTTCTGTTTTACTCTTACCGAATTCACTAATATTGTCTCATTCACCATACAGTAATAGTTCTAAAACCCAGCAAAATCCTGTTAACTGCGGCGCCAACGAGGCATTTGACCGCTCCGTCAAGCCGTTCCACTTCGCTGCTGAAAGTGGAACGGCCTAATTGTAGTATTAACAAGTACTTACGGCGAAAAATCGTTCCACTTGCAGAAAAGCCTTTACCTAGAGGTGGAACGACGAGAACGGTCGGCTTCGATATTCTAGTAGTGGGTGAGTTTGAATTTTGATTGCCGTTGCCTTTAGGCAACGGTTGAAAAGTTCTAACGCGCATCTCCCGCCAAAAGCCGACGCAGTCGGCTTTTGGCGGGAGCATTGATGAGAGAACTTCTAATCCCTCGGCTGAAGCCAAGGGCAATACATGATCACTTTTTTGAAACAGACCCATTACCAATATTCTTCTTTCGTCGCACAATGTTTATGATATTCTGAGAATTGCACGACTTAGTGAGCGTAGCACGGATGCAACAAAATGTCAAGAAAAGATTCGAATCTGGTTTTGAATAACAGAACCCGAGGGTTGAACCGGATCTTCCCGTTCTGGCCCGCAGGTCTTGTCACCAAAGGTGACGAAAATCATAGCGTAGGGTGGAACCCTACGTAACAAATAAAAAAGGAGCCGTCGCCATAGGTGACGAACATCTTTATGCCGCAGTCACTGGTAAGGGTATTGATACACGTGGTGTTTTCGACAAAGAATCGAGCGAATCTGATACTACCTGAGATCGAAAGCGGACTGTTTGGCTATATCCACGGCATTGTTGAAAACAATAAGTCCAAGCTGATCATCGCGAACGGAACGATGAACCATATTCATTTGCTAATTTCGCTCGGCAGAACAATCGGCATCAGCGAATTGATCGGCGATATAAAACGCGACAGTTCGGTTTGGATCAAGACGCAGGGAGATTTTCGTAACTTTTATTGGCAAGAGGGCTACGGTGCCTTTTCGATAGGACAGTCTCAGCTTCCCAAAGTTGTGCAATATATAAAAGGTCAAAAGGAGCATCACGCAGAAAGCGATTTCAAAACCGAATTCCGCAGCCTTTTGACGAGATATGAGGTCGAATACGACCAGCGTTATGTCTTAGATCGATGTTCGTCCCCGTCGGGGACGGATTCGTATACCGGGTGCTCGTCGGGTTTTACCCTACGCTATATTATCCGTCTCCTTTGGAGACAAAGATGAGCGGTCAGCACGGTGAGAGTTGCAAGATTGCATGCCTGACCCCCGAATCTACGCGGTCCGAAGTCTTCACCTACGATCGATGCTTCAGCACAAGCAAGACCGTATCCGTCATATACGGGATATGCGTACACCTTAAATGATGATGGATCGGTAAACGTACAGCAATTGTTCCAACGGGATGAGACGGTGTACACAGATTTGCCCAAACCAAAGACAACCATTAAATAGTATGAGCCGCACTATAATCCGCATTTGCTTAATGATGGTCATCCTGATGACTGCCACATGGATAGTCACGTCATGTACTTACCCCCGCGATGGACCGATTGAAAAATTGGGTGACCCATCGACAAAAAGTGGTCTAATAGTGTTCTTCAAACGAGGCTCGACTGCGGCGGAAATTTATGACTTCGACCGATTTGTGATTTCCTCGCCGGATCAAGCGGGGCGAGGCTATCAGTCGCTTCCAGGCATCATTTCCGTGGTACGCTTTAATAGGAATGGTTTTGCTGGCAAGCAGATAGACTTCCGATTGAATGCAACGGCTGAGCAGAAGAAATACGTAAGGAGCCAAATAGAACAGTCGCCGATCGTACTGAGAATATTTGAGGAGACCGCGTTGAACGACATTCCGGATTTGCGGTAGGAAAGGGCCAGTCATGCAATATTACAATTCTTTCCAGCCCTGCATGGAGGATGAGAAAGAAGTGTGCAATCTTGCTTGACTGACCCCAAATAGCTTCGGATATCACCGACAATGAGTAGCATTCTCAACACAATAGCCACGGGTTACCGGTACTTTTTCTATCGAGCTTATTCGTGGCAGTTAGGGGTTTTCGGTAAAGACGATGTTCCCGAATTCACCGGAGTGATTACGATATCGTTGTGTGGTTTCCTAAACGCTATTACAGTTTTCTTGCTTGTCCAGATTGTCTCAGGTGTCTTGATGAGCATCGAGACCGAAATCATCGTTTTGTTTATAATTGTGCTCTTTGGAATAAACTACACTTTGCTGGTGGGACGCGGACAGCTTGAGTCGATTTCCTTACAGTTTGCTCAGGAAAATTCAAAGGAGAGACGAAGGGGAACCATTTTTTGCATAACCTACGTTGCCCTATCGTGTCTCCTTTTTGTGTCAGCAGGACTCGTGCGAAATGGAATGTGAGTGGGTAAGCCAATCGTGGTCGACAACATCAAAACCGATAAGAATGGTACTGAACGGTTTCAACAATAAATCACGGCCTCACGGTATTTATGTATACCGTGAATCTGCATGAGCTTATAGATCGATTTGGCAGTCAGTCGCCGCGCACGAAGACCGTGGCGTTTCTGGCATTTGGTGCCGTGATCATCGCGGTCCTGCTTTTTGTTTTCTATCTCGGCGTAACCAAAGGCGATTCTTCTGGGCCGAATCAAAATACCTCAAGCAGCGTGACGAAAACCTGATCCGGGCCACAAAAGCCGAGGCCGAACAACGGCGCCTTGCAGGCGTCAACGATCTGCTCAAAAAGCAAAACTAAGACCTCGCGACCGAGCGCGACAAGGCTGGAGCCAAACTAAGACTTTTTCCCCTTGATCTGTTTTGGCTTTACGGCTTCGATCTTCTTGATACTGTCGGCGGCCGGTAGATCTTCTGGCATCGTTCCGCCAAGTTCCTTTATCGTTTGGCGCACTTTCTTGCCGACCTGATAGTGAGCTGTGTTCGCTTTTGCCTTGCCCTGTATCTCCTCCCGGCGGAGCTTTTCTTCGGTCTGCGTCGCACGAAACAGATTGGCGGCAAGCTCGGTGCTCCCCATGTGGTCTAGTATCTGCTGGCTCTTCTTGAGGCCTTTCTTTTTATGAATGCCGCGAGCATCAAGGCCGCCGTAAAGCCCCATGTATCCGTGATTCTGAAAGATCGCGTAATCCATCGGCTGAATAACCCCGGCATCCTTCGCCGCTTCCGCAAGCTTGGTGTTGTGTTTCGCCATTTCGTGACGAAGAAACAGACGCTTTTCGTCCTCGGTCGAGAGACGGTTGTATTCATCCATCTGTTCGATCTCGCGAAGCCGTGTCTGCACCGCGAAATACGTTTGACCAAGAGCTACGATCTCCTTAGAAGGATCGGCGTTCTGAACGATAAGATAACAGGCGTAGCGCGAAAGCCGGACGCTCTCGACCGGACGCTCGGCACCTGAGCCGATCTTGACCATATCGAGGATATCCTCGAAATGGTCGGCTACCTCCTGGCCGCTGTTCAAAGCGCCTTCTCTTGCTTTGCCAATGACCGGCAAAAAGTGTCGGTACTCGGAATATTCGAGCACCTTTGCAAGGTCTCTCGCACTCCAAAACTCATTGCCGGCGTCATCCGTCTGCTTGATTTGCTCAAAAACAGTCGGCGAATCGGTGGTCAGTTTTTTGCTCATTGGTTTTGGCCTCGAGCGCAGCGTTAGCGGTCTTTGCCTAGTTTAAGCATTTCGAAAAAAATCGCCAAGAGGGTATTCGGAACGTTCGCCACCAGGGCCGCAAAGATACCGCAGAGAGAAGAGGTGTCGAACGACCCGCCGATGCCGCGACGCGGGGCGCGAGAAAAACATGGAAAGATCCTGCTGAAAGCTGTAATCTATTTGTGGCTCTCACGCCGCGAAAAAAGTCTTCGAAATCTCTCCAATTAACTCTTTCTATTCACGTTATGTGTGGAATAAACGGCATTGCGTATTCCAAAAATTCGGGCAGGCTGGTTGACGAAGGTCGGCTCGTCGCGATGCGCGATGTTTTGCATCATCGGGGGCCCGATGACGGCGGGGTTTTTGTCGACGGCAATATCGGCCTCGGCCACCGGCGGCTGTCGATAGTCGACCCGCGACACGGCATCCAGCCGATGTTCAGCGGTGACAGGGCGTGTGCGATCGTCTACAACGGCGAAGTCTACAACCACGCCGACTATCGCGAAGATCTCGAGGCAAAGGGGTACAAGTTCCAGAACCGCAGCGACACCGAGACGATACTGCACCTGTACGAAGAATACGGCCGCGACTGCGTCGATCACCTACGTGGGATGTTCGCCTTTGCGATCTGGGACAAGCGGAAAAGCGAGCTTTTCATAGCCCGCGACCGGCTGGGCGTAAAGCCGCTTTATTATGTTCACGATGAGCAGGGCAATCTGTTTTTTGCGTCCGAGATAAAGGCTCTGCTTGAGGTTGGGGCGGTCAAGCCGCAGATCAATTTCAACGCCCTGCCCGATCAACTCGCCAATCACGGCACTTCGGGCGATGAGACGCTATATCTTGGCGTCAAACGACTTATGCCGGGCCACACGATGGTTTGGAAAGACGGCAAGCTCGACGTTCGCGAGTTCTGGGATGTGAGTTTTGAGCCGAAACACGATCCGCGGAGCGACGCCGAATACATCGAAGAATGGCGCGACCTTTTCCGCAAGTCGGTCGAGATGCGGCTGATGGCGGATGTGCCGTTGGGGATGTTCCTTTCGGGCGGTATCGATTCGTCGGCCATCGCGGCGATGATGTCGACGATGGTCAAGGAGCCGATCAAGACTTTTTCAGTCGGCTTCCGCGAACGCGAGGCGAACGAATTTGAATACTCGCGGCTCGTCAGCAAAACATTTGGCACCGATCACCACGAGATCACCATCACGCCGAAGCAGTTCTTCGACGAGCTCCCAAACCTCGTCTGGCACGAGGACGAGCCGATAGGGTTTATTGCTTCGGTGCCGCTATATTTCGTTTCAAAACTGGCTCAGGAACACGTTAAGGTGGTTCTCACCGGCGAAGGTGCCGACGAAACGCTCGCCGGTTACGGACGCTACGCGAAGGCCCTAAAACTGCTCAGCTACGGCGAAAAATACGAGAGCGTAACGCCATCGTTTCTGAGAGATGCCGTCCGCGGCGGCGTCGCGACCTTGCCGGGGATTTTGAATCGAAAGCTGAACCGGACGTTCCTTTCACGGGAATCCGATATCGAGAACCTTTTCTTCGACAACTTCGGAGTTTTCCCGAAACGCATGCAGCGTGACCTTTTTTCACGAGCAACGAAAGAAAAGATCGCAGATCTCGACCCGTACACGCGTCAGAACGCCTGGCTCGAAAAATGCGACGCCGATGACGTGCTCGACAAACTGCTCTACGCCGACACGAAGACGTACCTTCACGAACTGCTGATGAAGCAGGACCAGATGTCTATGGCCGCGTCGATCGAGAGCCGCGTGCCGTTTCTCGATCATAAGCTGGTCGAGTTTTCCGCACGTATGCCGCGTGAGATGAAGCTTCGCGGCAACACGACGAAATGGATACTGCGCGAGGCGATGAAGGGAATCCTGCCGAACGAAATTCTTGATCGTGCGAAGATGGGCTTTCCTGTGCCGGTCGGGAACTGGTTTCGCGGCGAATTCAAGCACATAGTCGACGAATACGTCCTCGGAAAGCGAGCGACGGATCGCGGTATTTTCGACGCTGATAACGTAAGAAAGCTCGTCGCCGCTCACAATGCCGGCGAGAATCACGACGAACGCATCTGGTCGCTCGTAAATTTCGAGATCTGGCAGCGGCGGTTTTTCGACGGCGAAGCGTAAGTAGGCGAACGGCCTCATGAGAACAATGGCAGACACAGCAAAACCGAGAAAACCTGAACTGACCGCCCTACGCGGCCGGGACATTTTGTGTTTTTCGCACGACTGGACCGGCGATCCGCTCTCGAAAACGCACTTGATGCGGGTCCTTTCGAAGGAGAACCGCATCCTTTGGATAAACGCGATCGCCAATCGGATGCCCACCACGTCGACCAAAGACCTGTCGCGTATCTATAAGAAACTAAAGGCATTTACCGAACCGATCCGCGAGGTCGAGCCGAACATTTTCCTGCTCAATCCGCTCGCGATCCCCGCATATGGAAACGCGACGATCGTCAGCCTGAATCAGCGTTCGCTCGTTCGTCAGGTGAAGAAGGCGATGCGGAAGCTTGGTTTTTCTGATGTCGTCAACATGGTCTTCAATCCGGCCGCCGGCATGATCGCGGGTAAGCTCGGCGAGACGGAATTGATCTATTATTGCGTTGATGAATACACCGCCTTCACCGGCTCGTCGGCGCTCAAAGAGATCGAGGAAGACCTGTTTCGGCGTTCGGATCTGGTCGTTGTTTCGGCAGAAAAGCTTTACGAATCGAAGAATCACTTTAATCCGAACACGCACATCATCAGGCACGGCACGGACTGGCGACATTTTCGCACCGCTTTGAATGAAGCGACAAAGATCCCTGCCGATATCGCCGATCTTCCAAAGCCGATCATCGGTTTTCACGGACTGTTGGCGGATTGGGTAGATTTTGAGCTGATAAAGAAAACGGCAGAGCACTTCAAGGGCGGTTCGGTCGTTCTGATCGGCAAGATAGCGGTTGACGCGGAGCAAAAGGTTAAGGTCCTTAATGATGTGCCGAATGTTCACTTTCTCGGGCGCAAACCATACGCCGAACTGCCGGCGTACTGTAAAGCGTTCGATGTAGCGCTTAACCCGTTTATTATCAATGACCTAACGCTCGCGGCGAATCCGCTGAAGGTCCGCGAATATCTGGCCGCAGGCCTGCCCGTCGTCTCGACCGATATTCCGGAGTGCCGCGTTTTGCCCGATTGTCTGGTAGCCGAGAACCATTCGGACTTTATTGAAAAGGTCGAAGCCGCCCTCGCCTATCCAAAGCCCCGCGAGGCCGTCAGCGACGCGATCCGCCACGAAAGCTGGGAAGCGAAGGTGGATGAACTGCGAGAAATTCTAAACGCTTCGGCAAATGCGAAAGCCCGCGTGTGAACGAGGGCGATACATTCAACGATGCGGATCACGCCCTTGCTAACGCGCGGGCTTTTGCAAGAACCATGAGTGCCACGATAACTAACGATATAAAAATAGCCGAACAGCACAGCCGCGAGGTCGCGAGCGGTGAGCGTTTTGAGTTTGGCAGGAACTGGAGTGCTTTTCTAAGCGTCCTGAATGACGAACGGATCGATCTCGCCGTTGCGTCGCTAAAGGCGATGCTCGAGGTCGAGACGCTCGAAGGCAAGACGTTTCTCGACATCGGTTCGGGCAGCGGGCTGTTTTCGCTTGCAGCGAGAAAGCTTGGTGCGACGGTGCATTCATTCGATTTCGACAGCAATTCGTTTGCTTGTACTAAGGAGCTAAGAAACCGCTATTTCCCCGGCGATGGTAACTGGCGTGTCGAGCAAGGCTCGGCTCTCGATCCGGCTTATCTGGAAAGTCTTGGCAATTTCGATATTGTTTACTCGTGGGGTGTTCTGCATCATACCGGTCAGATGTGGCAGGCTCTCGAAAATGCCGTCATTCCTACCAAAGCAGGCGGCAAGCTTTTCATCGCGATCTACAACGACACCGGAAATCAGGCGAAACGCTGGCATTGGATAAAGAAGACGTATTGCGGCCTACCGGGATTTATAAAGACGCCATTTGCGATCGCGAGTATTCTTCCCGAAGAAGCAAAGAATCTCGTCGGTTCTCTCGTCCGGCTCAAACCGGGCGAATATATCCGCTCGTGGACAAACTACCAAACCAGCCGCGGCATGAACCGCTGGTACGACATCGTCGACTGGGTCGGCGGCTATCCATACGAAGTCGCTTCCGTGGATGAGATATTCGAGTTTTATAAAGCCCGCGGGTTTAACCTAACGAAAGTTAAATCAGGCGGTGTTGGGCTTGGGTGTAATGAGTTTGTGTTTGAGAGAGATAGCTAAGTAACGTCGATTTCGCCGTTCTTAAGATCTATCACGAGCTTTTTGCCACGAAGAAAATCAAGACCCAGCAAGCCGTCGAGTCTGGAACTCGGCGGAAGATTGTGAAAAAGAACCGGGAAGGATCGCCGCTCGATACCAAGAGACACTAGCTTGTTTATCTTGCTGCGAGCGACAAACTCGGTTCCACTTGCTGTAACTATCTGAAAACGCCTGGGATTGCCGACCGGGTCATATCCAAGCTGTATAAGGCGACTTTGATTAATTGAAGTAACGGACGCCCCGGTATCTAAGGCCAGCGAAACGACCGTACTTCCCGACGGCCCATAAATTTCCGCCTTAACCAATATCAGGCTACGCTTAGGATCAAAGGAGAACTTCACAGAACGAATTCTATTCCTTTTAAGGGTTTGCCTGTAAACACGACCGCAAGGCGCTTCGCACGAAAATCCAACGACTTTCGGTCAAATTCATCGCGATCACGGCTGTGATAAAGAACGCGCCCACCTTTTACTTCAAGCTTTTCGTCGGTTTGCGGGTCCGCCAAAAGTACCCATTCTGATTCGTATCGAGAGTTGATCTCCGACATCGTCAACGGTTTCCCAAGATCGACTTTTTCCTTCTTCATACGGCCATTCTAACACACCGATCAATCCCCATTCTTCCCCAATTTTCCCATCATCTCGGCATACCTTGGGTCGCTGCGTAGGGAATCGAGATTTCTGTCGGTTTCGAAGTAGGGTTTGTTTTGGTTGCCAAGTTTGATGGCTTTGTTGATCCATTTGAAGGCGAGATCGGTTTCTCCGAGCAGGGCGTAGGTCGAGCCGACCCAGTAGGCCATGTCGTGATCGGCTCGTGAGAGAGCGAGCGCGTCGTCGGTGAGTTGGGCACGGGCCTCGTCGGGGCGGCCCGAGCCTGCGAGGATCTCGGCATAAAGCGGGCGAATGCCGTCCATTCTTGGATTTTCTTTCAAAACCTTGTCCATCATCGCGATCGCCTCGTCAGATTTTCCCTGGTAATAGAGAACGGCTGATCGAAAGATCTTGATCATCGGGTGATTCGGTTCCGACCTTTCGCCGCGGTCGAGGACCTCGTTGGCTTTGGCGTAATCCTTTTTATACAGATAGATGCGGGCGCTGTTGTAGGACGCGACGACGCGGGCGGCCGGGTCGAGGCGGGCGAGTTTCTCGTACGCTTTCAAAGCTTCGTCGTATTCGCCGTCGAGCCGATGCATCACTCCTTTTACAAAATACAAAGCGGCGTCATTTGGAAACTGTTTTTGCAGGAGTTCGATCTCGCTCCGGGCTTTTTTCTTTTCGCCGCGGGCCATGTATATCATGACCATCAGCACGCGTGCCTCAACGACGTTTTGATCGTAAAAAAATGCTTTGCTAAACGCGGCTTCGGCGTAGCTGTAATCTTCAGGCTCGCCGAGCCCCTTAAAGACTCGATTGGCGTAACACGCTCCGAGGCCGCTGTACGCTAGAGCAAAATGCGGGTCGAGTTCGATCGCCCGTCTGAAATTCGCCATTGCAGCGTCACAGTCTTCAATATCGATCGTTCGGAAGATAAACCTTCCGAAGTTATCGCGGGCACGGAGATATTCTTCCCAGGCCTCTGCGTTGTCCGTTGCTCTACGCCCGAGTTTTTCTGCCTCGAGATCTGTCAATTCCAACCGCAGGCCTTCTAGGATCCGCTGTGCAATCCCGTCCTGAAGTGTCAGAATATCGGTTCCTTCCGCATCTATCCGGTCGCTCCAAAGGATATCGCCGGTCATAACATCAAGAAGCTGAGCGGTCACGCGTAGTTTGTCACCTGCCCGTAAAAAGCCGGCTGAAAGAACGGCGTGCACACGGAGTTCTTTACCCGCTTCGCGAGGATCGGCATTCTTTCCCTGATATTTTGCGATAACGGAACTTGGGCGCACGATTATCGACCGTATCTGCGCAAGCTCGGTTATAACCGCGTCTGCCAGGGCGAATTCGTAGAAACTCGATCCCGGATCCTGATTGAGATTCTGAAAGGGAAGTATCGCGACGCTTTTCTTTTCCGTGCCGGTCGCCGTCATCGAAATGTCGGGCGTGTACGACGGCGTAACCTGGATCGATGGCGTTTGGCCGACAGACGTCGCCTCAGGAACTGATTTCCCGGTAAACCAGTTGAGCATCCGCTTTACGGCACTTCCGTCCGCGTAGCCAGGTGAGTATGTGTCGCCCGGCATGATCTGGGCACCCGCGATCTGCTGCAGCACTGCCCGCAGGTCGTCACGCATGGCGGCTATCTTCTGATAGCGATCCTTTGGTTCCTTTGCGAGAGCCTTATCTACTATCTGCTGCAGCTGCGGCGGCAGCGGTTCTTTCCGCACGTCGACCAGCGGCTTCGGAGTACCGTATAAGACCTGATGTCGCACATCGACAACCGTTTTCCCCTGAAATGCCCAAATACCGGTCAGCATTTCGTATATCAGAACGCCGGTCGAGAAGATATCTGAACGATGGTCTGCCCGCTCGCCGCGAGCCTGTTCCGGTGCTGCGTAGGTTGCCGTTCCGTAGGGAATTCCCAGTTCGGTTATCTCGTTCCTATCAAGCCCTTCGTTATTATCCGCATGTTCATCTTCCAGGAGTTTTGCCAGGCCGAAGTCGAGGATCTTGACCTGTCCTGATTCCGAAACCATTATGTTTCCGGCCTTGATGTCACGATGGATGATGTTTTTGGAGTGGGCGTAGGCGAGAGCGTCCGTCACTTGGATCGCTATCGAAAGAGCACTTTTTAATTCGAGAGGGCGGCCGGCGACGAGCTGGCGAACGTTCTTGCCCTCGACATACTGCATCGCAATGTAAAAGACGCCGTCTGCACTGGCAAAGTCGTAAATGGTGCAGATATTGGGATGGTCGAGCTGTGAACAAAGCTGAGCTTCGCGTTCAAAACGCCTGAAATTCGCCGTTTTCTGGGTAAGTTCAGGAGGGAGAACTTTGATCACCGCCGTTCGGTTTAGCTTGGTGTCGAGTACCTTGTAAACGGTACCTTGCCCCCCTGAACCGATCTTTTCGAGGATCTTGTATTGGTTAATTTGCGAACCAATCATAAGAATTGCGGACTGCGGATCTCGGATTGCGGATTCTTCCCCGGCAATATCGAAATTCGTAATCCAACCTTTATACAGCGAATACGGCAAATCCGCAATCCGCACTCTAAAATCCGCAATCAAAACGTCCGGCAAACTGCCGGCTCAATCAATGTGGACCGTTCAGCCACGCGGCGGGCTGCCCCACCCTGATCCGATGTAAACGCCATTATCAACGATGCATGGAACCGTCGGGTCGCCCCCGGAAAACTGAAGCATTTCCCGTTGACGCTGTTTGTCGTTCTGAGCATCATAGTCGACAAAATCGACACCCGCCGAACGATAATGAGCCCGAGCCTTTTCGCAATACGGGCAACCGGGCTTTGAGTAAATGATCAGAGACATAATCTAAAATTCTTAATAACGGTAATGATACTCCGACCGCGATCACCCGACAACCGTTTCAAAGCAAAAAGAACAAAGCGGAAGAAAATTCATCATCATTTCGATACAATCACATTCTGGTCGCGGCTACGACGTAGTTTACGCGATGTTCAGATCGATGATCGAAGAGAAAAAGAATGAATATTGACGATATCAAGGATGTTTTTCAGCCGTATGAAAAGTTGATCGAGATAAAGATCCTCGGTGAAACACGGTTGGTCCCGGAAAACAATACGCTTTTGCGATGTTTCCAATATCTTTCGGTCGAGAGCATCTCGTTCGGTGATTTCTGCTGGAATGGCGACTGTCTAAATTGTCAGGTTTGGGTCAAGAATGGCGACAAGGAAAAAGCGGTGATCACCTGTCGAGCTAACGTCCAACCGGGTATGGAGATCGTACGGATGTCGGACGATATTGAGCTCATCTAAATTTTTTTCGTGGAAACGTTTTCTTAATTGCGTACGTTTAAGTTTCTGTTAAAATTCGAGAGTCTAGTCAGATAAAAAATTGAAGGCGGATTTATTGCTATGCGGAAACGTTATTTGTTTGTAGCGACAGCTTTGATGGTCGCGGTGTGCTCGATGTCACTGTTTGGCCAGGCCCTGCGTGGACGGGTCGACGGAACTGTTAAAGACCAGCAAGGGCAAGTCGTACCCAATGCGAGTGTTACGTTAAGGAACACTGGGACCGGCGAAACGCTGAAAGCCACGACCACGGACGAGGGCACCTTCGCGGCCAGCGAACTTAAGCCCGGCGTTTATTCCATCACGACCGAGGTACAAGGCTTTAAGCGTTCACTGATAACGGGTATCACAGTGCAGGTCGCGACCGTCACGAGTGTTGTGGTTGAACTCGAAGTTGGAACTGTCAGCGAAGAGGTTACCATCTCAGCAGACGACGCCCAGGTAGTAATAAACACATCGAGTTCCGAGGTTGGCGAGGTCGTTGACCGGCAGAAGATCCTGGAACTGCCGCTCGACGGACGTAATCCGTTTGAACTGACCGCGTTGCAGGCAGGCGTCCAGACCAAGAGCGGGGCGGACGGTGAGGTAAATAGTTTCTCGATCAACGGAAATCGAACCGTCGCAAACAATCTGACAGTCGACGGCGTCAATGCTTCAGACAACTTCCTCAAAACGCCCGCAAATATAACGCTTGGGGTCATTCCGGTCAGCGTCGAAAGCATCGCAGAGTTTCGCGTTACAACGTCGCTGCCTTCCGCCGAATTCGGCCGCGGCTCAGCTCAGATCAACGCTGTGACCGCGTCGGGAACTAATTCATTCCGCGGCTCGATATTTGAATTTCATAGAAACACGGCATTCAACGCCAACAATTTTTTCAACAATTCGACCGTTCTCGAAAATGGCGAAGGCGTACCACGCGAGCCGCTGATCAGGAACCAGTTCGGCGGCCGTCTCGGGGGCCCGATCAAGAAAGACAGGACGTTTTTCTTCGTTTCGTACGAGGGCAAGCGTGAATCTCGAGGACTATCGCGCAATCGCCTGGTTTACACTCAGCAGGCCCTTTCGGGCGTGTTCCGCTACATCAAAGGCCTGCCGACCACTCCAGCGAATGCTGCGGCTGCAACCGTGACAGCTCCCGCCGGAACCGCTACGAGCCAAAGCGGAACTTGTGCGGCGACATCAGGAACAGTGATCGCAAACGGTGCTATATGTGTCCAAAACGTCCTTGGTATCCCCAACACGGCTCGCTTTAACCAACCGATCGATCCGACAGTCAGGGCGTATATGTCGCCGATGCCGCTGCCGAACAATTTCCAGATCGGCGACGGCCTGAACACCGGAGGATTTCGATTTAATTCTAAGATCCTCGCTCCATCGGATCAGGTTTCAACCCGTATCGATCACCGGTTCAACAGCAATCATTCATTCGAGGTTGCGTTTAACTATGGCGATATCAACTTTAATGGCGATTACATAAACGAGGGCGAACCTGCCTTTCCGACCTCGACTTTTAGGACGAGAAACACCATCGGCCGCGGGCTTTCAGCCACTTTCCGCTCGGTGATCAGTCCGACCATCATAAACGAGGCTCGTTTCGGAGCACAGATCTCGACCCTAACCTTTGCAAATACGGCAGATTTCGCTCGCGGTTACCGGATCGAACTCGCGAATGTGTTTAGCCCTGAGGACGACTTCATTGGCTCAAACAGAAATCTTCGAGTCCTCCAATTTACGGATAACCTAACGATCCTTCGCGGAAACCATACCTATAAGATGGGAATTGAGGTCCGTAATCCGTGGGTCAGGCGATATACGTTTGATGGCGTTATCCCGATCGTGGATTTTTCGACCGAGAACTCGACCGGATTTAGCCAGAATAATCATTTTCGCGGTAGCACCGCTACCGACTATCTGAACGCTCGAATTCTTGCAAACACTTTGACCGGAGCTCTCGGTTCGGTCGTTCAAACATTCAATGCGACGAGCCGCACCTCGGGCGTAGTTCCCGGTGCTCCTGAAACGCGCGGTTACACAAACTGGGAGACAAATCTCTATCTGCAGGATTCGTGGCGTGTAAACTCGGGGCTTAGTCTAAATCTTGGCCTTCGCTACGAATTAAATACGGCTGTACGAGAACTGAACGGAATGGGCCTTCTTCCCGTCGGCGGCTCGGCAGCTCTCTATGGCATCTCGGGTGATGGAAATCTCTTCCAACCGGGCGTTTTGACCGGGACGAATCCGGTTCTCGACTTCGCCGATGAAGGTGGTTTCTGGAAGACAGATAAGAACAACTTCGCTCCGGTCGTAGGCTTTGCATGGGATCCATTTGGAACTGGCAAAGCGTCTATTCGCGGCGGATACCGCATCAGCTATTTCTCGGGCAGTTTCAACACCGTCGACGGCACGCTCGACGATAACGAAGGGTTGCTGATCACAACGACTCGGGGCATCAACACCGGCTATCTCCGTGACGGCATCGGCGTAACGCCTACCCCGACCGTAAATATCCCTGCGGCGCAGAGTATTCAGCTAAATTCGACAGTAGATATCCGTGCGTTTGACGAGAACCTGAAGACACCTTATCTTCACGATTTTAATTTTGGGATCCAGTACGAGATCCTCAAGGGCACGTCGCTTGAGGTCAGATACGTCGGAAACCGAGGCAAAAAACTGTATCGGGGATTCGATGTCAATGAGGTCAATATTTTTGCTCGCGACCCGAGAACCGGACAGACGCTGCTTGATGCCTTTAAGATCGCGCAGAATAATCTGATCGCTTGTCGGGCAAATCCGACAGTCTGTACGGCCGATAGTTTCCGGTATAATGCCGCGATTCCGGGCAGCGTCCAGAATCCGTTAATGGACGTTCTCTTTTTCGGACGGGCAACCGAATTTACCAACGCCAATTACATAACCCGCCTTGATCAGAATCGTGCGGGTGACTTTGCAGATTATGTTTCGCGAGTGCGGCTGATCGGCGGTGTGCGTGGGGCCCCGTTCTTTGACGCGGTCAACCGCGGCGAGCTGCCGATCAACTTTATTCGAGCAAATCCGGCTGTTCGCGGCGCCCAGTTCTTTACCAACGGGTCGAAATCGTCCTACGATTCCTTGCAGGTAGAACTGACGCGGCGAATAACGGCTGGATTGAGATTTCAGGCGAGCTATACGTTTGCGAAAGGCCTTTCTGATTTCATCGGGTCAACCGGCGATACGAATTCGTTCCTCACTTTGCGTGACACGGATCGGGAATACGCCCAGTTTAATGCGACTCACCAGTTTCTCGCGAACGCTCTTTACCGACTGCCCTTTGGACGTGGCCGTCAGTTTCTGAGAAGCCAGCGCGGCATCATCGGAACGCTGGTCAGCGGTTGGCAGGTTGGCGGTATCGTGAAATACGCCACGGGCGACCCACTTTCGCTTATTTCCGGACGAGGAACCTACAACCGTGACGACCGATCAGCTTCAAATACGGTCGACGTTGTCGGCGATCTTAACCGCCAGCAGTTGGCGGAACTCCTCGGCGTTAGGTCGACGCCCAACGGCGTTTTTTACATCGACCCTAACCTGGCTCCGGGCAGCACGAACACGCCGGGCTCCATAATTTTTCAGAATCCTCAGCCAGGAACCATCGGCAAACTCGGGCTTTCTTCGATCTTTGGGCCAACGTTTTTCAACTTTGATCTCAATGTGCTGAAGAGGACCAGGATAACGGAAACAATGAACGTCGAATTCCGAGGCGAGATATTCAATGTCCTCAATACCGTAAATTTCGACAACCCTAATACCGACATCAACAGCTCAAATTTCGGCCGAATAACGGGGATCGTCGGTCGTCCGAGGCTAATGCAGTTTGCTCTGCGGCTTAACTTTTAGGATCTACTATATGACCAAACTGCGAATAGCAGCGCTGCAGCTTCTATTGTTGCTCATCTCGATGCCGGCTTTCGGCATCGAGAAGGGATTGATACAGAGCGGGAATGGCAGTCTCGTCGAGGTGGTCGAGAGGGTCAGTGATGATCTGCTTCCGCGTGACTCTGATCGCTTTCGCGTTCCGACGCCGGGGCAGATCAAGGCATGGAAATTTATCGTCGAAAGCATCTATGCCGGAAAGCCTGAAGACGCTGCTCAGATGATAAAGCAGCTCTCTTTCCCCTACGAGCTAAAGCGCTTCACCGAAAAGTCTAACGGGCGTGAATATTTTCTTCTTACTGAAAGAGCACCCTTTCAGTCAGGGTGGGGAGCCTATGTCTTCGACCCCAAAGCGTCAAACCCTCTGGTGATACAGGCCCCGCATCCGAAGTTTGACTCAAAAACCGAGCATCAGGCGATCGATGCGTTTCTGCAAACTGGAGCCTCTGCCTTTATGCTCGCCGGAGCTCATCGGCGTGCCAATAAATTATCGTCGCCGTGCACTCAGCCGACGTCGGGTGACGACGCAGCGACATATCCGGTTTCCGATGTTGCTCACGCGGTCGATACGCCTTTTCACGCCGTGCATGAAGCTCTCATCAAGGCTCGGCCGGGAATGGTCGCGGTCCAGCTCCATGGGATGGGTGAACGCGAAAACTGCCCGAATGTGTTCATTAGTACAGGTACCGCGACCGTGACTACGAACTCGAAGAAGTTAAATGGCTGTCTCGCGAAGAATGGAGTAGAGTCTTCGGTCTTCGACGGTTCGAAAAGCTGCCCGCTGATCGCGCTCAGCAACGTCCAGGGCCGCTTTTCAAACGGCGAGACCAAGGATCCCTGCAGGATGGCAGCTAGAATATCTCCTGAGCCCGGAACGTTCATTCACATTGAGCAGGAACCTTCGATTCGCAAAGACCGTGCTTCCTGGCAGCCAGTGATCGAAGGCCTTAAGTGTGCTTTTCCGGTCTCAAATGCTGGATCAGCAGTTGCTTCATCGACGCAGGAAACGCCGCAATCGTATGCGTTCAAGTCCGGCGAGAACCCGGCCGTAACTGTGTTTTATCATCTTCCGCCCAAGGTCAACGAAAAGACCAAGGTCGTGTTGGTCCTCGCCGGAAGGCAGCGTAACGCTGACGAATATCTGGCTTCCTGGACAGATTGGGCAACCAAGAACAACTACGTAGTTCTGTCGCCGCGATTTGCCGAAGCCGACTGGCCTGAGCCGCTGGGCTACAACTTTGGCAATATTGCTTCCGGCCGAGAGGCCAACAACACTCCGAATCCGAAGTCTAAATGGGCATTTACCGTCGTCGAGGAGATGTTTGAGGATGCTAGAAAGCGGTTTTCCGTCAAGGCTGATAAGTACGTTCTATTTGGACACTCGGCGGGCGGCCAGTTCGTTCACCGTTTCATGCTTTTCATGCCGGAGAACAAAGTCACTTTGGCAATAGCTGCCAATCCCGGCTTTTACACGTTGCCGGACAGGGATGCGGTTTTTCCGTACGGCCTTAAGCGTTCGCCGGTACCGATCGGTGAAAAGGATCTAAAAGAATGGGCACGCCGCAATCTGGTGATAATGCGCGGAACCGCCGACGTTCAGCGGACGGAAAATTTAAGACAAACGCCAGAGGCGGACGCTCAGGGTAAGAATCGATTCGAGCGTGCCGGGTACATGTTTGTCCGCATAAATCGGCTCGATCCGGGCACCAAGTGGCGCCTTTTCGACGTCCCCGGCATCGCTCACGACCAAAAAGGTATGGCGGCGGCGGCGCAGAGATTTCTTAGCTCGGAATTTAAGTAGGGCAGCCTAATACTTCGGCACGCCGGGATCGATCTCGTTGGACCACGCGGTTATACCGCCAACGAGATTTGAAAGCTTGCCTTTGTAGCCTGACCTTTCTAAATACTCGATCGCCCGAGCGCTTCGTCCGCCCATTTTGCAATGAACTACGGTCTCTCGCGATTCGTCGATCTCGCCGCTACGCGCAGGTATCTCTCCTAGCGGGATCAGTTTCGCCCCGGCGATGCTTGCAAACGCGTATTCATCCGGTTGGCGTACGTCGATCAACTGGATGTCGTCCCCGGCATCTAGCCGAGCCTTTAATTCTGACACTGTAATTTCCTGCATAAATTAGCAAAATAGCAAATCAAAACTTATCATCATTTGCCGGATTTTCGTAGCGGTCTAAGGCCGGAAATCGTATGCGCGCGTACATTTGCGTTTACAAATCTTTGCATACAGATGCGGTAAACCTGCGAAGAACTATTGTAGACTACGAAAGTCAGGCTGTTTTATGTCGAAAGAAATTGCGTTAGCCCTTGTCTGTTTTGCCTTGCTGTTCAACTCCTCGTGCGGGTCGTCGTCTGCTGATTCTAACCGGCCGGCAAATGCCAATTCGGACTCAACAAATGCCCAAGCGGTCACGGTGACCTCGGGGAAAACCGAATCGCGCGACATTGCAGCGGTCATTCAGGCCACCGGAACTGTTTCCGCGGATGAGACATCGAATGTCGCTCCAAAGACAGCCGGCAAGATCGCGGATCTTTCGATCAATGTCGGGCAGTTCATTTCAGGCGGGGCGGTCATTGCCCGCATCGAGGACCGTGATGCTCGGCTTCAGCTTGCCTCGGCGCAGGCCAGCTTAAATCGAGCCCGTGTGTCGGTGCGACAGGCTGAGGCACGTCTTGGACTTGGGCCGAATGGAAATTTCAGTGCGTCTGCGATTCCTGAGGTTCGGGCCGCTAACGCGAATTACGAACAGACTCTGGCCGAACTGAAACAGGCCGAGGCGAATGAGAAACGCTATCGAGAACTCGTCGAAACCGGCGACGTCGCGATGGTCGCATACGAAACTTTCAGAACCCAGCGAGACACGGCGAGAACGCGAGCAAACGCCGCTCGCGAGCAGTTGGACGTTGCTATAAACGCGGCACGCCAAAACAATCAGGCGATCGCCGCTGCGAAGGCTGACGTCGAATCGGCTCAAACGCAGGTCAATGAGGCTCAGCAGGCGATCGCCGATACGGTCATCCGTGCCCCTTTTTCGGGTTTTGTGAGCAATCGTCCGGTGGCTGTTGGTGAGTATGTATCGTCCGCCTCGATCGTTGCGACGATCCTGAGGACAAATCCGATCAAGGTAGATATCCAGGTGGCCGAGGCTGACCTGCCTTTTGTCTCGCTCGGCCGAGGGGTTTCGGCTCAGATCGATGCTTACAAGGACCGTCGCTTTGCCGGCACTGTGACAGCCGTTAACCCGGCAGTCGATACGACATCCCGATCGGCCATCGTCGAGGCTTCGATCGAGAATGGCGATAATGCTCTCCGTCCAGGAATGTTCGCGACCGTCCAGATCAATCGCGAAGGAGGCGGAAAAGGTATTTTCATCCCCAAAGCAGCTATCTATAATCATCAGCCGACCCAGTCTTACAGAGCGTTCGTTTTAGTTGACGGCATCGCCAAATTAAAGGTATTGCAGCTAGGGAAGGAAGAAGGAGAGTGGATGCAGATTCTCGACGGTGTAAATGCCGACGAGACCGTCGCCACCAGCAATCTCGATCAGTTATTCGAAGGTGCCCGCGTTGTGTACTAAGAGCCCCAAGTCCCAGGCCCCAATAGTCCCAAGTTATGGGAGTCTAGTGGGCTGGATATTTATAGGAGGAGGATGTTTTGAATGAGTATTAAGCGATTTGAGGACTTGGAGGCTTGGAAGATAGCTCGGGATTTAACGAACAATGTTTACTCGCTGACCCGAAACGAACGCTTTGCTCGCGATTTCGGCCTAAAGGACCAGATATGCCGAGCATCCGTATCGGTAATGTCCAATGTCGCCGAAGGGTTTGAGCGCGATGGCGACAAGGAATTTATCAATTTTTTGTCGATCGCGAAAGCATCGGCGGGTGAGACCCGATCGCTACTTTATGTAGCATTAGATCAAGACTACATCTCGGATGTCGAGTTCAACTCCGCCTACTCAAAGGCTATTGAGAACAGTCGGGTTATTTCGGGATTGTCTAGTTATCTTAAGAAGTCAGAGATGCGAGGGCGGAAGTTTCGTTAGTGCTTTGGTGATTGATCGAGACATGGCTTAAGACTTGAGACGTGGGACTCGTGGGACTTGGGACTATTAAAATATGCAGTGGTTAGCCGAAGTTTGTGTTCATAGGCCCGTTTTTGCTACGGTGATCGTCCTTTTTATGACGGTTGTCGGCGGGTTTAGTTTTTTTACACTTGGCGTTGACCGTTTTCCGAAGATCGACCTGCCGACGATCTCAGTGCGAACGGGAAATCCCGGCGCGGCGCCGGAAGAGATCGAGACGGAGATCACCGACATCATCGAAGGGGCGCTTAACACGGTTCCGGGTGTCGAAGAGATGCGTTCGTCCTCTTCGCGTGGCAGTTCCAACGTAACCCTTACCTTTAATCTGGAAAAAGATCCCGATGTCGCTTTCCAGGAAGTACAGCAGAAGCTAAGTTCTGTCGCCAACAATTTGCCCGAAACAGCCGATCCGCCGGTCGCACAGAAGGCGGATCCTGATTCGCAGCCGATCCTGATGTACACGATCAGTGCTCCGCGAGACGTGGTCGAATTGTCCGAACAGGTTGAGCTTCTTGTTCAAAAACGTATCGAAAGTGCCGACGGTGTCGCTGAGGTTTTCATGTGGGGATCGCGCACGCCCCAGATACGGGTCAGCGTAAACCCCGACCGCTTGCGTGCTTATAATCTTGCGGTTACTGAAGTTACCGCGGCCATTCGTGCTCAGAATCAGGAAGTTCCCGGCGGCAATATCATCGAAGGTCAGCGTACGCTCGGCGTCAGGACCATGAGTAAGCTGACGCGGGTCGAAGATTTTAATGAGATCGTTATCGCTACGCGAAACGGTTTTCCGATCAAGATCAAAGATATTGGTAATGTCTCGAAAACGGGCGGCGAGCCTTCGTCAGCGGCCTCCCTCGACGGAGTGACATCGGTTTCGGTCGGGGTTAGAAAGCAGGCCGGTGCAAACACGATCGCGGTCATCAATAATGTAAAGTCGCGAATGGCGACGATCATTCCGAACCTCCCGGCGGATATGAAGGTCGCTGTTATTCGCGATCAATCTGAGTTCATTCAAAACTCGCTCACGGCGATCGAGGAACATCTCGTCCTCGGCGGACTTTTTGCGGCCATCATTGTTTTCCTTTTTCTTTGGAACTTCCGCTCAACGATCATCGCGGCTCTTGCGATCCCTATCTCGATCATCGCGGCCTTCGCGGCTATTGCGGCATTTGGCTATTCGCTGAACCAAATGACGATGCTCGCCTTGACGCTAATGGTAGGCATCGTGATCGATGACGCCATCGTCGTGCTCGAAAACATTTATCGTTTTGTCGAAGAGAAGGGAATGGACCCTTATCAGGCGGCGATCGAGGGAACGCGCGAGATCGGGCTGCCGGTTTTGGCGACCACTCTCTCTCTGCTTGCGGTATTTATCCCGGTCGGTTTCATGACCGGGATCGTCGGCCGCTTTATGTCTTCGTTCGGCCTAACGTCAGCGGCGGCGATCGGAGTTTCGCTGATCGTCTCCTTCACGCTTACGCCGATGCTTGCGGCCCGCTGGATCAAGAGGCGGCCCGAGCCCGAGGTCATAGAGAAGCGAGACGAGGAAACTGGTGAACTCATAGAGACGGCGGTCGAATCTCACTCACATGATTCAAAGAACGGATGGTTCTACAGCAAGGTCGATGGCGGCTACACATGGCTTTTGCGGCTCGCGATGCGTTTTCGATGGGCCGTCGTAGCTATTTGTATCCTGACCGTCGCGTCGATCGTTCCGCTCTACCAATTTGTCGGCATGGCGTTCCTTCCCGACGAGGATGAATCGCTCTACCAAGTCAATCTCCGAGGCCCGCAGGGAACATCGCTCTCGGCTACGCAATCGATACTCGACCGCATTGCCAGAGATATTCGTGCCGAGGTGCCGGGCGTCAAGAATACGCTCGTACTCGCCGGATTCGGCCGTGGTTCCGGGTCGAACAACGGATTTATTAACGTAGCTCTGGTTCCGGTATCCGAGCGAGAGAAATCGCAGGCCGATCTTATAAATCAAACTCGTGCCATCGCCCGTAAGTATTCTTCGAAAGATTACCAGGTAACCGTTTCGGCATCTTCCTCGATCGGTAACAGTCTCGGTCTCGGCCGCGGCGGCTCAGGGGTCGGTTATTACATCGCTGGCCCTGACATGGCGAAACTTACGGAATACGCCAACGCAATGGTCGAGCGAATGAAGCAAGACCCTGTTTACCGTGATCCCGACACGTCGATCGAGGTCGGAAATCCTGAGATCCGTGTTGTTATCGACAGGACCCGGGCGGCCGATATGGGCGTACGGGCGGGCGACGTGGCACAGGCGTTGAACATTCTATCGGCGGGCCAGATAACCTCGACGTTCAGCGAAGGGTCAAAACAGTACGACGTTGTCGTTCGAGCAGAAGAGCAGTATCGGCGTGACCGCAGCAATTTCAAATTCTTTACCGTCGCATCTTCAAATGGCGGACTGGTCGATCTCGAGCGTGTCGTTAAGATCGATGAAGGCATGGCCCCATCCTCGATCAACCGGCTAAATCGTCTGCGTCAGGTCACTGTCTCGGCCGGGCTGCCGCCTAATGCTTCGGAATCGGATGCGGTAGCGAAGATGCAGCAGTTTGCCAAGGATCTGAATATGCCGGCTGAGTATATGACCGGCGTGACCGGCCAATCGAAAGAACTGCAGAAGGCGTACGAAGCATTTATGTATGCGTTCTTGCTTTCCTTTGTCTTCATGTACCTGATCCTTGCCGCCCAGTTCGAGTCGTTCATTCACCCGGTTACGATCCTTATCACGCTGCCGCTTTCGGTGCCGTTCGCATTGCTCTCGACGGCGATGGCCGGACAGACGCTGAACATGTTCTCGGCACTCGGTATCTTGCTGCTGTTCGGGATCGTAAAGAAAAACGCGATCTTGCAGATAGATCACACAAATACGCTTCGGGCGAAGGGGATGAATCGCTACGACGCGATCATTCAAGCCAATCGCGACCGCTTGCGTCCGATCCTGATGACGACGCTCGCACTCGTGGCGGGAATGATCCCGTTAACACTTGGAACCGGAGCAGGCGCCGCAACAAACAAATCTATCGGCATTTTGGTCGTTGGCGGCCAGTCGATGTGCTTGATCCTTACGCTCCTTGCAGTGCCGGTGTTTTACTCGATATTTGACGATGCTCAGGAATCTACGCTGTGGAAGAGAATGTCCGGTGGCATCCGTAGTATTTTTGCCTCATTTAGGCGATCCAAACGATCCGGTACCGAAACTACGGGCGGAAGTGAGGCCGTTGGTTAGATTGCAGATGTTTTTGTTTTTTAGCAGATTAAGGTTGAGTTGCGCCCTTCGGGCGGGAATACTTTGCGCGTTTTCGCTGATTTCTATATCGACGGTTTTCACCCAAACGCCGACACCTGGCCCCACGGCTACGCCAGTAGATCCCATGCCTGTACAACCGGCGGTTCCTTCTACCGCTCGCCCGATGCCTAGTGGCGAACGCGTCGGGGTCTCAGTCGATGATCAGCTTCCGCTTACCCTCGATCAGGCGATCGAGATGGCGCTCAAGAACAATAACAACATTGACGCCTCGCGAAATGATGCCCAGATAAGCGACATAAGCCTGGACGGAGCCCGTGGAGCGTATGATCCGCTGCTGATCTCAGAGAGTTATTATGAGCGGCTAACGACCCCGACTGCTTCGCTGATCGGCGGTGCGGTCAACGGTTCGGTCACGCAAACCCGCTGGTTTGGTTCGGGAGGCGTTACCGGCCTATCGCCCTACGCCGGCGGAAACTACGCGGCGGTATTCAACTCTTCGAGAACAACGACCAGCAATACGAACTCGTTCCTGAACCCTCAGTTTCCGTCGTCTCTGGTTCTCTCGTACACGCAGCCGCTTTGGAGAAACCGTCGGATCGACAGTACCAGACGCTCGATCGAGATCGCCAAGAAGAACATAAATATCTCGGATTCTCAACTCCGGCTGCAGGCTATCGGGGTTGTGAATAGTGTCGAGCAGGCTTACTGGGATCTGGTTTTTGCTTTACGCAATCAGCAGGTGCAGGTTGAAAACCTCAGGCAGGCGAAGGAGCAGTTTGACAGCAATCGGCGGCAGGTCGAGCGTGGTGTTCTCGCACCGATCGAACTGGTGGCTGCGAATGCTCAGATATCGACTTTCGAACAGGATGTCTTTCAGGGGCAAGAGGCCATAACGCGGGCTGAGAATACCCTGAAAACATTGCTGCTGCCCGATCGAACCGCAGCCGAATGGTCGAGAGCCTTGATGCCGGTCACTCCGATAGGCCTCAACGTACCGCAGATCGGGCTTGAGATAGCGGTTAACGAAGCTCTCAAGAACCGTCCTGAGATCGCCCAGCTGCAAACAGTCGCAGAAATAAATTCCATTGATCAGGATTTCTTCCGGAACCAAACCAAACCGCAGATCGATCTCGTAGGCTCGTATACCCTGCAGGGGTTGGCGGGTACGGAAACGCCTGCTGCCATTAACCCGGCAACCGGACTCAGTCGAGTACCGCCAAATCTCGTCGGAGGGTACTTTTCCTCTCTCGGCAATCTCGCGGCCGTTGATTATCCGTCGTTTCGAGTCGGTGTTACGGTCTCGCTACCTTGGGGGAACCGGATCGCGAAGGCGAATCTCGCCCGATCACAGGTCGAGTCAAACAGGATCGCGAATGATCGGGCTCAGATCGAGCAGATCATCGTCGCTGAAGTTCGAAATGCCCTTCAGGCACTCCGATCCGCCGAATCGCGATTGGCGTCTGCCACCGATGCCAGAGTCGCAGACGAAGAGTTGTACGCAAGCGAACAGCGTCAATTCCGTGCCGGAACGTCCACTTTTTACCTTGTCCTCCAGCGACAGACCGATCTCGCCCTTTCTCGTGCTCGCGAGCTGCAGGCAAGAACGGACCTCAACAAGGCGATCTCCGAATTCCAAAGGTCCATCGGAAATACGCTCGGTGCGAACAGCGTTACGGTTTCGAAGTAAGCAGCGAGCTAATTGTGCTTTGCTTCGTATTTCTTGATCAGTTTCTTATGCTGTTCGGTCTCTAGCTGGTAGCACTCACACGCGAATCCCTCGAGGCCTTTCCTATCCAAAAGCGTTATTTTCCCGCGGGTATATTTGATCAGCTCTTTTGACTGAAGAGCTGACGCGGCTAGCGAAACCGTTTCCCGCCGGACGCCGATCGCATGAGCTATCTGTTCATGAGTCAAACGGATCAAGTCAGTCTCTTGAAGATCATGCATTCGAAGTAAAAGACGACAAAGCTGCTGCTCTACCGAGTGGAGCCGGTTACAAACGGCCGATTGAGTTATCTGCGCTAACAGCGATTGAGCGAAGTAGAGGCACATGTCCTGAAAGTCGCCGCACTCGCCGAATTCATCTTTGACCGCGGGTGCCGCCATTCGGTAGGCGTTCCCTGAGCGGTAAACGACCGCCCGGGTCGACGTAGGAGTGTCGCCCATGATAGCCGAGACCCCGATCATGCCTTGTTTACCGATCAAACCTACCTCCATCGAAACTCCCGTGTCGGATTCGTAGAGCAATAGGATCAACGAGGTGGTGGGGAAATATATGTACCTGCCTTTAGTTTCTGCTTCATACAGAACCTCGCCGGCCTTTAACTCGACGTTTTCGAGGCCACTCCGTATCTTCAGGAACTCATTTGTGGGCAGGGCGGCGAGCAACTGGTTGCACAGCGCGTCGTCCATTTGGTTCGTTGGCGGCATCGATCAAATATTCTCCTGATAGTGGTCGCGGTCGCCCGCGTTCGACAGCTAAATATATCTTTATCTCGGCCTTAATGGAAACAAAGGAAGGTTGTGGGAGAATCAGAATTTCAACATATTGCCTGCAGGATGGTCAGTGAGGCAGCTAACATAAGGGCGAAATTTGCAAATTCATGAAACTTTTTCGTTTCGCATTCGAATTACTTACTTAATTCTAATCAGGAGCAGGAATGAGAAAAATTCTTTACACGCTAGTCGTCGCCGTGGTTTTGATATCGGGGACATCCGCGCCGCTTCACGCTCAGGCGTCAAAGGCGACGGGTATCAAAGTACCTGTTACTTACTACAAATTGCCGAATGGGCTCAAGGTCGTGCTTTCACCCGAACGCTCGGCTCCTCTTGTGACAGTTGCGGTCTATTACAACATCGGTTTTCGCATCGAACCTCGCAACCGCACCGGCTTTGCCCATCTTTTTGAGCATCTGATGTTTCAGGGGTCAAAAAATCTCGGAAAGCTTGAGTTTATTAAGCTGGTCGAGAGCAATGGCGGCGTGCTGAACGGTTCGACGCGCTTTGATTTTACAAACTATTTTGCTGTCGTACCGGCCCACAAAACCGAGACGCTCCTTTGGGCCGAAGCCGACAGAATGCGCGGGCTTGATATCACTCAGGAGAACCTCGTCAATCAGCAGGGCGTCGTCGCAAATGAAGTAAAGGTAAACGTCCTGAATCAGCCGTACGGGGCTTTCCCGTGGATCGACCTGCCGATGGCGGCGTTTACCAATTGGTACAACGCTCATAACTTCTACGGTGACCTCAAAGACCTCGAGGCAGCGACGCTAGAAGATGCCAAGGCATTTGCCACCAAATATTACCAGCCACAAAACGCTGTACTCGTCGTGACTGGCGATATTGAAGAAGCGGAAGTAAAGCGGTGGGTCGATAAGTACTTTTCGGGTATTCCATCTCAACCGGCCGAGGCTTTGCCTGATATCAATGAACCGAGGCAGGAGCAGGAAAAAACAGTTTCCCGAACGGACAAATTGGCAAAGAAACCAGCCGTCGGCTTTGGGTATCAAATGCCGAAACGCGGAACGCCTGAGTATTACGCGATGGGCTTGATCGATCAAATATTGCTCCAGGGCGAGGATAGTTTGCTGTACCAGGAACTGGTCAAGAATAAGAACTATACGAGTGGCCTGAACGGCGGTATTAACGGCTATCTCGGCAACATGTTCAACTACAACGGCCCAATGCTCTTCAGCGTCGATCTGATCCATGATGAGAAAGCAACCCCCGCACAGATTCTCGCCTCAGCGGACCAGGTGATCGAAGTCATGCAGTCCAAGCCCGTTGATCAGCGTTTGATCGACCGAGCCATCGTAAAGCTCCGCAGCGGCCTCTATGACACGATGACGCAGTTCGGAGGATTTGGCAGGGCGGACCTGCTGGCCAGCTTTGCCCTGTTCGACGACAAACCCGACAACATAAACATGATCGAAGAGAATTTTCGCAAGGTAACACCGGCCCTGATCCAGAAAACGGCCAAAGAATACCTCCGGAAAACCAACCGCACGGTAGTAGTCCTCAACATCGAGAAACCAGCCGCTACTACTACTGCTACGGGAGGTGCGAAGTAATGCAATATTCGAAATTAAATATTAAAAAGCTTTTCTCGTCGTCTCTGCGTCTTGGCGTCTCTGCGGTGGTTCTTTCTGTCGTAGCGATGTCGGCCTTCGCACAGAAAGAAACGCCGCCCGCAGGCGGCCAGCCGAAGCCATTTGTTTTCCCGAAACAGGAAACCTATACGCTCGGTAACGGTATGAAGGTGACGCTCGTTCAGTACGGATCGGTCCCGAAAGTCGCGATGCAGGCGGTCGTGCGTGCGGGTTCATTGAATGAGCGTTCGGATCAACGTTGGATATCCGACATGGTTGCAACGCTTCTAAAAGAGGGTACGACCAACAAGACTGCGGAACAGATCGCTCTCGAAACCGCAGAAATGGGCGGCAGCATCTTTACATCTGCCGGGACGGATAAGACGACGATAGGCGGGGAGGTTTTGTCGGAATTCGATTCCAGATTTTTAACCCTTCTCGCGGATGTTTTGACCAATCCGCGCTTCGCTCCGGAAGATGTTGAGAAGGTACGGGCGAACAAGCTCCGCGAGCTAACGATCAGTCGGGCGGCTCCTGGATCGATCGCTTGGGAGAAATTCCGCAGCGTTGTATTTGCTGGCCACGCCTACAGCTCGATATACCCGACCGAGGCGGGCCTCAAATCCTACACGCTGCAGGATATAAGAACCTTTTATTTCAATCAGTTCGGTGCGGCGAGGACGCATCTTTATGTCGCGGGGCAGTTTGATGCGGCGAAGGTGAAGACGGCGATCGAAAAGGCTTTCGGGAAATGGAAGAAAGGCCCGGACCCGATCCGAAACGTGCCGAAGATCAGCGCGAAGAGGTCGTTCGATCTGATCGACCGTCCCGGTTCTCCGCAGTCGACGATCTATCTCGGCATGCCGGCGATGTCGCCATCCGATCCTGATTACATCAAGTTTACGGTGCTCGATTCGCTTCTCGGCAGTTCGTTTGGCTCGCGAATAACGTCGAACATACGTGAGAATAAAGGCTACACCTACTCGCCTAATAGTTTTATCTGGCACAGATATAACACGGGCTACTGGGTCGAGAATGCCGATGTCACAACCGAACACACCGGAGCATCTATCAAAGAGATCTTATTCGAGATCGACCGGCTTAAAAATGAACCGCCGAGTGCTGCTGAATTGCAGGGGATAAAAAACTACCTGGTAGGGATCTACGTGTTGAATAATTCAACGCGTTCAGGTGTGATCGGCCAGCTTGAGAACGCAAACTATAACGAACTGCCAAGCGATTACATCTCGTCCTACATTCAGAAACTATCAGCCGTCACGCCCGCCGACGTTACCGCTATGGCCAAAAAGTATCTTGTCCAGGAGAAAATGTCGGTCGTGGTAGTTGGTGACAAAGCAAAGATCGAAGAGCAGTTAAAGCCCTATTCCAAATAGAGGGGAGCCTCTTATAAATATAAAAACGGCCGACTATGCAAAAGCACAGCCGGCCGTCCTCATTGGTAGGAGAAGATTTGCCTTAACGAATGCTGACGTTGGAAGGCGAGGTAGCGGTTAACGAGAACTGAGTACCTCTTTCGAGTTCGAGGTTGTCTCGTCCCTGCAAGATAACAGTTCCCGCTCCGGCACCTGCCCCGACGCCTGCGCCGATCGCTGCTCCACTGCCGCCGCCGGCTATAGCACCGATGATGGCTCCAAGCACCGCTCCGATGCCCGCACGCGTTGCGGTCGTGGTCGTCTGGCTGCGGTCGCGTATAGCACCTTCATTGTCGACGGTGACGATGTTGCCGTTTACTTCTCGCACCTGATCAATGATGCCCGCAAACTGGTACGTGCGGCCATCACGCATTCTGATCGACGTAAAGTTAAGCGACATCGACGCACGGCCGGCTACAACGCCGGACTGCTTTCCGGTGACGCTGCCCTCGATCACTGCTCCGTTGAACTGCGACGGGGAATTAACGGTCATTGTGAAGCGTTCTCCATCCTGTGCGGTCCGGGTTGAAAGAGGAGCATCGAGCGTTGCGATCATAGCCGTATTATTCGGTATTATGAACCCACCGGTAGCACCGCCATTATAGATGGGCTGGCTGCCACTGTTGTTCCACTCGGCCATCTGGCTCGTTTTGTCATAAACGCTCGATACGGTGATCGTTTCGTTGGTATTTTCGATATACACACGGCGTGTTACTCGCAATTGACCATTATTCTGCGGAGTGAACGTTACATAAAAGTCATTCATCCGGTCACCATCGTAGGTGATGGTCACGTCGTTGTTGTTAGCAACAACGCTGGTCGTCACGGTCCGTCCATTCGGCGAAGTTTCGCTTCGTTTGACGCCGTCAGCATTGAGCGTAACGGTTTGAGCATTCGACGATGACATCGTGATCGTCTGGCCTCGCTTTTCGAAGGTCAGCGTTTCCGGCGAACGTAATCGACGTTCCAGATTGGTCCGCATGCGGTCACGGGCGTTGACCTGATAGCGGGCATCGTTGATCGACCGATCGATGACAGTCGACACGTTGTCGCTCTGGCCGACGTTTAGACGATAAGTTCCAGTTAGGCGCGAATCGAAATTCCCGTAACCCGTTCCCCACTGGCCGCCACCCGGTGTGATCACCGTGTTGTTCCAGTTCGAACTCACGCGGTAATAGCCTGCAAGTGTATTCAGATCGGTTCGGATCTGATTCCACGAGTTTTCAGCGGGATTCGAAAGCCGATTGTTTGCAACGAAAGAGTTGATCTGGATCGCACGATTCAACACTTCTTGCACGTCATTAGCCGTCGAAACTCTCGACGAGAAGTTGTTTTTCAATCTGTTCGTCGCCGATTCAAAGTTTGCGACCATCGCGTTGATCGAATCTTCACGATTCGTGCCGTCAATGTTGCTGTTATTGAGATTACGGCCGATCTGGTTTTTGAACGTATTCGTTCGGCTTTCGATCTGGTTGATGAGGTTTCTGACCTGGGTATCGGTGCCGAAATAGACGTTTTGCGGTACGTTTACCTGTGTGTTCCAGCTTGTGCTCACACGATAATATCCTGCGAGCGTATTCAGATTAGTTCGGATCTGGTTCCACGAATTTACAGCCGCGTTGGACAGCCGATTGTTTGCGACGAAAGAATTGATCTGAATCGCACGGTTCAATACTTCCTCCACATCGTTCGTTGTCGAACGTCGCGATGAGAAGTTGTTCCTCAAGCGGTTTGTCGCCGATTCAAAATTCGAGACCATCGAGTTGATAGAATCTTCTCGATTCGTGCCGTCGATGTTGCTGTTATTGAGATTGCGGCCGATCTGGTTCTTGAAAGTATTTGTCCTGCTTTCGATCAGATTGATCAGGTTCCTTACCTGCGTATCGCTGCCGATATATACATTCTGGGGGACTATGACCGGAGAGTTCCAGTTTGCACTAACGCGGTAATAGCCTGCGAGAGTGTTTAGGTCATTCCGGATCGACGTCCAGGTCCTTTGAACGGTAGTGTTAAGGCGATTCGCTCGCATGAAGCTGTTGATAAAGCCTGCACGCTGGAGCACGTCCTGAACATCCGTCGCGGACGATCGATTGGACGAGAAGTTGTCCTTCAACCGGTCGGTCGACATCTCAAAATTGGAAATGATCGTATTGATCGAATCTTCCTGCCCGGTGCCGTCAATATTACTATTATCCAGAGCGCGGTCGATCTGGTTCTTAAACGTATCGGTCCTGTTCTCGATCCGCGTCAGAAGCGTTCGTACTTGTTGATCTGAAACTCGATACGCACGTATCTGAGCGTCTGCCGAAATAGCAGTACTGATGGCGATCATTGCCGTGATCACTGTTAAAAATGTTAGCTGTTTTATATACTTATTCATGATAAATCCTGCCTTGCATAGGCGCGTCTGAGCCATCGTGGGCGATCAACTCACCTCCCGGTCGGTTCTGTCGTTTGCAGTTCCTTAAACGATATCTGAGCCTTTCCTTGAATTTACAGGCTGTTTTGGTGGCGGGGCAGATTCATTCTGCATCCGGTCGATACTGTTGGCCAGCGTTCCCGTCGCGGCTAGTGCGACGTCCTCCGCGACTTCGGCGGCGTGACCAAGTTTGTTCGATGCTAAATTGTAGAGATTCGTGACCTCCTCTTTTGTTGAACGCAAAAGATCTGCCGAACGATGCTGAAGAGAGCTCGCCTTTTCCAGTGTCGCGTCGTAACCTTTTCGAGACACATCGGCAATGTCATGACGCAGTTCGCTCCCGCGTTTTGGTGCAAACAGTAATGCAAGCGTGGCACCGATGCCGCCGCCGATCAAAAGATAGGTGATCCCATTCGCCAGCGTGTGTTCACATTGATTGTTCTTATTCATATCCTCTATACCTCGCTAAGTTATAATTTCAGTCACCAAATATCTCAGACCCCCTTTACGATCTGCGAATGGCTTTCGCCAAATAAAACTAATTCGGGGATCTAAGCAGAGTATGCCCCATCCACGACGGGCTGTATGTTCGCTACGGTACATAGCCGTTTGAAAGGTCAGCGCTAAACGTTGCCAGGCATAGGCTTACGCAAAAAGAAAAAATCCGTGAATTCCGATGATCACCTTTAGCAGATGAATGCAACGGAACGCACGGAATTTGATTTCGGAGAATACGGCCTTAGAGCTTGAACCCGCCTCGTGTCAGCAATGCCTCAAAGCCTGATTTGTCGACCGCTTTGACGTAAGCATCCATCGGTTCGACAAGCCCATTTTTAACGTGCTCGAAAAGAGCATCGTTGAGCATGACCATGCCGTGATTTTTCCCTGTCTGCATTGCGGACGGGATCTGGAACGTTTTGCCTTCGCGGATCAGGTTGCTGATAGCGGGCGTGATGATCAGGATCTCGAGAGCGGCGACGCGGCCACCACCTTTCTTCGGCAGCAGCGTTTGAGCGATGACGCCTTTGAGTGACTCGGAGAGCATCACGCGGATCTGTTCCTGGCGGTCGGCAGGGAACTGGTCGATGATGCGGTCGATGGTCGACGGAGCGGTCGTCGTGTGCAGTGTGCCGAATACGAGGTGGCCCGTTTCGGCAGTCTCGATGGCTATTGAGATCGTTTCGAGGTCTCGCATTTCACCCACGAGCAGAATGTCTGGATCTTCGCGAAGAGCGGCACGCAGGGCGTCCTTGAACGAATCCGTGTGATTGTGAACCTCGCGTTGATTGACGAGGCACTTCTGGTTTTCGTGGGTGAACTCGATCGGATCTTCGATCGTGATTATATGATCTTCGCGATTCTTGTTTATCGAATCGACCATCGCGCAAAGCGTCGTCGATTTGCCCGAACCGGTTGGCCCTGTCACCACCACGAGGCCCTTTGAGAGGTTGCACAGGTCCATAATGGCCTTTGACAACCCGAGCTGCTCGGCGGTCAATATTTTAGAAGGAATGATCCGGAAGACCGCCCCCATACCCTTTCGGTCCATGAAAACGTTGCAGCGAAAGCGGGCAAGACCGGGAATTTCATACGCGAAATCTGTATCTTTGCGAATCGAGAATTCTTCTTGATTCTTATCGGGCATGATCGAAGTCAGGAGAGCCCGCATCGTTTCCGGGGTGAATTTGGGTGCCCCGGGCTCAAGCTCTTTGATCTTGCCGTCTTTACGTACCAACGGCGGCATGCTGACAGAAAGGTGCAGATCCGAGGCTCCCATGTCCGCCATCTTCTTGAACAGAAGGTCCATCTTGGCGTTTTCTGAGACGTTCGCTGCTGCGGGGACAAAGGCCTCTTCCGCAGTAGATGATTCCGTGGTGCTGATCGAAGCAGGGAAATACTCCGTTGCAGGCTCTGGCGTGTACTCCGGTACTGTGAAATCATCACGCCGGCCGGGGGGCTCATAGGTCGAAGTATCGGAAAAGACGGTCTGGTACTCAGGGTCGTTGAACGAAACTACCTCGATCTGCGGAATAACCTCATCAGAAATATATTCCTTGGCGGTTTCATCTTCGTAAATAACTTCGCCGAGACTTGCGTTCGCAGCAGATTCTGCGGCGGTAGCTTCGAGCGAGTACGAGGAACTTTCGAGGTCATAGCTCGGAGCAGCCTCAACGGGTGTTTGATAGGTGGCAGACTCGAAGAATGACTGTTCAACGACGGACTGTTCGGCGAACTGCTCCTGGTCGCCAGGGACGTGAGTTTCCTCAGGCTCTGGTCTCGGAAGGTCGATCGATCCGTTAGCATCAGTCAGCATCGGTCGAATGGTCACGACAAATCCGGCACTGGATTTTTGAACGTTGAAGTTAAAATTCCCGAGACTGTGCGGGTGCACAAAATCGACTTCTGCCCTATTTGGCAAGGTCATTTTCACGCCCGGCGGGATCAGGGGGAAGACCATCGAGCTGATCTGCGTTCCCATGAGAGGCACGTTACCGACGTCCATATTCCGGTCTTCGGCGACAAGATAGGGGTTTTTGTCAGGTTCGAGACGCAATTCGTCCGAGCATGACGAGAGAAGGCGCTGTAGATATTCGTTTAATATGTCCATACCAAGGTGGGCTTGTTGTGAGAGAAGGAAGCCGCAAAGCCGCGACCTTGATTAGACTAACACAGTTAAACTGTGTTTGTAACCATTTTTTTGGCGGGTTATATTGTTACCGATTCACGGTATTCGCCCCACACTTTGCGGAGGCGATTGCTGATCTCGCCAACGGTCACATGGGCTTCGACGGCGGTGAGAATATGCGGTAGGAGGTTTGATGTGCCATTAGCTGCCTCCTCTATCGAAGCAAGGCAGGCCTCAGCCTTTTGAGAGTCGCGTTTTTCGCGAACCGAGCGGAGACGTGCCACCTGGTCACGTTCGATCTTTTCATCGACCCGGAGCACTGGGATCGGAGCTTCATCTGATTGGAAACGATTGACTCCGACGACGACGGCATCGCCACTTTCTACGGCCCGCTGGTAGTTGTAGGCCGCTTCCTGGATCTCGTTTTGAACATACCCTGTCTCGATCGCCCGGAGCATTCCTCCGAGATCGTCGATCTTCGAAATATATTCACTAGCCAAGCGTTCGAGCTGGGTGGTCAATTCCTCGATCGCATAGCTTCCAGCAAACGGATCGACCGTATCTGCGACTCCGGATTCGTGGGCGATGACCTGCTGTGTGCGAAGCGCAATGCGAGCCGCGTTTTCCGTCGGAAGGCCTAGGGCTTCGTCGAGCGAATTGGTGTGCAGGCTCTGCGTGCCGCCAAGAACTGCGGCGAGTGCCTGGATCGTGGTTCGGACGACGTTGACCTCGGGCTGCTGGGCGGTAAGCGTTGATCCTGCCGTCTGGGTGTGAAAACGCAGGGCGAGTGACTTAGGATCCTTAGCCTCGAACCGGTCGCGCATTATACGAGCCCAAAGACGGCGAGCCGCACGGAATTTTGCGATCTCTTCGAGCAAATTATTATGAGAATTAAAGAAAAATGAGAGCCGCGGAGCAAATTTGTCGACATCCAAACCGACATCAATGGCCGCCTGAACATAGCAGATACCATCCGCAAGCGTAAACGCGATCTCCTGTGCGGCGGTCGAGCCAGCTTCGCGGATATGATAGCCGGAGATCGAGATGGTGTTCCAATTCGGCACCTCAGCCGCACAGAAAGCAAAGGTGTCGGTGATCAGGCGCAGCGAAGGCTTCGGCGGGTAAATATATGTTCCGCGGGCAATATACTCTTTTAGTATATCGTTCTGGATAGTGCCGTTGACTTTGTCGAATCCGACTCCCTGACGCCTTGCGACCGCGAGATAGAGACAAAGCAGCGTGGAAGCCGTCGAGTTGATCGTCATCGAGGTCGACACCTGATCGAGCGGAATTCCGTCGAACAACGTAAGCATATCGTCGAGGCTGTCGATCGCAACGCCTACCTTCCCAACCTCACCCGCCGAAAGCGGATCGTCCGAGTCAAGCCCGATCTGCGTCGGCAGGTCGAACGCTACGCTGAGCCCTGTCGTGCCCTGAGAAAGCAGATATTTATAGCGCTCGTTCGACTCCTGAGCCGTCGCAAAGCCCGCATACTGCCTCATTGTCCAAAAGCGTCCGCGATACATGTTCGGCCGCACCCCGCGAGTGTACGGAAACGATCCGGGAGCCCCGAGATCGTTGTCGTAGTCGACATTCTCGGTATTGCCGGGATTAAAGTCGGCAGGAAGTTCGATATCAGATGTTGTCTTAAATGTTTCGCGACGGTCAGGCATTTGATGGTTAGATTAGCATATTACGACGAGATTCTCGGGTTTAGCGGCCGAGACCGAGGTGATCGAAATCCCAGTGTCGAAGGTCACGAGGTTGCCACCATTACGGACGGCCAAGGCTAGCAAGTAGGCATCAGTAATTTGACGAGGGCCTAAAATATACTCGTAGTCGAAGATCGAAGAGCTTAGGATCGAGATATTGTTAGGCCAATGTTGATGATCTGTCGAATTTGAGAACATCGTAAGTTGACGACAAACTTTTGATATAGGAAATGAAGCTTGGGAATGATAGTTCGGATTCGACATGATCCGAACTACGCCATTTTCTGTTAGCGGGCAACTCGCCCACGCAGGATCCTTCACGCTGGACCACCATCCATGGGCGACTGAGTGAAAATCATGCTTTGGATCCAAAAGGGCGATCAAAACATTTACGTCGAGAAGCAGACGAGAAGATCTCATAGATCTTCCTCATCCATCAATTTACGTATGTGTTCCATCGTGACTATTTCGCCCTCTCGATGCGGTAGTACGGGAATTCCATTCTTATAGAGGAATTCCTCTTTGGGCGGCTCTCCATTCGTACCGTTATTCTGGAGCCCCTTCCGAAACACCCGAGAAATGACGCGCCCGGCTGTACTGTTTTCGCGGCGTGCAAGCTCTTTGGCGGCTTGGAGTACATCCATATCAATGTCCAACGTAGTTCTCATGCTGTTGATGCTATCGCATCATTGCATCAGATGCAATATTGAAGTCTTCATAATAGGGAAGTTTTGACTTAGCCGTCTCTCACGTCTAGCATCGGTATTTCGATGAACTACTTCAATTACTTTTCTGAGATCGAAGAAACGTTTGTTCGCCGTCGTGGTAAGCATCTGTTCCTTAGTCCGCTCGACTGGGCATTGATGGAAACCTGGCAGGAGCGTGGGATCCCGCTGCACATCGTCATTCGCGGCATCGAATCGGTATTTGATGTCTTTGACCGTCAACCGCCGGGAACGCGGACGATCAAGAGCCTTTTCTATTGCCGTGAGGAGATCGAGTCGCAGTTTACCGAGTGGTCTCGTTCAATGGCTGGAAAAGGTTCTGAGGATGCACCACCGGCTGACGAGACATTTCCCGTCGACGCAGTAAAAGCTCATATCGAGAGTTCGGTCGAGCAGCTAAAGTCTGTACAGGCTGCAAACATTAAGGAAGAGGTCGACCGGTCGGTCACTCGCCTCGAAGAACTGCTTACAAATCTGTCGAGCAACGGCGAGATAGTCGATTCAACATTAGCTGACATAGAAAAATTGCTGCTTCATTCCATACTTACGAATTGGGATAGAGAGCATCTAAAGGCGATAGAGAAAGAAATGCGGTCGCAGCTTCGTGAGTACAAGGCCGATATGGACGAGGCCGCATATAAACAGACTTACGACCTGCTTCTGTCAAAGCGGCTTCGCGAGGAGGCAGGTGTTCCGCGGCTTGGACTTTACTACTTATGAGACTCTTTTTATTGGTTATCGCGATACTGGCCGGATCTGTTACTGCTAGCGCGCAGACGACTCGTAAGCCAACCAAGATACCTTCGACCGTCCCCGTGAAGCAAACTGGGGTCGAGGCGAATGGTGGTAGCGTCGAGGGGCGAACGTACACCAACAAGACGTTCGGTTTTTCCTTGAGCGTTCCGGAGAATTGGTTTATCGCGGGACCTGATTTCGAGTCGGTGATCAAGGAAAAGGGCTATGATCTGCGGGCAGATGACATTGCTGGTAAGGCTAACCGCAACATAAAGATATTGATGACCGCGTTTAGCGCCGGCCCCGACGTCGGTCGAAACGCTATCCTGCGGATAACAGCAGAAGATCTCCGTCCCAATCCGCAGATCAAGGATGCGGTCGACTATTTTGACGCAATGACGGCGGCTTTCATGTCAGCTAAGCTTCCGTCTGATTTCTCCTACTCGACGACCAAAGCGGAGCGACTAGGCGGCAATCAATATGCCTACCTCGATACCGCTTCGTCTAGTGGTAAGAAACGTCTGTACGCGACCGTTAGGAAAGGATATGCAATAATGTTTACATTCTCTTACGCGGATCGATCAGATCTCGAAGATCTAAGAAACGTTCTTTCCTCCACGGATTTTTCTGTCAAATAGCATTTCACCGTAGAGATATGTTACAAAGGTTCTCGTTCCAGGCTAATAGCTAAATTTTGAGTAAACATTACACAGTTGGTGACATGATCGAAGTGCGGATCGAGAAGATCGTTCCGCGCGGTTTTGGGTTGGCGTTCGTCGAAAACCTGACAGTGCTGACGCCGCTGACCGTTCCCGGAGACGTGTTGCGTGTCAGGATCGCCGAGATCAAAAAGCGGATGGCTTTTGCCGAGATCGTCGAGGTTCTTGAGAGCGGGCCGAGGCGTGTCGAACCTGAATGCGAGTATTTCGGAAAATGTGGCGGGTGCGACTTCCAGCAGATGAGCTACTCTGCCCAGATTGCAGCCAAGATCGGTATAATTCGTGACTGTCTCCATCGGATCGGCAAGATAGAATACGATCATGATATTCAGGTGATCGAAAGTCCTACTCCGTTTGGCTACCGCTCAAGGGCACGATGGCACATTGACCGGACGAAGAAGAAACTTGGATATTATCGCCGCGACACGCACGATATCATCGATATAAGCGCCTGTCCCATCCTTACACCGGGCCTGCAGTCGACGCTTGAGTACACTCGCGAGAACATGGACTGGGAAGCACTCTGGAGCGAAACCGCCGAGGTTGAGGCGGCGACGGGTGACGATGGACGTGTATCGCTTTACTCGCGGGAGCTGGTCGAACCAACCGCCGAGTTGACGAGTGTGGTCGGCGACGAGCGGTTTTTCTTCTCCGCTCGAGCATTTTTTCAGGCTAACAAATTCCTGATCCCCGATCTGATAGAAACCGCAATAGGCGAATCAAAAGGTGGATTGGCTTACGATCTTTACAGCGGCGTAGGTCTTTTTACTTTACCGCTTGCGAGGCGTTTTGAGTCGGTGGTTTCGGTTGAGGAAAATCCTCACGCCGCAACATTTGCCGAGCGAAATATCGAAAACGCCAGATTATCGAACGTCCAGCTGGTCGAGAGTTCAGTTGCGGCCTTTCTCCGAGAGGGCCCGCATGCAGCCGTTGACCTGCTACTGCTTGATCCACCGCGAAGCGGTACCGAGAAGGCCACGATACCATCGATATTAAGATTGCGGCCGCGTAATATTAGCTATGTTTCCTGTGAACCGTCGATCCTTGCTCGCGATCTCAAGAGCCTGGTCGAAGCAGGATACAAGATAGAAAAGCTGACTGCGATCGATCTTTTCCCTCAAACTCACCATGTCGAAACCATCGCCCGCCTCACCATCGACTGATACATGAGTACGCTTGATGACCTGATCTCACGCGACGCGACCCGGGTTTGGAAAGCCTGCGGTGTGATACGACATCTTCGCGATCGGGCTGAGCTTTCAGCTTTGATCGATGATCTCGACCTGATCAGGCGATCGACCAGGAATCTCAAGCTCGGCGGCATGGTAAGGCCGAATTCGACGCATCTTGAATTCGCTATCCGAAAGCTGGAGTTCGTGCGTGACAGCGAGGGCTGTTTTTGTTTGCTTTACACGCACGACGACATGTTCGACCCAGAACGGGAACAAACGTCCGGCAACATCTTGATCAAATCAACCGTCAAAACCCCGGACGGCTTCGTCGACCACTATGTTTGCGTCTGCTTGATCTGCGGTTCGAAATACCGCGTAACGGAACGCGAATATCATTACACGTGGTGGAAGTGGGAACTTGAACCAAACTTTAACGAAAACGATTCGTAAGTTGTGTTAGCTTTGATTTGAACAAATGAAACCGCGTCAATTAGACTTGAAATATGCCAAAAAAGAATCCTGAAGTTGAGAATTCCGAGTTAGCCAAAAGCCATTTTGTTCGGTGCCGTTTTTGCGGACAGAAGAATTCGGTCAAGGACGACTACAAAAACGACGATGCGAACTGTGGCAAGTGTAAGCTTCCGCTATCGAACGAGCCTCATAAAAAGTTTACAGACCTGCACAAGAACGATTATGTTCACCCCTTAGACAAAAAGGCTCTTAATGCCCTAAAGGCAATACCTGGGGTTGATTCAATTCTGAAGAAACTGCTCGCCTGGACGGGAGAATCCGCGATCAGGGTCTCGTTCATGGCGAGTGCGGTAAAGGTAACGCCTACGCAGTGCCCTGACCTTTATGCGAAGCTGGAGATCGCCTGCAAGACGCTCGGCGTTGAGATGCCGGATATGTTCGTTCAGCAGAATCCGGTTGTGAATGCTTTCACCGGCGGGGTCGACAAACCTATCATCGTTCTGCATTCGGGTCTGATCGAGCGGCTCAACGACGAGGAAACTCTCGCGGTCATCGCTCACGAGGTTGGCCACATTCACGCGGAACATGTCCTGTATCTGACAGCAGCGAGACTGATGGAGATCCTGGCAAATATTTCGGTCGCAAGACTGCTTCCCGGCTCCGAGATCATAAAGCTCGTGGTATCAATGGGTATTTCGAGTGCACTTCTTTCGTGGGCACGGCGAGCCGAACTTAGTTGTGATCGTGCGGCTTTACTCGTCGTTCAGGATCCGCACGTCATCGGACGTACGATGATGAAGCTTGCTGGCGGTACCTTTGCGTCAAAGATCGACTATGAGCTCTTCCTCGAGCAGGGCCGCGAGTTCAAGAAGAACTACGATGAGAAGGCTCTCGATCGATTCTGGGCGGACACGATGAATGCAGGATTATCGCACCCCTTTCCGATCTGGCGCGTTGCTGAGGCCCTGGAGTGGGCCGAGTCTGAAGAGTACAAAGGGATAATGGCTAGATAGCAAGGGATCGACAAAAATAAAAGAGGCCGTCCGGATCACCGGGCGGCCTCTTTTAGTTTAGTGAGTATCAGGTTATTCCTGAGCGATCAGGTCGAGATCGGTCAACGTGTCCGACACATTGACCACTCTGGCCCCGAACCGGTAACGCTTCGAAGCGGCCGATACTACATAGCTGCTTCCGGCTTCGACATTCTCAAAACGGTAGAAACCAAAAGAGTTTGTCGTTGCCACTCGGACTGCTCCGGATTGGTCAGTTATCGACACCGTGACACCGCGAATACCGCGGCCGTCGGGGGTCAGCACTTTGCCGCCGATCTCGACGCCGGAAGCGGTGGAACCGATCTGAACCGTTCCGGGCGTAAAGGATGTCGTAAGTAAGGCTCCCTGAGCATTAGAGACGCTCTGACCGGTCGGGGTCGTGCCAAAGCCGACCGGGGTGAGTCCGATAGTTGCATTAGCCGCGACATTGAACCTGATCGTAACAACCTCTCGCGTGCCGGCAGCGTAGGTGTTCGTGGAGTCGACCAAGATACCGATCTGACCTTGTGCAACGTTGTTTAGGTTCGTTCCAAGATTTGCTCCGGCCGGAGCTCCGCTACCGAGAGTCACAAGCGGTGCACTAAGCTTGGTCGGGTCAAAGGTAACCGAGAAACTCGCAGAAGCTTCATTACCCTGCGACACCAACTGGATGGCGACGACAACCTGCTGCCCCGGTTGTGCGGCGGCATTTACGACCCGGATCGTTCTGACCGTGCCGTCCGGTGACGACATCTCGAAAGGTGCGGTTATGATCGGCAGCGTAGGTCCATTTGCCGGAGTTTGAGGGAAGTTGCCGAGGGCGTATTGCCTGGTTACGGTAACGTCCGAGGCGTCGATACGACCGTCTCCGAACAGCCCGTTTGCCTCGTCGCGGGGACCGCTATCGGCACGCTGAAACTGATTAGTGCTGCCGTCCGGAGTCGTAAGACCCAGAGCGAACAACCTCATTACGGTCACGTCATTACCGAGCACACCATCACCACCGGCCGGGCTTGCGTTCTGGTCAACAACATCACCTTCCATCCCCTGATTAGGAGTTGGGGTCGGAACTGGCGTTGGCGTAGCAGTTGGGGTCGGCGTCGCTGTCGGAGTCGGCGTCGCTGTCGGCGTTGGGGTCGGCGTGGCTGTTGGGGTCGGCGTTGCAGTCGGCGTTGGTGTTGGCGATGCTCCGCTCGGGCCTTCAGTCCTTACCTGCGTCGGCGCACCAGTCTTGAAGAATCCGATCGTGGCCGAGTTGGAACCCGGCGGCACGTTCGCGTCAAAACGGAAGTTATACATCGTGCCCCAGCGGATCGCGTTTGCGTTCGGATTCTGGGCCAAAGTTTCCGAGCTCCACGTGATCGCGTTGCCCGCGACCGTTCCGGCCCAGGGGGTGTTGCTGTAGCCCTGGTTACCCATGGTTCCGTCAAATGTCGTGCCCGGGTGCTGCGGCGGAGCGCTGAAACCGATGTTCGAAATCGTCACGCCTTCCGGGATCGGGATACTGAAGGACTGGATACTGCGGTCAAGGTTCTGATTGTAGACCGCGTATTCATAATGCCAAACTCCCGGCGACGGGTTGGTTACCTTAGAGGCCAAAATGCCCATACCATCCACCATCGGTTCAGGCTGAAAGTCGATGATGGATGCTCCAGTCCACGCATAGATCGCCGGCTTTTCTCGTACGGTCGCTCCATTAGGTGAGAAGGAAAACGGGCTTCCGGTCCCGAATACATTATAACGTCGGTATGAGACGTTGTTGTTCATGTTGCACTCGGTCGGATTTGCCTGGCACCACTGATATTCGTGCGGGGTCACGTACTGGCCTTCGGCGTAGTAGGTCGCGCCCGGATTCAGCGTAGTGTTAAGGCTCGCGATCTCGACACGCATTCTGTGTCCGGCAGCGCTATCACCGACATGGCCCGTGTGCTGATTTGGCGGGGTCGCCGAGTCGCCACGCGGGAAGAAACCGGTGAAAGGGTTGATCCACGCTCGTGAACCCAGGCTCGGGCCTGCATTAAGGCTCGCCGAGTACGGATCGGAACATCCCGAACCGAGTCGCGATCCGCCGACACCGTTACAGCCGAAGCCGCAAAGATTCTGTGTCAGTGCCGTAAAGCCATGCTTTACGCTCGACTGTCCGATCTGTTCGAACCGCTGTGTGTTATCACTGCCGCCGCTCATTCTGTAGAGATTCTGAGGGATTACAGGGTGATCGTTGCTTGGCAGGGCAAACCAGTTAAGGTTTACCTGGCCCGCATTGCAGGAATCGGTTCCGAGGGCGAGCCCGACCTGCGTTCCGGTCGCCGAGCCAAACTGGGCAAGGCCATTAACATCACCGACGATGACGTCAGGACCGGGCCGTGTGCCAGCGTTTGGTTCCATTCCGGCACCGGCAGGGAGCACTGCCGACTGCACCTCGCCGTTGCTGACGTTCATCACCTCGACAGCACGCATTGCGGTCGAGAAGGAAAGCAGGCCGGCGATAGTGCCGACACTTTCCGGGCGTCCGAGAGCATCGGCAAATTCCTGCGAGATCAGAAGCCTTCCGTCGCTGATGTTTAGGGCTTTCTGCGAGGCATCATAAGCGAACTGATATCCCTCGACATTGAAGAACACAAATCCGCTCTCGGCATCCCGTATCACCAGATCATAGTTGCCGCCCCAGGGCAGGCTCTCAACTACCAGATTGTTGTAAGAATCCGCGAGCTTTGATGGCAGGTAAGCCGATGATTGGGGAACTATTGCCAGGGAGCTCGGCGTAGGGCCGCGAAGTTCACCGTTGTAAACAACAATTGTGAAAAACGAATCCCTGGCAGCGGAAAAGCGAAGACTCTCGAACTGTTTGCTCGACGTGTCCTGCCCGGTCAGCCGAGCCATATCAATGTCGAGCGAGACTGTTCCGTCGATAGGAACCAGACGCTCGAGCGTGCCCGTGTCGCTGCGTTTCGCGGTTTTGATCTCCGGAAACAAGCTTAACGAGGTGTCGCCCAGGAATAGCATTAGCGGGAGAAGCGATATTAAGAGTGTCTTCAGCATAATTCAGGAATTTTGACCCCTTGGTAAAAGTGTGTTTTCTGCAATGTCGGACGGAAAATTTTCTGTTCGAGATTAACCTTTATTTGTATAACGTTTCGGGTGTTTAAGGCAAGTTAGTTATAGTATTTATTGAGCAAAACTTGGTCTGCAATTCGCTATGAAAACCGGCTGCGACGGGCAACAAAAGAAAACGAAGCGTTCGATCGAACTTCCGGTTATCAACGGCGGTTCTTCCAAGGCCGTAAATGTCGCCCTATCGAAGAATGCGAAATGGCGTGCTATCGTCCTGATCTCGGTCCATCTCCTCATCCTTGGTCATATTCTTCAATGGTGGTTTATGGGCCGAACTGTCTCGCCCGTTGAGCCTTCTGAGTCGATGTGGACCCTGCAGAACGGGGCCGTAAACGCGGGCGTGATATTTTTCTCGCTCGCAATTATCTCGACGCTTATCTTCGGCCGTTTTTTCTGCGGTTGGGGATGTCACGTCGTCGCATTGCAGGACCTTTGTGCCTGGCTGCTCAATAAGGTCGGCTTGAAGCCAAAACCCTTTCGTTCGCGGCTACTTATCTGGGTTCCGCTCATCGCGGCCCTTTATATGTTCGTCTGGCCGACCGTCGGCCGTTGGCTAACCAAACCGCTGGCCGAACCGCTCTTTCCGCAATTTACAAACCACATAATCACGACCGAATTCTGGGCGACCTTTCCGCCCGTGTGGGTTGCGATCCCGTTCCTCTTTATTTGCGGTTTCATGACCGTATATTTTCTTGGTTCTAAAGGTTTCTGCACTTACGGATGCCCGTATGGCGGATTCTTTGCGATCGCGGACAAGGTGGCTCCCGGAAAGATCCGCGTAACCGATGCCTGCAACCAATGCGGCCATTGCACGGCCGTTTGTACCTCGAATGTGCTGGTCCACGCCGAGGTCAGGGAATTCGGTATGGTCGTCGATCCGGGCTGTATGAAATGCATGGACTGCGTTTCCGTCTGTCCGAACGACGCGCTTTATTTCGGTCTCGGTAAACCCGCCGCGGCGATGGGGAAAGCGACGACGAAGAGTTTCTCACTTACCTGGCCCGAAGAACTGGGTGTTGCGGCGGTCTTTGTCCTCAGCTATTTTGCAGTTTGGAATGTTTACCAGATCGTTCCGATGCTGATGGCGATCGGTATTGCGATCGTGACAGCCTATCTAGCGTTTCGCGTGTGGCGTCTTATCGTAGCGAAGGACTCGGCGTTTTACAGCCATGTTCTTAAATCATCGGGACGCGTTAGACCGGCCGGAGCCGTCTTCCTCGTCTTGGCTCTCGGCTGGCTCGGACTGGTCGCCCACAGCGGCTTTATCCGCTATCACGAACGGGAAGGGGCGATCGCTTTTGAAAGTCTACAGATCCCCGACGAACTCGCTCTCGCACAGCGCGACCCATCGCAGTGGTTTGGCCCCACTGACAAGGCGCGTATCGACGCAGGACGCTCGCATTTTGGGACCTCACGCCGGTTTGGGATCTTTACGAATGTCGAGGCGACGCCAAAGATCGCGTGGCTCGAATACCTGGGCGGCAATATCGACGGCTCACTTGATCTGCTGGCCCGCTCGGCTCAGCTTCAAACCGGGCAGGCACGGGCGATCAGCCTGTACTATCGCGGAGCGATACTCAATCGTACGGGCCGTTATCAGGAAGCCCTGACATCGCTGGATCAGGCGATGGCCTCGTCAAACGTTCTGCTCGCTCGCGAGGAAAAAGGCGAATCGCTCTGGATGCTCGGCCGCAAAGCCGAAGCCATCGCCGTCTGGAATGACGCTGTCCGCGGCAATCCCGGCTTGCCGATCGTCAATAACTTCCTTGCCGTCGCCAACGCCGAACTTGGCCGAGCCGAAGCCGCCGCCCAAGCCCAAACTCAAGCCGATCGCTCAACGCCACGCGACCCTTATTTCCACTGGATGATCGGCCTTCGGCTAAGCAATCTTAAAATGACCGAACAGGCTGAGAAGCAATTCCAGGCCGCCATCGCTCTTGACCCTCAGTTTGCGAGAAGACGTTAGAAAACTCCCCTCCTGGACAGGAGGGGTGGCAGCCGCTTCGGCTGACGGGGTGGTTGATGATCTCGCGGAGTATTCAATACAAAGCTAAATCATGCTCGCCGCCCTCGCCCGCGTTGCATTTTCGAATCCCCAACGCCTCAACCACCCCGGCCCGCAAAGCCGGGCCCACCCCTCCTGTCCAGGAGGGGAATCCAAGAAAAACTCCCCTCCTGGACAGGAGGGGGGGCAGCCGTTTCGGCTGACGGGGTGGTTGATGATCTCGCGGCGTATACAAGACAAAACGAAATCATGCTCGCCGCCCTCGCCCGCGTTGCATTTTCGAATCCCCAACGCCTCAACCACCCCGGCCCGCAAAGCCGGGCCACCCCTCCTGTCCAGGAGGGGAATCCAAGAAAAACTCCCCTCCTGGACAGGAGGGGTGGCAGCCGCTTCGGCTGACGGGGTGGTTGAGGGGCCGCGCAGTCTACAACACGAGGCTTTATCATTTTCGCTGCCATGCCCGCGTTGCATCTGCGAATCCCCGGCGTCTCGACCACCCCGGCCCGCAAAGCCGGGCCACCCCTCCTGTCCAGGAGGGGAATCAAAAAAACTCCCCTCCTGAATAGAAGGGGGGCAGCCGCTTCGGCTGACGGGATGATTGCGGGCTCGCGGAGTGAGGAGATAAATTGGTAAGCTGCCGAAGTACCACCCCTCACGTGTCGGGGAGGGCAATCTCCGTCTACAACCGCCTTCGAGTAATAACAACCACCTCTTTACCGCCAAAAGCGGTTTCAGCAACCGTGATGCCGACGAATTTTTGCGTTGGGTCGGAAATTGTGTTGAGTTCCTTCTCCATTGTCGACGTCTTATTCGTCGCGAAGAGCTTGTACTCGTATTTTGGCAATTCCGTCACCGTCAGGTCTTTCTCGAGGATCGTCACTACCTCTTTCCCGCCGAATGTCGTCTCAAAAACGGTTTGTCCCTTGTACTCGTAGCCCGCATTGCCGTATTCCTGCAGTTCCTTCTGCATGGTTGAGGTTTTGTTTGTTGCGAGCAGTTTGTACTTATACCGAGCCTTGGCATCGCTTGCAATAGAGAGGATCGCGACAGTTTCTTTGCCGCCGAACATCGTCTCGCCGCCATTGAAACCTTCGAGACGGTAGCCTAGATCGGCCGCCTGGTTTAATTCCTTCTCCATAGTCGAAGTCTTATTCGTGGCCAGCAATTTGAACTTGTTTTGAGCGGTCGCCGTGATCTGGATAAGCCCGACCATTCCGAGGCATAGGGCTGCGAAGAGTATATTTTTCATAATAATAAAGTGTCTTTTTCTAACTACGAAGCTGCCGAACTTCAGGTTCCGACGTTTTGAGGCCGATTTTAAGCTATCATTTTGGGTATGATCCAAATAGTTTTCACAACCGCCTTGAGCACCGAGGCCGAAGGTCTGGCTGAGGCGATCGTTGAGTCCGGGCTTGCCGCCTGCGTACAGATCCTGCCGCCGATGACTTCGGTCTATGTTTGGGAAGGAAAGGTTCAGAAAGAACAGGAAAACCTAATGCTGATCAAAACACTTCCCGAAAAATACGACGAACTCGAACGGTTCATTACCGAGAATCACAGTTACGACGTGCCCGAGATCGTCGCCGTCGAGGCCGCAAGAGTGTCGGGGCCGTATCTAGCGTGGATGCAGGCAGTTATGGATGCGGAATGATCCGCCGAATACGAGAATTCTGACTCCACTATTTCTCGTCTTCGCTAACTTCCACGCCCGCTTCGCAGGTCGAGATGATAAAATCGACCGCATCTTTCGGCGAGTCGGTCAGGTGGATCAGGCTCAGATCCTCAGGGCTGATCATCTTTTCGTTGAGCATCGTCGTTGTTAGCCACGCCAGCATTCCGCGCCAGTATTGAGAGCCGAAGAGCACGACAGGGAAGTTGCGGATCTTCTTGGTTTGGATCAGCGTGAGTGCCTCGAAAAGCTCGTCCATCGTGCCAAAACCGCCCGGGAAGATGACGTAGGCGTTGGAGTATTTGATGAACATGGTCTTTCGGACCATGAAGTATTTGAACGTCAGCGACTTGGTGAGGTACGGGTTTGCCTGCTGCTCGAAGGGCAGCTCGATGTTGCAGCCGACTGAGACGGCTCCTACTTCGTACGCCCCTTGATTTCCCGCCTGCATGATCCCCGGTCCGCCGCCGGTGATGATCTCAAATCCAGCCTGGCCCAGTAATTTGGCAGTCTCGGTTGCCGCGAGATACATCGGGTCTTCGGGATGTGTGCGAGCAGATCCGAAGATAGAAACTCCCCGCGTGATCGTCGCCAGCTCGTCAAAGCCATTAACAAACTCACCCAGAATGCGGAAAACTCGCCACGAATCGGACGTTCGATACAGATCTTCCGGCTCCGGCGAACGCAGAAGTATCTCGTCGTCGGTCAGATGCCAGTAGCCCGGAGCGGTCTCGCGTTCCTTTGCATCGGCGACGGTTTGGGGTACCGCTGGTTTTACGGATTTTGGATTGTTTGCCATATGTATAGTTTTGGAAGTTGGGAAAGTTTAGGAAGTTTGGGAAGTTTTCGGAGTCAGGAAGAGCGTCTCCGCCTTCCAAGACTTCCTAGACTTCCCAGACTTCCCAGACTGCCCATCAGATTCCCATGATGTTGTAACCGCAATCTACGTAGATCGTCTCGCCGGTGATGCCGGTTGAGAGGTCGCTGACCAGGAACAATGCGGTATTTCCTACTTCCTGTACCGTTACGTTGCGTTTCATCGGTGCCTTTTCGCCGACGTAGCCGAGTAGCGAGCCCATGTTCTTTACCCCACGAGCCGATAAAGTATTGATCGGACCCGCACTGATGGCGTTCACGCGGATGTTGTTCTTGCCGAGGTCTGCGGCTAAATAGCGTACCGATGATTCCAGAGCGGCTTTCGCAACGCCCATGACGTTGTAGCTGGGCACAACCTTTTCGGCACCGTAATAGCTCATCGTTACGATACTTCCGCCTTCGCTCATCAGCGGCGACGCGGCCAGGGCTACCTGTGTGAGCGAAAACGCACTGACCTCGAGAGCCGTGCGAAAAGCTTCGCGGGTCGTCGTAACAAACTCGCCTTCGAGAGCCTCTTTCGGCGCAAACGCGATCGAGTGGATCACAAAATCCAGCTTTCCGAACTTGTCCCCAACCGCCGCAAATGCTGCGTCAACGTCGGCTTGGTTGGTCACGTCACACGGCACGACCAGCGAATCGGGCAGCTCGCCCGCGAGCTTCTCGACATTCTCCTTCAGCCGCTCACCCTGATAGGTAAACGCCATCCTCGCCCCATGTTCCCCACAAGCCGCCGCACAAGCCCAAGCGATCGAACGCTTGTTCGCGACGCCGAATATCATTCCGATTTTGTCCTTTAACATAGTAGTCGGTAGTCAGTAGTCGGTAATCGGTAGTCAGTGGTCAGAGTAGTCTGTAGGCCTCTAACGGGCATTTCTTATTGCTCGCATGTATGAAGCCAGCATTCTACTGACAGTTTCCAAGTCGTCCGATAGTTCTTTTGTGTCTCCGTATCCAAGGTCTCTTGCAAGTATCAGGTAGTATCGGCACTCTTCGAGTGAACCTTGCGCGATATTATAATAGCGTAGCTTATCCGCATTCCCGGCCTTTTTAAACCCTTCTGCAAAGTTGGCCGGGATCGAAACCGCTGCCCGTCGAAGTTGGGATGTTAGGCCAAACATTTCATGCTTTGGGAAATTTTCTGTAAGCCCATAGATAGCAAGAACCCAACGGTGTGCCCGCTGCCAAACCTCCACATCCTGGAACGTTTTTGATGTCATCTCTACCGACTACCGACTACCGTCTACTCAGAAACATAAACCTTCTGCAGCATCTCAAAATCCAGCAGCCTGATGTCGATGTCGACCGGCGTGTCGGAGAAGCGTCTGGTGACGAGCATTCCGCGGAGGCGTTCTTCTTCTTCGACGCTGAGTTGCGTGACCAAGACGAGCATTAGCCTTAAACGCAAACGGCTTCGTTGTTCGACGAGGTTCTTTTTCGCGAGCGTGACCTTCTTAAGCATCGACTCGATCTTTTCCTGCCGCACATCCGGGATCACCAGAAAGGCGACCTCGATGCAGGTGATCAGGTCGTGCTCGACCATTATGGCGTCGAACGGCGTGCCGCCGATGCTCACATGACGCATGAGCGGCAGATTTTCTTCTTGCTGAACCTGCCTCAGGGCAAGGTCTTCGGCGACGATGTATGCCGAAAGCAGATCGGCGAGGCCTTCGTCGCCGACCCCGAGCAGGCGGGCGAGTTCACGAACCTCGACATTTACATTCTGCCGCTGGATCTCGGGCATTGCGGCATCCCAGCGGATGAATTTGCGATCGTCGACCGCCTCGATCCGCCGACGATTCGCGATATCGATCAGCACGACCACCGCAAATATCAGAGCCGCCGCGAGAAATATACCCGCGGCCGCTAGATCGTCAGCCCGCACGGATACGACCACGCCGGCGATCAGCACCACGAAAAGTATCAGCGTGACCGCGATCAACGGGTAGTTGCTCTGTTTGCGGTCAAAACGCCGCAGCGAGTTTTCGCTTTTCGTCTCCATCAAACTTACGCCGCTGACGTGGCCCTTTCAAATGGAATATCGTCAAAATGCGTCATCGTCTTGAACGCCTTGAACCGCTCGTTGATCTCAGGATAATCGAGAGCATCGACCCGTTCCGTGCCAAACTTCTCGACGTTGAACGAAGCCATCACCGAACCATAGATCATCGCCCGCCGCAGCGTCTCGTCCGTTATCTCGTTCTGAGCGGCGAGGTAGCCCATAAAGCCGCCCGCAAACGTGTCGCCCGCACCCGTCGGATCAAATACGCTCTCGAGCGGATAGGCCGGTGCTGCGAAGTAGCCGTCTTTCGTGAATAGCGTCGCTCCGTATTCGCCGCGCTTGATGACGACGACCTTCGGGCCGATCTCCATGATCTTGCGTGCCGCGACGTGGATGCTCGATTCCTCGGTCAACTGCCGAGCCTCGGCGTCGTTGATGATGATGCAATCGACGACCTTGATCGTTTCGATCAGGGCGTCCTTCATCGAGGTGATCCAGAAATTCATCGTGTCCATGGCGACGAAATTTGCGTCAGGCATCTGTTCGCGGACCTGCTTTTGCAACATCGGAAGGATGTTTGCGAGGAAGAGCAGTTTGGCCGATTTGGAATTATCGCTCAGCTTCGGCTCGAATGTCTCGAACACATTTAGCTGGGTATCGAGCGTGTGAGCGGTATTCATGTCGTAATCGTAACGCCCGCTCCAGAAGAAGGTCTTGCCCTCGGGCACTATCTCAATATCGTCGGTGTTGATGAAGTGCCGCTTGAAAACCGCCCATTCCTCATCACCGAAATCACCGCCGACCACGCCTACCGCGTTTACCTTTGTGAAAAAACTCGCCGACAGCCCAAAATGCGTGGCCGCGCCGCCCAAGATCTTATCCCGTTTACCAAATGGCGTTTCGAGCGCATCAAACGCGACCGAGCCAACTACTGTTAATGACATGTTGTTATATAAATCTCCAAGAAAATTGCAAAACCAATATTTTACACGTTAATGAATGCTTTGACCATAGATCGAAGATAAGGGTAGTGCTTCGGTTTCAATCCTTTGTGATCTCTGCGTCCTCACTTTGTGGACTCTGTGTTTAGAAAAACCTTAAACACAGAGATCACAACGGGATGACACAAAGGCCACCGAGTTAGATAAGGCAGTGGGTTTGTTTGAATTTGCTCATGCCTATACTTCTTCTCAGCGATCTCCGCGTCCCCCTCCGCGACCTCTGCGTGGAATCCAAGATGAGGAGTTTGCAAGAGAATTCCTCGCAGAGTTCGCCGAGAGCAGACGCGGAGTCCGCAGAGCAAAACCGTACGACTATTCAAATTACCCAGACGAGCCGCGAAGAACGCCAATTAAATCTTACATTTACGGCCAAACCACGCAGAATGCTACAAGATCAGCGTTTTGCGTCAATTTACGCATAATTGTACGATCCGTGCGGAATGGCATTCCATTTTCGGTCGTTTTCGGTTAGCGTTTTATCTATGAACACGCGTACCGCATCTGGCAGCCGATCGGCCCTTTCGAACAACCGCTTCTCAACCCGCGTCGACGAACAGCTAGCGTTTATCGACCGCGTTTGTGATCTGTTGATCAAAAGCCGCTCGATCGACGGCTATTCTTACTTTCCGCTGAGCGAAGTTGTCGCGACCGCCGGCGGCGAGGATGTCTTGCCACGCTCCACGTGTTGCCCGGATGCCCGCATGTTCACTTTGCAAGACCTGGCAACAGATCTCGATATCGACTCGATCGGCGATCACAAATTCACTCCACCCCAAACCGTCCGTTCCGCTGAGCTCGTGGACGGATGCGTTTCATCGGCCAAGCCCGAATGTGGGGTCGATCTTCGAGGCACGTACGCCATTCCCGCATTGCTCGTCGATTCGGCCAAACCTCGCGGATCGCCCGCCGTCTGATCGCTGCGTGAAACTCCACCTTCGGCCTTTTGACTAGATCTTTGAAAATTTTGGGACGCATGAGCAGGTTTCAGCCGATCGCTATCGCTCGCGGTTCTGCCACGAGCTCAGGGCGCGTCGGAGCCCCCCGGTCGCTATCGCTCTCGGTTCTGACAGGAGTCTGGGATGCGTCGGAGTTACACGTTCGCGACTGCGTGCTGTTCTGAGTTTGCGACGCGAACTTCAAAGCCTTTCGCGAGCTGACAGTTTGGGACGCAACTCGCACCGGAAGCGCGTCGGAGTTGCTTCATCGAACTTCCTGCGAGCCGAGCCGCCAGGGCGGGTCTTTGCGGTTTTTGCCTGCGTGGAAAAGGCAGATCTTGTTGCCGTTTGGATCTTTCAGGTAAGCCTGACGCCACAGCCATGGACGGTCGGTCGGGTCTTCGTCGAAGTGCAGGCCGAGTTTTTTCAGGCGTATGACCTCGGCGTCGAGGTCTTCGCATTCGAAGTAAAGCACGATATTGTCGATCGGCTGATGAGGCGGGAATTCATTGACCGACAAAGTCGCGTCGCCATCAGGACACTCAAGCCGGGCGTAACGCGGCAGCGAATCGACAATACGACGCAGGCCAAGTTTTTCAAAGAACTCGACGGTTTCGATCGTTTTGTCGGAGTAGAAACGGGCGACAGACCTTCCGATACGCCGCTGTCGCTATCTACGATAGCTCGGACGCATTGAGATGGAAACCCAGGGCTAACGCCCTGGGCTACATGCTATTGCCATCTACGATGGCTAAAGCCCCAGATCAGGATCCCTTGATCTTTGACAATGTCTTTTGGGCCTCGACGACGAACTTGCTTTCGGGATATTTATCGACAACCGTCGACAGATACGCGACCGCGTCGGAGCGCAATTTTTCGGGAGCGAACTTTTCTTTTTCCTTCTCTGATCGCAAGTCGATCTTCTGCTTGCCCTTACCCTCGGCCAGATAATAGCTGCTCATTCCGGCCAGATAAAGAAACTCGTCCATCTGCGAAAACTCAGGATACGCCGCATAGGTCTCCTCAAACCGCAGCAAGACCTGTTTGTAGGCTCGCTTTAACGGAGCAAACGCCTGCTTCGCAACATCAAGATTATGCTTAGCATCAGCCTCAAGGATCGGATCGCGAGCGATCGCAGGCGTGGGATTGCGCTGGGCAAATGCCGGGGTGACGGTCAACAGGATAAGAAAAACAAAAGCGACAAGGAATTTGTTCATAAGAACTAAGAGATGCAATTAGGGGTCAGTTCGTTTACCGTCGCTGAAGGCGACGAAGATAATAGCCTGGGGTGGAGGCTCTGCGGAACCCCAGGATAGATTCCAAAATCATTTCTGCTCGCTGAAGGCGAGCAACTCTCGCAAGTCCATCAGGTGCGACCCTTTCAGGGTCGGTTCTCAGTTTATGGCATACCTGGGGTTTCACTCGCAAAGCTTCGTTGCACCCCAAGGCTATTATCTTTGTCGCCTTCAGCGACAGGCGACCGGGCTATTGCCGATACTTTCCAATGATCGCGTCAAGTTTCTTCGCCGTCTCCGCGGGCCAGCTATCCGGTGCCGTAAAGATCGCGTTCTTTATCGCGTCGGAGTATTGGTTTGGCGTTTCTTTGGCGGCGACGCGTTTTACGGCGTCTTTCATTACTAGTTGGGCGTTGCGGACGTTAAGCCCAAGGGTTTCAATGACCATCTCGGCGGTGACGTCGTCGTGGCCTTCGTACCAGCAGTCGTAGTCGGTGACGAGGGCGAGCGTGGCATAGGCGATCTCGGCTTCGCGTGCGAGCTTGGCTTCCTGCAGGTTGGTCATGCCGATGATGTCCATGCCCCATTGGCGATAGACGTTCGATTCGGCCTTGGTCGAGAACGCCGGGCCTTCCATACAGATGTATGTGCCGCCGCGATGTGTTTTGACGCCGACGGTATTGCACGAAGCCTCGAGAATATCGCCAAGCTCATCGCAAACCGGATGTGCGAACGTCACGTGGCCGACGATGCCGTTGCCAAAAAAGGTCGATTCGTGAGCACGAGCACGCGTGCGGTCGAAGAATTGATCGGGGATCACAAAATCGGTCGGAGCGTATTTCTCCTGAAGCGAACCGACAGCCGAGACCGACAAAATATACTCGACGCCGAGCATCTTCATCGCGTAGATGTTCGCCCGAAAGGGAAGTTCGCTCGGCAGAAACTTATGTCCACGAGCATGACGCGGCAAGAACGCCACAGTAACGCCATCGAGTTCGCCAACGATAAACGCATCCGAAGGCGGCCCAAATGGCGTTTCAACGGGAACTTCCCGAACATTTTCAAGCTCCGGCATCTGGTACAAACCACTGCCGCCGATGATTCCGATCTTTACTTGTTCCATTTACTTGATTTCTTGGCCTCTAATCGCAAACGTGAAGTCAAAGATTAAAAACTCTTCCTCGTCAGGTTTCCACGCTTCGCTAAGACCACTCGCAATCTCCCGATCTTTTTTCGCGCTTGCAGCGTCACCCATTCTAGCAGCAGCTTCTCCTCGCAAGACATGGGCGGCTTTCCATTTTGGGTGCCTTAGAATAAGCGTTGTCATCTCGTTTCGGGCTTCGGCGAAACGACCAACTTGAAACAGGAGGAACCCGTAATTATATCTGCGGGCCGACGACTTGTCGTTTATTTGCATTGCTCGTCGAAGATCATCAAGGGCAAGGTCGTTTTTGCCAAGTCTATTGTATGCAATTCCCCTATTGTAGTAAGCCTTATCGTTGTTGCGATCCCTTTTGATAGCCTCTGAGTTGTCCGAAATCGCGTTTGTGAAGTCGCCCTTATCGTGGTGAACCTTAGCGCGGTTGTAGAAATACTCTGATTTCGGATCGATAGATATAGCTGAGGAAAAGCTGAGAATAGCATCCGACCACAATTTCTGGTCCTTTTGGATATTTCCGCGATTATTGAATGCAGAAGCATTCGTCGGATCCAGTTTCAGAACGGAATCTAGATCCCGCAATGATGCCTCATAATTCTTATTACGTCGGTGGATAATCGCCCGATTCAGAAGCGACTGGAAAATCGAGGGATCAAGCTCGATCGCTTTGTTAAAGTCGTTGAGAGCCTGGTCAAGCTTACCCATAAAAAGGTAAGAGGTGCCGCGTCCATGAAGAAATCGCGGATTATTAGGCTCAAGTTCAATAGCCTTTGTGAACTCTTCTACGCTCGTTTGGTTCTCGTTTTTGGCCTTGAACGCATGGCCTTTCAATTGAAATGCCATTGCCAGAAAGTACTTTGCGTCCGGTGCTGACTTTGACAATTCTACGGCTTTGTCCGCATCCTCCAACGCTTCGCTCAGTCGATTTAGAGCTACTAAGGCTAAACCGCGATTGATATAGCCAATAGCCAAATTCGGCAAAAGTATTACTACTTGAGAAAATTTCTGTACTGCTTGCTCGGAATCGCCCCTGAGCAGGTGGGCGTTGCCGGCGTTGATTAACTCCTGAGCCTTCAGGCGCTCATCATGAGTTTGCGCCTGAATCGATATGGTGGCAAAGAGAACAAGGCCGACTAAAACCGCTACGGTACTGCGAAATCGAATAGTCAAGACTTTCGGGGCGACAAATCTCATTATAAACGAAAACGACTAGTCTATTTTGCTGCCACCAGTTTCCACATAAATCGCGAGCCACCGGAGATCTAATCTACTTCTTCGGCTCGGCCTTCTTCGTATCTGCCGGTGGAGCGGGTGGCGGGCCGTCGGCTCCGGGGCCGTCGGGGCCGGCTCCTGGAGGCGGCTGCATCATTTGCTGCTGACGCTGCTGCATCTGCTGCATTTGCTCCTCGGTCGGTTCAGGAACGTCGAAATCGGCCGGAACCTGGATGTTGTTTCTCGCAACGATCTCGTCGAGAAGTTTCTTTTCCTTTTCTTCCTCGAGCTTTGCCCTTGCGTGGTCCTTGACAGGGGTGTCGCGGCCCATCGGGTTCTTAGGGTCTTTAATGGCGGTCGAGATCAGGATGTGGCGAACGTCGTAGGTTTCCTCGGTCGCTCCGCCTTTCTTTTCGAGAGCCCGCTCAAGCTTTACGATGTGGAAACCGAAATCCGTCGGAACTAGCTCCGGTGCAACCTGACCCGGCTGAAGAGCGAGAGCGGCGGCCTCAAACGGGGCGACCATCCGGCCTTTCGGTACGTCTTTATAAATTCCGCCCTGCGGCGTTCCATCAGGGCCTTTGTTGCCCGGATCTTCAGAGAATTCATTGGCAAGTGCCGCAAAATCTTCGCCGGCTTTCGCGCGGTCAAGGATGCCCTGAGCCTTTGCTCGCTTTTGTTCAGGATCGATATCAGGATTGGCTTTGATGTAAGCCTCGACCTCAGCATCGGTGACTTCCATTTCTTTGGCGACCTTTTCTGAATACTCGCGAGCAAGGAACTGCGCCTGCTGGAGTTTCACCTGAAGGTTGATCTTGTCGATGAACGTCTTATCGAGTTCACCGGCTGCAGCACGACGAGCGTACTCGGCATTGTAGATCCGCATCTTGGCGAAGACGTCGCGTGCCTGATTCTTTTCTTCGTCCGAAATCTCGCGGTTCATTTCAGGATTCCCTTTTTTCATCAACTCGATCTTGGCGTTGAGAAAATCCTGAAACTCCTGCTCGTGGGTACGTGGGTCAACGGCCGGGCCAAACATGCTCGGAGCGGCCTTCGGCTGGTTGTCTTCTTCCCAGTATGCTTTGACCTGATCTTCGGTAATGAAGCCAAACGCGGGCATCGGGCCCTTGTCTTTGTTCACTTCACGGTCATAGTTGACGGCGGTGATCTCGGCCTTGATGTTCTCGAGTTCCTGTTTGCCGATCGGGTCGGTTCCGATGCCCTGACGCTGGGCTTCGCTTGCGAATGCAAGTAGCTGTTTAAGGCTCTCGAGCTGAGTCTTTTTCATCTCGGGATCGTCTTTGAGCCTTTTTAGGATCGCCGGATTGTTCTTTGCCACCTCAGCAAGAAGCATTTCGATTTCTTCTTTTTTGATCGAGTTGAAAGACTGAGCACTGACGTTTCCGCCGACCTTGCTCTTCCAAACGACCAACCCGGCACCAATCGCCAAAATGACGACTAACAAAACTATACCTTTAGTTAAATTACTCAAAGCCAAATCCTCACTACGTCTAATCTAAATAAGCAAACCGACATCATACCAAAGAACCAACAATTTCAACTAACACAAACCCCGCCTTTAGTACGATTAATGGACGAGAATATCGGGGCGGTACATTGGTTTGTTACGATGGTGCGGTGTTTCGCAGCGTTGGCTTGCGGCGGTTCTGAGACTCGGGCGTTCACGTGTATATTTATTGCTAAATGACAGTTGAGACTTTTCCCGTATTTTTCGCGGCCGGAGCTATACCCCAGTACATGACCGAGGCCGTCGCTCTTATCGTAGCGGCGGCGGCTATTGCTTACATTTGTTTTCGACTGAAGTTGGTGCCGATCGTTGGGTTTTTGGTCGCGGGCGTGCTGATCGGCCCGAATGCTCTCGGCCTTGTGAAGGATCAGGCATTGGTCGATGCGACCGCAGAGATCGGCGTTATCCTGCTGCTTTTTACGATCGGGATCGAGTTTAGCCTCGAGAAACTGGCTCGCATTCAGCGGCTGATCTTTGGCGGCGGCATCTTGCAGGTCGGGTTATCGATCGCTCTGACGGCAGCGGTTTTGCTGTTTTTTGGTGTTGACTGGAAGACCGGCGTTTTCACTGGAATGCTGGTCGCTCTCAGTTCGACCGCGATCGTACTCAAGCTGCTCGCTGACAAGAGCGAGACTAACTCGGAGCCCGGACAGGTTGGGCTCGGGCTATTGATCTTTCAGGATCTCGCAATTGTCGTCATGGTCCTTCTGGTTCCGGTGCTGGCCGGTACGGGCGGTGACGGGGCTGCGGGCCTTGGGTTCGCCCTGGCAAAGGCGGTTGGTATCATCCTGCTCGTCCTCGTCGTTGCTCGCCGGATAATGCCAAAGATCCTAGAGATGGTCGCCAAGACCTGTTCGCCGGAGCTTTTCTTACTGTCGATCGTCGCCATTTGTTTTGGTACGGCGTATCTAACAAGCCTTGCCGGCGTTAGCCTTTCGCTCGGAGCTTTTCTGGCCGGCCTGATGGTCAGCGAAAGCAGCTACTCGCATCACGCACTCAGTGAAACTCTGCCCCTGCAGATATTGTTCTCCGCGACGTTCTTTGTTTCAGTTGGAATGCTGCTCGATGTCAGTTATCTGATGAACAATCTCCCAATAATCTTCGCGGCCATCGCCGTCGTGCTTACGATCAAGATCATTACGACCGGCTTGTCGGTGAGGGCTCTGGGATATAAGACTCCTGTCGCCGCCGCTTCTGCGTTGATGCTTGCGCAGATAGGTGAGTTCTCGTTCGTTCTCGAAAGAGCGGGCCGAGAAGTGGGCCTCTTTCCGCTGGGAATGGGGACCGCGGGTTCGCAGACCTTTATCGCGACAACGGTGGTTCTGATGGTTTTCACGCCGCTGCTGATGAACTTCGGCTCCGGGCTGTCGGCAAAGATCGTACGAAAACGCGCGATCGCTGGTATGCCGGAAAGTGCCGCGGAAATGGCAGAGCCGCTTGGGCTCGAAGATCATGTGATAGTCGCCGGGTATGGCAAGGCGGCACATTGGTTGGTCCGGGTTCTCGCCGGTTCGGGTATTCCGTACGTCATCACAACGCTTAGCCCGGACAGTGCGAATGAGGCCGAAAATGCCGGACTGCCCGTGGTCCGAGGCGACGCGACGAAACCGTTTCTGCTTAACCATGTCGGCATCGATAACGCCAAAATGCTCGTTATCCCGGACGATGATCCCGGAACGGCGCATCGGATCACCGCCGTTGCGCGTTCGCTCAATCCGACTATGCGGATCGTCGTGAGAACGCGTTAAACATCCGAGGTCGACGGGCTCGCCGCCGCCGGAGCCGACGCGGTCATTGCTGAGGAACTAGAATCGGTTGTGCAGATCTTCGGGGATGTGCTGCGAGATTATCGGATCCCTGCCGAGGAGATCGAAGCTCACGAGGAAATGGCCCGAAAGAATGGCTACTCGGCGTTCTTAGATCTTAATGCGGACACGTCGATCTTTAAGTGCGAAACTGATCAGGAATGCCTCGATACGCGTACAGTGAAGGTCCGTGATGACGCTCCCGTAGCCGGCAAAGCGATCGCCGCCCTTTCGCTTATGAATATGGGCCTGACCGTGCGAAGCGTGGTGCGCGGCTCGATCGTATTTGATCCGCCGCCTGCGGAAATGGTATTGGTGCCGGGTGACGAACTCGTCATCGCGGGCGAAACCAGTTCCTTCGCCCGCAGTGCAGCGTTTTTCAGAACCGCAAGCGATTCGATAATTTCACCAGCGATCCGGCGTTCTCCCGTTACCCAACCTGACAGCCGAGATGTCGAGAACGCGATCGCCTTCAAGGCTGAGACCGGCATTGATACGGAAACGAGGATTGATTACTTGCCAAAGGCAGATGCCGCGATCTGCTCACATCTCGATCAGATCAGGCCGGTCTATCCGAGTGCCTCGGGATGTGAGGAGTGTCTGCGAACGGGCGATAAATGGCTGCACTTGCGGCTATGCCTGAGCTGCGGGCACGTAGGCTGTTGCGATTCGTCTAAGAACAAGCACGCAACATCCCACTTTCACAAAACCGACCATGCCGTGATGCGGTCGCTTGAGGCCTTTGAAGATTGGGCTTGGTGTTTTAAGGACGAGGAATATATTTGACGGTACGCCAAACGGTAGAGACGCCGAGACATACGCAGAAAGTGCGGAGATATCTTCGATGTATCAGCGTCTCTTACGGTTAAGTTACTATTCCCCTGAAACAGCAGATTTAACGACTTCACGGAGCCTTTTGGCGGATGTCGTGTTTGGTTCGAGTTCGACGTCTTCGACGTTGCCGCGGACTTTTTTGCCGAAAACTCCGTTCCAGGACGGAATCGCAACGGTTACGTTGCCATAAGCTTTTACCTGGCAGGCGAGGCGAAGGAAAGGTTTCTCGCCTTCGGGCTGGTTGTAGCCGAAGACCTTCATCGCACGTTTTTCGCGACGGCTAACTTCGCTCAGTTTTTCCTCGCCTGCGAGCACGCCGACCCAGCAAGTTCCGCACGAGGCCGAAGTGCATTCGACCGGTATCGGGCCTTCCCAGCAGCGGTCGTCCTTCTCCTGCCAGTTCTGGGATCGGTCGAGCCCCGAGGCGTGGGTGACCTGCTGATCATTCAACACGGGGAACTTGCCGCTGTAGTTATTTGCTAAAAATTCGAGCGAAAATTTCTTATCGACCGTCTTGAGGAAACCGAAAAATCCTTGCGAATCATCTTTCGCACGCTCAGCGACAATCGTGTCCGGCGACTTTTTCATCAACCCAGTAGGCTCGATTATCTTGCCTTCGGCCGCCTTAAAGGCTTCGAGGCCGACCTGATTTAGCGTTGCCAGACCGACAGCGGCGATGGCATTGGTGAGTTTTCGCTCGACCTTAAGCTTTTCGGCCGCAAGCAGTCCAACTTCTTTTATCACATCAACGAGGCCGCAATCGGGATTGCATCCGTCAGCGTCGGCCGCGGACTTTCTGGTAGAGCCGTTCTTGGTCATCACCAAAGCGTCGGGTGGTTCTGACTCGGCCATTTTTTCGATCACGCACTTCACTTTCGCCCAATAACGATGCCCGTAAAGAAAGTGATGCGAACGATCGATCTGGGCGGCAATCTCGAAATCGCCCTGCAAGGCCAGCCCGCGGATCAGTTCGCCGCGGTCTTCAAACTTTGCAGCATACTGCTGCAACTCAAGCGGGAAAAAGCGAAACCATATCTGCAAAGCGTTCTTGTCCACGTCATGAACACACGGCAGGATCTCATCAACAGCAGCGAGCCATTCGGCTTCAGAAAACTTTGCAAGGTGTTCGGTCAATAAGTTACTCATAAATTTCCAAAAACAATGAGTAAAGCAAAAAATCGATCACGTATCAACCGCCACACCCATCCATCTTGCTTGCCGTTAGTCGTACTGGCTATATAAGTCCAACTGGATATTGCGTTTAGCGAGAATTGCGAGCGACGCTGCTTTAATTTTGGCCTGCGTCAGCAATCATCCGAAAATTTTTTTGGCGTGGTTTTCTTCACTTTGTCGCATACACCAATGAGACCCCAAATCAACGGCCTGGAGACCTTGGATCGATACCCCTGGGCGATCGAACCTAGACTCGACCGACGCCGATGAAGGCGGTTCGATCTAAGAAGAAAATCTAAAAAGTTAGGAGAAAAATCATGAGAATCAAATTTACCCCCTTGTTGATCGCGACCCTTTTGCTAAGCATGATTCCCGTCAGTGCTAACCCGATCGCCGCATCCCGCGACAATACATTTACTTTCAGCGGGCCCTTTGGCCTAGTGAACCCATGCAATGGTGAGTTGGCCACGGGCAACATCGATATCCGCATCGTGGTGACAACTGCTGTCACAGGTAATGGCGACGTAAAAGTAAACGTCCATCACACGTCGCACGGCGTACTTTTCGGGAATCTAGGCAATGAATATCAGGTCAGCCGTCATGCCAAGGGCCAATTCGACGCGGTCTCAGATTCGTATGTCATTCCCTGGACGGGCCAGTTCATTGGCAAAGGAGACGCTCCTAATTTCTCTGCCGATGCGACTCTCCGCGTCTCCGTCAATGCAGACAACGAACCCGTTGGAAGCCAGGGATTGACCCCAGTGAGCAGAACCTGCAACGACTAGTTGCGAGATGAATATTCAATTATGAGCGGCCCCTGTCCAGGTGGTCGCTTTTTGCGTTCCGGGATCCACGATGGAAAGAATCGAGACCTCGAATCTCCGGTCAGTGGTCACTAAACTTCAATGTGAGTTCACAGCTTTCAGCCGGTATGGTTATTAAAAGCGTACCGTCTTCTGATTGTTTTGTCGGGGCAGGCCGAACGCCGTCGGCGGTTGTCACTATGGCTTGCCAGAGCGGGTAGTAGTAGGTGCGAATACGAACTTCGGTAGCCGGGCCGGCGGCGATGGTGAAGCGGCGGTGGTGTGAGGTGACGTTTGAGGAGACGACTTCGCGGCCGTTTGGATCGATTGGGCCGGTCATTGGTTTGAGGTCTTTTAATTCTGCGGCGCCTACGGGGAGAAAACCGCGGAAGCTAGGGCCGCCGCGTGAGGCTTCGATACGGGCGGCGAATGTCTCGCGGTCGAGGAAGTCGCTTGAAATGGCAAATTCCCAAACGGAATAGATCGATGCTGCAAACGATATCGCTACTATCGCTAATTGCCATGGGCGTATTGTCTTTTCGATGATCCGTTTTGCGAACCAAAGCAACGCCATCGCCGCGGGTGGGCATATTACGACCGACACAACCGACAGCCATCGGAACGGGAACTGGATGTCGGGGAGTTTGGGAATGATCGCCCACAGTGGTCGGCTGAGGTCGGTCGTCATGAAGAGGGCGAAGATCGCGACGGCGATGGCTGCCTTCATTGGCGTTAGATTGCTGTCCCTGGCTTCAACCGAGGCGGCAAATTCGTCCACGAGCTCTTTACGGCCAAAGATCATGGGCAAGATCAAGACAACCGGAAGAAAAATACCGACCGTCAGAGCGGCGTTCATACTGCCAAAGTATGTGTTCAGGTTTGTAAGCGAATACGGCGAAAAGAGAAAGTTGTTGCGATAGTCATAGTGCTCAGGCGTAGCTAACTGTCCGGCCTGTATCCAACTTAGTTCGGTCACGACCTTTACCCAGAAGAACGAACTCAGAAGCAAAGCTACACAGATTCCGGCCGCTGCAAAGACAAGCGTGCGTTTACGGGTTTGCCAGTCGGTACAGAATAAGGCAAAAAGGCCCAGAGCGAGTGCCCCGACCATCGTCGTCGGAATGTGGGTTAAGATCACGAGGCCGAAGCTGAGCCCAAGGCCGATGATCTCGGCAAGCGGCAAACCGTCACGCCGCGAGATACGCTCAACAAAAAGGAACGCGAAGGGCAGAAATGACATTGCTGCAAGTTCCGCCAGAAGCGACGCCTGATAGAACTGGGTTAGATGATAAGGAAGTATCGCGAAGATCATCGCGGCGACGAGAGCTGTTCGCGGAGGAAAACTCTGCCGAGTCCAGAGATAGATCCCAAGCCCGCCGATGATCGACAGCAAAGTGAAAACAACCAACGTCGCCGAATACCAGTCGCCCTTCAAAGCCCTGCCTGCGGCCAGCGTATAATATAGAAGAGGCGGATAGAACCGAAAACGAGTGTCGCCAAATCCATTATTTGACTCAGCGAGCCAACCGGGAAAGAGATTCCCGCTAACGATCTCGTCATAGAACGGCTGGGCAAAGCGAAAATGATTATCGAGATCCGCACCGAGCGGTATTCCATTTATATAAGCAGGAAGTACGAAGGCGACGCCAACCAATACGATAGTTATCGCTGCGACGATCCCGGACGGTTGTGCGAATGTTGTGATTTTCACAAGAGCTTCAGAATTGTACATCGGTGACGCCGGAGGGCGGAAACTCGTCGCTGCACAAGTCAGCCGTCGGGCATTTCGAGTCGACCATAACGAAAACCTCGACGCAACCTTCGCCGAAGTTGCCGGCGAACTCGTAAAACAATACATCCCTAGCTACGCTCCAGTACAAGTCGGTGCAGAAGGTGAACGACGAAAGATTACCGTTAAAGAAAATATCGTCGGTTAGGTCGTGCGGGCTAAGAGGGAGGTTGTCTATTAGAAAAAGAAGCTGATACGGGGCGTAACTCGATGACAGCGGAGATCGATCCGGTCGGACCTCCTAAAATTCGCCGACTGGGCTTGACAACAAATCTTCAAATTCATACTATCTAAAGTTTCGGACTTGACCGTCTGGGTTTACCGTGCGGTTTCTTATGGAAACGCGGGGTTGATTTTTGAGAATTGAAACACGGATTGTTGCGTAAAGGCGTCCATCACCTGGGCTCTGGCGATAAACGAAATGCTCGACCATCGTTCGGGCTACCGACCTATAGGCCACGCTACAGCAAAGTTTCTTTTCTCTGAAAGTTAGTACATTTTAATGAATTCATTCAGCGAGAGCTGCTTGAGCTAACTGCCGGAAAATGGTTCGGCAAGAGTCAGGTAAGACGTTAGTTTTGCCATTTATTGTTGAAAATTGGGTGTGATAAGAGAACCACCCCGGCCAAAGCGGCCACCCCTCCTTCGTAAGGATGGGAGCTAGAACGATATGCCGACAATTAACCAATTAGTTCGTAAAGGGCGTCAGGCTGTTAAGTATAAAACGGCGAGCCCGGCTTTGCAGGCCAATCCGCAGAAGCGTGGGGTTTGCACTCGTGTTTACACCTCGACTCCGAAGAAGCCTAACTCGGCGCTTCGTAAAGTCGCCCGTGTTCGTTTGACCAACCAGATCGAGGTCACGACATACATTCCGGGTATCGGCCACAACTTGCAGGAGCACTCGATCGTGCTTATCCGCGGCGGCCGTGTGAAGGATCTTCCGGGTGTGCGTTATCACGTTATCCGCGGAACGCTTGATGCCTCAGGCGTCGCGAACCGAAATCAGGCCCGTTCGAAGTACGGTGCGAAGCGTCCTAAAGGAGCGAAATAGTAATGGCAAGACGTAGAACAGCAGGACGAAGAGAAGTTTTACCGGATCCGATCTATAACAGCATCGCGGTCACCAAGTTCATCAATGGCTTGATGTGGGAAGGTAAAAAGACCGTCGCGGAAGATATTTTTTACGCCGCAATGTCCAAGCTCGCTGACAAGACCGGCGAAGAAGCTTTGAAAATGTTTAAGAAGGCTCTCGACACGGTCGCCCCGACGCTGGAAGTTAAATCGCGTCGTATCGGCGGTGCAACCTATCAGGTGCCTCTCGAAGTTACGCGTGATCGACGCAACACGCTCGCGATCCGCTGGATCGTTATGAATGCCCGCAACCGGAGCGAGAAAACGATGGAAGATCGCCTGGTCGGCGAACTCATGGATACGCTGAACGGACGCGGCGGAGCAATGAAGAAGAAGGACGATGTCCACCGCATGGCAGAGGCGAACAAGGCGTTCGCACATTACAGGTTCTAAAGCGAACTTTGACCTTTGATTTTTGATCTTCGAATAAGTCGGATCAGAGCGTCAAAGTTCAAAGTTCAAAGATCAAAGATCAATGGCTAAGATTTCATTAGACAAATATAGAAACATCGGCATCATGGCCCATATCGACGCGGGTAAGACCACGGCGACAGAGCGCATTTTGTTCTACACGGGTGTTTCGCACAAGATCGGCGAAGTTCATGAGGGAACGGCGACGATGGACTGGATGGAGCAGGAGCAGGAGCGCGGTATTACGATTACCTCGGCTGCTACTACCTGTTTCTGGACGCGTAACAACGTCGAACATCGCATTAATATTATCGATACACCGGGACACGTTGACTTCACGATGGAAGTTGAGCGGTCTCTTCGTGTTTTGGATGGTGCGGTTTGTGTTTTTGATGGGGTTGCAGGTGTTGAGCCTCAGTCGGAAACGGTTTGGCGTCAGGCTGACAAGTACGGCGTACCGCGTATCTGCTTTATCAATAAGCTGGATCGTGCAGGCGCCTCGTTTGATCGCTCGTTCCAGTCGATCCTCGATCGTCTCGGCGCTAACGCGGTTGCGATGCAGGTGCCTATCGGCATCGAAGAGCACTTCATCGGGGTTGTTGACCTCCTCACGATGAAGGCGTTTGTCTGGAGTAACGAGGCGAAGGGGGCCAACTACGACGTTACCGATATTCCGGCCGACCTCGTAGATATCGCGAAAGAAAAACGCGACATCCTTGTCGAAGCTGTTTCAGCTATCGATGACGATCTGATGATGAAATACCTCGAAGGTGAGGAAATTTCAGAGAAGGAGCTCCGCGACGCTCTTCGCAAGGGAACGCTTGCGATGAAGATCGTTCCGGTTTTTACCGGTTCGGCATTTAAGAATAAAGGCGTTCAAACGCTACTCGATGCAGTTGTCGATTTCCTGCCGAGCCCGCTAGACATTCCAGCCATCGAGGGCACTAACCCAAGATCAGGTGAAATTGAAACTCGTCCACCGGATGAGAAAGCTCCGTTTTCGGGCCTCGTCTTCAAGTTGATGGCAGATAAGCACTTAGGGCAGCTTGCTTTTGTGCGTATCTATTCGGGAACGGTCACTTCGGGTTCGTATGTTACGAACACGATTAAAGATTCAAAAGAACGCGTTGGGCGTTTGATGCTCATGCACGCCAATAAGCGTGAGGACGTCGAATCGGCATCGGCAGGCGAGATCGTTGCTATCGGCGGTATGAAAAATACGACCACCGGCGACACCGTCTCGGATGAGTCGAAACCGATCATTCTAGAGTCGATGGACTTTCCGGAGCCGGTTGTGCGTGTTGCGGTTGAACCGAAAACGCGTGCTGACCAGGACAAAATGGGTACCGCTCTTAACCGCCTCGCTCAGGAAGACCCTAGCTTCCGTGTAACCAGCGACCACGAGACCGGACAGACGATCATCGCCGGAATGGGCGAACTTCACCTCGAGATCATCGTCGACCGCATGAAGCGTGAATTCGGTGTCGAGGCGAACGTTGGTAAACCTCAGGTTGCTTACCGTGAAACCATCACCACGTCGGCACCTGGTAAAGAGATCTATAAGAAACAGTCGGGCGGCCGTGGTAAATTCGGCCACGTTGAACTCACGGTTGAGCCAGCCCCGGGCGAAGGTTTCGTTTTCGAAGACAAGATCACCGGTGGTTCGATTCCGCGTCAGTTCATCAAACCGACAATGGAAGGTATTCGCGATGCCATGCAGCGTGGATTCCTTGCGGGCTACGAACTGGTTGATATCAAGGCAACGCTCCTTTTTGGTTCGTATCACGAGGTCGACTCGGACGAAATTTCGTTCAAACTCGCAGGTTCGTTTGCCTTCCAGGACGCTATTAAGAAGGCAAAACCTGTTCTTCTTGAGCCGATCATGAAGGTTGAAGTCGTCACGCCGGAAGAATACATGGGTGCCGTCAACGGCGACCTTAATCGCCGCCGAGGCCAGATCGACAAGATGGAACCGCGTCCGGGCAACGTATCTGTTGTCACCGCATTTGTTCCCCTTTCGGAAATGTTCGGATATACGACCGATCTTCGGTCTTCGACACAGGGTCGTGCGACATCTTCGATGCACTTCGAGCGATATGCTGAAGCTCCGCGAAATGTTGCCGAAGAGATCATCGCGAAGGTAAAGGGCGCGAGTAGTTAAATTTAAGAATTCAGATTTGATATTTCAAATTCGAACGAGGAGAGAAGATGAGCAAAGAGAAATTCGATCGCAGTAAGCCGCACGTAAATATTGGAACGATCGGTCACGTGGACCATGGAAAGACGACCTTGACGGCGGC
>LNFM01001812.1_pt1 | contig 157378 bp, 142 predicted proteins | sample 596031 | NCBI WGS metagenome assembly LNFM01 (sample SAMN04254537, study PRJNA301005) | activated carbon metagenome | isolation source: dual media filters at the Ann Arbor, Michigan drinking water treatment plant | place: USA: Ann Arbor | reverse complement strand
ATGAACTCGTGGCGCTGCTGGCGCGCCTCGACAAACGCCATGTGCAGGCTGACTTCAAGCTCTTGCGCGATCATGCGGCCTCCATAATGCATTGAAGCGGATGCCCTTCACGGCGTGCAGCCGTGAGCACCAGCTCGACTTTCGTTGCGGCAACGTCTTTTGGGTAGACGCCACAGACGCCGCGCCCTTCGTGGTGTATCTGCAGCATGATGTGCGTGGCCGTGTCCGCATCACGCTGGAAAAACCGCTGCAGCACCATGACGACAAACTCCATCGGTGTGTAGTCGTCGTTCAGCATCACCACCTGGTACAGCGCCGGGGGCTTCGTGCGCGCGGCCTTTCGCTCGGCCACCACCACACCGCCGGGTTCGCGGACGGGCCGCGGCGGCGGTGGGGGCGACGGAGGGGTTTCGTCGGGCATGAGCCATTCTATCGAGTTGCACCTTTGCTGCACGCGGTGCACAGATGCCCGTCGCTGCTACCGCATATTGGCCCCGACGCGTGGTGTTCAAGCGCCGAGCAAAGCTCAATTTCACCTCTTCTTCCGGCCACGTCCACCAGGCATCGAAAGCTGTGGATGACGGCAGGTCGAGCCAGGGAAGTTGCGGGCAGTCGTTGCGGACCCGCGCGCCCGTGTCAAGGACTTGCTCAGGCAAATCCCTGACGCAGCCTTGACATGGCGACAAAGCCAAGCCGACAATTTCACGGTAGTCGACGAAAAGAGAGCGCCATGGCGACCGGTACAGTGAAGTGGTTCAACGATGCCAAGGGTTTTGGTTTCATCGAACCGGCAGGCGGCGGTGCCGATGTCTTTGCCCATTTTTCTGCCGTGCAGATGGACGGCTTTCGCACCCTCAAGCAGGGCAGCCCGGTCAGCTACGAGTTGGTGCAAGGCCCCAAGGGCGACCTGGCCCAGAACATCCGCATGCTCGACCAGGACGGGAACCCCGTCGAATCGAAGCCGGCCGAAGCCTCGCAGTGAGGGGCGCCCTTGGCGGGGTCGGCCCGCTGGGTCTGCTGTTCCGAAGGATCTGCCAGTGCGCTGCCGCGTGTTGGACAGCGCACCGACGGGCACCGATTCCTGGCGCACGATGAGCTCCAGCGCAGTCTGCGCGGCCCATCGGAGTGAGCATGAAAAGACGTGCACGCATCACCGGCAAGGTGCAGTACCGCCAGGGTGATGGTGTCAATAGCACCATCCGCCCAGGGCCTTGCGAGATCGAAGAAACCGCCCAGGACGTCACCATCAGCTGGACCGACGGGGAAACCCACGGCTCGGCAGCCATGCCGCTGGCCGACTTCAAGGTCTACCTGGCCAACAAGGACATTCACTTCCTGGTTGAACAGGCCGCCTGAGCCGGGTTGACGCCAGCAAGGGCGGGCGAACGGCATGGCCATCAGGCCGAACGGCGCGCCGCCTTGCCCAGCAGTTCGAGCAACATGCCCTGCTCTGCGCGGCTCAGGCCAGCCAAGGCCTGCGCTTCGGCAGCGGCCAGACGGCTCAAGGCGTCGGTCACGGCGCGCCGGCCAGCGGGGGTGCAGTTCAAGTCGAGCCCACGACCATCGCTGGGCTTCGGCGTGCGCTGCACCAGGCCCCGCGACTCCAGCCGGTCCAGACATTGCGTGATGAGCGGCCGGCTGATGCTGAGCGCTCGCGCCAGCTGGGCCGGCCCCGCGCCCGGGTTGCTGTGAATCAGCGCCAGGGCCGAAAACTCGACCGGTTTCAGGGCCAGCGCGTCGACCATCTGCTGATCGAAGACCGCCGTGGTGATGACCGCCGCCTGCGCCAGGCGGTAGCCCAGCAATGCCGCCAGCCCACCTTCGGCCAGGCCGTCGTCGGGCGTGCGGGCCAGGTTCACGGCTGCGGTGCGCCCAGGGCCAGCAGGCGCACCGCGTTGTCCTTCAGGATCAGCGGCTTGACCTTGTCCTTGAAGCCGGCCTCGTCGAAGTCTTTCATCCATCGCTCGGGTGTGATCAGCGGGTAGTCGCTGCCGAACAGCATGCGGTCCTTCAGCAGGGTGTTGGCGTATTGCACCAACTGCGGCGGAAAGTACTTGGGGCTCCAGCCCGACAGGTCGATCCAGACATTGGGTTTGTGCAGCGCCAGGCTCAGCGCTTCGTCCTGCCAGGGCCAGCTGGGATGGGCGATGACGATCTGCATGTCGGGGAAGTCGATGGCCACGTCTTCCAGCAACATCGGATTGCTGTTCTGCAAGCGCAGGCCACCCCCGCAGCGCATGCCGCTGCCGATGCCCGAATGCCCACTGTGGAAGATGGCCGGCAGCTTGTGTTCGGCAATCACCTCGTACAGCGGCCAGGCCATGCGGTCATAGGGCAGGAAACCTTGCACCGTGGGGTGGAACTTGAAGCCCTTGGCGCCATGTTCGGCAATCAGGCGGCGCGCTTCGCGTGCACCCATGCGGCCCTTGTGCGGGTCGATGGATGCAAAGGCGATCATCATGTCGCTGTTGGCGGCAGCGGCTTCGCAGATCTCTTCATTCGGAATGCGACGGCGCCCGAGTTGCGACTCGCTGTCCACCGTGAACATCACGAGGCCGATCTTCTGTTCGCGGTAGTACGCCACTGTCTCGGCGATGGTGGGCCGGCGGTTGGACCCGAAGTACTTGTCGGCGGCGCGGTCGTACTCTTCGCCATAGTTGTCGAAGGGGTTCCAGCACGACACCTCGGCGTGGGTGTGGATGTCGATCGCTCGCAGGTCGGCGATGTTCATGTGAGCTGCCTCGTTGATTAATTTGCAGAATCAGTATAGGGGACGGTGGCGCCCGATGCTTCTTTGACTTCCACCCATGATGATCGGTATTCACCCTGATGCATCGGTCGAACAGGTAGTTCATGATTTGAACAAAATGACGGTATCCACATGAACCCTCCGATGCCAGGCCCGAGTGCCGAGTCCCGCTCTTCGACCTGGCCAGTGGCGACCCCTGCAGTCGCCAGGTACCGCCATGCGAAGGTCGGCGGTTGCCTGCAGGCCAAGGTGCAGACGCGAAGCGATGGCCACGTGCTGCTGCAGGCCAGCGAAGGGCTTCTGCCTTACCCGCGGCGCGTGACCGACCGCCTGGAACACTGGGCTCAGGTGGCGCCTGACCGCACGCTGGTGGCGCGCCGCGCCCCGGGCGGCGGTGACTGGGTCCGCGTCAGCTTCGCGCAGATGCTCTTGCGCGTGCAGGCCGTGGGACAGGCCCTGCTCGACCTGGGCCTGAACCGGGAGCGGCCGCTGGCCATCCTGTCGGACAACGACATCGAACACTTCACCCTCGCCCTGGCGGCGGCCTGGGTCGGTGTGCCCAGCGTGCCGGTCTCGCCCGCCTACTCGCTGCTCTCGCAAGACCACGCGAAGCTGCGCCACATCCTGGGCATTGCCACGCCCGGCGCCGTGTTTGCGGCTGACACGAGCTACGCCCGTGCGTTGGCGGCCGTGGTGCCGGCCGATGTGCCGGTGATCCTGGGCGCCGGTCCGTTGGCAGACCGCCACACGGTGCCGTTTGCCCAGTTGCTGGCCACCGTGCCAGGCCGGCAGATGCAGCTTGCACACGACGCGGTCGACGAAGACACGGTGGTCAAGATCCTCTTCACCTCGGGTTCGACCAAGGCGCCCAAGGGTGTCATCAACACCCACCGCATGATGTGCGCCAACCTGCAGATGCAGGCGCAGTGCATGGCCTTTCTGACCGAAGAAGCACCGGTGCTGGTGGACTGGCTGCCCTGGAACCACACCTTCGGCGGCAACCAGAACGTGGGCATCTGCCTGTACAACGGCGGCACGCTCTACATCGACGAAGGCAAGCCCACGGCCAAGGGCATGGCGCAGACGCTGGCCAATCTGCGCGAGATCGCGCCCACGGTCTACTTCAACGTGCCCAAGGGCTTCGAAGAACTGTCGCTGGCGATGGAAGCCGACGACGTGCTGCGCGCCACGCTGTTCAGCCGCGTCAAGGCCTTCATGTTTGCCGGCGCGGGCCTGGCGCAGGCGGTGTGGGACCGGCTCGACCGCCAGGCCGAAGCCACCGTGGGTGAACGCATCCGCATCATCACCGGCCTGGGCATGACCGAAACCGCACCGTCCTGCCTGTTTGTCGTGCAGCCGGGCGCCGGCGCCGGCCACATCGGCCTGCCCTGCCCGGGGGTGGAGGTGAAGCTGGTGCCCAACGCCGAAGGCAGCGGCAAGACCGAGATCCGCTTCCGCGGGCCCAACGTGATGCCGGGCTACTGGCGCGCACCCGAACAGACCGCCGACGCCTTCGACGACGAAGGTTTCTACCGCACCGGCGACGCGGTGCAATTCATCGACCCAGCCGACCCGCAACGTGGCCTGCGCTTCGACGGCCGCATTGCCGAAGACTTCAAGCTCTCCACGGGCACCTTTGTCAGCGTGGGCCCCTTGCGCGCGCGGGTCATTGCAGCGGGCGACCCGTTTGTGCAAGATGCCGTGGTGGCCGGCATCAACCGAGACGACGTGGGCCTGCTCGTCTTCCCGCGTGTCGATGAACTGCGCCGCCACTTCGGCTTGGCGGCCTTGGTGGACAACGCAGAGTTGCTGGCTGCCCAGCCGGTGCGCGAATTCTTTCAGCAGATGCTCGACAGCCTGTGGGCCGCCGGCACCGGCAGCGCCAACCGCCCGGCGCGTTTGCTGCTGCTGAGCGAGCCGGCGCAGATCGACCGCGGTGAACTCACCGACAAGGGTTCCATCAACCAGCGGGCCGTGCTCACGCACCGCGCTGCGCTGGTCGAAAGCCTGTATGAAAGCGGGCACCGCGACGTGATGCTGGCGCCCGGCGCCAAGACGGGCTGACGCGCACATTGCGCTCGTCGAGTTCGCCCTGAGTAGAGCGTGGCCCGGGTGGGCAGGCCGCTGCAGCCTCGTTAAGCTGCCGGCTTCTCGCATCCGGACCCCCACATGCCCAGCCACGAATACGGGCCGCAACGCGCCCCCGCCATCGACACCGACCCTCAGGAAACCCGCGAATGGCTCGACGCGCTGGATTCCGTGCTGGCCACCGCCGGGCCAGCCCGCGCCGAGTTCCTGGTGCAGGCGCTGCAGGAACAGGCCTCGGCGCAAGGCGTGGCGGCACATGCCCAAGCGTTTTCAGCCTACCGCAACACCATCCCGCTGGAAAGGCAGGGCGCCTACCCCGGCAAGCTGGCGCTGGAAGAACGCATCACCGCGATGCTGCGCTGGAACGCGCTGGCGATGGTGGTGCGGGCCAACGAAGCGCATGGTGAACTGGGTGGTCACATTGCCAGTTATGCATCGGCGGCCGAGATCTTCGAAGTGGGCTTCAACCACTTCTTCAAGGGCAGCGCCGACGGCCAGCGCAGCGACCTGGTGTACTTCCAGCCGCACTCGGCACCCGGTGTCTACGCGCGGGCTTTTCTCGAAGGTCGCCTGAGTGAAGAGCAACTGGCCCACTACCGCCAGGAAGTGGGCGGCCAGGGCCTGTGTTCCTACCCGCACCCTTGGTTGATGCCGGGCTTCTGGCAGTTTCCCACCGGTTCGATGGGCCTGGGGCCGCTGTGTGCCGTCTACCAGGCGCGTTTCATGCGCTACCTGGCGCACCGCGGACTGCTGGAAACGGCGGGCCGCCATGTGTGGGCCGTGATCGGTGACGGCGAGATGGACGAGCCCGAATCCATCGCCGGCCTGACGCTGGCCGCGCGCGAGCGGCTCGACAACCTGACCTTCATCGTCAACTGCAATCTGCAGCGCCTGGACGGCCCGGTGCGTGGCAATGGGCAGATCATCCAGGAGCTGGAGGCGCTGTTCAGCGGCGCTGGCTGGAACGTCATCAAGGTGCTGTGGGGCAGCGAGTGGGACGCGCTCTTCGAACGCGACAAGGAACACGTGCTGCTGCGTGCGCTGAGCCGCACCGTCGACGGCCAGTACCAGACGCTGGGCGCGAACGACGGCGCCTACAACATCGAGCACTTCTTCCGCCAGGACCCGGCGGTGCAGCAACTGGTGGCGCACATGAGCGAGGCCGAGATCGACGGCCTGAAACGCGGCGGCCACGACTTCCGCAAGCTGCACGCGGCCTTTGCCGCGGCGCAGATGCACAAAGGCCGGCCGACGGTGATCCTGGCCAAGACCAAAAAGGGTTACGGCATGGGCGGTGTCGGCGAGTCGCGCATGACGGCGCACGGCGCCAAGAAGCTGGATGCGGCCGCGCTGATCGCCTTCCGCAACCGCTTCGCGCTGCCCTTGTCTGACGACGACGCGGCCGCGCTGCGTTTCATCAAGCCATCGCCCGACAGCGCCGAGATGCAGCACCTGCAGCACCGGCGCGCGGCGCTGGGCGGGCCGCTGCCGCTGCGCAACGCCAACAGCCCGCCACTGGACGTGCCCGCCATCGGCAGCTGGGCCGACTTTGCGCTGAACGCCGAGGGCAAGGAGATGTCCACCACCATGGCCGCCGTGCGCGCGCTGGCCAACCTGCTGAAGCACCCCGTGCTGGGGCCACGCATCGTGCCCATCGTGGCCGACGAAGCGCGCACCTTCGGCATGGCCAACCTGTTCAGGCAGGTGGGCATCTACGCACCCGACGGCCAGCATTACGAGCCCGAAGACGCACACACGATGCTGTACTACCGTGAGCTGAAAAACGGCCAGTTGCTGGAAGAAGGCATCAACGAGGCCGGTGCGATGAGTTCATGGATCGCCGCGGCCACCAGCTACAGCGTGCACGGGCTGCCGATGCTGCCGGTCTACATCTACTACTCGATGTTCGGCTTTCAGCGTGTGGGCGACCTGATCTGGGCCGCTGCCGACCAGCGCAGCCGCGGCTTTCTTTTCGGGGCCACGGCCGGCCGCACCACGCTGGGCGGCGAAGGCCTGCAGCACCAGGACGGCAGCAGCTTGCTGGTGGCCAGCACGGTGCCCAACTGCCGCGCCTGGGACCCGGCGTCGGCCGGTGAGCTGGCGGTCATCCTGCAACACGGCATGCAGCGCATGCTGGCGGAGCAGCGCGACGAGTTCCACTACATCACGCTGATGAACGAAAACCAGGCCATGCCCAGCCTGCCGGTCGCATCGCATGGGGACGTGCTGAAAGGCATGCACCTGGTGCGCGAAACGCCAGCTGAGAAGCCCGTGGCGCACATCCGGCTGCTGGGTTCAGGCACCCTGCTGCGCGAAGTGCTGCTGGCGGCCGACACGCTGGCGCGTGAACACGGCATCAGCAGCGAGGTGTTCAGTGTCACCAGCTTCAGCGAACTGGCGCGCGAGGCCCGTGAACAGCAGCGCCTGGACCGCCTGCAGCCGCTGCCCGGCGGCCCGCGCCCCTCCCACGTCAGCACCCTGCTGGCCGGCGACGCGCCGGTGCTGGCCACCACCGACCACGTGCGTGCCTGGCCGCAGCTGATTGCCGAGTACCTGCCCGCGCGCTACGTGACGCTGGGCACCGACGGCTTCGGCCGCAGCGACACCCGGCAGCAGCTGCGCAGCTTCTTCGAAGTGGATGCCAGCAGCGTCGTGCAGGCGGCGCTTGACGTGCTGGTGCGTGAAGGGCGGCTCAGCCCGGCAACGCGCCTGCCCTCAACTGGGGCGACAGCCGCAGCCAGCTGGCAACGGTAAGCAGCGCCTGGCGTGCTTCAGAACCACACCCACAAACGCCGCACCCAGCGCGGCAGGCGTTCAGTGGTGGGCTGATAGAGGTAGCGAAGTTGAGGGTGTCGCATGGCTGATCCGAACAGTGGGGGCAATCCGGATACTGTACAAACATCCAGTCATCGACACAAGCCTCATCGGCTGCCCAGGCGCGGCATCTTCCGGCACCCAGGCCAGGCCGCCGGCGGGTCAGGCCGCCGGGTCAGGCCGCAAGCGCCAGCAGACCCGGCTGGGTTCGCGGCCCTGCCGCACAAGCGCCCGTTCGACCCGATCCGGGTGTTCCGCTTGACCTTGGCCAAGCTGGAGCGCCATTGCGCAGCCGCTCGTAGGCCTGATGCACAACGCCGTAACACTCGCAGCTCAGGGCTTCGAGGCCGCGCCGGTCCAGCACCTGGATGCGACCGCGGCCATAGCGGATCAAGCCCTCACTCTGCAGCGTCAAGGCTGCCGTGGTGATGCCCTCGCGGCGCACACCCAGCATCGACGCGATGCGTTCGTGGGTGACGCGCAACTCGCTGCTGGCCTGGCGGTCCAGATGCTGCAACAACCAACGGCACAGCTGAGGTGCCAGTGCGTGATGGCGGTTGCAGGCCGAGGTCTGGGCCATGTGCGTGAACAGGGCCTGCGTGTAACGCAGCAGTTGCTCCATCACCGGTTCGCTGCCACGCGCCAGGTCGGCAATGTCGCGTGCCGACATGCGCCAGGCCATGCCGGGGGCCTGCACCACCGCGCCGCTGAGCGCCTTGCCACCGCCCATGAAGGCACACACACCCACCACCCCTTCACGGCCCACCACCGCCACTTCGGCGCCCGCGCCGTCGAGCATGGGCGACACCAGCGACACCGTGGCGGTGACGGGAAAGTGCACATGCCGCAGCAGCGAACCCGACTCGTAGAGCATGGCGCCCGCCGGCAGCTCCACCGCTTCCAGCAGGGGCTGAATGGCGTGGGTCACCTCGGGCGGCAGCGATGCCAGGAGCTGGTTGTTGACTTGTGCTGAGCGGACAGTGTTCACGTGTGATTGCGTCTCGTAGCTGACCCGGGGGGGTCGACGGGACGGAATCTAGGTCCGGCGCGCAGGGCTATGTATGTCGAAAGACGCAGCGTGCCCAGGGAGATGTGCAAAGTATTGTGTGCATCACACCAAAGGGCGCGCGGGTGGTCGGCCGTCGCCGTAAAGATCTGCCAGCCGCGCCATGGCTTTCACGTCGCGCAAGATCAGTCGACCGTTTTCGATGCGGTGCAGACCCCGCCGTTCCAGCTTGCGCAGTGTCTTGTTGGTGTGCACCAGCGACAGGCCCAGGCCGTCGGCAATGTGCTGTTGGGTCAAGGGAAACGGCACACCTGCGGCACCCGCGTCGGGCTGCAGCGCAGCCGCGCGCTTGAACAGCAGGATCAGCAGCGAAGCGATGCGCTCTTCGGCGCTGCGCCGGCCCACCGACAGCAGCGTGTCGTCGACCATCGACTCTTCGTGTGCCGTGAGCCAGGTGATGTTGAAGCCCATCATCGGACTCTGGCGGTGCAGTTCCCAGAGTGCGTCGCGCTGGAAGACGCAGAAGCGTGCCTCGGTCAGCGTCTCGACGCCGTGGGCAGCCGCGTCGCCCATCTTCTGCTGCACGCCGATGAAGTCACCGGCCAGCAGGAAGTTCAGGATCTGCCGCCGGCCGTCGCTGAGGGTCTTGTAGCGAAAGGCCCACCCGTACAGCAGGGTGTACAGCGGCGCGTCGGTCTGGCCTTCGTGGATCAAGGCCTCACCCGCGGGCAGGTTGCGTTCGCGGCGCTTGAGCGACTGCACCAGCGTCAGCTCTTCACCCGTGGGTTCGATGAACAGCTTCAACTGCCGCAGCGGGCACTCGCGGCAAGGTATCTCGTCGCGGTGAGCAGGTTCGGCCGCAGCATTGGAGCTGCCATCGGCAGCGGGCATGGCATCGATCAGCTCGTTCATCGTGAGGGGTGTGCGCTCTTCTCAGGCCTGGTAGCAGTATCCCACCCCGTAAACCGAGCGGATGCGCTCGTTGCCAGCGCCGGCCAGCTCGAGTTTGCGCCGCAGGTTTTTCACGTGGCTGTCCACGGCACGCTCGGTGGCCGCGCGGGCTTCGCCCTGCAGCAGCTCGAGCAACCGGGAACGCGGGTAGACACGGCCGGGCTGTGCCGCCAGTGTGCGCAGCAGCCGAAACTCGTTGGGCGTGAGGTCCAGCGCCCGGCCTTGCCAGGTGGCGCGCCAGCCTTGTTCGTCCACTTGCAACGGCGAAGCCGGCAACAAGGCTGCGGCAGGCGCCTGAGCGGCACGCGAGCGCCGCAGCACCGCTTTCACACGTGCCATCACCTCGCGGGGGCTGAAGGGGGTTTTCGGGATGTAGTCGTCGGCACCCAGCTCCAGGCCAGCCAGCCGGTCGGATTCGTCGGCCCGTGCGGTGAGCATCACGATGGGCACCGACGCCAGCGCCCGCAACTGACGGCACAGGCTCAAGCCATCCAGGCCCGGCAACATCAGGTCCAGCAGCACCAGGTCGTGGCGGCGCTCGGTCCAGGCCCGCAATGCCTCGTTGCCATCGGCCACACACTCGGGATCGTGCCCGGCGGCTCGCAGGTAGTCGGCCAGCAGCGCGGCCAGTTTGGGTTCGTCCTCGACCACGAGCACCCGCGCCGGGCCCGGGTCCAGCGACAAGGGGCCTTCAAGCAATTGCGGGCAACTCCACGCGCAGCCACAGACCACCCATCGGCGACGGGCGGGCCTCGATGCGGCCTTCGTGCGCTTCGACGATGCGCTGGCAGATCGACAGGCCAAGCCCGGCGCCACCGCTGCGGCGGCTGCGCGAGGCCTCGGCGCGGAAAAAGCGCTCGAACAGGCGCGGCAGGTGATCGTCCCGGACACCGGGTGCACTGTCGTGCAGGTCGATCAGCGTCTGCTGGCCGACCCGCTGTGCATGCAGTCGCAGCGCACCGCCGGCCTCTGTGTAACGGCAGCTGTTTTCGAACAAGTTCGCAAACAGCTGGCGCAGCCGCCGCGCGTCACCGAAGGCCGGCAAGGGTTCGTCTGGCAGGTCCAGCTGCAGTGCGAGCCCGCTGCTTCGCAGGCGTTCGCCAAAGGCCCCGGCGGTGTCGTCGATGATCTCGCGCAGGTCGAGTTGGGCCTTGCGGTAGGACAAGGCGCCCACGTCGGCCAGCGACAGCTCGTACAGGTCTTCGACCAGCTTGTGCAAGGTGGCCACCTCGGCTTTCAGCGACTGCAGCGCGTTGGCATCGAGCGGCCGCACGCCGTCTTCCAGCGCTTCGATCTCGCCATGCAGCACACCCAGTGGCGTGCGCAGTTCGTGCGACACATCGGCCATGAATTCGCGCCGCATGGCTTCGTTGCGCTGAAGCGTCAGCGCCAGATGGTTGAAGTCGCGCGACAGGCTGGCCACTTCGTCGTGGGCCGCACTCTCCGCCACCCGCGTGCCGTACTCGCCAGCGGCCAGGCGGTGCGTGGCTTCGGCCACCCGTCGCACCGGTCCGAGCAAGCGGCGCGAAGCCCAGAAAGCCACGGCCGCCGCCAGCAGCACCGCACCACCGCCCACCAACCAGCCGGTGCGCGCCTGGGCGTCGGCAAAACGCTTCTCGGCGCCGGAACTGACCGACTCGAAGGGTGTCAGTGCGAGCCAGCCCACCGTGAGGCCGTCACTGACGATGGCGCGCTCGATGGCGTCGCCCGCCGGGCTGTCGAAGCCCACGATGCGCCGGCGCTCGGCGTCCAGCAACGTGAAGCGGCGCGACGCACCGGTCAGCTCGGCGGCGGTCGGCAGCGTCGGGGGCCGGTCGTCCAGCGAAACACCTTCGCCGTCGGGCAGCGGGCGCAGCAGGCGGAACCACAGGTCCGGCCGCTGCCGCAGGAAGTCCCAGCTGCCGTGCTGCCGGTAGCCCGCCGTCACGCTGGGCACGGCCAGGTCCAGGCGGTTCTGCGCCTGCTCGTTCAGGTAGCCCAGGAAGTCGCGGTTCAGGTTGACGTGCGCGGCCACGCCCATCGCCACGGCCACCACCACGGCAGCGCTGAGCACGGCGGCAAACAGGCGGGTGGCAAGGTTCAGCTTCATGGCGGACTCAACGGCAGCCTTGGCGGTGTACACCATCTGCAGGCGGCCCGGCTGCGCCACCGTGCCCAGGCCCTCGCGCCGACGTGCCCTCCAAGTTGTCTCCACATTGTGCTGCCAGGATGCGCCGGGTGCCGTACACAACACCACCCCACCCATCCCGCCTTCCTTTCCTGGCCCCGACCGCTGCGCTGCTGCTGGCCATTGGGCTCAGCGCCTGCCAGGACAAGCCCGCTGCCAAGCCCGCCGCGCGGGCCCCTGTCGAAGTCGGCGTGGTCACCGTCAGCGCCAGCGACGCCCCCCTGGTGCTGGAATTGCCGGGCCGGCTGGGTGCCAGCCAGGTGGCCGAGATCCGGCCGCAGGTGAGCGGCCTGGTGCAAAGGCGCCTGTTCACCGAAGGCAGCCGTGTTGCCGCCGGGCAGCCGCTGTACCAGCTGGACGCCGCCGCGCTGGAGGCCGAACGCGCACGCACCGCCGCCGCCTTGCAGAAGACCGAAGCGCAGCTGGCCGCCGCCCGTGTCAGTGCTTCGCGGGATGCCGAACTGCTGCGTGCCGACGCGCTCAGCCGCCAGGCCGCCGACGACAGCGCCGCTGCGCAACGCAGCGCCGAAGCCGACGTGGCCGTCGCCCGCGCGGCGCTGGACGCCGCCCAGGTGCAACTGCAGCGCGCACGCATCGTGGCGCCGATCAGCGGGCGCATCGAGGTCTCCACCGTCAGCGCCGGTGCCCTGGTCACCGCCAACCAGACCCAGGCGCTGACCACCATCCAGCAGCTCGACCCGATGCACGTGGACATCGTGCAGAGCAGCGCCGAACTGCTGGCCCTGCGCAGCCAGCTGAAGGGCCAGACCACCAACCCGCAGGTGCAGTTGGTGCTGGAAGACAACTCGGTGCACCCACAGCCGGCCACGCTGCAGGTCAGCGGTGTCACGGTGGACCGTGGCACCGGCACGGTGACACTGCGTGCCGTGGTGCCCAACCCGCAAGGCACGCTGCTGCCGGGCATGGTGGTGAAGGCCCGGCTGGTGGCCGGTGTCGACCGCGGCGTGGTGCTGGTGCCGCAGCAGGGTGTCACCCGCTCGGCCACCGGCGACGCCACGGCCCTGGTGGTGGGTGAAGGCAACAAGGTCGAAAGGCGTCGGCTGCAACTGGCGCGTGCGGTGGGCAACCAGTGGCTGGTGAGCGGCGGCCTGCAGGTCGGCGACCGCTTGATCGTCGAAGGCCTGCAGCGGGCGCGGCCCGATCAAGTCGTGACGCCGGTGGCAGCCGGCGTGGCTGGCGCCGGTGGCAAGAAGGCCGGCAGGCCCGCCGCAGGGGCGGCGCCGGCGTCTGTGCCCGCGTCTTCGGCCGCATCCGCCGCGTCGGCCGCGCGCTGAGGCTGCCACCATGGCTGCCTTCTTCATCGACCGACCCATCTTCGCGTGGGTGCTGGCCATCGTCATCATGCTCGCCGGCGCCGGCGCCACGCTGTCGCTGCCGCTCGAGCGTTACCCCGACATCGCACCCACGCGGGTGTCGATCAACACCAGCTACCCGGGTGCGTCGGCCAAGGCCATCGAAGACTCGGTGACGCAGATCATCGAGCAGAACCTGAAGGGCATCGACGGACTGATGTCCATCGAATCGTCCAGCAACGCCTCGGGCGGCGCCAACAGCCAGCTCAGCTTCGTGGCCGGCACCGACCCCGACACCGCGCAGATGCAGGTTCAGAACAAGGTGGCTGCGGCCATCTCGCGCCTGCCCCAGGCGGTGCAGGCGCAGGGCGTGCGGGTCACCAAGGCCGGCACCGACCTGCTGATGGTGGTCACGCTGAACAGCGACGACCCGGCCGTGACTTCGGCCGACATGGGCGACTACCTGTCCAGCACGCTGGTCGACATCATCAGCCGCATCGAAGGTGTGGGCGATGTCAACGTCTTCGGCTCGGGTTACGCCATGCGCATCTGGCTCGACCCCGCCAATCTGCAGCGTTATGCCCTGGTGCCGGGTGACATCCGTGCCGCGCTGCTGGCGCAGAACACCGAGGTCTCGGCCGGACAGATCGGCGCCCTGCCCTCGCCCGAGGGCCAGCGCCTGACGGCCATCGTCACCGCACGGGCCAAGCTGCAGACGGCCGACGAGTTCAAGAACGTCGTGCTGCGGGTGCAGCCCGACGGCTCGGCACTGCGCCTGGGTGACGTCGCCCGGGTGGAACTGGGCCGCGACAGCTACGCCACCAACATCCGCAGCAGCGGCCGCGTGGCCGCCGGCATGGCCATCTTCCCGGCCAGCGGCGCCAACGCGCTGGTGACGGCCGACGCCGTGAAGGCCAAGCTCGACGAGCTGGCGCCGTTTTTCCCGCCCGGCATGAAAGCCACCGTCACCTTCGACACCACACCTTTCGTGCGCGTGTCCATCGAAGGTGTGCTCAAGACGCTGCTCGAAGCCGTGCTGCTGGTGGTGGCCATCATGTACCTGTTCATGCAGAACCTGCGTGCGACGCTGATCCCGGCCATCGCGGTGCCGGTGGTGATGCTCGGCACGATGGGCGTGCTGGCGGTTTTCGGCTTTTCCATCAACACGCTCACGATGTTCGGCCTGGTGCTGGCGATCGGCCTGCTGGTGGACGACGCCATCGTGGTGGTGGAAAACGTCGAACGCCTGATGCGCGAAGAGGGCCTGAGCCCGCGTGACGCCACGAAGCGCAGCATGGGCGAGATCAGCGGCGCGCTGATCGGCATTGCGGTCGTGCTGTCGGCGGTGTTCATCCCGATGGCGTTTTTCGGCGGCTCCACGGGTGTCATCTACCGCCAGTTCAGCATCACGGTGGTCAGTGCGATGGTGCTGTCGGTGCTGGTGGCGATGAGCCTGTCGCCGGCGCTGTGCGCAACGATCCTGAAGCCCGTGCACAAGGGTGAACACGCGGCCCACGGCGGCCCGCTGGGGCCGATGCTCGACCGCCTGTTCGGCGGCTTCAACCGGGGCTTCGACCGCTTCACGAGCTGGTACGTTGGCCGCGTGGGCTGGCTGTCGGCGCGCAGCTGGCGCAGCTTCGCGGTGTTTTTGCTGCTCGTGGCCGGCACGGCCTTTTTCTACAAGACGCTGCCCACCAGCTTCCTGCCCGACGAAGACCAGGGTGGCCTGCAGATCCAGGTGCGCATGGCGCCCGGCGCCACGGCCGAGCGGCTCGAGGCGGTGATGGAAAACGTCGAGGCCTACCTGGGCGACCAGCCCGAGGTGATGTTCTACAACCTGGTGCGCGGCGCCGGTGGCGACCAGGGTTCGGGTCAGGGTTTCATCAGGCTGCAGGACTGGTCGGACCGCAGCGGCGACAAACAAGGTGCCGCGGCGCTGGCCGAACGTTTCAGCCGCGAATTGGGCCGCCGCGTGCGCGACGCCAACGTGTTCGTGGTTCAGCCACCCACGGTGCGTGGCCTGGGCGGCAGCGCTGGTGTGCAGCTGTTTTTGCAGGACCTGGGCGGCCTGGGTTCCGAAGCGCTGGCCGCCGCCCGCGACCGGCTCATCGACGCGGCATCGGAAAGGCCCGAGTTCAGCCGCCCACGCACCAACAGCCTGGCAGAAACGCCGCAGCTGGCGATCCAGATCGACGACCTGCGCGCCGGCACCTTGGGTGTGTCCACGGCGACGATCAACGAAACCATGTCCATCGCGCTGGGCGGCAGCTACGTCAACGACTTCATCGACCGCGGCCGTGTCAAACGGGTGCTGTTGCAGGGTGAAGGGGCCTACCGCGCGTCACCCGACAGCCTGCGGCACTGGTACGTGCGAAGTGCCAGCGGCCAGATGGTGTCCTTCAGCGCCTTCGCCAGCAGCAGCTGGGTCAGCGGCCCGCGCCAGCTGGTGCGCTACAACGGCAGCCCGGCCTACGAAATCCAGACCGACATCGCTCCCGGCGTCAGCTCGGGCGCGGCGATGGTGGCGATGGAGGCCCTGTTGCGCGAGATGCCACCCGGCATCGGCTACGAATGGTCGGGCCGCAGCTACCAGGAACGGCTGTCGGGCGACCAGGCCCCGCTGCTTTACGCGGTGTCGGTGCTGTTCATCTTCCTGTGCCTGGCGGCCTTGTATGAAAGCTGGTCGGTGCCCTTCAGCGTGATGCTGGTGGTGCCACTGGGCATCTTCGGCGCGCTGGCGGCCAGCCACCTGGGTGGGCAGAACAACGACGTGTTTTTCCAGGTGGGCCTGCTGACCACCGTGGGGCTGAGTGCGAAAAACGCGATCCTGATCGTCGAATTTGCCGAGACGCTGCGGGCACAAGGCATGGGCCTGCTCGATGCCACGCTGAAGGCCTGCCGCCAGCGGGTGCGCCCGATCCTGATGACGTCGCTGGCCTTCGGCATGGGCGTGTTGCCACTGGCGCTGGCCAGCGGTGCCGGCTCGGGTTCGCAGCGTGCCATCGGCTTCGGCGTGCTGGGCGGCATGATCAGCGCCACCGTGCTGGGCATCTTCTTCGTGCCGCTGTTCTATCTGTGGGTGAAGTCGCTGTTTTCGAAAGCGCCCAAAAGCGAAGCCGCGCCGGAAACGGCCGACGGCAAAGGGGTGACGGCATGAGCCGCCGGCACTTCACGCTGCTGGCGCTGGGTGCTGCGCTGGCGCTGGGCGCCTGTGGCAGCCTGGTGCCAGCGACGCAGGCGCCTTCTGCCGATCTGCGCGCGGGCTTCCGTGTCGACGCTGGCGACCCCCCGCTGTCCAACGCCAACACCGCGCACGAATGGGACGGCTTTTTTGCCGACGAACGCCTGCGCCAGGTGGTGGGCCTGGCACTGACCGGCAACCGCAGCCTGCGTGCCGGCCTGGCGGCCGTCGAACGGGCGCGTGCCCAGTACGGCATCACCGAAGCGGCACGCTGGCCCGACCTGCGGGGCAGTGCGTCGGCCAACCGGCAAGGCGGCAGCACCAACAGCAGCAGCTACAGCGTGTCGCTGGGGCTGGCGTCGTGGGAGATCGACCTCTTCAACCGCCTGGGCAGCCTGGAAGGTGCCGCGCTGGCCCGCTACCTGGTGCAACAGGAAACCCAAAGTGGCGCGCGCCTGTCGCTGGTGGCCAGCGTGGCCGAAGCGTGGCTGAACCTGGCCGCTGAACGACAGCGCCAGCAGCTGGCCGAAGCCTTGCGCGACAGCCAGCAGCGCACGCTGGGCCTGAACGAACGCCAGTACGCACTGGGCGCCGTTTCCGGCCTGCAGATGGCACGGGCACAAACCGCCTTCGAAGCCGCACGTGGCGAAGTGGCCCGCACGGCCGCGGCGGTGGTGCAGGCCCGGCTGGCGCTGGAACTGCTGGCCGGCCAGCCCTTGCCCGAATCGCTGTTGCCCACGGCCCAGGTGCAGCAGGCCACGGCCTTGCCCGATGTGCCCGCCGGCCTGCCTGCCACCGTGCTGCTGCAGCGGCCCGACCTGCGCAGCGCCGAACAAAGCCTGCAGGCCGCCGCCTTCGACGTGGGCGCGGCACGTGCGGCGCGTTTCCCGCGCATCACGCTGACCGCCAACGCCGGTACACGCAGCGCGGCGCTGGGCGACCTCTTCCGCCCGGGCACCGGCTTCTGGAGCCTGCTGCCCACCATCGACCTGCCGATCTTCGACGCCGGCGCACGGCAGTCGCAGGTGGATGCCAACGAAGCCACCCGCCGCCTGGCGCTGGCGCAGTACGAATCGGCCCTGCAATCGGCCTTCCGCGAAGTGGCCGATGCCCTGGCCGTGCGCGACAGCCTGGCCGAGCGCCTGCTGGCCCAGCAGGCCCAGGTGGACGCCGCCGAGCGCAGCCTGTCGCTGTCCGAGCAGAGCTACCGCCTGGGCGCGCTGAGCCAACTGGAACTGCTGGACGCGCAGCGGCAGCTGGCCGCGGCGCAACAGGGCCAGGTCACGCTGCGCCAGACCGAACAGGCCAACCGCGTGCTGCTCTTGCGTGCGCTGGGTGGGCGTTGGTCCGCCGGCGGCTGAGTTCGCCGGTGCTGTGAATCGGCGGTGTCACACAGCGGTCATCTGTTCGGGCTATGATTTCGACAATCCTGGAAATATCAATGTTTCCTGTTTTGACGGAGCGGACACGGCATGAGAGTGGGCATCAACGGCATGGGCCGCATCGGCAGACTGGCGCTGCGCGCCGCGATGGGCGCGGCAGAACGACCGGCTGACGACCCGCGTGGCCACCACCGCCTGGAGGTGGTGCACCTGAACGAACTGAAAGGCGGCGCGGCCGCCACCGCCCACCTGCTGCAGTTCGACAGCGTGCAGGGCCGCTGGCGAGCCGACATTGCAGCGCTGGGCGAAACGGCCGTCCGCATCGGCGACAAGAAGCTGAGCTTTTCGTCGCACGGCACTGCAGCGGACATTCCCTGGGGCGAACGCGGCGTCGACCTGGTGCTGGAATGCACCGGCAAGTTCCTGACCCCCGACACCCTGCAGGGCCACCTGGACCGTGGCGCCAAGCGCGTGATCGTGGCCGCACCGGTGAAGGTGGGCGATGTGCTGAACATCGTGGTCGGCATCAACGACCACTTGTACGACCCGACCGTGCACCGCATCGTCACCGCCGCGTCGTGCACGACCAACTGCCTGGCGCCGGTGGTGAAGGTGGTGCACGAAGCCATCGGCATCCGCCACGGACAGATCACGACGATCCACGACCCGACCAACACGAATCTCATCGTGGACGCGCCGCACAAGGACCTGCGCCGCGCCCGCAGTGCGATGTTGAGCCTGGCACCCACCACCACCGGCAGCGCGACGGCCATTGCGCTGATCTACCCCGAACTGAAAGGCAAGCTGAACGGCCACGCGGTGCGCGCGCCGGTGCTGAACGCGTCGCTGACCGACTGTGTGTTCGAGTTGAAGCGCGAGACTTCGGCGGAAGAAGTGAACCGGCTCTTCGCCGACGCCGCACGCGGGCCGCTGGCTGGCATCCTGGGTTACGAAGAACGGCCGCTGGTCAGTGCCGATTACACACGCGACACCCGCAGTGCGGTCATCGACGCACAGTCCACGCTGGTCACCGACGGCACGATGTTGAAGGTCTACGCCTGGTACGACAACGAGATGGGCTACGCCTGCCGCATGGTGGACCTGGCCTGCCACCTGCACAGCCGGGGCCTGTGAGCCGCTGGATGTTTCGATGAACAGCGGCACCCGCAACTACGCCATCGTCACGGCCGCCTACTGGGGCTTCACGCTCAGCGACGGGGCGCTGCGCATGCTGGTGCTGCTGCACTTCTACCGGCTGGGTTATTCACCCTTCACGCTGGCCTTCCTGTTCCTGCTGTACGAAGCGATGGGCGTGGTGGCCAACCTGGTCGGCGGCTGGCTGGCCACGCGCTACGGCATCCAGCGCATGTTGACGGTGGGGCTGGCAACGCAGATCACCGGCTTCCTTCTGCTGTCGGCGCTGTCGCCCGACTGGACAGCAGTGATGTCGGTGGCCTGGGTCGTTGTGGCCCAGGGCATCTGCGGTGTGGCCAAGGACCTGACCAAGACTGCCAGCAAGTCCGCCATCAAGCTGACCGCCGGCGACGCATCGGGCCAACTCTTCAAGTGGGTGGCCTTTTTCACCGGCAGCAAAAACGCGATGAAGGGCATCGGCTTTTTTCTGGGCGGTGTGCTGCTGCAGGCGGTGGGTTTCCAGACTGCGCTGTGGATCATGGCTACTCTGCTGCTGCTGGTCTTTCTGGGTGTGGTGCTTTTTGTGCCGCCGCTGATGGGCAAGAGCAAGGCCTCGAAGTCGGCCCGGGAGCTGTTTGCCAAGAACCGCGGCATCAACCTGCTGGCCGCCGCGCGCGTGGCCTTGTTCGGTGCACGCGACGTGTGGTTCGTGGTCGGTGTGCCGGTGTTCCTGTACGCCTCGGGCTGGACCTTCACGATGGTCGGTGCCTTCCTGGCTTTGTGGACCATCGGCTATGGTGCCGTGCAAGCCTTTGCACCCGCACTGGTGCGGCGCAGCGACGATGGTCTGAGCACCGAGGTGCCGGCTGCCCGCCTGTGGTCGGCGCTGCTGGCCGTGGTGCCGGTGGCGCTGGCGGTGCTGGTGGCGATGCAGGTGCCGCATCTGGAGTGGGTGGTCGTCGCCGGGCTGGGCCTGTTCGGCTTCGCGTTCGCGGTCAACTCCTCGGTGCATTCCTATTTGATCCTGGCCTATGCCGGCTCGGAAAAGGCCGCCGAGGACGTCGGCTTCTATTACGCCGCCAATGCCCTGGGTCGATTCGGCGGCACCTTGCTGTCGGGCCTGCTTTACCAGTGGGGCGGCCTCTTGTACGCGCTGATCGGCTCGGCGCTGATGCTGGCCGCCTGCTGGTTGGTGACACTTTGGCTGCCGACACGCCGCGCGCTGGAAGCGACCGCCACATGAACCCGACTGCTGGAGTTGCCATGGAAGAAACCGCCGCCGTAACCTCGCTCGCCGCCCTGGCCCAGGGCATGCGCCTGCGGGTGTTCCGCGCGCTGGTCGGCGCCGGCCCGCAGGGCCTGACACCGGGTGCACTGTCGGCCGCGCTGGACGTGCCCGCCTCGACGCTGTCCTTCCACCTGAAGGAACTGATGCACGCCGGCCTGGTGTCGCAGGAGCGTGACGGGCGCCACCTGATCTACCGGCCCGAGATTTCGCAGATGAACGCGCTGCTGGGCTACCTGACGGCACATTGCTGCCAGGCTTCGGAAGCCGGCAGCTGCGACCTGGTCTTGCCACCGGGCTGCTCGGCGTGCTGAGCAGCCACTTGCCGCCCTCAGGTCCGATGGGACTGTTTGAGCGTTTCCTGACCGTCTGGGTCGGCCTCGGCATCCTGGCCGGTGTGGGCCTGGGCCTGCTCACACCCGCCACCTTCCAGGCACACGTCAACCTGGTGGTGGCCGTGTTCATCTGGGTCATGATCTATCCAATGATGATCCAGATCGACTGGACATCGATCAAGGACGTCGGCAAACGCCCGGGTGGCCTGGTGTTGACGCTGGTCGTCAACTGGCTCATCAAACCTTTCACGATGGCCGCGCTGGGTGTGCTGTTCTTCAAGTACGTCTTTGCGCCCTGGGTCGACCCTCAGTCGGCCAGCGAATACATCGCCGGCATGATCCTGCTCGGTGTGGCGCCCTGCACTGCGATGGTCTTCGTGTGGAGCCAGCTGGTGAAAGGCGACGCCAACTACACGCTGGTGCAGGTCTCGGTGAACGACCTGATCATGGTCTTTGCCTTTGCACCGCTGGCGGCGCTGCTGCTGGGGGTGACCGACATCACCGTGCCCTGGCAGACCTTGCTGATCGCCACCGTGCTTTACGTGGTGCTGCCGCTCGTGGCGGGCATGGCCACGCGGCACCTGTTGCAGCGGCGCTCCGGCCGTGCGGTGGGCGACCTGGTGGCCCGGCTGAAGCCGGTATCGGTTGCCGGGCTGATCGCCACCGTGGTGCTGCTGTTCGGCTTCCAGGCCCGCACGATCATCGAGCAGCCCTTGATCATTGCGATGATCGCGGTGCCGCTGGTGCTGCAGAGCTACGGCATCTTCGCCGTCGCCTGGTTCGGCGCGCGGCTCTTGAAACTGCCGCATGCCATTGCCGGCCCGGCCTGCCTGATCGGCACGTCCAACTTCTTCGAGCTGGCCGTGGCGGTGGCCATCTCGCTCTTCGGCCTGCACTCCGGCGCGGCACTGGCCACCGTGGTGGGTGTGCTGGTGGAAGTGCCGGTGATGCTGTCGCTGGTGGCCTTTGTCAACCGGCGCCGCGCAGCGGCTGCAAGTGCCGCAACGGCCCATGCGTGATCCCCTCGTGTCCCAACCCTGAGCTGAAACCCGCCCATGTCGTCCGACGAAAACAGCCTGCCCAACGTGGCCGCCGAACACTTCGACCGCCCCACCGGCGCACGCCTGGCCGGTGCAGGCAGATCCAGCCACGCACCGCGCTTCCTGCTGCTGTACGGCTCGCTGCGCGAACGTTCCTACAGCAAGCTGCTGACGCTGGAAGCCCGGCGCCTGCTGACCGCCATGGGCGGCGAAGTGCGCATCTTCGACCCCACCGGCCTGCCCCTGCCCGACGGCGCACCCGACAGTCACCCGAAGGTGCAGGAACTGCGCGAAGCCACCGCCTGGGCCGAAGGCATGGTGTGGACTTCGCCGGAACGTCATGGTGCGATGAGCGCCATCCTGAAAGCCCAGATCGACTGGATTCCACTCAGCCTGGGCGCCGTGCGGCCCACACAGGGCAAGACGCTGGCGGTGATGCAGGTCTGTGGCGGTTCGCAGTCCTTCAACGCCGTGAACCAGATGCGTGTGCTGGGCCGCTGGATGCGCATGGTCACGATCCCCAACCAGTCCTCGGTGGCCAAGGCCTACCTGGAGTTCGACGACGCTGGCCGCATGAAACCCTCGGCCTACTACGAACGTGTGGTCGACGTGATGGAGGAACTGATGAAGTTCACCTTGCTGACACGCGACGTGGCGCCATATCTGGTGGACCGCTACAGCGAACGGCGAGAGAGTGCTGCCGCACTCTCCAGACGTGTGAACCAGAGCAGCATCTGAAGCCGGCATCGTGCACGTGGAACGGTGCACGACCTGCATGTGTGGGCGATGGCCATCTGCCAGACCGCGTTGACGGCGCACCTGGCGATGCCGCAGGGCGCACCACACCACCGACGAGTTGGATGAGCACTTCGAGATCGAACACGTGACGATCCAGGCCGTGCGGGTGCCGTTCACGACGCCATGTGCCGCCGTGGCGCCGGCAAACACCAGGACGGCTCCGCCATGAAGGATGAAGTGCGTGGCTTGACGCACAGACCCGGGGTCACGCAGCGCGCATGTTCTTGAGCTGGCGCAAGGGCAGTCGAGCCAAAGGCGCGGACCATGGACGCAGTGAAGGCGGGGACATCGAGATGCAAGTCAAGGTTCTGGGGTCGGGCTGCAGCAAGTGCCACAGCACCATCGGCATCATCGAACGGGCCGCCAAGGCTTCGGGCGTCGACGTGGAGATCGTCAAGGTACAAGACGCCGACGAGATCCGGCGCTCTGGCGTCAGGGCCACGCCGGCTGTCGTCATCGACGGCAAGCTCGTGCACAGCGGCGGCATTCCGGCCCACGAGACCGTGCAAACCTGGTTCAAGCCCGACACGATCGGCTTTCTGCACCAACCCACCCGCCACCTGTTTTTCACGGGCAAGGGCGGCGTCGGCAAGACCTCGCTGTCGACGGCAGCAGCCATCGCGCTGGCCGATGCGGGCAAGCGGGTGCTGCTGGTCAGCACCGATGCGGCGTCGAACCTCGATGAGATGCTGGGCATCGAGCTGCGCAACACCCCCGTGCCGGTACCCGGCGCGCTTGGGCTCTCGGTGCTGAACATCGACCCCGACACCGCAGCCGAGTCCTACCGCCAGCGTGTGCTGCAACAGATGGGCGCCGGGGCCAGCGCCGAAGAACTGTCCACCGTGCGCGAGCAGTTGTCGGGTGCCTGCACCACCGAAATCGCCTCCTTCGACGAATTCTCTTCCCTGCTGTCCGACAGCGGCGAGAGCTTCGACCACATCGTCTTCGACACCGCGCCCACCGGGCACACGTTGCGTCTGCTGAGCCTGCCCAAGGCCTGGACCGGCTTCCTGAACGGCAACGACCGCGGCGCTTCCTGCCTGGGGCCGCATTCGGGCCTGAAGATGCAGGAGCAGCGATTCAAGGCTGCGCTGGACGCGCTGGGCGACGCGACGAAGACCACGGTGGTCCTGGTCACACGGCCCGACAAGGGGGCCATCGCCGAAGCGGCACACACCTCGGTCGAGTTGCAGGAACTGGGCTTGAACAACCAGCGGCTGGCCGTCAACGGCGTGTTCCATGCCAGCGATCGCAGCGACGCGGTGGCCTGCGCCATCGAAGACCTGGGCCAGCAGGCGCTGGCCGCCATGCCAGCGGTGCTGAAGGCTCTGCCGCAAGACCGGGTGCCGCTGCGGGCATTCGACACCGTGGGCCTGCCTGCCTTGCGCGCCTTGCTGACCCCGGGCGCCGGCCCGGCCACACCGCAGGCCAGCGCTGCCCTGCAGTCCCACGCGCCGCTGCAGGGCCTGGCCGCGCTGGCCGATGAGCTGGCTGCCGCCGGCCACGGCCTGATCATGGTGATGGGCAAAGGCGGTGTCGGCAAGACGACGGTGGCCGCCGCGCTGGCCCTGGGCCTGGTGCAGCGGGGCAAGACCGTGCACCTGAGCACCACCGACCCAGCGGCCCACCTGGCGGGCACGCTGGACGGCGAGGTGCCGGGCCTGAAGTTGAGCCGCATCGACCCGAAGGTCGAAACACAGCGCTACATCGACAAGATCATGGCCGCCAAGGCACCGCATCTGGACGCCGCGGAACAGGCGCTGCTGCTGGAAGACCTGCAGTCACCCTGCACCGAAGAGGTGGCCGTCTTCCACGCCTTTTCGCGCATCGTCAGCGAAGGCCGCAGTGCCTTCGTGGTGCTGGACACCGCACCCACCGGCCATTCGATGCTGCTGATGGACGCCACCGGCGCTTACCACCGGCAGATGACCCGCGAGTTCGAGGGCCACGGTGCCACGCGGGTTGTCACACCGCTGATGAGGCTGCAGGACGCGGCCTACACGAAGATCATTCTGGTCACGCTGCCGGAAGTCACGCCGGTGTCGCAGGCCGCAGCGCTGCAGGAAGACCTGCGCCGCGCCAGCATCGAGCCCTATGCCTGGGTGCTGAACAAAAGCGTGCTGGCAGCCGGCACCAGCGACCCCCTGCTGGCGGCGCGCCTAGCCGGGGAACACAAGCAGATTGAACGCATGTCCGCGGGCCTGGCCCAACGCCTGTTCACGCTGGCCTGGTTGACCACACCCCCCATCGGCTTCAAGGCCTTGTCCCGGCTGGTGCAGGCTGAACCGGCGCAGGCGCCTGCCTGACCCGGCGTGCCGGCAGCCGGATGCGGAACTGCGAGCCCTTGCCCACCTCGCTGGTGATCAGCAGTTCGCCGCCGTGGCGCTGCACCACGTGTTTGACGATGGCCAGCCCCAGCCCGGTGCCGCCGGTGGCACGTGAGCGGCTGGTGTCGACGCGGTAGAACCGTTCGGTCAGCCGCGGGATGTGCTCGCGGGCGATGCCAGGGCCCGTGTCGCAGACGCAGAATTCGCCGCTGCCATCCGGCTGCAGTTGCCAGTTCACACGCACCTCGCCGCCCGCTGGGGTGTAGCGCAAGGCATTGCTGGCCAGATTCCAGAAGGCGCTGAACAGTTCAGACTCGATGCCGCTCAAGCTGCCACCGCCTGAGTTCGTGACCACCACCGTGTGATGGCCGCCGTCGCTGGCCACGATGTCGGTCTGGAGCCGACGCATCAGCGACTCCACGTCCACCCAGTGTTCGGCCGTGGGTCGCGGTGCACCTTCGATCTGCGCCAGCGCCAGCAGGTCGGTCACCAGCGTCTGCATGCGGTCGGCCTGCTGGCGCATCACCGTCAGCGCACGTTGGCGTTCGGCCGCACTCAGCTGCAACTGCGTCATGCTGTCGACAAAACCCACCAGCACCGTCAAGGGGCTGCGGATTTCATGCGACACATTGGCCACGAAGTCGCGCCGCATCGCGTCGGTGCGTTCACGTTCGGTGATGTCCTGCGACAGCACCAGGCGCATCGTGCCGCCATAAGGCCGCACCAGCACCGACAGCGTGGCGTCGCCACGCGGGCTGGGCATCACCAGTTCGTGGTGGCCGCTGCTGGCCTGCAGGTGGCTCACGAAGCTGGGCGCCCGAACCAGATTGGTCAGTGCCTGACCCAGGTCACGTGCCATGTCCAGGCCGAAGTGGTCGGCTGCCGCCGGGTTCAACCACTGGATGCCGTCGTCGGCGTCGATCAGCAGCAAGCCGTTGGGCAATGCTTCGATGGCCGACAGGAACTGCGCCAAGCGTTCGGCTTCGGTGTGACGCTGCGCCTCGCGCTGCCGCAGCGCTCTTTCGAACCGCGCACCCACTTCACCCGCTGCACCGGCCAGTGCCGGCGCAGCCCCTTCCAGCGGTCCTGCCGACCACGTCAGCAACACCTTCAAGGCCCGCCGATCGCCCAGCCACAAGGCGGTGGCCATCGTGGCCGCCAGCACCGCCAGGGCCAGCGACACCGGGTGGCTGCTGCCTTCCAACGCATAGGCCACCGGCACCGCCGCGGCGGCAAGAAGCAAGAAGCCGGGCAGCAGCCGGGGTGGGCCGTCGGTCGGCCTGTCAGGCACTGGTGGTGACGGGTCGGGCCAAGCGGTACCCAGCGCCGCGCACGGTCTCGACCATGCCGGCACAGTTGGCTTCACTCAGCGCTTCACGCAAGCGCTTCACGTGCACGTCCACCGTGCGTTCTTCGATGAACACATGGTCGCCCCAGACGCGGTCCAGCAGTTGCGCACGCGAGTGCACACGCTCCGGATGGTTCATCAGGAAACGCAGCAGACGAAACTCGGTCGGCCCGAGCTTGACCGCGTGTTCGCCGGCCGACACGCGCATCGTCGCCGGGTCGAGCTGCAAGGCGCCGACCTGCACCATTGCGTCCAGCACCTGCGGCGCACGGCGGCGCAGCACCGACCGGATGCGGGCCAGCAGTTCGGTGGTCGAAAAAGGCTTGGCCAGGTAGTCGTCGGCACCCGCGTCCAGCCCCTGCACGACATCGCGTTCGTCGGAGCGCGCCGTCAGCATCACGATGGGCAGCTCACGTGTGCGAGCATCCCGACGCCAGCGCTGGGCCAACTGGATGCCCGACTCACCGGGCAGCATCCAGTCCAGCACCACCAGGTCGGGCAAGGCGTTGTCAATGGCGGCCTGGGCCGCCTGCGAATTTCCGGCCACCTGAACTTCATGGCCGTCGTGGCGCAGGTTCAGGGTGATCAACTCGGCAATCGCCGGTTCGTCTTCGACGATCAGGATGCGTCCCATGTCTCTTCCTTCGCGCCTGCCGTTCAGGCAACGACCGACTCGACATCGCCCATGGGGGTGTGCCGAACATCGGTGCCCTTGACGACGTAGATGACCTGTTCGGCCAGGTTCTTGGCGTGGTCGCCGACCCGTTCGATGGCCTTGGCCACGAACACCAGGTCGATGCTGGCCGAGATGGTGCGGGGGTCTTCCATCATGTAGGTCACCAGCTTGCGCATCAGGCCGTCGAACTCGACGTCGATTTCATTGTCCTGCTTGATGACGTCCAGCGCCTGCCGGGAATCGAGCCGCGCAAAGGCATCGAGAGACTTGCGCAGCAGCGCAATGGCCAGGTCGGCTTCGAAGGACAGGTCGCCCACCGGCAGACGCATCTTGCTGGAGATACCGCTGTTCATCAGCCGCTGCACCGTGCGCGCGATGCGAGCGGCTTCGTCGCCCACGCGTTCGAGGTTGCCGATGGTCTTGCTGATGGCGATCAGCAGGCGCAGGTCACGTGCCGTGGGCTGGCGGCGCGCGATGATGGTGGACAGGTCGCGGTCGATCTCGACCTCCATCGCATTGACCCGTTCTTCGGTGGCCAGCACCTCGCTGGCGGTCTCGCCGCTGAAGTGGGTCAGCGCGTAGATGGCACGCACCACTTGCGACTCGACCAGGCCCCCCATCTCGAGCACACGCGTGGAGATGCCGCTGAGTTCGGAGTCGAACTGGGTCGAGATGTGTTTGTCGTTCATCGTGTTTCCTTGCATGGGCGCCAGTTCAGGCACAGCGTCTGGTGATCGTTCTCTGTCCCCGTCCCCAGGGCTTGGAGCTTGATTGGGGTTCGGGTAGCCACTCTTCACCGCAGATGCGGAAATCGGCGTCACCGCGAATGATCGATCCCAAGCATGACGACCGTATGACAGCTCATTCAGAAACGGCCCCGTTGTCGGACTCGACACACCCGAACGGCCAACCCCAGCGCCAGGCCGCCTCCTGATCCTTCGGCGTCCCAAAAAGAGGGTGTGACCGTGCTGCACCACGGTGCACTGTCACTTCGTGTCGACGGACCTGCACAAATTCTGAAGGTGCCACGGGACTGCAGCGCCATGTCTGTCATGCGCACGTCACAGACGAATTGGAAACTCTGAGCTCCGCAATCATGGAAGCTTTCAGCGATGACCAAGTCGACCCTTACCCTGAGTTTGCTCTTCGCCGCGCTGGCGGCTGGTTGTGCCAGCGCCCCGCCCGCTCCCGCGGATCTGCCCGCCAACCGCTTCGTCTCGATGAACTGCGCAGACGGGAAGAGCTTTCAGGTCAGGTACGCCCAAGACGGGCGGACCGTTCGTGTGCGCAGCCACCAGGGTGCAGCAGAGCTCGATCGACAGGCCGACGGCCGTTTCACCGGCGACGGTTTCACCCTTGACTTCAAGGGCGACGGCGGCGCTGCGCTGGATCACGCCGGAAAAAGTCAGGGCAAGGCGTGCAAGCGGGCCGCTTGATCTGCCTTGATGTTCCGCCTTTCCTCACCCAGCTTCATTGACAGCGGCTGTCATGGGCTCGCACATCACTGTCACCGTTTCGTCACGCGAATTTCGTAACGTCGTGACTTGCGCCTTCTCTCACCCAACTCTCTTCAGAGGTTACCGGATGCAAACTCATTTCACTTCTCTCTTGGCTGCGGCTGCCCTCTTGGCCTGCGGCGCGTCCTTCGCTCAATCCGTCAAGGTGGACGGTTCCAGCACGGTGTTCCCGGTGACTGAAGCCGTCGCCGAGGAATTCCAGAAAGCCAACCGCAACCTGAAAGTGACCGTGGGCATCAGCGGCACGGGCGGCGGCTTCAGAAAGTTCTGCCGCGGAGAGACCGACGTTCAGAACGCTTCGCGTCCGATCCTGGCTGGCGAGATGAAGGACTGCCGTGCCAACGGCATCCAGTTTGTCGAACTGCCGGTCGCTTTCGACGCCCTGACGGTGGTGGTTCACAAGGACAACCCGCTGAATGAAATCTCGATCGAAGACCTGAAGAAGATGTGGGAACCCGCAGCCCAAGGCAAAGTGATGCGCTGGAAGGACGCCAATCCGACGTTTGTTGATGCCCCGCTGCAACTGTGCACCTTCGACTACTTCACCGAAGCCGTCACCGGCAAGAGCAAGTCCAGCCGCGGCGACTTCACGGCCAGCGAAGACGACAACGTCATCGTGCAAGGTGTGAGCCGCAGCCGCAATGCACTGGGCTTCTTCGGCTTCTCGTACTACGAAGAGAACCGGGACAAGGTCAAGGGCCTGACGATCAGCTGGAAGGGCGGCAAGTCGGTGGCCCCGAGCGCTGCCAACGTGCTCAACGGCACCTACCAGCCGCTGTCTCGCCCGATCTTCATCTACGTCAATGCCAAGTCGCTCGCCAAGCCCGAGATCAAGGCCTTTGCAGAGTTCTACATGAAGAACGCCCCCAAGCTGGTGTCAGAGGTGAAGTACGTGCCGCTGCCGGCACAGGCCTATGCCTACAACCTGGCCGCACTGCAGAAGGTGCGGGTGGGTACCAAGATGGGTGGCGAAAACAAGGTGGGCCTGACCGTCGAGCAGCTGATGTCGCTCGAAGCCAAGGAATAAACCCTCCCACGGGCCGGTGCCGCCATCGCGGCCTGGCCCGTCCTGGTGCGCCCACCAGCGCACCACCAGCCACAGAACACGAGGGGGAACCTTGGTTGCCGTGCCCTATACGCCTGTCGTCGACACCGCTGTCGACCCGACACGGCTCAAGTACAAGCTCAATCGCAACCTCAAAGAGCGGTTCATCGAACTCGTGCTGTTGGGCTGCGGTCTGGTCGCTGTGTTCACCACCGTGGCCATCACCGCCATCCTGGTCTATGAGTCTCTCGACTTCTTCAAGGTCGTGTCGGTGTGGGACTTCATCACCGGTACGGTCTGGACGCCGCTGTTCGAGAACCCACAGTACGGCATCCTGCCGCTGGTGTCGGGTACCTTGACGATCACCGCCATCGCTCTGCTGGTGGCCGTGCCCATGGGCACCGTCATTGCCATCTATCTGTCGGAATTTGCGCCTCACACCGCGCGCGAGATCATCAAGCCGGCGCTGGAACTGATCGCGGCGGTGCCGACCATCGTGTTCGGCTATTTCGCGCTGTTGTTCGTCACGCCGCTGCTGCAGGCGACCATCCTGCCCAACCTGTCGGGCTTCAACATGCTGGTGCCGGGCATCGTGGTCGGGGTGGCGACGATACCCACCATCGCCTCGCTGGCCGAAGACGCCATGCGCGCCGTGCCGATGTCCATGCGCGAAGGCGCCTACGCCATGGGCAGCAACAAGATGCAGGTGTCGCTGCGCGTGGTGATGCCGGCCGCGGTGTCGGGTGTGGTCGCGGCCTATGTGCTGGCCGCCGCACGCGCCATCGGCGAAACGATGATCGTGGCCATTGCCGCCGGCCAGAACGCGAACTTCACCTTCAACCCCCTGGATGCGGCGGCCACGCTCACGGCCTACATCGCGCAGGTCAGCATGGGTGACCTGGAGCACGGGGGCATCGGTTACCGCAGCATCTTCGCCGCCGGCCTGGTCCTTCTGCTCCTGACGCTGGCGCTCAATCTCGCCGGGCACTTTCTGCGCCGCCGTTACCGCAAGGCCTATTGACCATGAACGCCGCAGAAACCAAGTCGCCCGCCATGCGCGAACAAGAGTTGGCGGAGATGCGCCGCGGCATCGCCGCCGGTGTACGCAACCAGAAGATCTTCGCCGCCTTGGGCGTTCTCTTCACCGCCTTTGCCGTGCTGGTGCTGCTCGCGGCCTTCCTCGACCTGCTGATCGACGGCCTGCCACGCCTTTCCTGGGAGTTCATGACCAACTTCCCGTCTCGGCGGGCTGAACAGGCAGGCATCCTGTCGGCCTGGGTGGGCAGTGCCTTGGTCATGCTGGTGACCATGCTCTCGGCGGTGCCCATCGGCATTGGTGCCGCGATCTATCTGGAAGAGTACGCGAAGAAGAACTGGTTCACCGACCTGATCGAGATCAACGTCACCAACCTGGCCGGTGTGCCATCCATCGTCTACGGCTTGCTGGCGCTGGGCTTGTTCGTCTACCACTTCGGCTTCGGTGAAAGTGTGCTCACTGCCGGTCTGACGCTGGCCCTGCTCATCCTGCCCATCATCATCGTTTCGTCCCGCGAGGCACTGCGAGCCGTGCCGATCCACATCCGCGAGGCGGCCTATGGCGCGGGTGCCACGCGCTGGCAAATGGTCAGCGACCACCTGCTGCCGTATTCCCGTGGCGGCATGATGACGGGCGTCATCCTGGGCATGGCAGAAGCCATCGGGCAGACGGCACCCATCATCACGATCGGCGCCTTGACTTTCATCGCATTCCTGCCGCCCATGCCCGTGACGGGTGAGTTTCCTTACCTCAGCATGCAGTGGATCTGGTCAGAGTTCACCGTGCTGCCGATCCAGATGTACAACTGGGTCTCACGTCCCAACAAGGACTTCCAGGTCAATGCTGCGGCCGCCGGCGTCATCTTGCTTTTCATGACACTGATGATGAACGGACTGGCCATTTACCTCCGCTACCAGGTGCGAAAGAAAATCAAATGGTGACCGATACGCTCGAACGACTGGCCGCGAAGCCGGTGACGAAGAACAAGGCCGAGGTCCGCGACTTGAGCTTCTACTACGGTGAATTCAAGAGCCTCAAGGGTGTCTCGATGCCCATCGAGGAACACAAGGTCACCGCCTTGATCGGCCCCAGCGGCTGCGGCAAGAGCACGCTGCTGCGCTGCTTCAATCGCATGCACGACCTGTACCCCGGGAACCGATACGAGGGCGAGATCATCCTGCGTCCGGACAACGTGAATATCCTGGGCAAGGACGTGGACCCGATCGAAGTGCGCATGCGTGTCGGCATGGTGTTCCAGAAGCCCAACCCGTTTCCGAAGTCGATCTTCGAGAACGTGGCGTATGGCTTGCGGGTGCGTGGCATGCGCAACAAGAACGAGCTCGACGACCGGGTCGAACACGCGCTGAAGAGTGCGGCCTTGTGGGACGAGGTCAAGAATCGCCTGGGGGAAGTGGCCTTTGCGATGAGCGGCGGCCAGCAACAGCGGCTGTGCATTGCCCGCGCCTTGGCAACCGACCCCGAACTGCTGTTGTTCGACGAGCCCACCTCGGCGCTCGACCCCATCGCCACCGGCAGCATCGAGGACCTGATCCACTCGCTGCGCTCGCGGGTGTCCATTCTCATCGTCACCCACAACATGCAGCAGGCCGCACGGGTCTCGGACTACACCGCCTACATGTACCTGGGCGAGCTGATCGAATTCGGCGACACCAAGAACATGTTCCTGAAGCCTCAGCGCAAGGAAACCGAGGACTACATCACCGGTCGCTTCGGCTGACGCGGGGGTGCAACTGGCGCGCCCGCCTCTGACGAATCGGGTGCGCCAGGAAGGGCGCGACGGCGCGTCGCCTTCAGGGCTCAGAGTCCGGAATCAGCAACCAGCAAGCGTCAACCCTGCAGGCGCTGCAGCGCCTCCAGGTCGAGCGCGTAGCCGAAGCCCTTGACGGTTTTCACCAGGTCACGCGCGCCCGCCGCGTCCAGCCTTCGCCGCAGACGCCGCACGTACTGGTCCACGGTGCGCAGGTCCACCGGTGCATCGCTCCAGACAGCGTCGCGGATGGCATCGCGGCTGCGCGCACGTGTGCTGTCGGCCAACAGAAAAGCCAGCAGCCGGTGTTCGGTCCAGGGCAGGTCCAGCGACTGCCAGCCACCCGGCAAGAGCAGGCGCACGGTGGGCTGCTGGCGGTCCAGTTCGATGGCGGCGGCCTTCAGCGCGGGGCGTGCCCGCGGTCGCTGTTCTTCGATGCGAGAGGGGCGCAGCAGCCGCAGCAGCTGACGGATGAGTTCACGCGGCTCGAAGGGCTTGGCCACACACAAGTCGGCTTCCCGGTGCAGGCGGTCTGCGCCGCAGCGCAGGTCGGCATCGGCCGTCAGCACCACGGTACGCACGGCCTTGCCGACCGAGTGGCCGTTGGCCCTTGGCAGCCAGCCGGCGCCACCGTCGGCGCTGGCATCGATGTCGAGCACGATCAGGTCGGGCACCAGTTGCGCGGCCAGCCGCCGGCCCTCTTCGGCACTGGCCACCGCCATCGGGAAACAGCCCGCTGCACGCAACTGCGTGGCCAGCAGCTCCCGCACGAAGGGCTCGGCCGACACCAGCAGCACGGTCTTGCCGGCGCGCACACCCGCAGCCGGGCGGGCACCTTGAGGTGCTGACAAGCGCTCGATGCCCTGGGCCTTTTGCATGCCCGGGATGGTGCGACGCTTCTGTGACAGGGTCGTGACGGTTCAGCGGCCGACGACCCGGCTTCACATCCAGCGGGCCCCCGTGCAGCAGGCGCTGCACGGGGGCCCGCATGCGGTCAAGCTCAGTTGATGAACGAGATCGGGCCGACGTTGATGAAGGTCGGGTAGGAAGGTGGTGTGCTGGGTGTCAGGTTGACGTAGTTCAGGTTGCTGCTGCCCGTCAGCCGCACCACCACCGCACCCACGGCCGCCCACACGCTGTCGACGGTGTAGGCACCGCCACAGCTTGACGTCAGCACGAAGTCGGTCTTCGGGATCACGTAGTCGGACCCGGCGCCGATCTTCTGCGCCGTCACCGCCTTGGTCAGTTCCGGGCGGCCCGACGGGTTGGTGCAGGCGGCGTTGGCCGGGCCCTGCAGCACCACATCCACTTGCGCGGTGAAGTTGGTCTTCTCCCACGACTCGGCGTCACCCCAGAACTTGAGCTTGACCTTGGCAAACGGCGATGCATCGGCCGTGGTGTTGCCCGGTGCGTTGACGTAGGCGCCGAAGTAGGCATCGCTGTAAGTGGGCGTGGCCGGTTTGCCGATGCCGTAGTAGAAGTTGTAGACACCCCCCGGGTTGCAGGCGCTGCCACAGACCGAGCCGTCCTCGAAGATCTTCACCGCAAACAGGCGCGGGTCGACGAAGAAGCCCACGGTGCCGTTTTTGTCCGACTTCGCGGTATTGGCACCCAGGTTGCCTGAGTAGTCGCTGGCGAATATGCCACCCGTGAAGGTGCTGCTGCCACCTCCGCCGCCGGTGGATGCGGTGCCGTCGAAGTAGATGTTGTCGACGTAGATCGTGCCGGCCACGTTGGGCTCGATCTTCATCTGGATGATCGCGGCCTTGTTCGGTGATGTGTACAGGCTCATGTCGATGTCGAGCCGGTTCCAGGCACCGGCCACCAAGGTCTTGGTGATGCCGTTTTCTGCACCACCGCCGATGAGTGAGATCTTCACCGAGCCCACGTTGTTGGTCCACACGTCCAGGTGCAACATGCCCTTGCCCGACACGTCTTGCGGGCTGCCGGCCCAGTCGATGCCCTGGTAGAGCGCGCCGAAGGTGTACTTCAACGACTTGTTGCCGGCGATCGTGACCTCACTGCCCACCACCGGCGGGCTCTGGCCCCAGACCGGGAAGGTGTCGATGCCGGACACCACCGCCGCGTCGCTGTAGATCACGGTCGAGCCCGCGGGAATGACGGTGCTCGGCGCGCAGGTGGGCTCGGCGGTGCCGCAGCTGACGCTGCCGCCGCCGGCCGTGCCGTGGAAATAGATGTTGTCCACGTACAGCGTGCCAGCCACATTGGGTTCGAGCTTGATCTGGATGATCGCCGTCTTGTCGGGCACGGTGTACTCGGCCAGGTCGATGTCGATCGCGTTCCAGCTGCCTGGCGTGACCGTGCGGGTGACGGCGTTTTCCTTGCCGGCGCTGATGATCGAGACCTTCACGCTGCTGATGCCACCCGAGAAGAAGTCCAGGTGCAGCCGGGTCTTGCCCGAGACGTCCTGCGGGCTGGCCGACCAGTCGATGCCCTGGTACAGCGCGCCGAAGGTGTACTTCAGCGACTTGTTGCCCGCGATCGTGACTTCGCTGCCCACCACGGGCGGGCTCTGGCCCCACACCGGGAAGGTGTCGATGCCGGCGACCACCGCGGCGTCGCTGTAGATCACGGTCGCCCCTGCCGGGATCACGGTGGTCGGCGCGCAGGTCGGGTCTGCGGTGCCACAGCCACCACCACCCGTGGAACCGGCCACAAAGGCCAGGTCGTCGAAGTAGTAGGTCTTCTCCACGGCGCTGGACTGCGCGCGGTTGAAGTCGAAGAAGATCGTGGCCTTGTTGTAGTTGTAGGCCAGGTTCAGCGCGGCGGTGCCGGCGGCCTGGCTGGCGAAGTTGAAGGTCAGGGTCTGCCAGCCCGCCGCCGTGGTGACGGTGGCCTCGGTCTCGACCGATCGGGTGTTGTCGGCGCTGTCTTCGACCTTCAGGCGCACCGGAATGCCGGCGTCGGGCGACCACACGCGCACCGACATGCGGGTGTCGGTGGTGTTGAACGGAATCTTCGGCGAAAAGCCCAGCTGCACACCACCGCGTGTTTCGGTGATGGTCGTGCCGGCATAGGTTTCGGCGCCCGCGGCGCGCACCACCCTGGCCACCTTGTTGGTCGCGTCGGTCGGGTCGGTGACGATGCTGGAAGCTTCGGCACCGCCGAAGCCCACCAGGCCGTAGCCGACGTCCACCGCGTCGAAGTTCACCGGCAGTGACATCTGCGTGCGCAGCGCCGTTTCGTAGGCCTGCTGCGCGGTGGTGACGGCATTGCCGTTGCCAAACGCGTCCAGCGCGGCATTGGCGGCCACGGTGATGTTGATGACACCGGTGCTGTTGGCCGTGGGCACGACCACCAGTGTGGCGCTGGTGCCGCTGATGCGGGTGAAGGTGCCCTTGCTGCCGCCTGTGACCGTGACGTCGTCGGCCGTGAAGCTGGTGCCGACGTCTTCGTTGAAACCGAAGCTGAAGGTCACGTCACCGGTGGCGGTGGCGTCGACCACGTTGTCGGTGATGGTGATCACCGGGCCGGTGGTGTCGGCCGGCGAGCCAGGTGCGGCTGGCGGGGCTTCACCGCTGCCACCGCCGCAGGCGGCCAGCAGCAGCACGGCACTGGCCAGGAAGAGGCGCATGGACGTTCGCGACGGTAGACGGTGCTTCATGGCGGGGGTTCCTGGTGTGGGTGGCGGCCCTGCGGCGCGCAGGGAAGCGGCGGTGGCCCAAGGGCCGAAGGGCGCCGTGCCGGGGCACGGTGAGCGAAAGTTCATTGACTTCATGAAAGCGCTTTCAGCAGTATGCGTTTCGAGGCCGGTGCTTGACAAGACCGCATTGCCCCTGGCTTACCCGTAGACCCGGCGTTCCAAGCCCTGACGCCGCTCAGGGCGGTGACAGGCGCGCCAGCGCGCCGGGGGCCACGTTCAAACGCAGGCCGTCGCTGAAGCGCACCTCGATGGCCGACCTGCCGGCGTTGAAGGCCAGGTAGTTGCGCTTGCCGTCGGGCCGCTTGAACACCTGGTACAGCGTGGTGTTGGCGGTGACGCTGGTGTCGGGCGCGCCCAGCTCGGCCAGGCTCAGCAGGAAGTGCAGCGTGTGCGTGCGGCTGTCACCCAGCTCCACTGCGCCCCAGCGGTCCCAGGCCGCCAGCGCCGCGGCGGGATCGGCCAGCGCCAGGTACTTGGCGAAGATGTCCTGCCAGATGTCGGCCGGGTCGACCTTCTTGCCGCGGTCGGCCCAGATCTTCTGCTCGTCCTTCAGTGCCGCCAGGTTCTTGCGGATGTAGTCGGGGTGGCTCGCGAAATAGGTGGACACGGTCGTCATCGGCAGCAGGTTGATGCCGGTGATCTGGCGCGGGTCGTCGATCCACCAGGTGTTGTGTGCGTACTTGGCACCGAACAGCATGCTCACGTCGACGTTTTTGTACTCGGGCGCAAACACCAGCTGGTGCAGGTCGAACCAGTAGTGTTTGACGGCTTCGGTTTCGGTGACCAGCAGCCAGATGCCCAGGTCGCGCAGCGCCGCGTCGCCCTGCACTTCGCCCCACAGGATCAAGCCGGTCCAGGCGTTCAACGCCTCGCTCGACGATTCCTGGTTGTTGCCGTGTTCACCCAGGCCGATGCCCGAGGCCCAGCTGTGACCTTCGTAGGGGTCGAAATTGCGCAGGAAGGGGAACTCGGCCTTGCCACGTTCGGTGAAGGCGATGTCCTTCACCAGCAGGTCGACCATGTCGCCCCACTGGCCGCGAGCGGCCCAGGCGGGGTCGCGCAGCGCGATCTCGGCCACGGCGCGGATCCAGTAGCCGTAGTGGAAGTGGTGGTCGTTCATCTGCACCACCGCGAAGTACTCTTCCGGGTACGAGACCACCGTGCCCATGGCCTGGTCCCAGTGGAAGTAGCGCCGGCGGTCCTGACCCGAGAACCATTCTTCGACACGCTTCTTCAGCAGGTCGAGCAAACGTGCACTGGCTTCCTTGTCGCCCTGCTGCTCGTACACGTCGAGCATCTTCACCAGGCGCAGCAGGCCTTTGCCTTGCCAGTACGGGCCCTCGCCTTCCACCAGCAACATGCGGCGGGCGTTGCGGTTGTCGGTCTTCATCACGTCACGCAGCTCGCCCAGGCGCGGCGTGCCTTCGGCCAAGCCCGGCCAATACGGCACGAAGCCGGTGTAACGCGCCGAGGTGCGGAAACTGTTCGACGCCAGCAACCGCACCTTGCCACGCACCGTGTCGTAGGCCGGCCCCAGTTGCGCTGCGACGCTGGCGTTGTTGTGCCAGTGGTGCGGGTACAAACCCAGCAGCGGCGTTTTTTCGGTGCCTTCCAGCGACTGCGTCGTGGCGGTGAAGGTGGTCAGCACCTCGCCGGTGTTGCGGTCGACCTGCCAGTCCACACGCGTGTCGGTGACGGCCGCATAGGCGTGTTTGAGCAGCAGCGCCTGCGTGGCCGCGCTGTCGTCGGGCAGCGCGGTCGCCGACAGGTAACCCTTGCCGGCCGGCAGGCGAGCGATCCACTCGGTGGGCGACGCGGCTTCCCATTGCACGCCGGTCGGGCCGAAGAGTGCATAGGCCGTGCCCTTGACACGCAGCACCAGCATGCGCGGGTCGGTGGCCGCCACGCGTTCGCCGGCGGCCGGCAATTGCACCCGCAGGTCACCACGGCCGACGCGGAACCAGGCGTAGGGGCTGCCATGGGCCACGGTGGCGTCGAAGCGATCGGCGCCCCGGCCCATCGTGATGTCGATGGCCCAGTCGCTGGAACCCGCCAGCAGCGCGCGGCCGGCTTCGAAGGCCACCGGCGAAACCGTCAGCGCGTCTTGATGCGCGTAGTGGACCTCGACGTCCTTGCGCTCGGTGGGGACAACGGCCTTTTTCGGCAGCGCCATCTCCAGCCCGGCCGGCGTGGGCCGGAAGCTCAAGGGCTGGGCATAGATGTTCTCGGGCTTGTCGTTGAAGATCAGCGACGAATACCACTGGTTGGTGGGGGCAGCACGCTTCAGCATGGCTTCGCTGCGAAAGGGCGCACGCGGCACGGCCTTGTCGTTGCCACGCGGTTTCAGGCTCACCGCGCCGGCACCGAGCTTCAGCATCTCGGGCTGCGCGGCCAGCGGACCGGCACTCAGCAGGCCCAGCACAGGCAGCAGGCCGACGGCAAGTTGGCTGAAGAGGCGGCGGCTCAGGCTCATGGCAAGGTCCTTCACGCCCACCGGGGGCGTCGAGTCCATTCTGTGTGAAAGCGCTTTCATGGCCATCTGTCGTTTTCCCGGATGAGGTCGATCGCGGCCCAAGGGAAAACACGAACGCCTGACGCGTTGACGCCCAGGGGTCAGCGGGCCTATCGTGTGAAAGCGCTTTCACGCTCACCGCAAACCCAGGCTCCCCACCGGCCCAGCCGACCAGGAAGGCACCCATGCCGTACCCGAACCCCCTGCCGACATCCCTGCTGCGCGCCACCCGCAAGCACGACCTCGAGCTCAAGCGCAGACCTGCCCGCGCCGTGGCCCTTGCCGCCGCCTTGGCCGCAACGCTCGCGGCGCCGGCACAGGCGGTGGACTTCGGTCCCTTCAGCCTGACCGGCTTTGCCAAGGCGGAAGTGACCCGCACCACCAACGTCTGCGAAGACTGCCAACGTGAACGGGGCGAAGCACGCCACCGCGTGTGGGCCGACGACATCGTGTTTGGCAAGCCCTTCGGCACGCGAGATTCCGACGTGACGCTGTTCCAGCCCTACCTGGGCTTCAAGCAGAACGTCGGTCGCGGCTGGGAAGCCTTCGGTCTGCTCAGCCAGCGTTGGCGTGATGGCAAGGTCGACCTGGACGGCTGGCTGTACGAACGCAACGTGGGTGTCGCCCACGAAGATTGGGGCCGCCTGACCGTGGGCGCGATGACCACCCGCGGCTGGAGCATGGCCGACTACCCGGCATCGTTCAAGGCGATCAGTTCCGACTTCTGGGGCGGCGGCAGCGGCAACAGCACGGCCTGGAGCGACAGCGGCGCCGGTTACGGCCTGCTCAGCCGCGCCGTGCGCTACATGTCGCGGCCGATCGAGATGTTCGGCGGCGACGTGCTGCTGGAAGCCACCTACGACATGGGCAAAAGCGGCTGGAAGCGCAACAAGCCGCAGTTCCTGGAGCTCTTTGCCAAGTACATCGGGCGCGAACTGCTGGTCGACGTGATCGTGCAGTCGGCCAAGAACGGCGAACCGGTGGCCTGGGGCAAGGCGCCCTTCGGTGGCCTGACACCCTTCCCAGAAGACGACGCGCTGCTGGGCAGTTCGAGCCAGGGCATGGCCATGCTGATGGTGCGCCACGTCATCGACAGCAAGATCGAAGTCTCGGGCGGCATTCGATTCAACCGCTGGAGCGGCGCCTATGCCGTGCAGACGACGACCGGTCCGCTGGGCCGCTGGAACAACATGTTCAACGTCGACTGGAACGGCTTCGACGCCAACGGTGTGCCCAACCCGGGTTATGCCGCGCGCTCCACCGACCTGATGCTGGGCACCCGCTACCGCATCGACGACAAGCTGACGGCCGGCCTGGGCCTGGTCTACCTGGGCAAGGCCAGCACCGACAACCCCAGCGAACGGGGCCAGAGCAACACGCTGACGGTGGCCACCCTGAGCGTGGGCTACAACTTCAACCCGAACGTGCAGTTCTACGGCTCGCTCAACGCCTACCAGTTCGGGCGCAAGGGGCAGGCCCCGCTGTCCATCCCGGCACACGCGGCCCACACGAACATCGACTCGCGTGTTGCCAACCGCGGCAACTCGTTCGGCGTCGGCGCCAACATCAATTTCTGAGGCCGCTCATGAACAACCGACTGCACCCCGTTCGCCGGCGCTCCTTCCCCTGGCTGGTGCTGGGCGCCAGCCTGACCCTGGCCGGCACGCTGGGCCTGAGCGCCTGCGGTGGCGGCGACAGCGGCGGCTACACGCCCACCGCCGTGTCGCAGACCGACCGCCGCGCGCTGCCGACCAGCCTGACGACCCGCGCCGCCGTCAACTATTCGCCCTACCGCTCGGCGCGCAACGAGTCCGAGCTCGGCAGCGAAGTCATCACGCCGGCCAACGTGCTGCAAGACCTGCGCCTGGTGCAGGCCACCGGCATCGGCAGCATCCGCCTCTTCAGCAGCCGCGCCTTTGCGCGCACGGTGCTCGAGGTCATCCGCGACAACAACCTCGACCTGAAGGTGCAACTCGGCACCTACCCCAACCCCATCACCGGCCCGGCGGCCGAGGCCGACAACATCGCCGAACTCGACGCCGGCATCGCGCTGGCCAACGCCTTCCCCGACATCGTGGTGGCCGTCAGCGTGGGCAACGAGACGATGGTCGAATGGTCCACGCACAAGGTGCCGGTGGCCGACATGGCGCGCTACATCAAGAAGGTGCGCGCAGCCATCCGACAGCCGGTGACGACCAACGACAACTGGCTGTTCTGGGCCTCGGTGCCCCCGGCCATCGCCGAGGTGGTGGACTACGCCGCGGTGCACGTCTACCCCTTCCTGGACACCTTCTACAACCCCACCGCCTACGACTGGCGCCAGAAGGCGGTGCCCGAGGCGCAGCGTGCGCGGGCGATGATCGATGCCACCGTGGTGGAAGCGAAGTCGCAGTTCGAGCGTGCGCGCGCGGGGCTCGTGAAGCTGAACCTGGACAGCATCCCGATGCTGATCGGCGAAACCGGCTGGGCCGCGGTGGACACCGCGGGTGGCCCGAACCTGGCCTTCCGCGCCCACCCGGTGAACCAGAAGATGTACTTCGAGGCGCTGCAGCTGTGGGCCCAGGAAGGCCGGCGCGACACCCAGGGCCCGAAGGCCATCTTCTACTTCCAGGCCTTCGACGAACCCTGGAAACAGGGTGACGACGGCTGGGGCCTGTTCAACGCCCGGCGCGAGGCGCGTTACGCCGTGCAGCCGCTGGGCACCTGCGGTGTCACCTGGGCCTGCGAAGCCGGCAGCTACACCGCCGCCGACGCGGTGAAGTGGGTGGCGCCGACGCTGAACCCGGCCGTCACGGCCAGCCGCTACACGCTGTTTGCCAACACGGTGACGGCCGGCGAACAACGTGCCACCGGCCTGCGCTGGGACCCGTTTGCGCTGACCGGTTACCGCGAAAGCAATGTGGGCGCCGCGTCTCCCGACGGTGGCCTGCACTTCGAGATCACGCCCAACCCGGTGGACTTCGGCTGGGGCCTGTTCCAGTACTCGGGCGCCGGCGTGACCGAGAACCTGTCCAACTTTGCCGGCGGCCGCCTGAACTTCCAGGTGCGCAGCGACGGTTACCCGGGCAAGATCGAAGTCGGCATCAGCACCGACAGCGAAGACCGCGACGTGCAGGAAGCCTTTCTGCAGATCGCTCCGGGCGACTACGGCTACTGCAACAGCAACAGCTGGTGCGAGGTGTCGATTCCCGTCTCGGCCTTCCTGGCGGCCAACCCGAAACTGGACCTGCGCTACGTGAACTTCCGCTTCATCGTGGCCGACCGCTTCAGCTTCACCGGCAAGCCGCTGAACCAGACCGGGATGCCCGCCATCCGCATCGACGGGCTGCACTGGTCGCGATGAACCCGGTGCCACCCGCGCTGCACTGGGTGCTGAGTGCACGCGACAGCCGCCACGGGCAGGAACTGCGGCTGGCGCCGCAGCCACCGCTGCAGCCCGATGCCGATGCCGCGGCGCACGCCAGCGCGCCGGTGCGTCTGTGGGTGGACACGACACGCCGCTTCCAGCACCTGGAAGGTTTTGGCGGCGCCTTCACCGAGGCCGCCGCCACCACCTGGCTGAAGCTGTCGCCACCGCAGCGCGAGGCCTTTCTGCGCGCCTGTTTCGACGTGCAGCAGGGCCACGGCTACACCTTGTGCCGCGTGCACATGAACAGCTGCGACTTTGCGCTGGGCAACTACGCCCACGTCGAACAGGCGGGTGACCTGGCACTCGACAGCTTCACCATCGACCGTGACCGCCAGGCGCTGCTGCCGATGATCCAGGCTGCACAAGCCGTGGCGGCAGAAAGCGGGAATGCGCTGAAGTTGCTGGTGTCACCCTGGAGCCCACCGGCCTGGATGAAGGACAGCGGCCGCATGAACGACGGCGGCAAGCTCAAGCCCGAATGCCGCGCCGCCTGGGCGCAGTGTTTTGTGCGCTTCATCCGCGCCTACGAAGCCGAAGGGGTGCCGGTGTGGGGCGTGTCGGTGCAAAACGAACCCGAGGCCCGCCAGCGTTGGGATTCCTGCCTCTACACCGCCGAAGAAGAACGTGACTTCGTGCGTGACCACCTCGGGCCCGCGCTGCACGCCGCCGGCCTGGCGCAGGTGCGCATCGTGGTGTGGGACCACAACCGCGACGCCATGGTCGAACGGGCCAGCGTGATCTACGGCGACGCCGAAGCGGCGAAGTATGTCTGGGGCACCGGCTTCCACTGGTACATGGAAGACCATTTCGACCATGTGCAACTGGTGCACGACGCCTGGCCCGACAAGCAGTTGCTGTTCACCGAAGGATGTCAGGAAGGGGGCCCGCACTGGGGCCGCTGGGAACTGGCCGAGCGTTACGCCCGTTCGATGATCCACGACCTGAACCGTTGGACCGTGGGCTGGATCGACTGGAACCTGCTGCTGGACGAACAGGGCGGCCCGAACCACGTCGGCAACTTTTGCAGTGCGCCGCTGCTGGCGGTGCCGGCCGAAGATGGCCTGCACCCGCAGAGTTCCTACGCCGCCATCGGCCATTTCGCGCGCTTCGTGCGCCCCGGTGCCGAGCGTGTGCTGTGCGCCGCCACGCGCGAGGCGCTGGAGTGCACGGCCTTCAGCAACCGCGACGGCAGCGTGGCCGTGGTGGTGCTGAACCGCAGCGAACACGACATCGCGTTTTCACTGGCCATCGATGGCGTGCCACACGCGGCGGACCTGCCGGCGCACGCGATCGCCACGTACGTGCGGCCGGCGGGGTAACTGTCGCCGCCTGACGGCCGGCGTGGGGTGTGCGGATCGCCGATTGTTCCGAGCGACTTGCCGCTGCGGCAGCGCTTGCGTGTGGTTCAGGGCAGTATCTGCTTCAGACGGGATCCGGACATTCGCGAAGCCCGGCCCCCGCTATTGGACAGCGGCGAACTCGGTCTCTGCGTGCCGGTCAGGCTCCGTGGTGCAGAGGATCTCGTTCAGAACGGAAGTGGCGTAGTTTCCGGCGGGCAAAGAGAAGTTGAGCACCAGTTGACTGGCTTGCGGCCATTCCCACGACATGTCCGCAGGCCTGGCCACCAGGGCGCGGCGGTCCTGATCCAGACCGGCGTGTTCCATGCCGTCGCACAAGGTGGCGTGGCGTTCAGCCACGGCGTTTTCAAGGGCCTGCGCTTGATCGGTGGTCGTCACGCGGCCCCGCCCCCAGAGTGGTCCGGTGGGCCGGCCCGCCTCGTCCATCACGTCACCGGGCAAGGTCTTGCCCCACAGGCCCTGCTGAATTCGCAGCGCCAGCACTTCATTGAAGACGAAGGAGCGCACCGCCGACAGGTAGATGCCCTTCTTCTTCGGGTTGCGCACGCGAGTTTCGCGCGCCAGCATGGCCCGGCCTTGCTCGACATTGCCGCCCTCGAAGCCGAAACGCTGAGCGCCGAAGTAGTTGGGCACACCCTGTGACGCAACGGCCTGGAGATTGGCCTCGATGGCATCGCGGTCGCCGGTCACGTCACGCAGCACGATGCGGAATCGGTTGCCCTGCAGATCACCGGGGCGCAGCTTCTTCACGTGGCGGCTCTGACCCAGTACCTGGAATTCCGGGTGCTGCAGCTGGGTCAGGTCGGGCGTCTCGCCCTTCGGCAAATAGATGCTGAACCACTGACGGGTGATGGCGTAGCGGTCCTTGAGGCCGGCATAGCCCACGTCCCTTTCCTGCACGCTGGCGGCCTCGGCCAGCTGCTGGGCGACGAAGGCCGTGTTGGCACCGTTCTTTTCGATGTCCAGCCAGATGTGTTCGCCCCCACCGGATGGCAGCTGCAGCGGCAGTTCGGTCACGACGAAGTCCTCGTTGAGGAGTTTCAGCGTGGCGCAGGCGCCGCTGGCCGGGTAAGCGGTGGGCCACCGCGGCAGTGTCGTGTAGGGAGCATCGGTCATGAGCGGTCGGACGGCAGAAACGGTGGGTGGGGACATGCTGTCTGGCCGGGCTGGGCAGTCCAGACACTGATTCTCTCCCTGCCCGCATGCCCTGATGAGTGTCACCCGACGCGACACCAATGGGCGCCGTTGCGCACTGCGACAGGTGGCTTCCGATCGAAGCGAGGGCCCTGCTGCAGAGCGCGAGAAAGTCATCGTGGCCGGACTTCGCCCGTTCGCGCATGGCCCGATGGCCCGCCGGTGCAGGGCCACTGGCTCTTTCGGGCGATGCCCGACGGGCAGCCGCCGAACAGACTTCGCTCCGCACTTCGGCACCGCCGAAGCCCATCTTGGAACGAGAGACGATGAGCACCCCAACCCCGACCGGCGAGCGCAGCGGCATCGTCGACTACACGACCGAAAACGGCGCCAGCGCAGCGCCGAACTCCCGCCGCGCATTCCTGCGCCGCCTTTCGGGCAGCGCCGCAGCGCTGGGCGTGCCGGCCTTGCTGGCCGCCTGCGGCGGCGGGGGGGATGGCGGTGCCGGCTCTGGCGGCGGCGGCGGTGCCGGCGGCAACGCTGGCGCAACGATCGACCCTGCGGTGCGCTCTGCGGCCATCGCCGCTGTCGAGGATCACTGCCGTGCTCTGTCGCAGCAGCAGCCGGCGCTGACGCCGCTGGCCTTCGTCGAAGCGGTCGCGGCCAAACTGCGCAGCCACGCGGCCTACGCCGAGGTCGGCGTCGACACCGAGACGCTGTGCGCCTGGGGTCTGTTCGCCGACGGCCGCCTGCACCTTGTCGCCAACAACTACGCGCCGCAGCGCCGAGCCGACGCCTTGGGCGCCACGAGGGCCGACCGCAAAAACACGCTGGCCGCCGCGCTGAGCGAGTTGCCGGCGGCGGCCACGGCGCGCGTGATGCAGTCCTTCGGGCCGATGTTCGACGGCGCCGATGTCGTGACCGACGTCGTCGGCTGGATGCAGGAGAAGGGCTGGCAGGTGCCGCACGGGGCCGAACACGAGGCGCCACTGTCGGCGCTGCGCGCCCTGGGGGGGGTGGGCTACTTCTACATCAACACCCACGGCGGCGCGGGCGCGCCCACGCTGCATCCGCTGTCGGGCGAATCGATGTATTCGATCCAGAGCTCGACCAAGGTGTCGGTGGCGGAAGAGCTGTCCGACCAGACGCGCGCCGACCTGGCGGCGCGGCGGCTGACCTACTTCACGGCCTCCAACGGCGACCTGATCTTCGACCGCTGGCCCGATTGGGACACGCGTTACGGCATCACCGCCAACTTCGTCGACACCTACTGGAAGTTCGCCGCCGACAGCGTGGTGATCATGAACGCCTGTTCGAGCACGAAGATCACCCACACCACCAACTGGGCGGCGAGCTTCATCTTCGCCGTCCACAAGGCCGGCGCCGGCGTCTACCTGGGCTGGAACGACACCTGCTCGCCCGCGGGCGCCTACCGCGCCGCCCGCTACTTCACCGACCGCATGCTCGGCGCCAACAAGTTCCAGCCCGAGGTGCCGGCGCAGCGGCCCTTCCCGTGGGACGCGGTGATCGGCGACATGAAGAAGAAGACTTTCGAGATCGACCCCAACACGACGGCCGTCTTCCAGGCGCTGCCCAACCCGGGCAGCACCCACAAGCAGCTGCTGGCGCCGAGCATCCACCACGTCGAAGTCAACGAGTACATGGATGAGCTGCGCCTGATCGGACGCTTCGGCAGCAAGGAAGGCGAAGTCACGATCGGCGGCCACAAGCGGCAGATCAGGAAGTGGGAGCCCGAGCGCATCGTCGTTGACCTGCCGCGCACCGGCGACGGCTCGCGCGGCGCGGTGCAGGTCCTCGTCCATGGCGTCAAGAGCAACTTGCGACAGCTGACCGAGTGGACGATCGCGATGAACTACACCTACGCCATCATGGAGCGCTTCGGGCTGGTGGTCGACGGCCCCGGCACTGTTCGCCTGCGTGCCGACGTCGGCGGCTCGCGCGACGTTCCCGGCGAGGCGCCGGTGCAGACGACGCGCTACGCCTACGACACGCGCGACTCGCAGTTCACGCTGACCGGCCGCGGCTCGATGCCGACGCCCAAGTGCACGCTGGTGTGGACCGGCCACGCCATCTACAAGGCGATCCCCGAGCCGGGCCACCCGCACAGCCTGATGGCCTACATGCAGGTCGACACGGTGGCCAAGCAGGGCTTTCTCGGTCTGGCGCTGGGTGCGCCGACACCGCCCTTCTTTCAGACCGGCTGCGGCACGACCGACGGCATCGGCGCCCACTTCGGCACGCTCGATGCGCAGGTCTCGTACCCGACGCCGATTGAAGACCGCAACGACGTGATCCCGCTGCACTCTGCGGCACTGAGCTTTCGTCGCCGGGCGTTCGGAGACGCTGGTCGCGCGCGTGGTCTGGCCCGAGGTGGTGCCGGTGGCGCCGCCGCTGCCCACCGACGGCGCCTGATAGCGGGCGGCGGCAGGCAGCCGCAACGAGCCCGCCGCCATCCAGCCGATGCCTCGTGACAACGCGTTGCACCATCTGCAGCACAGGCGTGACCAGCTCGGGCGGCACGGCCAGCAGCAAGCGAAGGGGGATCGGCAGCGACAACACCTGGTGCCGCAGAAGAGACTCCTGCGTGTTCTGGATCGCAATGTGGCCTCCCTCCACCATTTGCTCGACGATGTCCTGGACCTCGCCCGCCTGCACTCTGGGCGGGAGAATCGCCGGGTATCTGAAATCGACGTGTCCGCCCTGTTGACCGAGTTCGTTGACGACTTGCAGGGGTATGCCGAACTACGGGGTCCGTTTTTCAGGCAGGAAGGGCCAACGCCCTTCGTCGTCGAAGGCGACGCGATCAAGGACCGTCGCGTGGTGTTGAACTCGTGATCAACGCCATCAAGTACACCGTGCAAGGTGGAGTTTCGGTCGGCTGGGGCGACAGTGCGTCCGGCGACGACAAGCGCTGGGTGGTGTGGATCCAGGACACGGGTCCGGACTTCGCCGCCGCTCCAAGCTGGCCATTGGCAGGCACGCTTGAGCAGGCTAGCGAGTCAGCCGGGCCGGCGATGGCCAACGCAGTCACTGTCGGGATCACGGAGGAAGGACAACCGTCGGCATTTGCTCCGAGCCGTAAGGCTGGGCGTCGAGCACACGGCGAAGGTATCGGGCTGTCCATCGTCAAGCAGCTCGCAGAACCGCTGGACGCGACCGTGGAGGTCGAATCCGACGTGACCGGAACCATCTTTCGCGATCTTTTGCCACGACGTTGCGCGAGCTGACGAGGGCAGGCTTCTTCGCCGTCGAGCGGCCCGTCGCGCAAACTGGCCGGCACAGATCCAGATGTTGAGGTCGCCGTTTCCAGGAACTGCCGCTCAGCCTCCATCTCTTCGAATGGCTGCTGCCGGCGTGGGTGGCGAGCTGGCGGTCACGGCCATGGGCGGGTGTTCCCGACCGTCCTGTTCAGGCGCCCCTGCCCCACAGTCGCTCCGAATTTTGCGGCTTGCCGCCCTCAGCAAGGGGGCATCGGCGGCGCCGCGTGCTTGACTCGGCCCGCAGTCAAGCGCTCGCGGAAGCGACCATCAAGGACTCGCCCAGTCGTCAGCACCTGTCTTGCCCCGCGGATGCCCAATGGCCGTTGTGGGTCTCCCATCCTGTTGCCGCTGTTCAGAACCGTCCATGGGCTTGGTACGAACCGACATGTACCCGGCGATCTGGCCGTTACGCCGAACCGGGGTGGCATAGGTGACGTGGCTTTGCGCATTGGTGGTCGACATCAGAGTGACGTCGTCACCTATCTCGTACTCACGTTGAATCACTGGCCGGTTGTCCTTCATGGACCTGGTCCTTCTCAGTGGAACCGAGTCTGCAACGGCGCGTCCATCAATCCCATGTCGGCGCTGCCCATGAGGGACTCGATGTCCATGAGGATCAGCATGCGCCGCGCTTCGCCTGCGTCCACACAACCGATGCCGGTGATGTGACTGGCCTCGACGGCGGAGTTCATCTCCGGCGCAGCCTTGATCTGCTCTGCTCGGAGCGCGACCACGTCGGATACGGAGTCGACCACGGCGCCGACGACCCGCCCGCGTACGTTCAGCACGATCACCATCGTGAAGCTCTTGTACTCGGCGCTCTCGCACCCGAGCTTCAGCCGCAGATCGACGATCGGCACGATGACGCCCCGCAGGTTGACCACGCCCTTGATGAAGTGCGGGGCGTTGGCCAACCGGGTGGGCGCTTCATAGGAGCGTATCTCCTGCACGCGCAGGATATCGATGCCGTACTCCTCGCCACCGAGGCGGAAGCTGAGGTACTCAGCCGGCGTGGCGAGATTGGGGCGCACCCGGACCGGCACTTCGTGCGCGGGAATCTGCCGCATTTCCGGCACTGCAAGCTCTGGCACTTCAATGACTGCGTTCATCACATCTCCTTGTTGGACTTCGACGATGGGCTTTGCGGTGGGGTAGCGCCAGTCAAAAGGTTTCCCAATCGTCGGTGCCGGTCTTGGTCGACGGCGGGTGCGCCGAATGCCGCGCCTCGGCCGTTGATGGTGATGTGGCGGCAGCCTTCGCTTTGAACGGCAGTCGTGAGACGTTCGTGGCCCGGTTCGGACCGCGGCGCTCGGCCACAGGGACGGTGGTCGCAGGCGCCGTCCGATGGGACACGCCAGGTACCGATGCGGTTGTCGATCCCAGTCTGAAGACGGCGACCACCTGCACCAGTTGCTGCGCCTGCGCCCTGAGACTCTCGGCGGCGGCGGCACTTTCCTCGACCAGCGCGGCATTCTGCTGAGTCACCTGGTCCATCTGACTGACGGCCTCTCCCACCTGCGACACTCCGGCGCTCTGTTCGACGCTGGCCGAGCTGATCTCGCCCATGATGTCGGTGACGCGCTTGATCGAGCTCACCACCTGTTGCATGGTGCTGCCGGCCTTGTCGACCAGCGCAGTACCCTGGTCGACCTGCTCGACGCTCGCGGTGATCAGCGCCTTGATCTCCCTGGCCGCCTCGGCGCTGCGCTGCGCCAGGCTGCGCACCTCGCTGGCCACGACCGCGAAGCCACGCCCCTGTTCGCCGGCGCGAGCCGCCTCCACCGCCGCATTCAGCGCCAGGATGTTGGTTTGGAATGCAATGCCGTCGATGGTGCCGATGATGTCGGCGATGCGACGAGAGCTGTCGTTGATGCCCTTCATCGTCTGGACTACGTTGTTGACGACGTCGCCGCCCTGGGTGGCCACGGCGGAGGCGCTCTGCGCCAGCTGGTTGGCCTGGCGGGCGTTGTCCGCGTTCTGCTTGACCGTGGAGCCCAATTGCTCCATCGAAGCGGCGGTTTCCTCCAGTGCGCTGGCTTGTTCCTCCGTCCGCTGGCTCAGGTCCAGGTTGCCTTGGGCGATCTGCGCACTTGCCGTGGCCACGCTCTCGGCGTTTCCGCGCACATTGCCGACAACGCGCGTCAAGCTGTCTCTCATCGCGGCCATCGCTCGCAGCAAACCCGCAATCTCGTCACGCCCTTCGGGGTGGATGGTCACTGTCAGATCGCCAGCAGCCGTGGCTTCGGCCACGTCCACGGCGTGATTCAGCGCCCGTGTCATGCCGCGAATGAGGAAGAAGCCGAACACCGACGCAAGGCTGATGCCGGCCACAACGGCGCCAATGGCGAGCGCGCGAATGTTCTCGTATAACGCCACGGCGCCCGCGAATTCGGCCTTGGCGACATCGAGTTGCAGTTGCATCAAGGCGGCGATACCTTCGCTCACCGGCTCGTAAAGCGGCCGGACCTTCTCCGCCACCACCCTTCTGGCTGTGTCGAGGTCGTTGGCGCGCAGCGCCGCGAGCGCCGGCTTCAGGCCGTCCTGCACGAACTTGCCACGGTGCTCGGCAAAGGCCCTGGCGAGACTGTCTTCCTCCGCGGTCAGCGTGGTGGCCAAGTAGGCATCCCAGATCTTGCCGATGGCGGCGATGTTGTCGTCGACCTCGGCCGCGTTCCTGGCGACGTAGTCGGGCGCAGGCGTCAGCAGCGAATTCGCGATCAGCAAGCGGTTGCGCAGTAGCAGGCCCTGGATGTTGGCAACCTGCCCCATCGGCACCGTGCGGTTTTCGTACACGGTTTTGAGCGAGTCGTCGGTCTTGACGATGCCGTACAAGCCGATGCCACCGATGCCGAGCAGCAGGAGCGACATGACGCCGATCAGCATGATCAGGCGGGTCGAGATCTTGAGGTTGTTCACGAGCTATTCTCCGCAGGTCCGATAGGGGGTGCAGCTGCGGCCCCACGTCATCCGCGTAGCATGCGAGGCTGCTGTCGTTTGACATCAAACGACATGAGGAGATTACGGACTGTTCAGGCCGAACTTGAGCAGAATAGAGCGGCTATTCGAGCCGATCTCCTGGACTTGGCTGTGCCGCGGGACATCGACCTGAGGTTTGGCCGGCCTGGACGCGGCGTCCCAGACGCGGATCACGGTACGCTCAGTCGCGGTCAAATCCGAACGCCGGGGCCGCGGGGTCGGAGAGGCTGTTCAACGAGCCGCGAGCGCTACGCCGGCCCGCGCCCCGCCGTCAGCGCAGCAAGCGCGCTGCGTGGACTCGTCGATGGCGCCTCAAGCAGCGCTGTCCGACGGAAAGGTACTGGAGAGTTGCTCAAGCAGCGCGAGGAGTTGCCTTGCCTTCTCTTCACCCAACGGGCTCAGCATGCTCTGGCTCGTGCGCGCACTCAAACGCTCTGCCTCGGCCATGATCAAGCGGCCCGTATCGGTCAGTTGAAGCCGCTTCTTGCGCTTGTCTGCTGGATCTGCAAGCTCCCTGACAAGCCTTCGCGCGGAAAGGGAGCGAAGAACGACCGACATCGTCGAACGGTCCAGCGAGACCCGGCGACCGAGCTCGTTCTGACTGGTGTCGTTCGCCTCGCGCAGCATGAACAAGACAGCGTACTGCGACGGCGTGAGGTCGAGGTGCTTGCAGGCCTCGGAGAAGGCTGCCGAAGCGATCTGATGGGCCCGCCGGAACAGGAACTCGGGGCTCGAATAGAGCTCATGGAGCCGTGGGCCAACGACGGCCTCTTCCCTGGGCGCCAATTCACTGCGCCCACCCCGCTGCCTCTCATCGAATCTGCTCATGTGCGCGCCGTGATCTCCACGCAAGATTGACTGACAACTCCAGACGCTGCAAGTCCCGCTCACGCGAGCCTCCGCACAACGCCCCAGAAATCGTTCCACGTCATGCACAATACCATCAAACTGTATCCACTACCGAACAATGGTACCTCGTGTGATCGTCGTCGATGACGATGCCGCGTCTGCATCCGTCGTCGCCAAACTGCTGCGCCGGCTGAACTGCGACGTGTCAGTTACTACCGAGCCGCAGTCTGCCGTCGAATTGGCGCTGTCAGGCCAGGTTGATCTGGTCAGCTTGGACATCACCATGCCACATCTGGATGGCTACCAAGTGCTGGCGCTGATTCGGTCGCACGAGCAGTCGCGGCGCCTTCCCAGCGCGCCGGTCATTGCCGTGACAGGGAGAGTGACGCTAGAGGACAAGGCTGAAGCTCTGGCGCGCGGCTTCGCAGCACACCTCGGAAAGCCCGTCATGGTCGATGACCTGCGCTGCGCCCTTGCACGTGCCTTGACGCTTCGAAGTGAGTTGCACCGGACGCGCTACACCGTGGATCGCGACGCTCTTGAGTCCAATCTGCGCGGTTTGATCGACGGCGCTACCGCCGACAGCGTGCAGACCGTGGCCGGGCTGTCGCTGGCCCTCGAGCAGCAGGGATACCAGGCCCTGTACCAGGCCCTGCGCCTGGCCTACGAGGGTCGCGCCGACTCCGGACTCCAGGCACTGCGGGACTTCTCTCGCCTGGTACGCGCCCTCGGGGCCGCTCGGCTGTGCACGTGTCTGGATGAACTTGCCGACCATCTTGGATCCGGAGGAGACGTCCTCGGGACGGCCGCGGTGCTGACGCGCGCTGAAATCGACCGCGTCATCTTCACGTTGCGGGAGCAACTTCACCACTGACGCTGCCGCAAGGGCGACAGGCATCGCTGATTCGACGACGTCAGGCCTGTCGGCTCAGGCAGACCCCTCTTGCCGGCAATCAGCGCCATGATCTGGTGTCTTTTCCACCAATTGCTGTCTCGTTCGATATCGAACAGTATGCGTTCGTCCTTGTAAGATCGTTCTCATTCGGACACCGGTTTCGATCGCAAAAGGGATTCAAGCGTGGTGTGTTGTTCTACATGTGACGAAACGCCGGCCCTGCAGGACTTGGCCTCCTGCAGCGGTGGCGCTCTACCAGGATCGACCGCAGGCATGATCAGCCCTGAAGACCCAGCTCATCGTCGCGTTGGCACGCGCCAGAGACCCGTGCGGGTGCTGGTTCTAAGTGGCGACGCTTCGCTCGCTGAGGCACTTTCGGCATGCTGCAACACGTTGGGCATGGCCTTGAGCAGCGTCGGTGACACGCTGGAGGCAGCCGACGTCTTGATGCAGGGTGAAGCGGAGATCGCCGTGGTCGATGCGGACTTGGGCATAGCGCGCGTCGTCGAACTCGGCAGGCAGGCACGCATCGATCGGTGCGTGGACTGGGCGCCGATGGTCGTTGTCGGGAATCCCGCGTCCCTCAGGCCGCAACTGCGTCAGAGTGCCCCTGGTGTGGTGGACCACATCATTTCAAAGCCGCTGGTACACGAGGAACTCCACCTGGCCCTTGTGGCCGCACGGCGGACGGTATCGCTCAAGCGCGCCTTCGACAGCACGCTGGACCACATTTCCGAGGCTGTCGTTGTCATCGACGAGAACGGCCAGATACGCAACTTCAACGCGGCGGCCCAGAGGCTCTTCCAGTGGCAAGTCAGCGAGATGCTGGCTGCGAACATCAGCCGGCTCATGCCCGAGCGGCATCGGCACAAACACGACAGCTATGTCGCTGCCTACCAGGTCACCGGCCAAGCCCGGGTCATAGGCAAGGGCCGCATCGAGACCGGCCAACGCAGGGATGGCAGCGAGTTTCCGATGCACCTCACGGTCAGCGACATCAGTGACGCTTACGGCACGCGCTTTGTCGGTGTCATCCGCGACCTGACACAAGATCGCGAGGCCAAGCAACTCCGCCACCAGGCACTCCATGACGCACTGACCGGCCTGCCCAACCATGCGCACGCGCAGGAGCAACTGCGGGTCGCCTGCGACGCGGCGCAACGCAGCGGGGACGGATTCGCCTTGGTCTACTTGGACCTGGATAGATTCAAACCTGTCAACGATGTCCACGGGCATCGGGTGGGTGACCAGGTGCTCAGGGCCGTGGCACGCCGTATGCGGCACTGCCTGAACGAGGGCGACCTCGTAGCCCGGATGGGTGGCGACGAATTTCTCGTCCTGCTGCGCCACGTCACCGGCACGGCGCAAGCCGAGACCGTCGTGCGACGGCTCTACGAATCGGCGGCACGGCCCATCGTGGTGGACGCCCTTGCGCTGACCGTGGGCCTGAGTGCCGGCATAGCGGTGTATGGCACTGACGGCACGACACCCGAGTCGCTGCTGCATGTGGCGGACCAGGCCATGTATGCCCGCAAGCGGTTGGGCCGCAACTCACTTCAAGTGACGGTGCCGGAGCAGGCGGCGCGATGATCGACTCGCCATTGATCGTCGTGCTGCGCGATGCCGCCCTGGCCCGGCAGGTCTCGCGCTGGCTCGACGACGAGGCGCTTGCCCACCAGCTTCGGTGTCCTGGCGAGGCCCTGGCGCCGGCGGGAACGGAATCGGGGTGCCTGACCGACGTCGCCACGCTGCGCGATGGGACAGACTGGCTGAAAGAGCCCTGCGTGGCGGCCGCCGCTTCGCCGACGGGGTTGATCGTCTTGGGTGAGGCGGCGTCGTGGGCCGACCACGCTCTGGCGGCCCGACACGGGGCGACACGCTTCCTCGGCATGCCCCTGAGCCGCGACGGATTGCTGGCTGCGGTCCGAAGCCTGACGAGGCGCCACGATGTGCAGCCCTTTGATGTGCTGCTGTTCGGCCCCGCCGACTCACCGACACGCAACGCGACTGAAGTACTGACCGGTGCCGGTTTCGGCGTGCATGTCGAGTCCAATCCACTTCAGCTGTTCGAGCGTCTGCGTCTCCTGCACCCGGGCGTCCTGCTGCTGCTACCAGGCGTCACCGAGGCGCCGATGCCGCTTGTCCAGCGGATGCTCCGCAGCAACAGTGTCTGGGACGACATCAAGCTTCTGTGTGTGGCCCCCAGTGCCAAGGCGGCTGAGGGCCTCGCCTTCGGGACAAACGTCGTGATCGGGTCAGCATCAGTCGATGCACTTGTGCATGCCGTGTCGGAGCTTGCTCGTCATCGCGCGCCTGTGAGCCTTTCGCCATTGCGTCCGTTGCTCGCCATGCAGGACGAGGAGCGCCGGGCACTCGACACGCATGCGCTGGTCAGCATCGCCGACAGCCAGGGCAACATCGTCTACGCCAACGACAACTTCTGCGCCACGAGCGGCTATCGCAGGGACGAACTGCTCGGCCGCAACCACCGAATCGTCAAGTCCGGGGTGCATGTACCCAGGGTGTATGCAGACCTGTGGCGCACCATCGCGAGCGGCGCGATCTGGCAGGGCGAGTTGTGCAACCGGCGCAAGGACGGCAGCCCCTATTGGGTGGCTACGACGATCGTGCCGACCGGTCAGATCGAGGGAGCTGCCCGGCGGTACTTCTCGATCCGGACCGACATCACGAAAGCGAAGCAGGTTCAGTTCGCGCTACGCCAGCGGGTTCGACAGCAGCGTGCCCTGACGGCGGTGAGCCAGCGGCTCATGAACTGCGACCGCGCGCAACTCCTTCGCATGGCACCTGACATCCTTCGGGTGGGCGGTCGGCTCCTCGGCGCATCCAGGGTTTGCTGGGCCTATTCAAGCACAAGCCCCGAGCTTCAAGTCATTGCCGACTGGTCGGGTTTCTCGCAGGGGGCCGCGGCGTCTCCCGCCATCCAACCTCCAACCCTGGTCACCGCCACCGGCCCGGACTCCGGCAGCTCCGGTCAGTTGTCGTGGTGGCGCCAGCCGAGTGGGCCTGGATGGCAAACCGACGACGAGACCTTCGCGTTCGGCCTCGCCCGAACGCTGGGAAGTGCCTGGAGCCGTACGGCCGCCGAACTGTCGCAGCTTGCCTCGCAGACGACGCTGACGGACATGCTCAAGGCCTTTCCTGGCATCGTGGCAGCTGCCGACGAAAACATGGTCTACCGATTCGCCAACGGGGCCTTTTCGCAACTCTTCGGCCTGCAGCCGGACCAGGTCATCGGAATGCGGCATGAAGACCTGGTCGGCCCCGAGCAGGTGATCGACATCCGTCGCCGGCGCGAACGCCTCCTCGGCGCGGGTCAGCCGATCACCTTCGATCACTCGTTGCAGGTGCCTGGCGAAGACAAGGTGCGCCACTTTTCGATCGTGCATTTCACCACCGGGGGTCATGGCGGCATCCCGCGCCGCTACTTTCAGATCGGCATCGACATCACCGAACGTCGGCGCATGGATGACTTCCTGCAGCAACTGATCGCGCAGACCCAATTCGAAGCCAAGCTCCAAGGACTGCTCCTCACGCTTGCCACCGAACTCAGTGCCGCCTCATCGCAGTCTCTCGACCAGACGATCAATGCCGTGCTGCGGGAGGTAGGCGAGTTCTTCGAAGTCGACCGCGCTGATCTGTTCCGGTTTTCACCGGATGGTGACACCGTCAGCAACACCCACGAGTGGTGTGCTCCAGGCATTCCCTCGAAGATGCACTTGCTGCAGGCCTTCCCGGCCGCTTCGACGCCCTGGTACAGGCACAGGATCGTCGACGAACGGATGCCCGTGCACATCCCCGACATCGATGCGCTGCCCGAAGAGGCGTCGGCCGAGAAGGCCATGCTGAACCAGTTGGGGCTGAGGTCGGCTCTCTCGGTACCGATGCAGGCGGGTGGCCGCGTCGTGGGGTTCATCGGGTTCGATGCCGTTCGCCGGTGCATCACATGGTCCGAGGCGGCCATCCACGGTCTGGGGATCCTGGGTCAGGTGGTCGCGAATGCGCAGCAGCGCGCCATGACCGAACAGACGCTGATCGAACTCAGGGAACTGGCCGAGGCGGGCAGCGCCGCCAAGTCCGACTTCCTGGCCAGCATGAGCCACGAACTGCGCACACCGATGAACGCGGTGCTCGGATTCGGACAACTGCTGGAACTCGTTCACGAGCCACCCTCCCGCGAACACAACTACGTGCAGGAGATCCTCAAAGGTGGGCGCCACCTGCTCACCTTGATCGACGATGTGCTCGACCTTGCCCGGATAGAAAGCGGGCGCGTGGACCTGTCCCGGGAGCGCGTCGCCCTGGCAGAGGTCGTCGCTGACTGCATCAGGCTCATGCGGCCGTTGGCTGACAAGCGGCAGATCCTGATTGCGCCGGACGTGGGCGGGTACGTTGTGTTCGCCGACCGCGTGCGGCTCAAGCAGGTGCTGGTCAATCTGCTTTCCAATGCGATCAAGTACAACGCCGACGGGGGGCGCATCGAGATCACGGCGGCCCCGGTCGAACAGGAGCGGGTACGCGTCGCAGTCCGCGACACCGGCCCCGGGATCGCTGTCGAACGTCAGGCGGAGTTGTTCCAGCCCTTCAACCGACTTGGCGCGGAGGCGGGCACCGTCGAGGGCACCGGAATCGGCCTCGTCCTCGTGCGCCGGCTGGTGACTCTCATGGACGGCAAGGTAGGGGTCACCAGTTTGCCGGGAGAGGGCAGCACGTTCTGGTTCGAGCTGCCAAGGCCCACCCTCGATGATCACGATCAACCGTCCAACGTCGCGGACAGCACCTTCGTGGACTTTCAGGAAGTTGTGGGCAAGCGTGTGCTGTACATCGACGACAACCCGCCCAATCTGCGGCTGATGGAGAGCATCCTCGCGCGATGGCCTGGTGTGACCCTGCTGACTGCCCAGCACCCCCATCTTGGGCTGGAACTGGCACAAGCGCATCACCCCGCTTTGGTGCTTCTGGACATCCAGATGTCGCCGCTGGATGGCTATCAGGTCCTGCGGCACCTGCGCCAGCAGCCTGATCTCGCCCACATCCCCGTGGTGGCGCTCACGGCCAATGCCATGCGCCGTGATGTCGAGCGCGCGCTGGCCGCCGGATTCGACGACTGCCTGACGAAGCCGTTCAAGTTGCGCGATCTGCTTGCCGTCATGGAAAGGCACCTGCGTTCGACAGCCCCTTCTGATCAGGTACGGCAGCGATAGGCGGACGTCATGAATGACCCAGCGTCTCCGGTTCCGGAGTTGCCTCAGGCCAGAATCCTGCTGGTCGATGACGAGCCGGTGAACCTGCGCTTGTTGGTGTCGATGCTGCAGACCGACGGGTACCGGAATCTGGTGTCGGTCCAGAACCCGCAGTCATTGCTCGAACGCTATGCCGAGGCGCCGTGCGATCTGATCGTGCTGGACCTCAACATGCCGGTCGTCGATGGCTTCGAGGCCATGCGTCGCCTGCGAGCACTGGATGACCCGCTGCTGCCGCCCATCCTCGTGCTGACGGCGCAGCGCGGGAGCGAGCACCTCGTTCGCTCGCTTGCCGCCGGTGCCCGCGACTTCGTCACCAAGCCATTCGACCGCGTGGAACTCCTGATTCGGGTGCGAAACCTTCTCGAAGCCCATCTCGCGCATCGCAAGCTGCACGAGCGAGGGCAGTCACTGGAAGAAATGGTCGGCAAGCGCACGCGCGAGTTGCACGACAGCCGCCTGATGCTGCTGCAGAAGCTGGGTAAGGCCGCAGAGTTCCGCGACGAGGAGACGGGCAACCACATCCTGCGCATGAGCCACACGGCCGCGTTGCTGGCGCAGGGCCTGGGCTGGACGGCCGATGCCGTGGACCTGCTCCTGAACGCGGCACCTATGCACGACATCGGCAAGATCGGGATTCCCGATCACATCCTGCTCAAGCCAGGCCGGCTCGAGCCGCACGAATGGGAGGTGATGAAGACCCATGCCGAGCTCGGCGCCCGCATGCTCGAAGGCGGCGGATGCGAGCTCACCGAGATGGCTCGCGAGGTGGCGTTGACACATCACGAGAAGTGGGACGGCAGCGGCTATCCACGCGGCTTGGCGGGCGAGGCCATCCCAGGGGCGGGGCGCATCTGCGCCGTGGCCGATGTCTTCGATGCGCTCTTGTCAGCTCGTCCCTACAAGAAACCGTGGTCCTTCGACGCGGCTGTCACCTTCCTGCGCGATGGCTCAGGGCACCACTTCGACCCGCGCGTCGTCGAGTGCTTCCTGCAGCATTTGCCTGGTGTCACCGCGATACGCACGAGGTTCCCTGACCAAGGGTGAACCGCCCGCGGCGCCTGCGCTAGGCCGCAGGCCCGCCTCGCGACGCTGGCCGACGCTCGGAGGCATCGGCTGCAAGGCTCTGCACCATCAATTCGTCAACCACTTGCAGCACCTGCACCAGATCCAAGGGCTTGGTCAGATACTCGGCAAAGCCTGATGTTCGCCCTCGCTCCACATCCGCAGGCATCGCGTTGGCGCTGACTGCGACCGCTGGCACTTGAACACCCTGCGCCCGCAAAGCATTGAGCAGTGCGTGTCCATCGCCATCTGGAAGCTGGATGTCGATCAACAGCAGCTCCGGCTGGAATCGCGGCGCCATCGCGAGCGCTTCAGCTGCGGTTGAGACCGTCCGCAATTCGATGTCCGCGCGCCCCTTGAACAAGTGAGCGATCAGGCGCTGATTGGCATCGTTGTCTTCGACATAGAGCAACCGATGCCGCCGTTCGGCAGGCGGCGAGCCCGTGGCAGTCTCGCAGGCCCACGGCACTGCCTGGTCGTGCCCGGCGGCCTCCGCCGCGTCGACGCGCGGCAGGCGAAGAACAAAATTGCTGCCCTTCCCGGGGGCGCTTTGCACCTCCAGGCTGCCCCCCATGAGGCTCGCCATTCGACGTGACAACGCCAAGCCGATGCCGGTGCCCTGGATGCCCGATCGTGTTGCATCCAATCGTTCGAAGGGCTGAAACAGCCGCCCGATCTGCTCGACAGTCAGCCCTTTGCCGGTGTCGGCAATGTCGAGTTCCCAGCCGGCTGCGCCATCGTCAACTGCGCGGGTCGACACGAGGACGCGGCCACCACGCTGGTTGTACTTGATTGCGTTGGACAGGAGGTTCAACAGCACCTGCTTCAAACGCCCCGCATCGGCTTCGACCAAAGCCGCCTGGGGCAGCTCTTCGACTTCCAGCACGACCCCGGCCGCCTGGGCCATGGGGTTGAGCAGCCGTACACACTCGACCGCGACAGCAGGCAGGGATACGGGCTCAAGTTGCAGTCGCGTACGCCCGGCCTCCACACCGGCGAGATCAAGAATCTCGTCGATCAGTTGCAGCAGATGCCGTCCGGCGCGCATCACCTCTTGCACGTGCTGAGCGTCCTCGGTCTGCAGTGATGACATTTCCAGCAACTGACCGAAGCCGATGACAGCGTTCAGGGGAGTACGCAGTTCGTGGCTCATGTGAGAGAGGAACTCGCTCTTTGCCGCACTGGCGCGCTCTGCTTCCAGTTGCGCCGCCATCAACGCCTTTGTCCGTTGATCAATGCGCGCCTCCAGATGCTGTGTCAACGCCTCCAGTTCGCCCTCCCTGTGCTTGAGCGCACTGATGTCCTGCGCCGCACCAATCAGTCGTACCCCTCCGGTCTCAAGGTCGCGGTCCACGACTCGCAGCGCTTCCTGCACCCAGACCATGTGGCCTTGCTTGTGGCGAACACGCACCTGCACCTGGGCCCGCTGGAGCCGGCCACTCGACAAGTCCTGGACGACCAGTTCGCGACCCAGGCGATCCGCCGGTTCGACGCGCTCGGCCAGCCATTCGCCTGGTTCCCCGACCATGTCGTCGCGCGAGCATCCGACGAGCGCCAGCAACTCTTCGTTGAAGTCGAGTTCCCCGCTGGGAAGAGACAACTCCCACAGCCCCACGCCCATGTCCTGCGTGACGGCGGCCAGTCGGCGCTGGGTGTGCCGCAGATCGGTGATGTCGCTGACAAACACAAAGTACAGCTCTCCGTGGCCAAGAGAGCGCCCATCGGCGCGCCGGTACTCCGTCCACGTGATTCGCTCGCGCCCCCGGCGGTCGATCAGGTGCCGCTCCACACTGATGCTCGACTCGCCAGCGAGGAGCCGCCGGTGGATGACCCAGCGCTCCTGGCTTCCTTGCTCGCCAAGCACTGCGTCGGCCGTGCGACCGATGATCTCCGCGTCCTCCAGCTCCACCATCTGTCTGAACTGACTGTTGACGTAGACGTACCGCATGTCCCGGTCAACGCAGGCGACCCAACCCGGGTATGAGTCCAGTGTTGCCCGCATGAGCGCTGCGCTGTCGGCCAGCGCCTGCTGAGCACGTAGCTCTTCGGTGATGTCGCGTGCAAAGGAGATGCCGTTCAAGCTGCCGTCGATCTCGAGAACTGTCGCGTGGATCTCCTTGGGGATGAGCCGACCATCCGAGGCTCGATGCTTAACCCGAAAAGCTTGCGGACCGTTGTCGGTGAGCCGGTGGCTGTCGATGGCGTCATGCGCCCTGCGAATCGAAGCGTCGCCGCCGGCATCTATTTCTGCCAGATTCCTTCCGCGAAGTTGGTCCGGGGTCAAACCCAGGCTGGAGGCGGCGGCGCGATTGGCATAGAGAACGCAAGACGCCTCGTCGGTAAGCCAGACCTCCACAGGCGCCTGTTCGACGAGATATCGGTATCGCTGCAACTCGCCTTCACGCGCACGGCGTTCGGTGATGTCCTGCACGGTGCCCCGCGACCGGAGCGGGGTTCCATCAACCGCGTAGTCGGTCTCGCAGCGTTCTTCGACCCACTTGATGCGGCCATCGGGCATGCGCAGACGATGTTCGATGCAGTAGGGCTCGCGCGAGGCCAGAGAGCCCGTGTACGCGCTGTCGACCTTTGCTCGGTCGTCGGGGTGGACCGCCTCCAGAAAAGCGGCATAGGAAGCGACGAAGCGCTTCGGGTCAATCTCGAAGTTCCGGAAGATCTCGTCAGACCATTCGAGCTTGCCGGTGGCAAGGTCCAACTCCCACGAGCCCAACCGGGCGATGGCTTGGGCGGCACGCAACTGGACTTCCGTTTTCGCCCGTGCCTGCTCAGCCTCGTGCCTGGCCGTCGCATCGACCCCTATGGCGATCATGATGCGCCGCTGCCGTTCCGGATCGAAAAGGACACGGTTGGTCCATTCGATCATCCGCCGCTGTCCAGAGCGGCAGACCCACTCATTCGTGTAGCCGCTTGATTGACCAAGCTCGCGTGCGGAGGACATGACAGCATCGAAAGCGCCTTCGCGCACCGATTCCGCCACGTCCGGCGGCAAGACGGTTTCCCAGGGAAAGCGGCCGAGGACTTCATCGGCACGCCACCCAGTGAGCCGCTCGCACTCGGCGTTGAAGCGGATGAAGCGGCCGGTCTCGTCCAGCGCGACGATCAGTACACCTGCGCCGTCCAGCAGCATCTCAGTGAACCGGCTCTGCGCCTCCCGCTGAACACGGCTCGCATGTTCGGCACTGATATCCACAAAGGTGCCAAGCATGATCTCTGGATTCCCTTGTGCATCACGCAGCATCTGGCCCGTGAGCCGCATCGGCAGCGGTGAACCTGAGGCCGTTCGGGCCATCAGCTCACCCTGCCAAAAACCGTGCGCCTCGAGGGCGGCGACCACTGCACCCGCCTGCTCAGTGTCAACCCAGAAGTCACCAGCCGCTTGGCGGCCGAGCACTTCAGCGACGTCACGGAAGCCCCACAGCGCCAAAAACGCCGGATTGACATAGGTGAGCCGACCTTCGAGATCAGCCAAGGCCATGGCAGCACCGCTGCTCTCGACTAGGCGACCCGCGAGAGATTGAAGTTCGGCAGGTGAAGGCGCCTGAGTCCGAGCCGTAGGTTTGGGTGCTTGCGGGGGGATCATGACGCGGACCTGATCGTGCTTAGGGCGCAAGAGATGGGTCTGAAGCTTGCGAATCTGCACCGGATCTCGTTCGCTGCGGGTCACCAACCGCCGAGGGGCTTGAAGCGTGCCCGGCGATCCGCGCTGGCGATTATCCGGGAGCATCGCATTCTGGGCCACTGCGGTCGCAAGCGGCGTGAGTACAGCACACCTGAGTTGCACCCGAAGTCCGCTATCGCGGATGTCAACGGCTGCTTTGCGGGTACCTACTTCGTCGTCCGTATGCCCCTTGTGGGCCGGCAGTGCCCGTTCGCCGATGGAGGCAGCGGTCGTTCGTGCTTCCTCAGTGGACTACGACGCTCGCGAGGTCAGCTTGACCTCTCTGAGCGGTCGTTGAGCAGACGAGATCGCCGCCTGGCCGATGACTGCTGCGTGGCGGACACCGGGCATCGAGGCCGCGGAGACTCGCGCGTGCCGATGCACCGGCCCGCAGCTTTGCCCACGCCACCAAACTGACGGGTTCTCACGGGCTTGTTGTCACGTCGACCTGCGCACGGAGATGATGTAATCGAGTTCCGACCCACGCCAGATTCCGTCGACCATGCCCGTTGTCGCCGTCATCAACCGCAAGGGCGGCAGCGGCAAGAGCACGCTGGCCACCCACATCGCCGCCCATGTCGCCCGTCGAGGTGTGGGCGTGATGCTGGGCGACGTGGACCGGCAGCAGTCTTCGCTGTCTTGGCTGCGCCGTCGTGCCATGCAAGAGGCCGCGGTCGGCGCACAGGTCACCGGCTGGGCCGTCGACCCAGCCAATGTGATGCGGCCCCCGGCCGGCGTGAGCCACGTGGTGCTGGACACCCCCGGCGGCCTGCACGGCATGGGCCTGGCACGCGCGGTGATGACCGCCGATGTGGTGCTGGTGCCCATGTGTGCTTCGGCGTTCGACCTCGAATCGGCCGAAGCCTGTCTGGCCGAACTGCGCACCCTGCCCCGCGTGGCATCCGGCCGCTGCAGCGTGGGCCTGGTGGGCATGCGGCTGGACGCGCGCACCCGCGCTGCCGCCGAACTGCGCAGCTGGGCCGAAGAACGTGGCCATCACTGCGTGGGTACGCTGCGCGAGGCCCAGGTTTACGTGCGGGCGGCCGAGTCGGGCCTGACGGTGTTCGACCTGCCGCCGGCCAAGGTGGCGGCTGACCTGGCGCAGTGGCAACCCATCACCGACTGGCTGCAGGCCGCGCTGGCTGGCGGCGCGCAGGTCGAGCGGCTGGCTCGTGCCCCGATGCGCCCGCTGGAAAGGCCCAGCCGCCCTGCCCCGCTGGCCGCTGCAGCGCCACGCACCTTGGCGCCTGTGCCCGAGCGCCCGGCCAGTCTGCTGCAGGGCTGGTTCGGCCGCTTCCTGCGCGCCTGAACTCGGACGCGGCGGGCGCGGCCTGCAGGACAGTTCCATGTCGCGCTCCAAACCGGGAGAACCGATGGCCTGGGCTGCGGGATCACCCACAAAAAACCCGCCTCGAGGGCGGGTTTGCTGGGTGCAGCGTGCCTTACGACTTCTTGCGGCGCGCGATGCCCAGACCCGCCAGGGCAAGACCGGCCAGAGCCAACGAACCCGGCTCGGGCACTGCCGCTGAAGCGCGGAAGTTCAGGGCCTCGATCGCATCCAGGTCATAGGCCTGGGGAAAGCCCGTCACCACCAGATCTCGGGCTGTCAGCCGCACGAACGAAATCGACGCCAGACCGGTGCCTGCCAGGTCGACATCCGTCGCGCACGGGCTTCCCGGCGAGCAACTCGTGGTGACACTTCCTGCCGAACTCAAGGCGTTGACGAAGGTTGTTCCGTCAGCACTGACGTCGACGATCACCCCTTCCGAGAGGCCAAAGGTGTCATAGAGCCGCAGATCCGCCCCAGCTCCGTCGAAGACGGTCGCCGTGAGAAAACTCATGGTGATGGTGCCAGGTGCCGCCGCACTGCCGCCGAGAGCCCACACAGCGCCGTCCAGCGTGGTCACGGCATCCGCAGAAAAGATCGAAGGGCCGGTCGGACCCGCGTAGGTCGCACCCGAGTTGTAGACGCCGTTGCCGGTGCCGCCAAAGTAACTGACCACGTTGTCGGCATACACCGGCGCCGCGGAAGCGACGCCGCCTATGCAGCACAGGGCGGTCAACACAGACGACTTCAGCAGGGACTTGACTTGCATGAGCAGATTCTCCTGGCCTGTCCCTGGTCGAGGTGACCCGGGTGCACAAGCCAATGCAAGATTCGATCCAGCCTCGGAAAACTGCAGGCAGTCAACGACTTGAGTTCAAGAGTGCCAACTCAGTGTTCTTGGACTGTCAGCTTGATCGACATCCGCAACAGCGGCACCAGCTATCCCACCCTACCGTACTTGGGCCGTTCGTCCTTGTCCCACAAGCCCCACTGCGTGCCCACTTCCCCTTCGGTGCCCAGTTTCCACGGCTCGTCGAAAGAGGCGAAGTAGAAGACCTTGACCCCATCGCTGCGACCCCATTGCTGCACGTCGACGAAGTAGCGCATCGCGTTGTCGGCCGAAGGCACGGCAGCGCCCACGGCCTGGCCCTTCCCGGGCCAGCCGGTTTCGGTGACGATGACCGGCTTGTCGCCGCCTGCGGCCTTCACCAGGCCGTGCATGCGGCGCAGATACTGCGCGGCTTCGTCGATGTGGGCACCTTCCCAGAAGGGGTAGCAGTTGGGCAGCAGCAGGTCGCAGGCGGCCGTGAGCGCGGGCCGCTCCAGGAACTGGAAGTAGGCGTCGACGCAGCCCACCGGCACGCCTTCAGGCACCGCGGCTTTCACACGGGCCAGGTAGCCCAGCAACTCGCTTTCGGACAACTCGCCGCGCAGCAGCACTTCGTTGCCGACCACGGCCACGCCCACCAGGCCCTGCCGAGCCAGCGCGATCAACGCCTCGATCTCGCGTTCGTTGCGTGCGCGGTCGGGGCCGATCCAGGCCCCCACCATCGTCTTCAGACCGTGTTCGCGGGCCAGCCGCGGGATCAGCTCGTGGCCTTCGGTGCAGGCGAATGAACGCACCCAGCGGGTGTGCGGCGCAATCAGGGCGATGCGCCGACGCACCTGCGTTTCCGTCAGCACGTCACCGGCGCGCTGGCCTTCGGTGTAGGCACTGAAGCACAGGCCGTACAGGCCGCGTGCGAACTGCTCGGCGTGCAGCGTGCGCAGTTCGTCGCCGGTCTTGCCCACCAGCGGCGAAGGCGAGGTGCCCGGCAGCAGCAGGCCGTGGTCGGCCAGCCAGGGCCGGGCGCCCGAGCCCTGCGACGGGCTGCGGGCGGCGCGCTGCTTGCGGCGCTCGAGCTCGGCGTGCACCTCGGTGGCCCGCTGCTCGTCCAGGTCGTAGTTGCGCATGATCCACATCGCCAGCAGCGTGCCGACGATGGGCACGCCGGAATAGAACAGGCGCAGGCCGTCCACCGCACCATCGGGCTGCACAGCCGCGCCCGGCGTGAAGGCCACCACCGACATGATCGCGCCGCTGAGCAGCCCTGCGATGGCAAAGCCGAACTTCACCATCCACCAGTAGATGGCGCCGAAGATGCCCTCGCGCCGCTTGCCGGTGGCCAGTTCGTCCAGGTCACACACATCGGCCGTCATGCTCATCATCAGCGTGAACAGGCCGCCAATGCCGAAGCTGAAAAACGGCAGCGCGAACATGAACATCCAGGGCTTGCCCGGCACCATCAGGAACCACAGCAGCACGTAGCCGATGATGGAGATGCCCTGCGACAGCATGAAGGCGTTTTTCTTGCCCATCTGCTTGGACATCCAGGCCACGGTGGGGATGACCGCAAAAGTGGTGATCAGCGCGCCGACGCTGCCGAACAGGGTGGGCCAGATGCCGGCAGCAGGCGCATTGCCCTGGAACAGGTGGTAGACGACGATGAAAAACGAAAACGCCGCCACCGTGTTGAAGGCGTTGAAGATCAGGAAGGTGGCAAAACACAGCTTGCGGAAAGGCACCGAACCGAAGGCTTCCTTGAAGCCGTTCAGGATCTCTTTCATGCCACCGCCCAGGTTGCCCAGCGTCAGCGGCACGAGGTGTGTGTCGTCCTTGGTGGACCGGCTGGGCAGGAACAGCGCGGGCACCATGGCCAGCAACATGCAGATCACACCCACCCAGACCGACAGCGTGCGTGTGGCGGTGTCGGCGTTTTCGAACCAGCTGGGGTCGTACATCACGACCCAGAACCACGGTGCGATGACCCAGGCCCACTGCCCGATCCACTGCGCCACGGCCATGATGCTGGTGCGCTCGTGGAAGTCGTCGCTCATCTCGTAGCCCATGGCCACGTAGGGGATGCTGAAGAGCGTGAGCCCCAGGTAGAACACAAACGACCAGCACAGGAAGTAGACGAAGTTGTAGGCCACGCCGTTGTCGCGGTGGATCTGCCACATCGCCACGAAGGCAATGCCCATCACGATGGCGCCGATGAACACGTACTGCTTGCGCCGGCCCCACTTGGAGCGGGTGTTGTCGGAGATGAAACCCATGATCGGGTCGGTGACCGAATCGAAGACCCGCGGCAGGAAAAACAGCACACCCCACATCCAGCCCGGGAAACCCATGTCCTGCACCAGCACGACCATGAAGATGCCCAGCGCGGCCGGGAACATCTGGTTGGCCAGCATGCCCAGGCCGAAGGCCACCTTCTGACGGAAGGGCACCTTGTGCATGGTGGCGGTGGCGGCGGTCATGGCTTGCCAGCGAACTTGGGCAAGGCGTCCTTGTCCCACAGGCCCCAGAAGGCACCCACATCACCTTCGGCGCCCACTTTCCAGGCTTCGTCGAAGGCGGCGAAGTGGAACCACTCGATGCCTTCGCACTCGGCCCACGCCGCCGTTTCGACGAAGTACAACATGGCCGCTTCGGTGCCGGGCACGGCGCCGTGGAAGGCGCTGCCCTGGTCGGGCCAGCCGGTTTCGCTGATCAACACCCGCTTGCCCGGCGCCGCGGCGCGTGTGCGCGCCAGCATGGTCTGCATATAGGCCAGCGCCTGGTCACGCGGGCAGCCTTCCCAGAAGGGGTAGCAGTTGCACATCACCACGTCGCAGGCGGCGGTGACACGCGGGTGTTTTTCGAACAGGAAGTAGGCGTCGACGTAACCCACCGGCACACCGGGCAGCGCGGCCTTGACTTGCTCGATGTGGGCGATGAGTTCGTCTTCGCTCAGGTCGCCGCGCAGCAGCACCTCGTTGCCCACGGCCACGATGTCGGCGTGGCCTGCTTGCGCCACTGCGATGACACCGGCGATCTCACGGGCGTTGATCTCGCGGTCAATGCCCAGCCAGGCGCCGACCAGCGTCTTCAGTCCCATGGCCTTGGCCACTGGCGGCGTCTGTTCGTGGCCGTCGGTGCACGAAAAACTGCGCACCCAGCGGGTGTGCGGCCGCACGATGGCCAGCCGCTCGTGGATCTGCGCCCGGCTGATCTGCGAACCAGGCTGCTGCCCTTCGGTGTAGGGGCTGAAGCACAGGCCGTGGATGCCCTTTTCCAACGTGGCGCAGAAGGCCTGGTCCAGACGTGCACGCTCGGCAGGCGCCAAGGGCGGTGGCAACGCGACGGGGGTCGTGGTGCCCGGCACAAAGACGCTGGCCGATCCGCCACTGGATGCGTTGGCGTCGTGAGCGCCGCCGCCGGGTGCAAAGGCCGGCGCCCAGGCTTGCGAGCCGCCGTGGCCCGCGGGGCGGGTGTCGGCATCGAGGGGTTTTGTGCTCATCGCATCTGTCTCCAGGTTTTGGGGCCTGTCCGCGCCCTTCGGCTGCGCCTTTCAGCTGCGCCGTTCGTTCAGGTGCCCCGGCTCCCAGGGCATGACACCGGGGCCACGCGCGGCGGGCTCGCCATAACCCCCGACCTTGTCGTACACCCGCACCCAGTCCACGACCAGTTCGGCCGGAAACTGCGTCGCTTCGTTCGGATGGCCGGGGAAGTTGCCGCCCACGGCCACGTTCATCAGCAGGTGAAAGGGCTGGTCGAAAGGTGCAGGCCAGCGGTGCAGGTCTTCGGGTCCGCGGGCTTCGATGCCCTGCCCGTTTTCCAGCACCCCACAGCTCCACCAGTGGCGGTGTGTGGCGGTGTGGGCCTGGTCCACGTAGAAGCGGATCTCGCCCGGCTCCCATTCCACCGCGTAGGTGTGCCAGTCCGACACCAGGCTGTCGCCCAGCGGGTGCGTGGTAGTGACCAGGGAGCGGCGCGGGTAGCTGCTGCCGAAGTGGATGCTGCTGAGCACCTCTTCGGGTTTTTCGCCCACGATCTCCATCAGGTCGATCTCACCGCTGGCGGCCCAGCCGCCGTAGGTGTCCTGCGCCGGCAGCATCCACAGCGCCGGCCACAGGCCCTTGCCCCACGGCACGCGCGCGCGAATCTCGATGCGGCCATAACACTTGGCAAACAGCACCCGGCCGTCGCGTGCCTTGGTCTTGAGCCGCGCCGAGGTGTAGCCGCAACCGTGCAGCGGGGCCTTCACGGCGCGGATGAACACGCAGCTGTCGCGCACCTGCACGTTTTCGGGCTCGTGGGTGTAGTACTGCAGTTCTTCGTTGCCCCATCCGGGCACCCAGGTGTGGTTCCTGTAGTCGTAGAAGCCGTTGCCGAGGTCGAAGTCCCACTTCGTGGGGTCGATCGCATGGCCGTCGAACTCATCGTTCCAGACCAGGGTCCATCCCGGGCGTTGGGTGTCGTTCATGTGTCTCTCAAGGCATGGCAGCGCGGTGCGGTTTCACGCGGCCAGCGCCTGCTGGCGCAAACGCTGCTGCGCCGCCAGGAAGTTGCGGTACCAGAGGTAGCTGTCCTTCGGCGTGCGGGTCAGCGTGGCGTAGTCCACGTGCACGATGCCGAAACGCTTGGCATAGCCGCTGGCCCACTCGAAGTTGTCCATCAGGCTCCACACCATGTAGCCGGCCATCGGCACGCCTTGCGCCAGCGCGTCACCCACGGCGGCGATGTGGCTGGCGATGTAGTCGGTGCGCTCGACGTCGTGCACGCTGCCTTCCACCAGCGTGTCCTGGAAGGCGGCGCCGTTTTCCTTCACGTACAGCGGCGGCAATGTCCAGTCGCAGTTCGGTCAGGCCCTCGGGCACGATCTCCCAGCCCATGTCGGTGAGCGGCTTGCCGCTGGTCTGCGCGCTCCAGGCGCCGCTGGCGCTGACGACACCGCGGGTGTAGTAGTTGATGCCCAGGAAGTCCATCGGCGTGTGGATGGCCTCCAGGTCGCCGGGCTGCACTTGGGGCACATCGCCGCCCAGGTGCTGCCACACGTCGGCCGGGTATTCGCCCTTGAACAGCGGGTCCATGTACCAGCGCACCGAGCGGCCGTCTTCCAGCCGCGCGGCGGCCACGTCCTCGTCGCTGGGCGTGGCCGGCCCGATGGGTGACAGGTTCAGCACGATGCCCAGTCGGCTGGTGCAGCCGTCGGCACGCAAGGCCTGCAGCGCCAGGCCGTGGCTCAGCAGCAGGTGGTGCGCCACCTGCATGGCCGTGCCGCGGTGGCGGATGCCGGGTGCAAAGAGCCCGGTTTCGTGGCCCAGCACGGCCACCACCCAGGGTTCGTTGTGCGTGGTGATGGCCACCACGCGTTCACCCAGGCGCTGCGCCACGAACCGCGCGTAGGAAACAAACGCATGCACGGTCTCGCGGTTCGCCCAGCCGCCGCCGTCTTGCAGTGCCTGCGGCAGGTCCCAGTGGTTCAGCGTGAGGTAGGGCTTGATGCCCCGCGCAATCAGCCCGTCGACCAGCCGTTCGTAGAAGCGCATGCCGGCTTCGTTGAAGCCGCCCCGGCCATCGGGCTGCACCCGAGGCCAGCTCATCGAAAAGCGGTAGGCGTCCACACCCAGGCCGGCGATCAGGTCGAGGTCTGCCTCCAGCCGGTGGTAATGGTCGCAGGCCGTGTCGCCGTTGGAACCGTCGGCAATGGCACCCGGCTGGCGGCAGAAGCGGTCCCAGATCGACTCGCCCTTGCCGTCTTCATGGGCCGCACCCTCGATCTGGAAAGAGCTGGTGGCCACGCCCCACACGAAGTCGGCCGGAAAGTGTTGGTGGGGGTGCAGCGGCGATGGAGGGTTCATGGGCTGGGTGTGGAAGCGCTGCGGGTTGGACCGTTCTTCGTGAAAGCGCTTTCACAGTTTGCAAGCCCTGCCCCGGCCTGTCAATCGAGGGTTATCGCCAAGGCAGTGGGCAGCAAGCCGGCCGTGGGCCTGGCCAGCGGGGCATCAGCGTTTGCGCGGCGCCAGCAATTCGCGGGTGCTCTCACGCACCACCAGACGCGGCGGCGGCAAGGCCAGCGTGGGCCGTTCGCCCACCAACAGCTGCAGCATGGCCTGTGCCGCCATCTGGCCCAGTTCATAGACCGGGTGGTGCACGGTGGTCAGTGGTGGAATCGAATACACCGACGAAGCCACGTCGTCGAAACCCACCAGCGACACATCGTGCGGCACCCGCAGCTTGCGCCGGTGCAGGCCCAGGCCGGCACCGAAAGCCATCTGGTCGTTGGCGGCAAAGATGGCGGTGAAGGCTTCGCGGCTGTCGATCAGCCTCTCGACGGCCGTCAGCCCGCTGGCCTCGGTGAAGTTGCCGGGCATCACCATGGCCGGCTCGTACTTCAAGCCGGCGGCTTCCAGCGCGGCACGGTAACCCCGCAGGCGCTCCTTGCCGTCGGGGTGTTTCAGGTCACCGGAAATGAAGGCGATGCGGCGGTGACCCAGGCTCAGCAGGTGGTGCGTGGCCAGGCGCGCGCCTTCGAAGTTGTCGAAGTCCAGCGCCACCAGGCCCGGCGCCTTCATCGTGCGGCCGGTCACCACCACCGGCAGTTCACGCGCAACGGCGGCCAGCGCCGCGTCGGCCATGCGCCCGGTGAGCACGATGACCCCATCGACACGGCGCGAGCGCAGCGTGTCGATGCAGCGGGCCTCGTGCGCGGCACTCCACTGGCCGCTCACGAACAGCGGGCTGTAACCCGCGGCGCTGACGGTGTCTTCGATGCCCCGCAGCGCACCGCCGTAAAAGGGGCTGTCGATAGCCTGGGTGACGACGCCGATGCTCAGCGTGCGGCCTCCCGCCAGGCCACGCGCCACGGGATTGGGCACATACCCGAGCCGGGCGATGGCTTCGTCGACCGCCGCGCGTTTGTCGTCGCTGACGATGGCCGTGCCGTTCAGGATGCGCGAGACCGACGCCGCCGACACGCCGGCCGCTTCGGCGACCATGTCGAGCGTGACCCTGCCCCCGCTTCTGGTCGACCGACGACCCTTGCCCTGACCCGTGCCACCCTCACCCATCTTCACGCTCCCATCGCCGGCACATGCGCTGTGCATCTGTCGAGAGTCTAAGAGGCAGCCCAGGGTCCAGCGGCAAGCTGCACACACGACGGCCTTCGCCCCGACTCAGCGCGTCATCAAGGTGCACATGTCGAACTCGCGCACTTCCGCCGGCTGATCCGGATCCACGTATTCCACCAGGGCCACCACGCTGGTCAGGCAGCCCCAACCGGTGTAGGTAGCCCTGAAGTTGCTGGCCGCGTTGGTGGCCAGCAGCCTGTTCTGGAAGCTGTTGTGGTCCATGCGGTAGGTGACGATCGCCACCTGCTCCTTGAAGCGTGCCAGCACGTCCGGGGCGGGGCTGAGCTCGTAGCTGTTGATTTCCTGCCCCCGCGGATTGCGATAGCCCATCGGCACCATGCGCGTTGCAAACTGCACCCAGTCGCGGGTGGCGTTGCTCTTCGAAAAGGAAGCGATGCGCGCCCGGTCGTCGCTGAGCACCGCCTGCCTCAGGGCAATGCTGTCGCTGACACGTTTCAGCCGCTGTTCGGCCAGCTTGAGGTTGGCATCGGCGCGCACCGACTGCGCTTGTGCCAACTCGCTTTCCTGATTGGCGCGCTCGGCCGAGCGGGCGGCTTCGTCGCTTTTGCGCAAGGCCACCATCACGGCCACACCGGCACCCGCCAGCGCCAGCGCCAGACCACCGGCCAGGGCCTTGAAGATGCGCCCGGCGCGGGCCTCTTTCGCCAGCTGACGTTCACGCTCGGCACGTTGCGCATCCTGCCGCTCGGCTTCGCGTCGGGCCTCGTGTTCCTGGGTGGCGGCCAGCAAGGCAGCAGCCTCGGCGTGGGCACGGTCTTTGGCACGCAGGCGTTCACGTTCCTGCCGCACCACACGGGTCAGCAGGTCGTGCGTGAGTTCGATGCGCTGGGTGCCATGCCGTTCTTCCATGCGCAGCAGGCGGCGGTCGATCAGGCGCGACAGCTGGGCTTCGCTCAGGCGCCCGGGTGTGGCGTCTTCACGTGCCACGCTGTTGCGGAAGCCCTTTTCAGTGATCAAGGCATCGGCCACCCACCGCGCCACGCCATCAGGCATGCCCTCGAAGCAGTCACGGTAGAAGTCGGCCAGGATGCCCTGTTGCGCACCTTCCAGCAGGGCGTCGTCGAAACGGGCCTTGCCCTGGGCCAGCCGGCGGCGGTTCAGGCCGTGGCAAAAGAGGCTGAGCAGCGCGGGTTCGACCTCGGCTTCGGGTGGAGCTGAACCCTCGCCCGGCGCGGCGGCCGGCCCGCCGCTGTCCTGCACCTGCGCCGCGGCAACAAAGGCCACGATGCGCCGGCCCAGTGCCTCGTCCATCAGCGCCGGCGCCGCGCCATGCACGGCGGACAGGGCCTGCACCGGGCGCAGCGGGCCCAGGCGCAGGCGCACGCGGTTCAGTGACGGCAGCGCGGTGCGCCAGGCCTCGAGCTCGGGCAGGAAGTCTTCGCGCAAGCTCAGCAGCAGCTTGCACCGCTGGCTGCGCAGGCGCAGCGAACCGGCATCACCTTCGCCGTCTGCAGGTGCCGTGCCCAGCGACTGCGCCAGTTCAACCGGGATGCGGTTTTCGGCCAGGTCCCCCAGGGCGGTGCGCAGTTCGTCGACACGCGCCGGGTGGCGTGCGCCCAGCGTGAACACCTCTTCGAACTGGTCCAGCACAAACACCGGCAGGCAGGGGTGGTTGTCGTGGGTCCAGAACTCGACACCGTCGCGGTGCAGGTAGGCCCACAAGGACTCGCCGGGCTGCGGCGGCGGTGCGTCGACCTCGGCAGTGCGCACGGCGGCCTGCAGCGCCGCGGCCACCTGATCGATGTATCGCGGCGCGGCGTCCCCGTGGTCCAGCCGCAGGTACACCGGCAGGAAGTGCTGGGCCCGCAGCCGTGGCAGCAGGCCGGCCATCAGCAGCGACGACTTGCCGAGGCCGCTTTTGCCGAACAACACCGTCAGCGGTGCGGCAGCCACACGCCGCGCGAGTTCGTCGATCTCGGCATCGCGGCCGTGGAAGTAACGCTGCGACGCCTCGGTGAAAGCCTCCAGCCCGGGCCAGGGGTTCTGCGGGTCCAGCTGCATGGGCTGCACGGCTTTCATGACCGGCGCATCGCGCGCAACTCGTCGCGCAGCGCGGTCAGCAAGTTGGCCTCGGGTCGGCCACCGGGCGCCCAGCCGAAGTGGGTTTGCATGAAACGTTCGGGCACCTGCTGGAATCGCGCCGGGTTGCCGTCGTAGGTGTCGTCGATGACCACCGGCACGATGAAGCGCCGGTTCGGCGGCATGCTGCGGGCGCGCTGCACCGCTTCGTCCCATTCCTTGAACACATAGCCACCTTCGCGCGCTTCGGTCTGGTGCGAAATCAGGGGCACGAAGAGGCGCACGCCTCGGCGGATGCCCGACAGGATCTCGGCCTCCCAGTCGTCGCCGGGCTGCAGGCGGCGCTGGTCGAGCCAGACGTCACCGCCGATCTCGCGCAGCGACTGCGCCAGCTGCGCCGCAGCGGCCGCGTCTTCGCGGACGTAACTGATGAAGATGCTGCCCGGCGGTGGGCCGGCCACGGCCTGCGGAGGTGCCGCGACGGTGCCCACCACCGCCGTCGCCGGCTGGCGCAGCGCCCAGCGCCGGTGCAGTTCGGCGACAAAGGCACCGGGCTCGGTCTGCACCGCCTGCAGTCGGGTCGGGCCGCAGCAGCTGCGCACGAAGGCCAGCAGCTCGGGGTCTTGCGACAAGGCACTGCCGACGACAAAAAACTGCTTGCCGCTGGCCGACAGCCGTTGTGCATTGGCCATGCGCAGCAGGAAGCGGCCGCTCCAGTCGGGCAGGCGGCAGCCCAGCAGCAGCAGCGGCTGGCCGTGCAGCGCCGCCGCCACCCAGTCGGGCAGCTGTGCCTGCTGGCTGAGCAGCGCGTGCAGCCACTCCAGCAGGTCTTCGTCGTGCAGCGCGTACTGCGGCACCGACGACACTTCACCAAAAAGCTTGAACACCACCGGCTCGGCACCCGGCGGCAACGCGGCGCGTTGCTGCAAGGCGGTGGACTGGTGCGGCGAAAAGGCGCAGCTGCGTGTCAGCGCCTGGCCAGCAAAACGTTCTTCGTCGATGGCCTGGGCCAGCAGGTTGTCGAAGGTGGTGCTGATGAAGAGGCGCAGGTCGGTGATGCGCGCCAGCGTGCGCAGCGCGTCGCCGGGCTCGGGCTTCAGCGCCAGCAGCAGTTCATGCACCATGCGGTACAGGCGCTCTTGCTGGTCGCGGCCGCGGGCTGCCACGTAGGCGCGCACCACGGCGTCCAAGGTCCACGGCTGCTGCGCGTTGGGCGCCACGAGGCCGATGCGATGTGCCAGTCGCTGGCCGATCACGTCTTCCAGCGGCAGGTCGGCGCCATCGCCTGGTCCACCACCCGGGTCCGCCAGCATGGCCGGCACCCGCACCAGTTCCGGCCCGGTCACAACCAGCAACTGCCCCGCGCCGATGTGGGCCAGCAGGTCGTCCCAGAAGTCTTCGTCAGGCGGCAGGCTCGCGCTCATCGGTGGGCCGGCGCGGTGGCGCGCCGTGAAGCAGGCTGGCGCGGATGGTAGCGTGCGTGTTGAGCCGGCTTTTCGCCATGCCGACAACCGAGGCCGAACCACCATGCCCGAACCCTCGAACACCGCTCCGATCACCGACGCCAACCCCACGGTGGCCGAGATGGAAACTCGTGTGGCGCGCTTTGCACGCTTGCAGCCCACCACCGACTACGTGGACGCCAGCATTCCCGGCTGCGAACGCACCACCTACCGCGTGCTGGGCACGCCGCCCGCCGCCCCGCTGGCGGCCGAAGGCTTCCACCTGAACCTGGTGCACTGCGAACCCGGCAAGTCGGCGCCGCTGCACAACCACCTGACGCAGGAAGTTTTTGTCGCGCTGTCGGGCAGCTGGGAGGTGTTCTGGGGCCCCAGCGGCCAGCGTAGCCTGCGCCTGGAACGCTGGGACACGGTCAGCATCCCACCCGGTGTGTCGCGTGGCTTTCGCAACGTCGGCCAGGAAGCCGCGTGGTTGATGGGCATGGCCAGCGGCCACGACCCGGGGCAGATCAACTGGCCCGAACCGGTGCGCGCCGCAGCCCGCGCGGCGGGCGTCGAATTGCCCTGAGGCCTGTCACCTGTCACCTGCCCCCTGTCACCTGAATCCGAGAGATCCCCATGCTGAAGCTCCGCCCCTCTTGCGAATGCTGCAACGTCGACCTGCCACCGGCCGACCCCTTCGAGTGCACCTTCTGCGCCCGCTGCGCACACGACAAGCTCGCCGGCATCTGCCCGAACTGCGGTGGTGAACTGGTGCGCCGGCCGGTGCGACCGGCCTCCAAGCTGGCGGCCTACCCGGCCACCACCGAGCGTGTCTTCAAGCCACAAGGCTGTGCGGCGGCGACAGCGCAGGACGGCTGAAGCGTCGGACACGGCGCCACCAGCGCTCGGGCTGACCTGGCCCGGTCATCGCCATGGCCGGCACTTTTGTGTTCGCTGCCGCACGGAAGACTCTGCGCGGCGCGGGCAAAGTGCCGCTGACCGCCCTGTGCCTGCGGCCGTGACGGCCAAAGACCCGATGTCAGGCGAAAGCGGCCAGCTGCAATCTCTTCCAGGAGATGGACATGAACTGGGATCGCATCCAAAGAAGCCGCAAACGTGTCATGGCCCGCGTCAAGGCAAAGGGCGGCAAGGTACCCGACCGTGATTTCGAACCCGTTCCCGGCTGGCGCGACGAACCTGCCGGCCGGCAGCCTCGGCGCCTGGCCATGGTCGAGCCCGATTCGGAAGAACTGACGGGCAGATGGGAAAGCCCGGCCGACAGCGCTTGAGTCGCCGGGAAAGGGTATCCGGGCCGAGTGCGGCAATCGGCCCCTGGCGAGGTCAGCTTCGCGGGCTATGAACCCGCAAGACCTGCCCACCGACCTGGCGCTGGCGTTCGAACGCCAGCGTGCAGCCCATGCCGCCGACCCCAGCCCCGATTGGGACACCCGCGCTGACCGCCTGCGCCGCCTGCAGCGTTTGCTGGTCGACAACGAAGCGGCCATCACACAGGCCATCGACGCCGACTTCGGCGGCCGGCCTGCGGTCGAAACCGAATTGGCCGAAGTCTGGCCCAGCCTGGAAGAGATCAAGGGCGCACTGCGCCATGGCCGCGGCTGGATGAAACCGCGCCGCGCCGGCGTGGGCAAGTGGTTCCTGCCCGCCCGTGCCCACCTGCTGCCGCAGGCATTGGGCGTGGCCGGCATCATCGTGCCCTGGAACTACCCGCTCTACCTGGCCGTGGGCCCGATGGCGGCGGCACTGGCCGCGGGCAACCGCGTGATGGTGAAGATGTCGGAACTGACGCCGATCTTTTCGGCACTGTGGCAGCGGCTGTGTGCGCAGGCGTTTTCGCCCGACGAACTGAGCATCGTCACTGGCGGCCCCGAGCTGGCGGCGCAGTTCAGCGCCCTGCCCTTCGACCACCTGCTGTTCACCGGCTCGACGCCGGTGGGGCGCCGGGTGATGGCCGCCGCAGCGGCCAACCTGACGCCGGTGACGCTGGAACTGGGCGGCAAGTCGCCCGCCATCATCACCCCCGGCTACCCCCTGGCGCACGCGGTGCAGCGCATCGTGGTCGGCAAACTGCTCAACGCCGGACAGACCTGCATCGCGCCCGACTACGTGCTGCTGCCGCGCGACCAGTTGCAGGCCTTCGTGGATGCCGCACGCAGCGAGGCACGGCGCGCCTACCCGGCGGGGCTGGCCGACGTCAATTTCTGCAGCGTCATCAACGACCGCCACTACCGCCGCTTGCTCGGCGCGGCCGAAGAAGCCGGCGCGCGCGGCGCACGCACCGAGTACCTGTTCGACGGTGCAGCCAGCGACGACAGCCGGCACCGCCTTGCGCCGGCGCTGCTGCTCGACCCACCCGTCGACTGCGAAGTGATGCGCGAAGAGATCTTCGGCCCGCTGCTGCCGCTGGTGCCCTACGACCGGCTCGACGAAGCAATGGACTTCGTCAACGCCCGGCCGCACCCGCTGGCGCTGTATTGGTTCGACCACGACACCACACGCACACAGGCTGCGCTGAGCAAGATGCCCGCCGGTGGCGTGACGGTCAACGACACCTTGCTGCACGTCGCCCAGGAAAGCCTGCCCTTCGGGGGTGTGGGTGCCTCGGGCATGGGGCACTACCACGGGCGCTGGGGCTTCGACACCTTCAGCAAGCTCACGCCCGTGTTCCGCCAGTCGCGCCTCAACGGCATGGCCCTGTTCCTGCCGCCGTACAGCCCGCTGATGCGACGGCTGCTGAGGCTGATGAAGGCCTTCTGACCTTGCTCGACGTCGCTGGCGCCCGTCGACGCCCGTCGGCAGCAGAACGGCATTTGCTCCTACAAACGATCGCTTGGCCGTCCGATTGAAGGCCGCCGGGCAGCCTGCAACAGTGCTGCGAAGGGTTCGCAACGAACCCGCACCCGCAGGAGATGCAGATGAACACCCGCCTCAAGACAAGTCGAGCCAAAGTTGGCCCATTGCGCACTGCCGCGCTGGCATTGGCCGTGGGCGCCCTGGTGCTGACCGGCTGTGAATCGATGAGCGCACGTGAAAAGGGCACCGGCACCGGCGCTGCCGTGGGCGCTGTGGGCGGCGCCATCCTGGGCTCGGGTGGCGGCAACGCCGGGCGCGGCGCGGTCATCGGCGGCGCCATCGGCGCTGTGGCCGGCAACCTGTGGTCCAAGCGGCTTGAAGACAAACGCAAAGCGGTCGAGCAGGCCAGCGCAGGCACGGGCGTGGAAGTGGTTCGCACCGGTGACGACCGGCTGAAGCTCAACGTGCCCAGCGATGTGTCCTTCGACACCGGCAGTGCGGCCATTCGCGCGGCCATGCGGCCGGTGCTCGACGAAGTCGGCCGCAACGTCGACGACGGCATGAGGGTGCAGATCGTGGGCCACACCGATTCAACCGGCAACGACACGATCAACGAGCCGCTGTCGCTGGACCGGGCGCGCAGTGTGCGCGACTACCTGGTGGCGCGTGGGGTGCCGTCGCAGCGCATCAGCGTGGCCGGCCAGGGTTCCAGAGAACCGGTGGCCAGCAACACCAACGACCAGGGGCGTGCGCAAAACCGCCGTGTCGAGATCTTCCTGAGCGACAGCGCGGGCTAGAGCCTGCGTCACGCAAAGCGATGCACGACCAGGCCACGCGCACAAAGCGGCTCCTGGCCGCATGGCGCTGGCCGGCCGTGGTCGCTGGCGTGTCCCTGTTGACGGCCTGTGCTTCGCTACCGGGCCGCGGGGATGTTCGGGTGGCCAGCGCCCCGGCCGACGCGGTGACTGCGCTGCCGCCGGCGCAGGTTCGCGAGGCAACGGTGGTGCACGGTCGCGATGGGCCCGTTTCCGCGGCGCAGAAGGTGCAGGTCTTGCGCCGCGTCGAATCGGAAGGTCGCCCGGCGCTGTTCGAACGGCAGTTGGCTGTGCTGGCCCTGCGCGGTGAAGCCGACTTGTACCGTGGAAATGCGGCCCGCCTGCTCGTCGACGGGCCGCAGACCTTCGCCGCGATGCGGGAGGCCATCTCGCAGGCCCGGTACCGGGTGCTGCTCGAGATGTACATCGTCGAAGACAAAGGGGTGGCCGCCGACTTTGCCGCGCTGCTGATGAACAAGGCGGCCGACGGCGTCTCGGTGTCCCTGCTGTACGACAGCCTCGGATCGATGGAGAGCAACCCCGCCTTTTTCGAGCGCCTGCGTGCCGGGGGTGTGCAGGTCTGCGAGTTCAACCCCATCGTGCCGACCCAAGGTGCGTCGCCCTGGCGCCCTTGGCACCGCAACCACCGCAAGGTGCTGGTGGTCGACAGCGACTTCGCCTTCACGGGCGGCATCAACCTCAGCAATGTCTACGCCTCGGGCTCGGCGGGTTCGGGTGGCTCGGGCGGCATCGGCGGCTCTGGCGGGGCTCGCGACCGCTCGCCCAGCCAAGGTGACGACGAAACCCTGCTCGGCGGCTGGCGCGACACGCAGGTGGAACTGCAGGGCCCGGCAGTGCAAGCCATGGCGGCGGCCTTCCGGCAGACGTGGCAGGAACAGGGATGCCTGGGCGCCCTGCCGCCGGCGCCTTTGCCCCGCCGCGCGAACCCGGGGTCACGTGTTGTCAAGGTCGCCGCCAGCGACCCGCGCGAGGGGCTGAACCGCACCTACAGCGCCCTGCTGGCGGCCATTGGCGCAGCCCAGCGCAGCGTGTCCATCACCATGGCCTATTTCGCCCCCGGCGACGCCATCGTCGACGCTCTCAGCCAGGCGGCCGAGCGCGGCGTCAAGGTGCAACTGGTGCTGCCGGGCCGCAGCGACGTGAAGCTGGTCATGCACGCCGCGCGCAGCTACTACGACGGCATGTTGCGCGCAGGCGTGCGCATCCACGAGATGCACCACGCGGTGATGCACGCCAAGACCGCGGTGGTCGACGGTGTGTTTTCCAGCGTCGGCTCGAGCAACCTCGACGGCCGCAGCATCGACGGCAACCACGAGCTCGACGTGGTCGTGCTGGGCGACGATTTTGGCGCCGAGATGGAAAGGCTCTTCGCACGCGACGTGCAGGCCAGTCAGGAAGTCGACTTGCACACCTGGCAGGCACGCGGCTTGGCTTCGCGTTTCATGGAGTGGCTGGCACGGACGGTCGAACCGCTGCTGTAGCTGCAAGGTGCGCGGCGCCGGGGGTGATGGCACACGGTACGGCCGTGCCCGCCCGTGGCTGCTGCATTGGGGCCGGACCCATGCTGCGGGCAGATGCAAACGCGGTAAATTCTGCGTGCCCTGGTGCCAGCACGGCTTGCCGGCGTCGCACGAGACGCAGGCGGCCGCTCACCACCGTGGCGCCACCTCATCCCTGCTCCAGCCTTGGCGCCCATGAAAGCACAAGATCGAGACCCCTTGCTCCAGTTGCTGAAGCAACGATTCGAGCAGAACATGCAGCGACACCAAGGGCTTGCCTGGCCGGCAGTGCAAGCCGCTCTCGAAGGCCATCCCCAAGCGCTGAAGGCGCTGCATCGGATGGAAAGCTCGGGTGGGGAACCGGACGTGATCGGCTTCGACAAACCAGCCGGCCAGTTCATCTTCTGCGACTGCTCGGCCGAGAGCCCGGCTGGACGCAGGAGCCTGTGTTACGACCGCCAGGCATGGGAAACGCGCAAAGAGAACAAACCCGTGGGCAGCGCCGTCGAAGCGGCGGCCGCCATGGGCATCGAACTGCTCACCGAAGACCAGTACCGCGAACTGCAGCAGTTGGGGGAATTCGACCTGAAGACATCCAGTTGGGTGGCCACACCTCATGACGTGCGCTCAAAGGGCGGCGCGCTGTTCTGTGATCGCCGCTACGGCCAGGTTTTTGTCTATCACAACGGCGCACAGTCCTACTACGCGGTACGCGGCTTCCGCGGCCTGCTTCGGGTGCCGAAGCCGTGACTCGGGCCTTGGGAACCGAGTCGGCCTGAAGCCATGCGCCCCGATCAAGTCGCCGAAAGTTATGACCGCATCGCCGGGCAATGGCAAGCCCCGTCCTTCGACCGCGGCAACGGCATGGCACAGCACCAACGTGCCCTGGCATTCACAGCACGGCGCGGCGCCGCGCTGGACGTGGGCTGCGGCAGCAGCGGGCGAATCCTGGACCTTCTGCTGGCCCAGGGCTTTGCCGCCGAGCCTCGACCTGTCGGTCGAGATGTTGCGGCTTGCACGTGAGTCACATCCGCAACTCACCTTCCACCACGCCGACATCTGCCAGTGGACCCCACCCAGGCCCTACGACTTCATCAGCGCCTGGGACAGCGTGTGGCATGTGCCTTTGCCTGAGCAGCCCGCGGTGCTGCTCAAGCTGTGCCATGCGCTGGCACCGGGTGGTGTCCTGATCTTCACGGCCGGTGGCGTTTCGCAAGCCGAAGAAAAACGCGACACGCACATGGGCGTGCCCATGTACCACGCCACGCTGGGCGTGCCCCGCATCTGCAGCCTGCTGGCCGTGGGTGGCTGCATGCTGCGTCACTTCGAACATGACCAGCACCCGCAGGCGCACGTCTACTTCATCGCACAGCGGGCTTGATGCCAAAGGAGACCCTTGATGAAAAAACCCATTGCCAACCTGGCCGACGTCGAGTTCACCGACGTCGAGGACAACGGCTACTTCACCTCGAAGCGGGCGCAATTCAGCGACGCCATCGGTGCAAAGCAACTCGGCTACAACCTGACCGTGCTGCCGCCCGGGAAAGCGCAGTGCCCTTTCCACAACCACCACGGCGAAGAAGAGATGTTCCTCATCCTCGAGGGTGAGGGTGTGCTGCGCTTCGGCACCGAGCGTTACCCGATACGCCAGCACGATGTCATCGCCTGTCCCACGGGCGGCCCGGATGTGGCGCACCAGATCATCAACACGGGCACTGTCCCGATGCGCTATCTGGCGGTGTCGAACGTGGTCGACATCGAGACCTGCGAGTACCCGGACTCCGGGAAGATCATGATCGGCGCCGGCCAGCGTGGGCAGCCGGGCCTGTGGCGCATGTTCCGGTCGGGCAGCGCCGTCGACTACTACGACGGCGAGAGCAACGTGCCGCCACAGGGCAGTGCCTGAGATGCGCCTTCCCCTCGGGCCCGGGCCATTTGCCGTGTCCATTCGGTGGCTTTCTGCAGCAGCGGCCTTAACTCCAGCGTTAGGCATCACAATCCGGGCCTGACAAACACCAGGGAGTCGTTTCCTCACATGGAGGCCGAACTCATGAAAACCAGACAAGTCACACTTGCAGCAGGTCAGTCATTCACCGTTCCCCAGGGCATCCAGCGCCTCGATTCAGCTTCCACCCGCGGTTGGCAGGTTCGTTACCAGGGCACCATGTATTTTGCCGACGGCACATCCGGCCCCGAGAAAGCGCTGACCAAGGCCACGCGCGAACTGCTCAGGCGCATTGCCACGTTGCCAGCGCCCGTCAGCCTGCGCAGCAAGCCCAGCCCCAGCAAGTCAACCACCTTGCCTGCGGGCATTTCGGGCCCCATCTTGCTGAACGCCGAAAATCCTGCTTCCGCTTCGGCGGTGCTGTCGGTGCTGGTTCCGCGCTTCGGCGAGGCCAACCAGGTCAAGACCGTGCACATCGGCACGCCCCAGACCTACACCGAAGCCCGCTACCGCCAGGCCCTGGCCCAGGCCAAGGACATGCGTGCGCAAGCGCTGGCCGAATACGCCGCCGCAGCCACCAAGGCCAAACGCCGCGCAGCGACGGCCCTGAAAAAGGAACTGGCCGCCAGCCGCAAGGCAGCCTAGGGCCAGGTCCGACACGTTTCAGTTGCAGGCCAGCCTGCCCCGGCACCCGCTTGTCCCGCTGCAGATGGACACCTTGCGTTTTCCCGCGGCCAAGATCCAGCCACCGCGGTTGCGCCTGTCGCGCCTGCCGCGTTCGCGGCTGGACGACGCCATCGCGCTGGCCGTTCCTGCGCACCGGGTGGTGCTGCTGCAGGCGCCCGCCGGTTTCAGCAAGACCACGGCGCTGGCGGCCCAGCTGTCGCGGCTGGACGGGCGCACCGCCAGCGCCTGGGTGTCACTGGACGACGACGACGACGCCGAGCGACTGTTCGCCTGCCTCGTGGCGGCACTCGAGCCACACGATCTGCCCTGGCGCACCGCCCCTGAGGCCCTGATCTCGCTGGCCGGCAGCGGCGAAGCCAGCGGCCTGAAACGGGCGGTGGCCGAACTGCTGAATGCGCTGGCCGACAGCGGCGTGGCACACGGTCTGATCGTGCTCGACGACCTGCACCGTGTCGTCGCACCCAGCACCTTCACGCTGCTGGACACGCTGATCGAACGCCTGCCGCCGCGCTGGACGCTGCTGCTGGCCAGTCGCACCCCGCCTCCGCTGGCGCTGGCCCGGCTGCGGGCCAGCGGCGAGCTGGCCGAATTCAACCAGGAAGACCTGCGCTTCAGCCGCAGCGAAGCCGAAGCGCTGCTGGCCGGCGAAGCATCACCGCAGGCCGCCGAACGCGCTGCCGACCTGTTCGAACGCACCGCCGGCTGGCCCGCGGGGCTGGGCCTGGCCCTGGTGGCGCTGCGCGGCCGCACCGGCACATCAACCGGCACATCGGCCGGCAACACAGGCGCGGGCCATGCCCGGCTCATCGACCGCCATCTTTTCGACTACCTGGCCGCCGAGGTGCTGGACGACCTGCCGGCGCCACTGCACGACTTCCTGCTGCGTGTGGCCGTGCTGCGCGAACTGACGGCAGGCCGCGCCGCGGCAGTCAGCGGCGACGTGCGCGCCGCCGAGTGGCTGGACGAAGTCGAACGCCGCGGGCTCTTTGCCACGGCGCTGGACGCTCAGGAACGCACGCTGGTGCTGCACGACCTGTTCCGCGATGCCCTGCTGGCCCGCCAGGCCGTGCGCCTGCCCGGAGAAGTGCCCGAGTTGCTGCGTCGCGCGGCTGCGGGTGAAACTGACGCGCTGCGCCGCATCGGCTACCTGCTGCGTGCCGGCGACTGGGCCCTGGCCGAAGCTGCGCTCGATGCATCCGCACCCGACTTGCTGCTGCACGGCGGGGGTGGTGAGGTGCTGCGCCTGGTGGAGCAGTTCCCGCCTGCACAACACAGCGCGCGGCTGTGCTGCCTGGCCGCCACGGCCTGTGGGCTGCGCTGGCAGTGGATTGCCATGGCACGCTGGGCCGAACACGGCGTGCAACTGGCTCAAGTCGCGGGGGACACGGCGGCACTGCAGCGGGCCCAGGCCATGCTGTGCCACGCCTTGTATCCGCTGGACCGCAATGCCGAAGTCGAGCTGCTGCTCGATCAACTTCGCGGCGACCACGTCGTGCACGATGCCCGGGTGCTGGCGCTGATGGCCGACTGCTCGCAGTGTTACCGCCGCGGTGAACACGAACTGCTGACCGCGCGTTATGCCGAACTGCTGGACCTGCTGGCCGGCAGCGACTCGCTGCTGCTGTGGTGGCAGTGTGTGCCGGTGACGAACTGGACCACCATTGCCGGCATGTCGGCGCTCATCGACCGCTGGCTGGCCGGTGTGCTGCCGCGCATCGGCGACCGGCCGCTGCCGATGCGGGGCGAAACACGCATCCTGCGCGCCTTCCAGTCGCTCTGGGCGGGCCGCGTCGACGCTGCGCAGGCCGACCTGCGCGAGGCCGCAGAAGACATGAAGTGGCTCGCCGTGTCGGGCGAGCTGTCGTGGTCGGTGGACATGTTCCACCTGTTCCTGGACGCCATGGGCGGCGATGCCGAAGCCGTGAACACGCGGCTGAACCGGAGGATCGCCACCTTCGACGAGGCACCCGAGGACCAGCGTCGCTTCTGGCGCCACCAGGCAGCCATCTACGCCGTGCGCCTGAACGGGACCCTGGGCGGCGACCCGGTGGCCCTGCGCCACTGGTCGGCCATGATCCGCGAGAACCCGATCGAGGACACGACGAGCTGGAACCCACGCGCCTGGGCGGTGCGGGCACGCCATGCCGCAGCCACGGGCCGTTGGGAGGAGGCCGCCGAACACTTCAGGCTGCTGCTGCCCAAGCTGCACGAGATGGACGTGATGGGCCAGCGCACCGACCTGACGCTGCGGGCGGGCCACGTTCTGCTGCGCCTGAAGCGCTGGCCTGAGGCGGCGGCCGTGGTCGCGCCGGTGCTGGACCGGCTGATCGCCGAAGGTGTGCGCGGCCAGGCCCTGGTGTGTGGCCCTGCGCTGCTGCACGAGCTGGCCAGCGCCCCGTGGGGCGGCCTGCTCAGCGCGGCGCAGCTGGCCGAACTGCAGGCCGCCGCGGCCTTGTCGGCCACCTTGCGCGGCCGCACGCCGGCGGCCGTGTCCAACGCGGCCGGGCAACTGCTGAGCGAACGCGAGCAGGAGGTGCTCGAGCGCATCGCGGCGGGCGACAGCAACAAACACATCGCACGCGCGCTGGACATCAGCCCGCACACCGTGAAGCGGCACGTGGCCAACATCCTGGACAAGCTCGGCCTGAATTCACGCGGCCAGGCGGCGGCCTGGCACAGCAGCCGCTGATCCCTGCACGGGCCATGGCATGGCCCGCCGCCGTGGCCCCAATGGCCCGTTCGGGCGATGCCCGCCGGCACCCTTTTGCGCAGACTGCGAAGCACACCGGCACACCGCCGGCTTCAACCGCAAAGGACCTGCCATGAACTCGACCCTGACCCTGCCGGGCACCGCCCCAGCCGCCGCGCCTGCCGCAGCACTGGCCACATCACCTGCCCCAGGCAAGCCCCCGCGCTTCGACATGTACGGCTTCATCCACAAGGCGCTGCGCCAGATGATGGCGCACACGCTGCGCCGCCTGGGCACGCTGGACGTGAGCGAAGCCGATGAGCGCCTGTCGGTGCTCGACGATGTCGACAGCCTGCTGGCCATGCTGCGCAGCCACCTGGCCCACGAAAACGACTTCGTGCACACCGCCATCGAAGCGCGCCAGCCCGGCGGCGCCCGCCAGACCGCTGACGACCACGTGCAGCACCTCGAAGCGATCCGCAACCTGGAAGACGAGTCTCGTGCCCTGCGCGACATTGGCGGTGCCCACGACGAACACCGCCCGCTGCTGGCGCAGCGCCTGTACCGCCACCTGGCCTTTTTCATCGGTGAGAACCTGGTGCACATGCACCTGGAAGAAACACGCGGCAATGCCACGCTGTGGGCCTTGTACAGCGACGACGAGCTGATCAGCCTGCACGACCGCCTGCTGGCCAGCGTGCCGCCGGCCGAGATGGCACAGGTGGTGCACTGGATGGCCGCAGCACTGAGCGTGCCTGAACTGACCCTGCTGTTCAGCGACATGCGCAGCAAGGCACCGCCCCCGGCATTCGAGGCCCTGTTGGGGGTGGCCCGACCGCAGCTGGACGAGCGCCGCTGGGCGCAGCTGGCGCGTGCGCTGGGCCTGGCGCCGGTGCCGGGGCTGATGACGGCGTAAAGCGCCTGACGTCGGCCGTCGGCCTTCGCGAACCTCCCTCCTTCCTTTTTGCTCGGTCATGGCGACAGGCCCGGCACGTCCGGGCCTGGCTGCTGCATGGCCGCAGCCGGCCATTCGCTTGAAACCACCCCATGAAGTCCATTCACCCCTTGTTCCCGATTCGTCCATTCGGCGCGGCTCTGCTGCTGGCCCTGGTGGCCTGCGGCGGCGGCGCCGACCCTGGCGCTGCGCCCGTTGGCGGTGGACCTGACGGTCCGGCGCCGGCCCCTGCGCCGGCCCCTGCGCCGGCTCCTGCGCCAGCTCCTGCGCCAGCTCCTGCCCCTGCTCCCGCTCCCGCCGCCGCACCCACCGACGTGGGCGTGGCACTCGGTGCGGCCGTGGCTTCGGCCGACATCGGCCCGGCCGGTGGGCGTGTCGATGCACCCGACGGCAGCCTGTCGGTCATCGTGCCGGCCGGCGCCTTCGACCGGGTGCACACGGTGGCGCTCACGCCGATCGCCAACCACGCCCATGGCCATCTGGGTGCCGCCTGGCGCATCACACCCGAAGGCCTGGACACCCCTGTGCCGATGACGGTGGAGTGGCGCTACGACGAAGCCGACGCCCGCGGCGCTGCGCGACTGAACATCGCCCACCAGGGCGCTGACCGGGTGTGGCGCCATCCGCGCAACGTCGTGCACGACACCACCACGCGCACCCTGCGCGTGCAGACCCGTCACTTCAGCGACTGGTCGATGGTGGCCGGCCTGCAACTTCGGCCCGGCCAGGCCGAGGTGACAGTCGGCAAGTCACTGGACATGGAGGTGCGCGACTGTGGCAGCGGCCCCGACCCGGCGGACCCGGTGACCGATCAGCGCTACGCCTGCCGCGCCGACGGCGCCAGCGGCATTGCCGTGTCCCACTGGGCGGTCAACGGTGTCGTCGGCGGCAACGCCGCGGCTGGCACGCTGTCCGCGCTGGCCACCGGCGACTTCATCGCCCGCCGCACCTACACCGCACCGGCCGCGGTGCCCGGCAGCAACCCGGTGGCGGTGTCGGTGCGCTACGTCGACCCGTTCACGGGCCAGGAGCAAACGCTGGTGTCCAACCTGACCGTGATCGACCCCACCGCTGGCTGCACATGGCTCACGGGTGTGCAGAAGATGTCGGCCGAGTTCGGCGTCGACTACAGCTGGTCGGGCGCCGACACCATGGCTTCGCAGACACAGCGCACGTTGATCGACGTGCGCGGCGTGCTGCAGCGGGTACCCGTCGACGTGGTGGGCATGGTGCAGTTCCAGGGCGCCATGACCGAAGGCCGTGTGCAGGTCGACATCGAGACCATCCAGGGCACCGACCGCACCACGGTGAAAGGCGACGGCCCGCCGCTGACCGCGCCCGAACTGGGCACCTCGGTTGCGGTGTGGGTCCGGCTGAGCGACTGCGCGGTGTTTGCCTACGCCAATGCCTACGTGGCCTCGGTCGCCACCCGGTTTTCACCGCAGGGCACCTTCGAGCTCGAAGGCAAGAGCTCGGCCTTCGGCTTTCGGCACGACTACCGGCCGATTGCCGGGCGCCGTGAATTCATCGGCGACGAGCTGCTGCCGGCCCTGGGAACGGCCAGCCTGATGGACGCCTTCGTGCCCGAAGCGGGTTATCACGACATCGACCTGCCGACCATGGGCCAGGCGCGCGTGCGCTGGGCCTTCCGTCCGCTGTGAGGCAAGCCATGAGCACTTTCACCCACCGCAGGCGGCGGTTGGCGCTGCCCACTGCCTGCCTGGCCCTCGCCGCCGCGCTGGGCACCGGGCTCGCGCAGGCGGGCGAGTCCGGCCAGCGTGCCGACGCCGTCAACTGCTGGGCCACCCCCGTGGAAGAGCCCATCAGCAGCGAGAACCTGCCGGTGCGCCACGCCTCGTACGCGCCGTTCCATCGCGCCATGGACACCCTGGCGGCCGAACTGCGCGCCAACCCCGGCGTCAACGCGCTGCCCGAAGTGCGACTGCGCTTCAAGCGCGAGGTCAACGCCGCCACCTTCACCGGCCTGCCGCACAACGCCAGCCTGCACCTGGGCGGCTTCGGGCCCAAGGCCTGGGGCCGGGGGCCGTGCGAGGTGATCCCGCAGGCCGACCGGCTGGGGGCACGGGTGGGCATCAGCGTGTTCATCAACACGCCGCTGGCCACGCTCAACACCTGGGCCCAGGACGAACACCTCACGGCCTACCTGGAAGGCGAGCGGGGTGAGGCGATGCACGGCTGGCCGGTCTATCGTGGCTGTGCGGTGCTCACCCACAACCGTCGGCTGTGGTGGCAGCCGGTGTCGGTGGGCGAGATGCTGGCCTACTACGCCCGCGAGCAGCAGCGGCGCATCGACGAACACGAACGAAGCAACCGGCACCGCTTCGACAAGCCCTTCGATCTGGCTGCGGAAGAGGCCCGCATCGCCGAGCTGCGCAAGCTGGGCCCGCAAGCCCAGCGGCCGGCGGACCTGGCCTTGATGGCGGCCCGCCAGCGCAAGGCGCTGGAACCGCAGATGCTGCGTCAGCTGACCGAGATCCGTCAGGCCATGCAGGCCGAACTGGACGCCCTGAACACCTTCCGCACGGGCCTGGACGCGGTGGCCGCTGCCGAACCCTACCGCCTGGGCACCGGCCGCTTCCGCATGCCCCTGCCGAGCGAGGCAGACAGGCCGCTGAAGCGACTGGTCAAGCTCGACCCCGGCTTCGGCTGGGACGGCAGCCAGCGCACCCGCATCCAGGCTTTGCATGTGTGCCCATCGATGCTGGAACACAACCCGACCTACGGCCCTGTGATGCGGCAGGCGGTGTCGGCACTCGACTTGCGGCGCATCGCCGCGCTCTTGAACTGACGACCGAGGGCGCGGCGCTGCGACCGGCCATCAACCGCGGAGGCTTCAGCGAAGGTCTGCCGGCGCGGAAAACTCGAAGCCGCTGCCCAGGTGCTTGGCTCTGCGCATGGCCGCGTCGGCCTGGGCGATCAGGCCCTGCCCGCTCATGCCGTGATCGGGTCAAGCGCAATGCCGATGCTCGGCGCGGCCAGCAATTGCAGGGGCCCCATCCCGATCGGGGCGCCGACAAGCTGCCGGCCCAACCCGCGCGGACGATCAGGTAGTCGAACCCCCGTGTCCGGGGTCGGCAGCTTGCGCCGCTTGAATCAGGCTGTCGCTGCGCTTGTCGATGGCGAGCTCAAGCGTTCAGGCCGCAGGTCGGCTGTCCGCTGCGGGGCGCAGTGTCTTCACCAGCCGAAGCGGCGTCCACCAGCTTGCGCATCGCGTCGGCGGTGCGGCCCCCCGACGCCTCAGGCCCGCGGTGGATCGGTTTCGCGTGCCGGGTGCCGGTGCTGCGCAATGGCCGCAATGAAGTTGGCGTGGGCCGCATCGCCTTGTTCGGCCGCAACGTGCAACACACCGGGGTCCGCGTCGCCCGAGGCCAGCAAGGCCTCGACACCCGCCTTGTCCAGCAGCGCCTTCGACGCACCCAGTGCCAGCAGCGTCTTGCCGTGTCGAAACTGCCAGGCCACGAAGTCCACCGCCTGCGCCTGGCGAAGCAAGGACTTCACGCCCGCTTCGCCATCAGGCAAGAGCACGGAATCAAAAAGCACGGATGGCGAATTTTCGAAACTGGCCGTGGCCTCCAGCGCCTGGCCGTCGGCAGTCTCGATCGCACCCAGCCGCGCCGCCACCACCACCGTCACGGCGCCAGCCGCGTGCAAGGCGGCCTGCACGGCCAGCAGTGACGCACCGTCCACCCCATGCGCGGCCAGCAGCGCCACCTTGCGTGTGCGGATGCCGCCATCTCCGGGCAAGGCCATCAAGGACAGCGCAGCCGAGGCAGAGACTTCGGGCGCGGCTGGCGCTGCCAGCGCGCGTGGCAAGGCAGCGGGCACCGGCATGCCCAGCCCGCCAGCCACTTCGGCGGCCAGCTGTGCCGACACGTTGACCAGGGAAGCCAGCATGCGCTCACGGATCGCGGGCACCGTCAGTTTGCTCAACTCGAAGCGAAAGCCGCCCACGATGTGGGCCTGCTCGACGGCGGTCTGGCTGTCGTAGAACAACGTGGCCTGTGTGTAGTGGTCGGCAAACTTCTCGGGCTTGCCACGCAGCTTCTCACCGTCGATGGGCTGGGGAAACGACACAAAACCCTTGGCGCCGGCCTGGAAGGGGCAGCCGCCACCCAGCGAGTTGGGCTCGTAAGCCACACGCCCGCGGTTCACGGCCTGACGGTGGATGCCGTCGCGCTGGTTGTTGGCAACCGGCGCCAAGGAAGCATTGATCGGCAACTCGTGGAAGTTCGCACCACCCAGGCGAGTGATGTGCGTGTCGACGTACGAATGGTGGCGACCGGCCAGCAGCGGGTCGTTGCTGAAGTCGATGCCGGGCACCACGTGCGCGGTGCAGAACGCCACCTGCTCGGTCTCGGCGAAGAAGTTGTCGGGGTTGCGGTTCAGCACCATGCGCCCCACCGGCCGCACCGGCACCAGCTCTTCGGGGATCAGCTTGGTGGCGTCGAGCACGTCGAAACTGAAGGCCTCGGCCTGTTCTTCGCTGAACAGCTGCAGGCCGAGTTCCCATTCCGGGTACTCGCCGGACTCGATGGCCTCCCACAGGTCGCGGCGGTGGAAGTCGGCGTCCGCGCCGGCGATCTTCGCCGCTTCGTCCCACACCAGCGAATGGGTGCCGAGCTTGGGCTTCCAGTGGAACTTCACGAACTGTGATGCACCTTCGGCAGTGACGAGCCGGAAGGTGTGCACACCAAAGCCCTGCATCATGCGGAAGCTGCGCGGAATGGCGCGGTCGGACATCACCCACATCAGCATGTGCGTGGTCTCGGGCGACAGCGACACGAAGTCCCAGAAGGTGTCGTGTGCCGACGCCGCCTGCGGCATGCCGTGGTGCGGCTCGGGCTTCACCGCGTGCACGAGGTCGGGGAACTTCATCGCGTCCTGGATGAAGAACACCGGGATGTTGTTGCCCACCAGGTCCCAGGTGCCCTGGTCGGTGTAGAACTTGACCGCAAAACCGCGCACGTCACGCGCGGTGTCGACCGAGCCGCGTTCGCCGGCCACGGTGGAAAAGCGCACGAACACTGGCGTCACCTTGCCGGCTTCGGCAAAAGGCGCGGCGCAGGTCAGATCGGGCAGTGCTTCATAGGCTTCGAAAAAGCCGTGAGCTGCCGAACCGCGGGCATGCACGATGCGCTCGGGAATGCGCTCGTGGTCGAAGTGCGTGATCTTCTCGCGCAGGATGAAGTCTTCCAGCAGCGTCGGCCCGCGCAGGCCGGCCTTCAGGGAATTCTGGTTGTCGGCAATCGCCACGCCCTGGTTGGTGGTCAAGGCCTGCCCGGAACCGTCGATGCGGGCCTGGGCCACGCTGCCGTCCAGCGCCCGTGCACCCGGTGGCACGGGCTGGCCGGTTTTGGCGCTGACGTTGGACTCGCTCACGGTGCTGGCCGACACCGAGACAGCCTTCGACTCGGCCGTCGCGCCACGCGGCGGCGACAGCGCCTGTTCGCGGCCGAAATCCAGCGCCTTGTGGGTGCTGTGCGGCATCGCGGCCACCAGGGCCTGCGTGCCCTGGGCCTGTTCTGCGACGGGGTCGGCATTCACCGAACCCTTGCCAGTCGGGCCGCTGCGGCCGCCACGTGTCACCGCAGGTGCTTTGGGTTCGCCTGCCGTTCGCGCGGGCGTGGGTTTCGAAGACTCTTTTTTCATGGTGGACCTTGACGTGAGGGTGATGTGCCTGGTGCCGAAGCGATCAATGCGGGCCTGGCGCGTTCAGCGCACGCTGCCGCGGCGAACCAGGTTCACGATGGCCAGCAGGATGGCGGCACCCACCAGGGACACCAACATGGCCGGCAGACTGAAGGTGTCCTGGTTGATGGTGCCCACACCGATCAGCGGCGAAATGAGCCAGCCGCCCAGCATGGCGCCGACAACGCCAACCACGACGTTCAGGACCATGCCCTGCTGGTCGTTGGTCTTCATCAGCACGCTGGCAAGCCAACCGATGAGACCGCCGACGATCAACCAGATGATGAAGTTCATGATGTGTTCTCCGAGGGGACATGGGGTTTCCCGAACGAGGCGTGCGGGACTTGAGGGGCCATGTTTGCGCCCCTGGCTGGCAACGTCTGTGCGGCGCCGAACAAGTTCAGAGTTGGGTACCCAGCAAGGAGGCCAGCCACTCCATGAAGCGCTCACGTGCGGGCCGGGCCCGCCACTCGGCGTAGCTCACCCGGTGCGAGAGCGCGAGGTCGGCTTCGAAGGTGGCGGTCTGTGCGCTGGCAAACGCGTTGTCCACGATGTTCAGCGTGGCCTCGTCGTTGAGGCGAAACGAGCGGTTGTCGAAGTTGGTCGAGCCCACCGACGTCAGCAGGCCGTCGACGATCATCAGCTTGCTGTGGTACATCGTCGGCCCGTACTCGGCAATGGTGGCGCCGGCTTGCAGCAGGGGCCCCCAGGTGGCCCGGGACGCCATGCGCACGGTGTCGCTGTCGATGTGTTTTCCGGGGACCACGATGCGCAAGCGCACGCCCCGCTGCAAGGCGTCTCTCAGGGCTTTCAGCGTCAGGTCGTCCGGCACGAAGTAGGCTGCGGACAGGTCGATGGAGCGTGATGCCGCTTTCACCGTCAAGAGGTACATCAGCTGCATGCTTTCGCTGCCACCGCTGGGTGAACTGCTGAACATCTGGGCCTGCGCAGGGCCGGCTGCCTGAAGTGCGGGAAAGTAGTCGGGGCCATGCAGCACGTGACCGGTGACCTTGATCCAGTTGTCGATGAAGACCGACTGCATCTGCGCAACGACCGGGCCTTCAACTTCGAAGTGCGTGTCCCGCCAGTGATCGGGGTCCTGTGCGTGGCCCGTCCATTGCGGTGCCACGCCGACACCGCCGGTGAAGCCGACACGCCCGTCCACCACCAGCAGCTTGCGGTGCGTGCGGTTGTTCATGCGCCCCCAGTGGGTCCAGTGCGGCGGGTGAAAGCGCTGCACCTGCACGCCGGCTCCCGTCATCACCTGCACCAGGCTGTCGTCCATCTTCAGGCTGCCCACCCAGTCCAGCAGCACGTGAACCTTCACGCCTTGTCTTGCCCTTTCGGCCAGGGCGTTGGCAAATTCGCTGCCGATATCACCCGACCAGTAGATGTAGGTCTCGAAGGTGATCGACACCTGGGCGCCGCGGATGGCCGCCAGCATCGGCGGAAAGATCTCGTCGCCGTTGAGCAGTGCACGGACCCGGGTACCCGGCAGGAAGGGTGGCCCGAGCAGCACACCGAGCTCACGAAAGAAGTGGGGGTCTTCGAGCGCATGCAGGCGTTCGATGCGGCGCTCGATCTTCGTTTCGCCGCCGACGAAGTTGGACACCAGCAGCCCGACCACCAGGCACAGGCCGGCAATGGCCACACCAACGGCCAGCCAGCCCCAACGTGCGAAGCCGCGCATCCGCCGCTCAATGCCCCCGCGTCAACGCGCCAGGCGCGAGATCACCGCGCCCAGCACCAAGGCGCAGGCGGCTGAAGCCAAGGGCTGTCTGCGCACGGTGGCGCGCATGTCGTCGACCCATGCGTCGACGGTGTCGTGCGAAGGGACCTGAGCCGTCACGTTGGCGCCTGCCGTTGGGGGTGTTTCGCTCTCGGGCAGCAGCGACGTTCTGGGCACGGGGACACGGCGGTCACTGGTCAGCCAGGGCACATCGGACAGTGCATCGGACGGGGGCGTGGGGTTCATCGGGTTTCCTTGTGGGTTAACGGCGACCAGCGACTTGTTGTCGGGCCCTGCATGGGTGTGTGCGTAGGCGGCAAACATCCGGTTCACGTCTTTGTGGTCGGCCTTCATCAAGGTGATGGCGTCTTTCGGTGCGGCCTGGGCCAGGTCGGACTCGACGGTCTTGGTGCGGGGCATGGTGATCGCTTGGGGGGTGGAAGGAAGCGTTCTGTCGACGCTGACAAGAGATGGGACCGTAGGCACAGGAACCGGGGTCGTCTGTTCGCTTGCGAACGCCTGGCGCACCCGGGGTGTTCAGCGCACCACAGCTGCCGTGCCGGGTGCGGCACCGCACATACGCAGGACCCCTTGCGGTGAGAAGCTGGACGCCAGGTCTTTTTTGAAGGTTCTGTGATGAGCGATGTTCCTGGCCAGCTGTCGAGTGCCCCGCCGGGTCTGAAGGGCATTTACAGGTCGTGGCTGCACGCCGAGTCACGCGACCTCGGGCTCTCTTCGCCGTGCCCGTCGGGCACCCGGACATGGCAGGCCCCCCATTCGTTCGGGTCGGCCCGGGTGCTGGTGGCCGACGACAACCCCGTCAACCTGCTGGTGATCTCGGCAATGCTGGAATCGCGCGGCTTGCTGCCCCTGCTGGCGGCCGACGGCGCCGAAGCCGTGGCGCTGGCCTGCGAACTGCAGTTCGACCTGATCCTGATGGACTTGCAGATGCCGCTGCTGGACGGCTTGGGGGCGACGGGCGCGATCCGGCGCTTCGAAGCGGCCCATGCGCGGGCAGCGGTGCCGGTGCTGGCCTACTCCAGCGCTTGTCCGGGCCCAGCCGTGCTGGCCAGCCACGGCCTGAACGGCAGCCTGGACAAACCCTGCAGCGGCCTGGAACTGGAAGAGTGCCTGAGCCTCTGGTGCCCCACATTTCGCCCAGACACCGCTGCCAGCGCCATGGCCCAGGTCAACGGCCGCGCGGCAGCAGCCGGTCACTCGTCGGGCGCTCGCAGTTCCGCACCACGCTGAGCGAGGGCGCAAGCCTGACCGCCATGCACTCGCACGCCACGGCGTGGCCGTGTCTGACGAGAATCCCGATCGACTGCCGCATGCGGTCCCGTATGCTCGCCCCATTGATGTTCATCAACTGCGGTGCGCACCCCGCAGACGACCAACCGCAAGTCCATCTTCAGGGGAATCGCTGTGCCCGGGTTCAACGACCCCAGTCTGAACCAACTGCTGGCCGCGCTGCCTGCCGAAGAGCTGGCGCTGTGGCGCGAGCAACTCGAACCTGTCGAGTTGCGTCTGGGCCAGGTGCTGTATGAATCAGGGGTTGAACAGACCCATGTCTATTTCCCGACCAGCGCCATCGTGTCGCTGCTGTACGTGACGGCCAAGGGCCAGTCTGCAGAGATCGCCGTGGTGGGCCGCGAAGGCCTGGTGGGCATCGCCTTGTTCATGGGCGGTCAGACGACCACCAACCGGGCTGTCGTTCAAAGCTCAGGGCTGGGCTACCGCCTGGCGGCGCGGTCCATCCAGGCCAGCTTCCACCGGTCCGCGCCGGTCATGCAGGTGCTGTTGCGCTTCACCCAGGCGCTGATCACGCAGATGGCCCAGACGGCGGTGTGCAACCGGCACCATTCGGTCGACCAGCAGCTGTGCCGGTGGCTGCTGCTCAGCCTGGACCGCTTGCAGGGCAGCGACTTGAGCATGACGCAGGAACTGATTGCCAACATGCTGGGCGTGCGGCGCGAAGGTGTGACCGAAGCCGCCCTGAAGCTTTCGCAGGCGGGCCTGATCAGCTATGCACGTGGCCACGTCAAGGTGCTGGACCGCGCCGGACTCGAACAACGCACCTGCGAGTGTTACGCGGTGGTGAAGCAGGAATACGACCGGCTGCTGCCGGCGTGCAAGGCCGTCTGAGGTCGGCGCTTCTGGCAAACGGCACAGGGCCCTGCCCAGCAGTCCCTTCAGGGCCTGTCGGCCAGCGGCAGAGGGTCTTGCCCGCCAACGGTCAGGTTCACCAGATGGCCATCGGACGACGGGTCGGCGCCGATGCTGGCATGCACCGGCCGTTCGAAGCCGACCTTGTGGCGCAACTTCAGGTCCACGGACGTGCGCCGCTTGTTGGCGTCCAGGCTGGCAATGGCCTGCCGGAAGCGGTGCGCGCAGTCGGCGCTGAAAAACACGTCCAGCGGCAGGCCCAGCGCTTCCTGGCGATCGATGCCCAGCATGTCGGCGCCGGTCTGGTTCAGTTCGCGCAACACCCCCTTCGAGTCGATCGTGAACGCACCCGCCGGCTGGTGATCGTAGATCTCGAGTTGCCGGCGCAGTGCCGACTCGAGTTCGGCACGCGATTCGTGCAGTTCCTGGGCCTGCAGATCCAGTTCCACCTGGTGAACCTGCAGTTCGTGCAGCAGCGTCAAGGCGTCGGACGCGGTTTCCGGCGACGACGCCAGCGCATGCAGCACGGTCAGTGCATCGGCTGCCCGGGCGTTGCTGCCTTTGGCTGCGGCGGGGCCCGCCAGCCGCGAAGCGGCGCGGCGGCGCAGGTTTTCCAGGCGTTCGGGTTCGATGGCTTGGACGGGCAGCTCGGTCATGGCAACCTTGTGGATGGCGGGCACGGTAGGGTCACTCTACGCCTTGCGCAGGCGCGACTCGAGTTCTTTTGCCACCGTGATGTCCACGAACGTGATCACCACGCCCTGGATCACGTTGGCCAGCGTGCGGTACGGCATGATGCGCACGGTGAACCAATGGCCGTCGCTGGTGGCGATCTGCTTTTCGCTGAAGGCCAGTGTGCGCAGAGTCTCCTTCACGTCGGCATGCAGATCAGGGTACTGCAGCGTGCTGGCCAGTTCACTCAGCGGCCGGCCGATGTCGCCTTCACGCAGATGGATGACCTTGGCCATCTGCTCGGTGTAGCGGCGCACGTTGAGATGTTTGTCCAGAAACAGCGTCGCGATGTCCGTGCTGTTCAGCAGGTTCTGCATGTCGCTTTGCGCCAGCGCCAGGTCGTCCAGCTTGGTCTGCAGTTCGCCATTGATGGTCTGCAGCTCTTCGTTCATCGACTGCCCTTCTTCCTTGGACGTCGTCAGTTCTTCGTTGGCGGACTGCAGTTCTTCGTTGGTGGACTGCAGCTCTTCGTTGGCGGCCTGCAGTTCTTCCTGCGAAGCCCGCATTTCCTGGCGCAGCGCGCTGATCTCTTCGCGCGAACGCAGCAGTTCTTCGCTCAGGGCCTGGTCTGCAGCGCCCGATGACGACGTTCGACGCCCGCGTCGGCTGGGCGGGGCCACCACGTCCCGAAAGACGATCATGGCCATGCCGGCCAGCGACTTGGGCTGCGACAGCGCCTGCACGGTGATGTCGACCGCGGCGGTGGTCTCGTCGTCCAGCCGCAGGGCCGGCAACTCGATCGACTTCTTGTCCTGCAGCGCGGTCCGCAAGGCCACGGCCAGCTGGGCGCGAATGGCGGGCCGCGCCATCACATGGATGTTCCAGTTGGCCTTGCCCGCCGCCGGTTCCAGGTAGCGCCCCGTGCGCCCGCTGATGTAGAGGATGTCACCGCCCCCGTTGACCAGCACCGCCGCAGGCGAGAAGGACTGCAGCAGCACGTGATCGGCCAGTGCCTGCAGATTGTTCGGTGGGGTGTCGATGGGCACCTGGGGGGCCTCCTGCTGGGCGGAACGTTTGCTCGGCCGACGTGGGGTTGGGAAGACCACGGCGCCACCGGCACCGCCATTGTCGCTGCGCCAGTAGAGCCTGGACTTCTGGTCGAGTGACTGGAACAGCGACTGCGCGCGACCGACGGTTTCCGAAGCGCCCAGCAGCAGCACGCCGCCAGGCCGCAGGCTGTAGTGGAACAGCGGCACCAGGCGCTTTTGCAGCGTGTTGCCGAAGTAGATCATCAGGTTGCGGCAGGACACGATATCCAGCCGCGTGAAAGGCGGGTCCATGGTCACGTCGTGCTGCGCAAACAGCACCATGTCACGCACACGTTTGTCGATCTGGTAGCCTTCGGGCCGCTTGGCGAAAAAACGCGCCAGCCGCTGCGGCGACAGGTCGGCGGCAACCGCAGCGGCAAAGCGGCCGCCACGCGCCGCGGCAATGGCGTCGGCGTTCAGGTCGGTGGCGAAGATCTGCATCTCGGGCCTCTTCCCTTCGGGCACGGCGTCCAGGGCTTCGATGAAGGCCATCGCCAGCGAGTAGGCTTCTTCGCCGGTCGAACAGGCCACCACCCAGGCCCGCATCGGGCCGGCGCCCGCGTCATGCCTTTCGATCAAGGCCGGCAGCACCTTGTCCTGCAGGTCCAGCCAGACCTCGGGGTCGCGGAAAAACGCGGTCACGCCGATCAGCAGTTCCTTGAACAGCAGGTCCAGTTCCTGCGGGTTGGTGCGCAGGAAGTCGGCGTAGGCGGACATCGAATCGAGGCCATGCACGGCGATGCGCCGGGCGATGCGGCGCACCAGCGTGTTCGACTTGTACAGCGCCAGGTCGTGGCGCGTGTGTTCGTGCAGCAGCGCCAGGATGGTTTCGAGCGGTGCTTCGGCATGGCCCGCTTCTTCGGCCGTGGGCCGGTCGCTGCGCGGCTGGGGGCCGGTGATGCTGACGATGCGCGCGGGCAGGTCGGCGGGCACGGCGACGATGTCGACACAACCGGCGGCGATGGCGCTGCTGGGCATGGAATCGAACTGCGCCGAATCGGGCTGCTGCGCCAGGGTCAGGCCTCCCTGCGTCTTGATCGCCTGCAGGCCCTGCATGCCGTCCGACCCCATGCCCGACAACACCACGCCGATGGCCTGGTCACCCATTTCGCGTGCCAGGGAAGCGAACAGCACGTCGATGGGCAGCCGCTGCCCGCGTGGCTCGGCCGGCTTGGCCAGCTGCAGCGTGCCGGCCAGCACCGTCATCTCGGCGTCGGGTGGAATGACGTAGACCGCATCGGCTTCGATGCGCCGGCCATCGACCGCTTCGTGCACCGGCATGGCCGTGATCCGTTGCAACAGCTCGGCCAGCAGGGTCTTGTGATTCGGGTCCATGTGCTGGACCACCAGGTAGGCCAGACCGCTGTCCGATGGCACGTTGCCTAGAAACTGCTCGAGCGGCCCCAGCCCGCCGGCCGAGGCACCCAGCCCGACGATGCGCACGCCGGGCCTCAAGGGGTCGCGTGCGGGGAGCGCCGGGCTGTCGTCCATGCGCGAGTATGCGGGTTCGCGACGCTGGGCACGGGCGTCACGGCACCGGAACGAACAAACGGCTGCCCCGCCCTTTTCGCAGACTCCCGTTCAGCGGGGCAAGGCGAACACCACCACGCTGTCGCCCAGCGTCGTCTTCAGCCGCGCGTGGCCGCCCGCAGCGATGGCCACGTACTGCCGGCCTTCGTGCATATAGGTCAGCGGCGAGGCCTGGCCACCGGCGGGCAGGCGCGCCTCCCACAGCATGTCGCCGCTCAGGGTGTCGAAGGCACGCAGGAAGTTGTCCTGCGCCGCGGCAATGAAGGTCAGGCCACTGGCGGTGTTGACGGCGCCGCCGATGTTGGTGGTGCCCAGCGTGAGCTTCAGCCGTGTCGGAATGCCCAGCGGGCCGGTGTCGTAGCCGGTGCCCAGCGGCCGGCTCCACAGCAGCTGGCCGGTGCGCAGGTCGGTGGCGGCCAGGTAGCCCCAGGGCGGCGCGATGCAGGGCACGTCGAACATCGACAGCCAGATCGGCCGCGTCACGCCATAAGGCGAACCCGCGTGCGGCGCCACCGCCTGGTCCACGCGTTGGCCGCCGCTGCCCACGGCTTGGTCCTTGACCTGTGCCCGCGGCACCAGCGTCACCACATTGGGCAAGCGGCTGTGATTGGTGACGACGATCTGCAGCGCGGGGTTGACCGCCAGACCGCCCCAGTTCAGGCCGCCGATCGTGCCCGGGAAGAGCAGCATGCCGCCCGGTGCAGCGGTGGGGGGTGTGTAGATGCCCTCATAGCGCATCTGGCGGAACTTGATGCGGCACATCAGCGCATCGACCGGGGTCATGCCAAACAGGTGGGCTTCGGTCAGCCGTTCGGGTTCCGCACCGGGGGGCTGGGGCGCACCGGCGAAGTTGGGCAGGGCCACCGACTGCGGCTGCGTCTGCGAGGTGCGATCACCCGGGGTGGCACCCTGCGGCGCGGCGCGGCGCTCGACCGGGCGCAACACGGCGCCGGTGGCCGCGTCCAGCACGAAGATCGAGCCGGTCTTGGTGCCCTGCAGCAGCACACGGCGCGTGCTGCCCTCGATCTCCATGTCCATCAGCGTGGGCTGCGCGCCCAGGTCGTAGTCCCACAGGTCGTGGTCCACGGTCCGGTAGTGCCAGCGCACCTGGCCAGTGGCCACATCGACAGCCACCACCGAGTCGGTGTAGCGGTCTTCTTCGGCGCTGCGGTCGGCGCCGTAATGGTCATTGGCCGAGTTGCCGGTGGGCAGGTAGACCAGGCCCAAGGCCTCGTCGGCCGAGATCAGCGACCAGACATTGGGCGTGCCACGCGGCCAGATCTCGCCCAGGCCCAGCGCCTGCTGCGGGCGGTCGGTGCGCTTGGCGTCCCAGGCCCAGGCAAAGGCGCCGGTCTGCACGTCGAAGGCCCGCACCACACCCGAGGGCGCGTCGCGGCGCTGGTTGTCGCTGACCTGCTGGCCGACGATGATGCGATTGCCCACCACGACCGGGCCCGAAGTGGTGGACGACAGGCCCGGTGCCTGGTTGGCCATGCCTTCACCCAGGTCCACCGTGCCGCCCTTGCCGAAGCTGGGGCAGGGCTTGCCGGTGGTGGCGTCCAGCGCAATCAGGCGGCTGTCCACGGTGGCCAGCAGGATGCGGCGCGGGCATTCGGCCGGGGCGGCCGGTGCAGCCGTGGCAACCGCGGCAACTGCGGCAGAGGTCCCGGGTGCCTCGTGGTAGGCCACGGCCCGACAGGCCACGCTGAACAGCGGCCCCATCGCCTGCACCGGCACGGCCGGGTTGAAGTGCCATTGCTGCGCGCCGGTGGCCGGGTGCAGCGCAAACACCTGTCCGCTGCTGGAGCACACGAAGAGGCTGTTGCCGATCTTCAGCGGCGTGTTCTGGAAGGAGAAAAACACCCGTTTGTTGGGCGCCATGTCGCCGGTGCGGAAGGTCCAGGCGGGTTCGAGCCGGCCGACGTTTTCGCGCGTGATCTGCGTCGCCTGGGCAAAGCGCTGGCCCAGGTTGGAGCCACCGTAGGCCGTCCACTCGTCGGGCCCGGGTGCGGTGGCCGCGCGACCGAGCGGGGGTTCGGCCGCGCCCGGAAGAACCGCCACGGGCACGGGATCGGCCATGGCCTCTGCGGGCGCCGCCGGCGGTGCCGGATCGACCGCCGTCGCAGACTGGGCCTGCACCGGCGCCCAGCGTGTCAGAACCGCCGGCACGGCCAGTGCCAGGCCCAGCAGGGCCAGACCGGCCAGCACCGGCCCACGGCGGCCGCGGCGGGCGCGCCCGCCGTGGGCCGGGCGCGAAGAGGGTGGAATCAGTGCCAGGGCCAGCAGCACCAGCAGACCGAGCAGCACGCCCACACGGCTGGCCAGGTCGACGCCCCACACCGGCATCCAACCCTTGCCGTGGATTTCCCAGACCGACCAGAGCACCGTGGCCAGCACCACCAGCGCGTACAGCGCCACACCGGCCGTGGAACGGCCCGCCAGCACCAGGGCCGCCGCTGCCACCATCACCGTGCCGGCCAGCACGAAATAGGCCGAACCGCCCAGCGCCAGCAGCCAGGCACCGAGCACGGCCATGGCCAGGCCCAGCAGCAGCAGCAGCACGGCCAGCACCCGCATCACGCCCCAGGCGACGCCGTGTGGTGCGACTTGGGAAGGCGCCTGGGAACGGGGATGGGGGGCAGGCGAAGGGGACGTCGGCGTGGGGTTCATGCGGCCGCAGCTTCCACGTTCGCACGGGTCCGGGTCTGTTCGCCGACGAACAGACGCAGCCAGGCGTGCAGCGGCCTACTGCGCAGCCATCTGCCACCTGCGCCAGCCCGGCGCCATGCCACATGCCTTGGCTGAAGCTGCTGCACATCGGCGCCGTGATCGTGTGGTGCGGCGCCCTGCTGTACCTGCCGGCCTTGCTTGCAGCCGCTGCGCGGCCGCATGACCCGGGCAAGGCCGCTGCGTTTGTCGGTGCACCGCTGCTGCGGGCCTTCTACACCAGCGTGGCCACACCTGCAGCATTGGTGGCCATCACCAGCGGCACCTGGCTCTTCGCCACGCGCGGGCCGTTGGCGCCCTGGCTGATGATGAAGCTGGCGCTGGTGAGCCTGCTGGTGCTGGGGCACGGCGCCTGCGGCCTGCTGGTGCTGCGCAGCGAGCGTGGCCAGCACCGCGGGCTGGCCCTGGCCGGCCGGGTGGTGGGCGCCAGCACGCTGCTGTGGCTGGCTGGCATCGCCGCTCTGGTGCTGGGCAAACCGGGATGGCCATGAGCCACCTGCAGGCTGCACATGCCCACGGCGCCCGAAACAGCCGCTGCACAGCGGCTTCAGTCGGTGTGCACGCCCACCGCGTTTTCGTAGACCAGACGCCCGCCCAGGTAGGCGGCCAGCGCGATGAAACCGGCCGTGGCCAGTGTCATGGCCAGGCCCCAGGGCATGACGTGGCGGCCCGGGTCGTCGCCCAAGCGCAGCTGCCAGTTGAAGGTGGCCAGCGACAGCATCATCACCGCCACCAGCGCGTGGCCCCAGGCGGTGATCAGGCGCCGAATCTGCGACACGCTGAGCAGGTCAACCAGGCCGGCCACGCTGGCCACCCAGCCACCCAGCGCACCCACACCCGCCAGCCACACACCGGCACGGGCCCAGAACGGGTCGCCGGTGTTCAGGTAGGCCGCATCGGCGCCCACCAGGGCGATCAGCGCCGCCACCGGGAAGTGGATCAGCATCGGGTGCACCGGATGCCCGGCAATCGCCGCGCGGCTGAGGATCGGTTCAGAAGTGGGCTTCATCGTTGTTTTGTCCGGCCCGCCAACGCGGCGTGGGGCTTGGGTTGTCGTGTGGGCTGCTTGGTTCCCTTGCTGGTCGGTCTGGTGGGCTGTGACGGCCCGCAGTCGATGCTGGACCCTGCGGGTCCTTCGGCCCTGGCGATTGCCACCGTGTGGTGGTGGATGCTGGGGGTGGGCACCCTGGTGCTGCTGGGCGTCGTGGCCTTGTGGTGGGTGGCCATGCGCCGGCAGGCCGGCCCGCCACCGGACGATCAGCCGCAGGTCGCCGATCGGACCGGGCGGCACTGGATCGTCGGAGGTGGCATCGTGCTGCCGGCCGTGGCGATCGTGCCGCTGCTGATCTTCGGCAGCCCCGCTGGTCTGCACCAGCTGCCGCTGCCGCTGTCGACCTTCCTGCGATCGGGCGCAGGTCCGACGGCACCACCACCGCTGCGCATCGACGCCACCGGACAGCAATGGTGGTGGGCGCTGCACTACCCCGACAGCGGCGTGCACCTGCGCAACGAACTGCGCCTGCCGGTGGGTCGCCCGGTGCACGTGCACGTGGGCAGCGTGGACGTCATCCATTCCTTCTGGGTGCCAAGGCTGGGCGGCAAGCTCGACGCGATTCCCGGCCGCACCGGCATCGTGCGGCTGCAGGCCGACCAGGCCGGCACGTTTCGCGGTCAGTGTGCCGAGTTCTGCGGCCTGGGCCATGCGCACATGGTGATGACGGTGATCGCGATGCCACCAGCCGAGTTCGACGACTGGATCAACAGTCAGCCGCGCAGCACCGCGCACGACCGGCCATGAGCGAGCCCACCTCCCAGGCCGCAGCACAAGACCCGGCCGCGCTGCACGCCGAGTTCGAAGCCGTCTGGGGCAACCCACGCGGCTGGGGGGCGCTGAGCATCGTCAACCACACGAGCCTGGCCAAGCGCTTCATGGTCACGGGGGTGGTGTTCTTTCTGATCGCCGGGCTGCTGGGCATGCTGCTGCGCGCGCAACTGGCGCAGCCGAATCAGGGTTTCATGAGCGCTCAGGCCTACAACCAGGCCTTCACGATGCACGGCACGATGATGATGTTTCTCTTCGCCGTGCCCATGCAGCAGGGCCTGGCCGCCTACCTGCTGCCCAAGATGCTGGGCGCGCGAGACCTGGTGTTCCCGCGCCTGGGGGCCTTCGGCTATTGGTGTTACCTGTTCGGCGGGCTGATCTTCACCAGCAGCCTGCTGGTGGGACTGGCGCCCGACGCGGGCTGGTTCATGTACACGCCGCTGTCCAGCAACAACTACTCGCCCGGCATGGGCGCCGACTTCTGGCTGCTGGGCATCACCTTCATCGAGATCGCGACCATGGCCGCGGCCATCGACATCGCGGTGTCCATCCTGCGCGCGCGGGCCGCCGGCATGGGGCTGCACCAGATGCCGATCTTCGCGTGGTCGATGCTGGTGACTTCCATGATGGTGATCGTGGGTTTTCCGCCGCTGATCCTGGGCAGCCTGCTGCTGGAACTGGAACGTGCCGCAGGCTGGGCGTTTTTCGACCCCACCCGCGGCGGCGACCCGCTGTTGTGGCAACACCTGTTCTGGCTGTTCGGCCACCCCGAGGTCTACATCATCTTCCTGCCCGCCGCGGGTGTGGTGTCGATGCTGGTGCCGGTGTACGCGCGCCGGCCGCTGGTGGGCTACCGCTGGGTGGTGGTGTCGATGATCGGCACCGGCTTCATCAGCTTCGGCCTGTGGGTGCACCACATGTTCGCGGTGGGCATCCCCGCTTTGTCACAGGCCTTCTTTGCATTGGCCAGCATGCTGGTGGCGGTGCCCACCGGCATCCAGCTGTTTGCTTGGATTGCCACGCTGTGGGCCGGCCGCCCGGTGTGGAGCGTGCCGATGTTGTGGGTGGGTGGCTTTCTCTTCATCTTCGTCGCCGGCGGGCTGACCGGTGTGATGCTGGCCTTCGTGCCCTTCAACTGGCAGGTGCACGACACGCACTTCGTGGTGGCGCACTTCCACTACGTGCTGATCGGCGGCATGCTGTTTCCGCTGATCGCCGGTGTCTACCACTGGCTGCCGCACTTCAGTGGCCGACTGCCTGTCGAGGCGCTGGCCAAGACCGGCTTCTGGCTCACCTTCATCGGCTTCAACGGCACCTTCCTGGTCATGCACTGGACGGGTCTGCTGGGCATGCCAAGGCGTGTCTACACCTACGACGCCGGGCTGGGCTGGGACACCCCGAACCTGGTGTCGTCGGTGTTCAGCTTCGTGATGGCGTTTGGCATCGCCACGCTGCTGCTCGACCTGGCGCTGCATTGGCGCCACGGCCGCAAGGCGCCGCTGAACCCCTGGAACGCCGACACGCTGGAATGGGCCAGCGGCACACCCCCGCGTTCCTACAACTTCGCCAGCCTGCCGCGCATCAGCACACGCCACCCGCTGTGGGACCAGCCCGAACTGCCGCACACCATCGAGGCCGGTCAACACGCGCTGCCGCAGGCCGCACATGGCCGCCGCGAGACGCTGGGCGTGGACCCGGTGAGTGGCCGCGTGCGCGAGGTGTTCCACCTGCCCGGCAATTCGTGGTGGCCGCTGGTGGCGGGCGGCCTGTTGGCGCTGCTGTGCCTTGCGCTGCTGCTGAAGCAGTACACCCCTGCCCTGGTGCTGGCGCTGGTGGCGGCGGTGGTGCTGTTGCGCTGGTCGTGGGAAAACGGCGCTCACCCGCTGGCCGCCGGGGGCGAATCACACGACCTGCCCGCGGGCCTGAAGCTGCACTCGCGCACCTTCGACGGCCCCGGGCTGTGGGGCATGGGCATGACGCTGCTGGCCGACGCGGCCTTGTACGGTGCGCTGCTGTTCGGCTGGCTCTACCTGTGGACCGTGGTACCGGACGGCCGACCGCCCGCGGTCTCGCCCCTGGGCACCTGGCCGCTGGCGGCAGTGACCTTGATTTTGGGCGCGGGCCTGTGGACATTGCGCGGCGCCGTGCAGCGGCTGCGGGCCGGCAAGGAAACCGGCCTGCGGACACGGCTGTGGCTCAGCAGTGCACTGGGCGTGCTGGCCTGTGCCGGGTTGTCGTGGCTGCTGGCCACCGCCGGGCTGCAACCCGGCTTGCGGGCACACGACGCGGTGCTGGCCTTCACGCTGATCTTCCTGCTGCTGCACGCTGCCCTGGCCGCGGTGCTGGCGGCGCTGCAGGCGCTTCGGGTGCACCACGGTCACGTCAGCCTGGCCGCGCCGTATGAACCCGCCGTCGTGGCCATGTGGTGGAAGTTCTGCACCCTGGCCACCGCGGCGGCCTGGGTGCTGATGGCGCTGTTGCCGCTGGCCTTCGGGAACCCGTCGTGAAGCCCGCCACCGCCCCTGACGAGCACACGCCGGACACGGCACGTCCGGCCCACGCCTGGCACCTGGTGCTGGGTCTGGCCGCGTGGCTGGTCTGGTTCTGCGCCACCTACGGCGGCCTGGCCGTGGCTTGCGCGGTGTGGTCGCCACCGGCCGAACAAGGGCCGCTGACCTGGCTGAATGCGGGCGTACTCCTGCTGGCAGGTGTGACGACGGCGGCCTTGGCGGCCGGAGCCTGGGTCAACGCGCGGGTGGCGCGCAGGCTGCCGCCAGACGGCACCGCCACCCGCCGCCGGTTCATCGCCCGAGCGGCTGCTGCGCTGTACACCACGGCCGCGGTGTCCACGGCGGTGGTGGCCCTGCCCGCGCTGCTGCTGCCCCCGTGTGCATGAGCGCCATGAAGCTGCTGATGATCGCAGGCGGCGCGCTGTTCGCTGCAACGGCGTCGAACCCGGCCTGGGCACACACCCTGAGCTTGGACAAGGGCGTCGAAGAGGCACCGGTCTGGCTGGCCCAGGCCCTGCTCGTCGCGGCGTGGATCAGCTACACCTGGGGCGCCCTTCGCAGGCGGCCACCCATGGGCCCACGCCTGGCCTTCCACTCCGCGATGGCCATCGCCGCCGTGGCGCTGTTCGGGCCGCTGGACACGCTGGCTGAAGTCAGCAGTGCCTGGCACATGGTGCAGCACATGCTGCTGATCGTCGTCGTGGCGCCGCTGGCGGTGCTGGCGCGGCCCCTGCCCCAATGGCGCGCCGTGCTGGGTGGAACGGCCGATGCGTTGTGGCGCGGGCTGCACCGCATCAGCCGCCACCCGATGCGCGTGGCGCTGCTGCACGCCGCAGCGTTGTGGTTCTGGCATGCACCGGGGCCCTACATGGCCGCCGTGCAGAACCCGACCTGGCATGTGCTGGAGCACGCGTGTTTCCTGTTCAGCGGCTGGCTCTTCTGGTGGGCCGTGCTGCGACCCGGGCGCGCTGGCGCGTTGCAGGCCTCGCTGGCACTGTTGCTCACCGTCATGCACACGGGGCTGCTGGGCGCCTTGCTCACCTTTTCCCGCATGCCGATGTACCACACCGGGCCCACCGCGCTCGCCGACCAGCAACTGGCCGGCCTGGTGATGTGGATCGCCGGCGGGCTGGTCTATCTGCTGGCCACCGTGTGGGCCGCCTGGCACTGGCTGCAGTCGATGGAAAACCCGACGCTGGCCGCGCCGCAGCGGCCGCGCAGTCAGCATCCAGGGTCAGCATTATTCGAGCGGTGAAAAGCCCCGCGCCCCCGTGGGCGCGACGGGCTCAGTCCACCGGGTGCCGCCGGTGGTCGGCAGCGGCAGGCACATCGCCGGCGGCTTCGGTGTCAGCCGGCACCTCGGGCTTGATCGAACCACCTGCAGCAGCACCACCCATCACACCCGCAACGGCCCCCGCCGTGCCACCGACGATCACGCCCATGGGGCCGGCCACGGCAACACCGATGAGGGCACCGGTGGCCGCGCCGGCAAGCGCGCCACCACCGACCAGTGCCGACTTCGCTTCACGTTCAGCCTCTTCTTTTGACAGCGGGCTCTGGGCCCCCACCCTCGGGTCCTGCGAAGGGACGCCAAAACCGGGGCGTGCTTGCTCGCGCTGGTCGGGGTCCGGGGGGTTGGCGGTCGGTGGTGCGATGTTGTCTGTCTTCATCGGGTGCTCCTTGCGGTGTCGGTGGGGATGGCGGAACAGGTTCCGCTTGGGCAGACCGTAGGCCGCAAGCTGCGTGCGGTCTGTGGGCAAGCGCACGGTCCTGGTCTGTTCGCCTGAGCACAGACGCACCCCCGGTGGCGCGCGACCCTTGCGGGCAAAGGGGTCCCCATGATCAGAACCACGTGTGTGTCGATCGTCGATGCCGTCAGCCACCAAGTCCGCGGCCACGGCCGCCATGCGGCGCCCCTGGCAATCGTGCTGCTGCTGGCCGCCTGCGGCGAGTCCGCCAAGCTGGCTTCACCTTCAGGCTTCGGCGCCGATCCGCAGTTGCCCGAGCCGGTGAAGACGGTGCTGCCCACCGTCAACATCGCACCGGCGCAGCCGTGGCCGCAAGGCCGTCTGCCGATACCGGCCGAGGGCCTGGGCGTGCAGCTGTACGCCGCGGGCCTGGACCACCCACGCTGGGTCTACGTGCTGCCCAACGGCGACGTGCTGGTGGCCGAGAGCAACGCGCCCGAACGGCCCCTGCGCCAGGAACTGCTGGGCATCAAGGGCTGGGTCATGGGCCTCGTGATGAAACGCGCCGGCGCCGCGGTGCCCAGCGCCAACCGCATCACCCTGCTGCGCGACACCGACGGTGACGGTGTCGCCGAAACACGGTCGGTGTTCGTCGAGAACCTGAACTCACCCTTTGGCATGGCGCTGGTGGGCGAGGAGCTGTTCATCGCCAACACCGATGCGCTGGTGAAGGTGGCTTACCAGGACGGCGACACGAAGGTGCGCGGCCCGGTGACACGTGTCGCCGAGCTGCCGGGGGGTCCGCTGAACCACCACTGGACCAAGGGCCTGGTGGCCAGCGCCGACGGCAGCCGGCTCTACGTGTCGGTGGGATCGAACAGCAACGTGGCCGAGCACGGCATGGAACATGAAACCGGCCGCGCGGCGATCTGGGTCTTCGACCGCCAAAGCGGCCAGGGCCGTGTGTTTGCCAGCGGCCTGCGCAACCCGGTGGGCATGGCCTGGCAAGGCGACACGCTGTGGACGTCGGTCAACGAACGCGACGAACTGGGCTCGGACCTGGTACCCGACTACATGACCTCGGTGCGCGACGGCGGTTTTTACGGCTGGCCGTACAGCTATTACGGCCAGACCGTCGACACACGGCCTCAGCCGCCACGGCCCGACCTGGTGGCCAAGGCCATCCGGCCCGACTACGCGCTGGGCACGCACACCGCGTCGCTGGGCCTGGCCTCGGCGCAGGGCAGCACCTTGGGTGCACCCTTTGCACAAGGAGGCATGTTCGTCGGCCAGCACGGTTCATGGAACCGCAAACCCGCCAGTGGCTACAAGGTCATCTACGTCGGCTTCGACGGCGCCAAGGCCAGCGGGCCACCGCTGGATGTGCTGACCGGCTTCCTGAGTCCCGAAGGCAAGGCCTGGGGCCGGCCGGTCGGGGTGGCGGTGGACAAGACGGGTGCGCTGCTGGTCGCCGACGATGTGGGTAACGTCATCTGGCGCGTGGCGGCGGCGAAGCGGGCCGCCATGGCCCAGGCCGGGCCACCGGCCAGCGGCGCAGCCTTGCGCTGAGTCAGACCGTCGCGCTGACGCTCCCACCCAGCGCGACACAGGCCCGCCGCAGCCGAGCCTCGGCTTCGTCGGCGACGGTTTTCACACCCGGCTTGCCCACCAGCCCCACCATCGTCTGCGGGTCCAGGAAACCGACCACGACACGGCCCGGCACTTCCTCGCGGACGATCACGTTGCAGGGCAACAGCAGGCCGATGTCCGGCTCGGCCTGCAAGGCCTGGTGTGCGAGCGGGGGGTTGCACGCGCCCAGGATGCGGTAAGGCGGCATGTCGACGCCCAGCTTTTCCTTCATCGCGCGCTGCACGTCGATGTCGCTCAGGACGCCAAAACCTTCGGTCTTGAGTGCCGCAGTCGTCTGTGCCAGGGCCTCGTCGAAGGACAGGCCGGTGAGCGTGGTGGTGAATCCGTACATGTCAGACCTCACAGACAGTTGATGCGGCCCACGGGACCGCGATGAAGGACGGGCATGCTGCATAGCTCGGCGCACGGGGGCCGTGTCACCACGCCAAGGCCTCGGCGTGGCGACATATACATCATAGGGTATTGCAGACGGGGTGTCGACAGGTGGCGGCCTACCCGGCCTGCGGATGGCCCTGCGACTGCCCGGGCATCAGCGGGTCTGCAGGGATCAGGATCCACATCAGCAGGTAGACCAAGACACCCGCGCCGGCGCACAAGGTCAGCAAGGCAAACAACAGACGCCAGATCCAGCTCTCGACACCGGTGAACCTTGCGATGCCGCCACACACCCCACCGAGCCAGCGGTCATTGCGGCTGCGGCGCAGCGCATTGATGGCCAGCCAGGTGGGTGCCGTGACATCCGGTGCACCACCCAGCACACGTGCCTTGGCGTGCGCAAACTCTTCGTCCGACAGCACCCCTCGTTCGTGAAGCGCTGCCAGTCGACCCAGTTCTTCGCTAAGACCCATGATGCTTCTCCTTGCTCACGCACAACGCAGAAGGGCAGATTGGCACGGCGCCCGTTTCTTTCAAGGGGTTTGCGACAGACTGCGTGGCGAGACATCTGGACGGCCGTGCTTCACGGCTTGCTTCGAGCGCCCCGGTCAGCACCAGCTGACGGTTCAGCCGGGCGCGACGCCCACACGCTTGCCGCCGGACGAAGCCGTCAGCACTTCGCAGCCCTCGGGCGTGACCGCCACCATGTGTTCCCACTGGGCCGACAGCGACGGTCCAACCGTCGGCCAATTGCCGGGTGTCGGCCTTGCCGGCGTTGAGCATGGGTTCGATGGTGAAGATCATGCCGGCCTGCAGCTTCAGGCCTTCGCCGCGGCGGCCGAAGTGCAAGACCTGCGGTTCGTCGTGGTAAATCTGGCCGATGCCGTGGCCGCAGTACTCGCGCACCACGCTGAACCGTTCGCGCTGGGCCACCGCCTGGATGGCATGGCCCACGTCACCCAGGCTGGCGCCCGGCCTGACCTGCGCGATGCCAGCCCGCAAGGCTTCGTGGGCCGCCTGCACCAGCCGTCGCGCCAGGACACCCGGGGTGCCGACACAGAACATGCGGCTGGTGTCGCCGAACCAGCCGTCCTTGATGACGGCCACGTCGATGTTGACGATGTCGCCGTCTTTCAGGATCTTGTCGGGTGAAGGGATGCCGTGGCACACCACCTGGTTGACCGACGTGAGGATGGTCTTCGGGTAGCCCAGGTAGCCCACGTTGGCAGGAACGGCACCCTGCACGTTCACGATGTGGTCGTGGCAGAGACGGTCGAGTGTGTCGGTGCTGACACCCGGCACCACGTGCGCTTCGATCATGTCCAGCACTTCGGCGGCCAGGCGGCCGGCCTGCCGCGCCATTTGAATCTCCTGGGCGCCGTGGATGGGCACGCCGCGGGCCACTAGTGTTTCCCGCTGGCGGGTTTCCCGGACGACGAACTGCCGCGCTTGCCGGGTGGCACGGCCGCGGCCACGCCGATGTCCAGGCCACCGGCCAGTTCGGCGCGGATCAGCAACTGGCAGATGTCGCGGTGGTTCAGGTCGGGGTGCATCTCGGTCAGCATGCCCACCCGCAGCCAGTGCTCGGCCTGTGCGTTGATCGAGCGGCTCAGCGCATTGCCTGCGACCCGCAGGTTTTCATGCATCAGGTCCGAAATCTTGACGATGCCCATGACTTTTCTCTATACGAAACATATACGCAGTGTATATCCGCTGCGCTGACGCTGGCAAGTCGAGGCGGGCAACGCGTGGCCTGCAAAAGGCCACAGCCGGGACACGCGGCGGCACGTGTCGTCGGTCCCGGACTTCTTGCTACCATCGCGTTGTGTATTCAAGAACACAACGCGATGCGACCCAGCGGACCGGTTCTTTCGCTTTTCTCACTCCTGGCGCTGGCCGCAGCGTGCGCGGTGGCACGAGCGGGCGAGGTGCAGGTGGCCGTGGCCGCCAACTTCGCCGGGCCGATGGCGCAGATCGCCCAGGCCTACACGGCCGCCACCGGCCATGTGCTGAAGATCTCTTCCGGTTCCACCGGCAAGTTCCACACGCAGATCGTCAACGGCGCACCCTTCGAAGTGCTGCTGGCGGCCGACGACGAAACGCCGAAGAAGCTGCTGGCCAGCGGGCACGCGGTGGCGGGCAGCAACTTCACCTACGCCATCGGCCGGCTGGTGCTGTGGAGCGCCCGGCCCGGCTTCGTGGATGCGCAGGGTGCCGTGTTGTCGTCCGACAAGGTCCGCCACGTGGCCGTCGCCAACCCGAAGACGGCGCCCTACGGCGCGGCGGCGGTGCAGTTCATGCAAGCGCGCGGCCTGGCCGATGTGCTGAAGCCCAAGCTCGTCACGGGCGAAAGCATCGCTCAGACCTTCCAGTTTGCGGCCACCGGCAATGCCGAGCTGGGCTTCGTCGCCTTGTCGCAGGTGGTGGTGCCGGGCAAGCCGGTGTTGGGCTCCCACTGGCTGGTGCCGCAGCAGTTGCACGGCGAAATCCGCCAGGACGCGGTGCTGCTGAAAGCCGGCGAAAGGAACCCCGCTGCGCGGGCGCTGATCGACTTTCTGAAGAGCGATGCCGCTCGGCAGGTGATCCGCAGCCACGGCTACGGACCGTGAGGCCGTGATGCTGAGCCCCGCCGACTGGAGCGCCGTCCGCCTGACTGCGGAATTGGCCGGTGTCAGCACGCTGCTGCTGCTGACCGTGGGCACGCCACTGGCCTGGTGGCTGGCACGCACACGCTCGCCGGCCAAGCCGGTGTTCGCCGCGCTGGTGGCCATGCCGCTGGTGCTGCCGCCCACCGTCATCGGCTTCTACCTGCTGCTGCTGATGGGCCCGCAGGGGCCCGTGGGCCAGCTCACCCAGGCGCTGGGGCTGGGGCGGTTGCCCTTCACCTTTGCGGGGCTGGTGGTGGCATCGGTGATCTATTCCCTGCCCTTCGTGGTGCAACCGCTGCAACAGGCTTTCGAAGCCATTCCCGAACGCACGCTGGAAGCCGCCGCGAGCCTGCGCGCGGGACCATGGGACCGCTTCTTCAGCGTCGCCTTGCCGCTGGCGCGGCCGGGTTTCGTGACCGCCAGCGTGCTGGGCTTTGCGCACACGGTGGGCGAATTTGGCGTCGTGCTGATGATCGGCGGCAACATCCCGGACAAGACGCGGGTGCTGTCGGTCGCCATCTACGACCACGTCGAAGCCGGTGAGTACCCCGACGCCCACCGCCTGGCCGCCGGCATGGTGGTGTTTGCGTTGGTGGTGCTGGTGACGCTTTACCTGGTGAACCGCCCAAGGCCGGAGACCCGGGCCGCATCGGCATGATCGAAGCGCAGCTCCGACTGCCACGCAGTGGCTTCACGCTGGACGTGAAGCTGGCGCTGCCGGCGCGCGGGGTCACCGCGCTCTTCGGCCCCTCGGGCTGCGGCAAGACCACGGTGTTGCGCGCGCTGGCCGGGCTGGAGCGTGCGGCCGGCCGCGTGGCGCTGGGCAGCGAGGTCTGGCAAGACGATGCCAGCGGCCGCTTCGTGCCCACGCACCAGCGTGCCATCGGCTACGTGATCCAGGATTCGGCGCTGTTCCCGCACCTGAACGTGCAGCGCAACCTGGACTACGGCCTGAAGCGCATCGCCGCCAGCAACCGGCGCGTGGCGCTGGAACAGGTGGTGGACCTGCTGGGCATCGGCCACCTGCTGCAGCGCCGGCCCGACACCCTGTCGGGCGGCGAACGCCAGCGTGTGGCCATCGCCCGCGCGCTGGCCACCAGCCCGGCGCTGCTGCTGATGGACGAACCGCTGGCCGCGCTGGACGCCGCCCGCAAGGCCGAGCTGCTGCCCTACCTGGACCGCATGCACGAAGAGCTGGGCATCCCCGTGGTCTTTGTCAGCCACGCCATCGACGAGGTGGCCCGGCTGGCCGACCACCTGGTGCTGATGGACGCCGGCCGTGTGCTGGCCGCCGGCCCGCTGGGCGACATGCTGGCGCGGCTGGACCTGCCGGTGGCCCATGGCGACGATGCCGGTGTCGTGCTGGACGCGGTGGTCGGCCAACGCGACTTGCAATGGCAGCTGGCCCGCATGGACGTCGACGGTGCCGATGGCACTGTCGAAGGCACCACCAGCCCCACCCCCTGCCGCCTGTGGGCCCGCGACCAGGGCCTGCCGCTGGGCCGCCGTGTGCGCCTGCGGGTGCTGGCGCGCGACGTGAGCCTGGCGCGGGGACAGCTGGCCGACAGCAGCATCGGCAACCAGCTGCAGGGCACCGTCGAGGCCATCGCCGACGACCGCCATCCGGCGCTGGCACTGGTGCGGGTGCGTGTCGGCGCGGTGGCCGTGGTGTCGCGGCTGACACGGCGCTCGGTGCACACGCTGGAACTGGCCGTCGGCCAGCCGGTGTGGGCCCAGGTCAAGACCGTGGCCTTGATGGAATGACGCCTTGAGCGCAGGCCAGCTGATCACCGCCGAACTGAAGCTGGCCGGCCGCCTGGATGGCCGATTTTTCGCTCTGCTGCAGGCCGTGCACGACACCGGCTCGATCAACAAGGCCGCACGCACCGCGGGCCTCAGCTACAAGGGTGCGTGGCTCTTGCTGGACACCGCCTGCAACCTGGCCCATGAACCGCTGCTGGAAACCGCCACCGGCGGTGCCGGTGGCGGTGGCACGCGGCTGACGCCCGCCGCCCACGGCCTGCTCCAGGCCTGGCACACGCTGCAGGCCGACCACCAGCAATTCCTGCGTGAACAGGAAAACCGCATCAGCCAATGGCCGGCATTGAACGGCCTGCTCAGGAGAATGTCGATGAAGACCACCGCGCGCAACCAGTTCGCCGGCACCGTGGGCGCGCTCGAAGTCGGGCCGATCTCGGCCCAGGTGAGCATCGTGCTGAAAAGCGGCGACGAGATCACCGCCACGATGACTGCCGCCTCCGCCAAGCGCCTGAAGCTGAAAAAAGGCAAGGAAGCGATTGCGCTCATCAAGGCCAGCGCCGTGGTGCTGGTGAGCGACTTCGCCGGCTGGCAGCTCTCGGCGCGCAACCAGCTGGCCGGCACGGTGTCGCGCATCGAACGCGGGGGTGTGTCGTCGCTGGTGGTGTTGACCCTGCCCGGCGGTGCCACGCTCAGCGCCAGCGTCACCAACGAAGGTGTCGAGGCCCTGGGGCTGAAGCCCGGCGTGGCGGCCACCGCGGTATTCAAGGCCTATTCGGTGATGGTGGCGGCGCAGCCCTGAAGGCCCTGTATCCCGCCAGGCCGGGTCAGACCTCGAACTCGATCGCAGGCTGGCCGAGACGGCGCACGTCCGGCCGAGCCATCGGGAAGCGCACTGCGGGTTCTCTCCGAACCCAAGCGCAACGTCAGAGGATGCGCTTGCGGATCTGCGACACCACCACTTCGGCAGCGATCACCACCACGAACACCGCCACCAGCACCATCGCCACACGGGTCCACTGGAACAGGTTCAGCGCAGTGTCCAGCACCATGCCGATGCCGCCGGCTCCGACCAGGCCCAGCACACCCGACTCGCGGACGTTGATGTCCCAGCGCAGCAGCACGATCGACCAGAACGCCGGCTTGACCTGCGGCCAGTACCCGTACCAGACCTGCGCGGCGGTGGACGCACCGGCTGCCTGCAAGGCTTCGATCGGCCCACGTGGCACCTGCTCCAGCGCTTCGCCGAGCAGCTTGCCGACAAAACCCACCGAGCGAAATGCGATGGCCAGCATGCCGGCCAGCGGGCCCGGCCCGAAGATGGCCACGAACAACAGCGCCCAGACCAGCGAGTTCACCGAGCGGCTGGACACCAGAACGACCCGGGCGACAAAGTTCAGCGCCCGGTTGCGCGTCACGTTGCCGGCCACCATCAGGCCGAAGGGCACGGCCATCAACAAGGACAGCAGCGTGCCCAGCGTGGCCATGTGCAAGGTCTCGACCAGCGCCGCGTGCACACTGTTCGGGTAGTGCGCCCAGTCGATCGGCCACATGCGCACCAGCAGGTCGGCCATCTGCTCGGGCGCGTCGAGCAGGAACTCGGGGATCACCTTCACCGATCGCAAGGACTGCATCACCGCCCAGACGATCAGCAGCCCCACGCCATAGCGCAGCAGGCGCTGCACGGGCGTGTGCCGATGCCACTGCCGGGCGACCGGGCGAACGGTAGCGGCAGCCTCAGACATCGAGTGCCTTTCTCACGGCGTTCACCAGCACTTCACCGACCACGATGATGCAGACGATGGTGGCCAGGATCGTGAACACGAAGTCGTAGTCGAAACGCTGGAAGGCCGAAAACAAGGCGCCGCCGATGCCACCGGCACCGACGATGCCCACCATCGTCGAATTGCGCAGATTCGAGTCGAGCTGGTAGGTGGAGAAGCCGACAAAACGGGCGGCCACCTGTGGCAGTACGCCAAAAAGCACCACGTTCATGAACGATGCGCCGGTGGCACGCACCGCTTCGACCTGTTTCGGCGAGATCTCTTCGATGGCGTCGGCAAAGAGCTTGCCGACAAAGCCGATGGTGGCGACCACCAGGGCCAGGATACCGGCCAGCGGGCCGAAGCCCACCGCCTTGACGAAGAGGATGGCCTTGATCACCGGGTGCAAGGAGCGCGCCAGCGCGATGAAGGCGCGCGCTGCCAAACACACCGGCGCGGGCATCAGGTTGCGCGCCGCCAGCAGGCCCACCGGCAGGCTCAGCGTGACGCCCAGCACGGTGGCCAGCACGGCAATCTGCAGGCTCTCACGGATGCCGCTCCACAGGATGTCCATCTTCGACACATCGGGCGGGAACATGCGCGAGATGAACTTCGCCCCCTGCTTCAGCCCCAGGGCCAGGCGATCGGCGGTGATGTCGATCTGCGCCAGCACGTAGATGCTGTAGACCAGCACCGCCAGCGCCGTCAGCTTCGCGGCCCCGCTCCAGGCAAACGGCGCGCGGGCGTCGCCGGGCGTGCGGACGGCGGCAGGCTTCGATGCGGGATTCACTGCAGCCAGCCTTCACCGCCGTAGATGGTCTGCAACAGGGTGTCGCTCAGGCCTTCGGGCGGGCCGTCGTAGACCACATGGCCGCCGGTCATGCCGACGATGCGGTCGGCGTAGCGCCGTGCCAGTTCAACGTCGTGGATGTTGACCACCACCGGGATGCCGTTGAGGCGGCCCTGGTCACGCAGCAACTGGAAGATCTCGACGCTGGTCTTCGGGTCCAGCGACGACGTCGGCTCGTCGGCCAGCAACAGGCTGGGCTGCTGCATCAGCGCACGTGCAATGCCCACACGCTGCCGCTGCCCCCCACTCAGTGCGTCGGCGCGCTGGTTGGCAAAGTCCGACAGGCCCACGGTCTGCAGCAAGGCATAGGCACGATCGAAGTCGGCCGGTTCGAAGCGCCGGCGCCAGGCGGCCCAGGCCGAGACATACCCCAGGCGTCCGGTGAGCAGGTTCTCCATCACGGTCAGCCGCTCGACCAGGTTGTATTCCTGGAACACCATGCCGATGTGCCGGCGACAGCGGCGCAGCCCGGCACCGCGCTGCTGCGCCATGTCGATGCGCTGGCCAGCCACGTCGAGCCAGATCTCGCCTGCCGTGGGGTCGACCAGGCGGTTGATGCAGCGGATCAGCGTCGACTTGCCGGTGCCCGACGGGCCGATGATTGCGGTCAGGCCAGTGCCTTCGATGCGCAGGTCGATCGAGCGCAGCACAGGCACCCCGACCTTGTAGGACTTCTGCAGACCCTTGATGTGCAGCGAACCGGCGTGGCCGGTGCCGGCGACCGCCGAGCTCACTTCTTGGCCTTCGCAGCCTCTTTGTCGTAGGCCTCGCGGTTGAACTTCTCGCCGCCGGCTTCGGCAACCTCGCGCACCACGGCGTATTCCTTCAGGTAGGTGGCGGACACGAACTTGCTGTCGCCATCGAAGGCCTTGACCATCTCCGGCGGAAAGCTGTAGTTCATGAAGCAGCCAACCAGCTTGTCACGCAGTTCCGGGGCCAGGTCGTGTGCATAGGCAAACGACGAAGTCGGAAAGGCCGCGCTGCGGTACAGGATGCGGAAATCGCTCTCTTTGATCGTGCCACGCCGGGCGATGCGTTCGAACACGTCGGATGCCACGGTGGCGGCGTCATAGTCGCCGCTGTTGACACCCAGGATCGACTGGTCGTGTTTGCCGGAGAACAGGATGTTGTAGTCCTTGCCCGGCGTGACACCCTGCTTGGGCAACAACGCCATCGGCGCCATGTGACCCGAGTTGGACGAAGGCGAGGTGTGGGCCACCTTCTTGCCCTTCAGGTCGGCCAGGGTCGTGATGGCCGCATTGTTCTTGCGCGACAGCACCAGCAGGTTGTAGGTGCGAGGGCCGTTCGGGCTGCCCTTGATGGCAAACGGCACCGCACCGGCAATGTTCACGGCAAAGGCCGTCGGACCGGTGGAAAAGCCGCCCACGTGCAGCCGGCCGGCGCGCATGGCTTCGATCTGCGCCGCATTGCTCTGGACCTGGAAGAACACCACCTTGCGACCGGTGCATTGCGCCAGGTGCTGGGTGAAGGGGTCGAACAGCTTCTCGTACACCGCCGGGTCTTCGACTGGGGTGTAGGTGAAGACGATCGTGCTGGGGTTGCGCCACTTCTTGGGGTCGGTCGGCGTGTCGGCGACCAGGTCCTTGTTGGCGTCGCAGTAGTTGGTGTCGAGGTCGCCGCGGTTGGGGCAACTGTCCTGGGCCGAGGCCGGAGCCGTGGTTCCCAGGGCCGCCAGCATTGCCAGGGTGGGCAGAGTCTTGTTCATCGGGTGTCTCCTTCGGTCATGGTCGTGGACGCCGGCCCGTTGAGCCTGGCGGCTGCCGTGAGGGTAGGCAGCAACGGTGGCCGGTGCAGCAGGGGCTAGCCCCAGGTTTCTTGCAGGCCGGTTTCGGCGGCCTTTCGAACAGCTTTCAATCGTGGCCCGTGAGCGGTTTTTTGACGCCGCCGGTGTCCGCAGGCAAGCCCCAGTTGCCATCGGTGTCGGCCTTGCCCACCATGGGCGCTGAACTTCAAGGATCCGGGCGTGAAACTTCTGCTGGTCGAGGACGATGCCGACATGTCGCGTGCACTGGCACGTGCGCTGGACCGGCGGGGGTTTGCCGTCACGACCTGCTTCGACGGCGCAGATGCCCTGCGGCTGTCGCGCGAGCGTGCACACGATGTGATGCTGCTGGACCTGACGCTGCCCAAGGTCGACGGCCTGCACGTGTTGCAGCGCCTGCGTGCCGAAGGTGACACGACGCTGGTGCTGATCCTCACGGCGCGTGGCTCGGTGGGTGACCGCATCGCCGGCCTGAACGCGGGCGCCGACGACTACCTGCCCAAACCTTTTGATCTGGACGAGCTGGTGGCCCGCATCCAGGCCATGTGGCGGCGCCGCAAGAGCGAACACGAGACGGTGCTGAGTTGCGGTGACCTGAGCTACGACACCGTGGCCGGCGCACCGTATGTGCACGACCAGCCGCTGGACCTGACGCCACGCGAAAATGCCCTGCTGCGTGCGCTGATCAAGACCCCGGGCCATGCGGTGGCACGCGAGCAGCTGTGCCGGGTGGTGTTTGCCGGCGACGAGGTGTTGTCCCATGGCGATGCCATCGACGTCGTCGTGCACCGTCTGCGCAAGAAGCTGTCGCCGTCCGAGGCCGAGATCCTGACGCTGCGGGGTGTCGGTTATCTGCTGCGCGACAAAGCGCCCGCACGTTGACGATGCGCGCGCTTTCGTCTTTGCGCGCACGGCTGCTGGTGGGCATCCTGTTGCCGATCGTCGCTGTTCTGGGCGCCGGTGCCTGGGGCCTGTACCAGAGCGCACTGCAATCGGCCCACACGGCATTCGACCGTCAGCTGGTGTCGGCTGCCCACTCGATCGGCGACACGCTGCGACTGGAAGGTGGCCGGCTGAGTGTCAGCGTGCCCTATGCCGTGCTCGAGTTGCATGACCCAGTCCCTGGCGGCTCGCTGTTCTACCGAGTCACCGGGCTCGACGGCGAACGTCTGGCCGGCGACGAGTCGCTGGCCCGGCACCGTGGTGGCGTGCCCCGTGGCAGTGGGCACGCCGGCCTGGTCGGTCTGTACGAAGACCGGGTCGATGGTCAGCCGGTGCGGGTGGCTGTGCTCTACCAGCCGGTGGAAGGCCATGAACGCTCGGGGCTGGTGCCCGTTCAGGTGGCCGAACCGCTGGCCAACCGCGAGTTGATCGCACGCGAGCTGCTTTGGCACACCCTGGTCGTGCAGGGTGTCCTGGTGGCCACCGTGGTCGGTGTCACGCTGCTGGTGGTGACCCAGGCCCTGCGGCCCTTGCGCCGCCTGCGCCAGGAACTGGATCTGCGGGATGCCAACGACCCGTCGCAGCTGGCCGAGGCCGGCGCAGCGGCCGAACTGGCACCGGTGATCCGCGCGCTCAATGGACTGATCGCACGTGTGCGCGGCATGCTCGACCAGCAGCAGCGTTTTGTCGCCGATGCCGCACACCAGCTGCGCACGCCGCTGGCGGTGTTGCGCACGCAACTGCAGTCGGGCCTGAGCGGCGACCTGCCGCCACAGGCGCTGATGCAGGAGATGCTGGGCACCGTGCAGCGCGCCACCCAGTTGTCGCAGCAGTTGCTGTCACTTGCCCGTGTTGAACAGTTGCGCAGCCGTGGCGAGCCGGGCCGTTGTGCGCTGGGCGCCGCAGCGCGAGAAGCTGCACTCGAGCTGTCGCCGCTGATCTCGGCGCGTTCGCTCGAGTTTGCGCTCGAGCTCAGCAACGATCACGAAGTCACCGCGCGCGCGCATCCCTGGTTGATCGGCGAGCTGATGCGAAACCTGCTGCACAACGCGATTCGCCATGCCCCGCGAGGCTCCGCGCTGGGCGTGAATGTCGATGTCGACGACGGTCAGGCGCGCCTGGTCATCTGGGACGAGGGGCCGGGCATCGCGCCAGCGCTGCGCGAACGTGTGTTCGAGCCTTTCACCGTCACCGGCGCCGCGGGCGGCCCTGGCGGCAGTGGCCTTGGGCTGGCCATCTGTCGCGCCATCGTCTTGTCATCCGACGGCCGCATCACGCTTGACAGCCACCGGCCGCAAGCCGAGCCGCCAGGGCTTCGGGTGACGGTGCACCTGCCGATGATCGCCGCTGCAGCCTGACTCACGAGCCGCGCCGAATCCAGCTCGGGTTGCGGTCTGCACCCGGGTTGACGATGCGGGTGACCGGCCCCGCGCCGCTGGCATCCCGCGTGTGAATGTCGTATTCACCACCGACACGGCCCACGAAGGCGATGCGCTGTCCGTCTGGCGACCATGCGGGTGCGTAGGCATTGCCTTCGAACTCGAAAAACGCAGGCAAGCCGCCGGATGCCGGCAACAGACCCACGCGGTACGAGTCGCCTTGTCGACGCTGTAAGGCGATCAGGCTGCCGTCGGGTGACCAGCTCGGCAACACATCGGCGTGGGCCCCTGCCGATGACAGCTGCCGCGCCTGGCTGCCGTCGGCATTCATGACCCAGAGCTTGAAGTCAGTGCCGCCGCGGTTCGACGCAAAGGCAATCCGGGTGCCGTCCGGCGACCACGCGGGGGTCACGTCCAGGCCTGCACTGCCAAAGGCACGTGGTGTCAGGTTCTGCACGTCTTCCAGCCGCTTGCCCCTGAGCGTGGCGACAAACACATCGGAGCCCTCAGGCTCGTCGCGCTGCGAAACGAAGGCGATGCGGCGCCCGTCGGGCGAAAACACCGCCTCGCGTTCGTAGACACCGGCCACGCTGGACAGCACCGTGGCCGGACCCGAATCGTCGGCCAGCAGCATCAGCGTCGGCACGCTGCGCGGGTCGGTGCTGAACGAGGTGTAGACCAGGGCCCGGCCATCCGCCCGCGCATGGGGCCGCACCGCGTTGACGGCATGGGGAACGGGCTCGACGGCCGAACCTTCCGCATCAGTCCGTTGAAGGTGCCGGCTGCCGTCGGCCGCTTCGTTGTCGAAGACCAGGTCGAACGCGCTCTTCGTCGGTGGCGGCGGCTCAGCGCCTGCGTCACCGCCGCCACCGCAGGCGGCCAGGCTCAGCCCGAGGCAGCTGACCATGAGGAAGTTTCTCAACACGATGCTCCTGTGCCCGTGGATGGCACTGCAGCCAGCTTAGCCACGGCAGCAGCGATGCGGGTGCGGTTTGCGACGAACACGGCCTTGGTGGGGCTGAGTCGCGATCCGCCCGGTCTACCCGACGGGAACGCACACCAGCCCGCGTTGACCAGGTCGCGCTGGCCGGGCCCGAATTCATGAACCCGGTACCGCACCAACACTTCGTTACCACCACGCCAACGCCGGCTTCAGAATGCCGCAAGCTCAGGCAGACTTCAGACTTCAACACCCGCCAGCACCCCGCCACCCATGAAGCAGACTGCCACCCTGACCTTGGCCCTGGCCCTGGCCCTTGTGCTGGGCGCATGTGCCACCCAGACCAGCGAGCCCTACAAGCCCTTGTCCGAAGCACAAGCCAGACTGCCGCAGAGTTCACCCGAATGCCTGGCCAAGAAAATCAAGGCTGGCGAGCCCTTGCCGGCGAGTGCCATTCCAGAAGCCACGCTCCAGAAAAGGCAGAGCGGCTGGGTTGCGATGCGTTATGACCTGGCCGCCGGCCAACCGCTGAACATCGAGATCGTCGCCAGCAACCCGGCCGGTTTGTACGACGCACCGGCCCTGGAACACGCGGCACGCTACCGCGACCCGGCCGGCACCACGGTGCGGGGCTGTGTCATGTCCATCGAGGTCAAGTTCTGAGTGCCCTGCGGGCCCGAACAGCGCCCTGCCCGCCCCCGTCCACTTTTCTGTCCTTCGGATTCCCCCATGCCCACACTGCATCGTCGCGCATGCGCGGCTTCTGCACTCTTCGCCCTGAGCTGGCTCAGCGGTTGCAGCACTTCCTTCTGGTACACGCAGATCCAGGCCGCGCAATACGAAAAGTGCGAGAAGCTGGCCAGCGCAGAAGACAGAAGGCGGTGCAAAGCCGATACGTCGATCGACAAGGAGCGCTACGACAAGGAGCGCCAGCGTGTTTCCGGCAGCAGCACCTGACAGGCGGCTTCAGCCGTCGACCTGCATCGAAGGGCGCAACTGCACCTTGTTCAGCCAGGACTGTGTCGCCGGGTGTGAAGCCACCGGCGCACCGAGGTAGGCGCTGTAGCCGATGACCGAGGCCACGATCAGGTCGACCAGCGAATAGGTGTCGCCCAGCATCCAGGGTTGGCGGCTCAGGCGGGCCTCCAGCAAGGCCAGCAAACCATCGACCTCGTTGCGTGCCGCGGTGCCGTGGGCGTCGTCGGGTGTGCCCAGGTCCTTCGAAGCCTGCAGACGCGACAGCTGGGCGCCATAGCTCACATAGGCCCAGGCGCTCCACGCCATCGCCTGCAGGCTCTGGGGCGTGCCGGCGGCAGGCCACAGGCCACGCTGGACACCGTAGGTCTGACCCAGCCACAGCTCGATGGCCAGCGCCTCGAACATCGGCGCGCCATCCACCGTGAGGGTGGGCACCTTGCCGTTGGGGTTCAGGGCCAGGTAGTCGGGCCGGCGCTGCTCGCCTTGGGTGATGTCGATCTTGACCCGCTCGTGGGGCACGTCCAGCTCGGCCAGCGCACAGGCGACGGGGGTGGCGCTGGACATCGGGTGCCAGTACAGAACGATCTTGGGCATGGGGTGGCTCCTTGGAAGTGTTGAAGGCCGGTTCGACTCCGTGTCGACACCGTGCCGACACTGTCGCGCCCTTTGCGGACAGTTTCGGCCCTCGACAGGAGCCGGAAGCAAAAGCTAAAGTGCGGCCGTGCTGTCGTCCTCTTCACGCCTGCTTCGTGTGCTGTCCCTGCTGCAGACCCGCAGCCACTGGGCAGGCCCCGAACTGGCCGAACGGCTGCAGGTGAACCCGCGCACCTTGCGCCGTGACATCGACCGACTGCGCCAACTGGGCTACCCCATTCACGCCAGCAGCGGCGTGGCCGGCGGCTACGCCTTCCGTGCCGGGCCTTCGCTGCCGCCGTTGCTGCTGGACGACGAAGAGGCACTCGCGGTGGCCATCGCCTTGCAGATTGCCGCCGCTGGCACCGTGAGCGGCGTCGAAGAAAGCTCGCTGCGCGCACTGGTGAAACTGCAACAGGTGATGCCCACGCGCCTGCGTCGCCGCACCGATGCGCTGCGTTCGGCCATCCTGCCGGTGCAGCGCATCGGGCCCACCATCGACGCTGCTGTGCTGGCCATGCTGGCCACGGCCTGCCGCGACCAGCTGCAGGTGGGCTTCCCTTACCGCGACCTGCGCGGCAAGGCCAGCGTGCGCACGGTGGAACCCCATGCGATGGTGCACACCGGCCAGCACTGGTACCTGGTGGCCTGGGACCCCGCACGCGGCGACTGGCGCACATTCCGCATCGACCGTGTGCAGGGCGCACTGCGCACCGGCGCCCACTTCGCGCCGCGCGCTGCGCCGGCGGGTGACCTGCGCGCCTACGTCTCGGGCGCGATGGCGGGGGTGCACCCGGGCGACCAGGCGCGGGTGGTGCTGCACCGCCCGCACGAGGTGATGCTGCGAACCATCCCGCCTGCAGCCGCCACGCTGGAGCCCATCGACAACACACGCTGCCTGATGGTGTGCGGCGCGGGACAGCTGGACACGCTGGTCTACTGGTTGATGGCGCTTGACGTGGACTTCGATGTGCTGGGGCCGCCTGAACTGATTCAGCGTCTGCGCCTGGCCAGCGAACGTGTGTCGCGCAGTTTGGCGCGTGCCGGTCGGACTCGCGCTTCACCCCGCCGATCAGGAGGCCCGGACCGCCCAGCTCAGTGAAGGGCTCGCAGCCTGCAGCGGCTTGGGTACGGTGTGCGAGTCGGCTGACCCTGCCGCCTGAACGCCAAGCCTCGAAACGGGAATATTCCTCTGCGCGCGATGTTCAGGCGAACTGGCCCGCCAACGGCTTGCACTTGCGCCCTTCTGTCCTGGCCCTGGCGGCCGATAGTGAGGGTCATGACCGCGGCCAGGGGCACGCGCGACCTTGTCCGGTCGGGTGCTTCAGGGTTCTGGATTGGCCGGCAGCACCGGCCTGCGATTGGAGACAAACACATGACCCTTTTCAACGATCTTCGCGTCGGCACACGCCTGGGCACGGCCTTCGCCGCCATCCTCGTCCTGACGGTCGCTTTGGCAGGCTTTGCCGTTTATCAACTGGCCAGGGTCAACGCCACGTCGGTCGACATGGAAAGCCGCTGGGTTCCCAGTTTGCGATTGAGCATGTCGATGAACAAGCTCATCAGCGCCATCAAGATGGCAGAACTCCGTCACATGATGTCGCCCGACGCTGCGGTCAAGGCTGGCATGGACAAGCAGCTGAAGTCGCTGCTGAGCGAACTGGAAGGCCAGCGTGTCGAGTTCGAGACGCTGCAGGCCGACGAAGCGGCCAAGAAGCACTGGACGGCGTTCAAGACGGCATGGTCGGGCTACATGGCCGATCAGCAGAAGATTCTGCAGATGTCCAACCAGTACCAGACGGACGAGGCCCAGGAGCTGGGCAACGGTCATTCAACCCAGATGTTCGAGGCCGCCGAGCAGGCACTGGCCGCTCTTGTCGATCTGAACTCGAAGGGCGTGCAGGCGGCCGGCGCGGCGAGCAAAGACGTGTTCCAGGCCGCACAGGGTGGCATCGGTGGCGTGCTGCTGGTCATCCTGGCCTTGGGCGTGACCGCCTCGGTGTGGACGACCCGTTCGATCACGGGTCCGATCCAGGAAGCCGTGGCGGTGGCGCAGACGGTGGCTGCCGGCGACCTGAGCTCGCGAATCGAGGTCACCCGCCGCGACGAAACCGGCCAGTTGCTGGCTGCGCTGAAGCACATGAACGAAAGCCTGGTCGGCATCGTCAACAACGTGCGCCAGAGCAGCGATTCGATTGCAACGGGCAGTGCGCAGATTGCCAGCGGCAATGCCGACCTGTCACAGCGCACCGAAGCCCAGGCCGCCAACCTGCAGCAGACTGCAGCGTCAATGGAAGAACTGACGTCGACCGTCAGGACCAATGCAGAAACGGCCAGCATGGCCAACCAGTTTGCCGCCGGCGCCAGCGAAGCGGCAGCACGCGGTGGCGAGGTCGTCGGCCAGGTGGTGAGCACCATGCAGGGCATCACGGCGTCGAGCAAGAAGATCGGCGACATCATCGGGGTCATCGACGGCATCGCCTTCCAGACCAACATCCTGGCCCTGAACGCGGCCGTGGAAGCGGCCCGCGCCGGCGAACAGGGCCGTGGATTTGCCGTGGTGGCGTCCGAGGTGCGCGGGCTGGCGCAGCGCAGCGCCACCGCGTCCAGGGAAATCAAGCAGCTGATCGGCGAAAGCGTGTCCAAGGTGGAAACCGGCTCTCGCCTGGTCGACGACGCCGGGCGGTCGATGGCCGACATCGTCCATCAGGTCGGACGGGTCTCCGAACTGATTGCCCAGATCAGCGCTGTCAGTGCCGAACAGACACACGGCATCGATCAGGTCGGCGGTGCCGTGCAGCAACTGGACCATTCGACGCAGCAAAACGCAGCGCTGGTTGAAGAAAGTGCAGCCGCAGCAGAGAGCCTGAAGCAGCAGGCGTCCCGTCTGGCCGAGGTGGTCGGCGCATTCCGCATGGCCTAGGCCCGCCAGTCACGCCTTGGCCGGCGTCCAACACGGCCCAGGCACCTGGCGCTCGCTACGGGTTCGCTGCGGGTGGGCAGACATCGGCCTCTGTCGCCGAGGCATGCTGGCCCCGGACACGCCCGGCCAGCTCGGCAACCCGGGTGCGCAGCAGCGCCGGCTCGAGCACTTCCGCTTCGCCGCCGTAGCCCAGGATCTGGCGCGCGCCCTGCTCGATCGACTCCAGGGCCAGCAGCACAGGGGTCCACCCCACAGGGCCCGTGTCGCTGCCTTCCTCCTGGGGCAGTTCGACGTACGGGCCACGCCCATGCATGAGCCACCCCAAGGCCCGTGGAGACAAGCGCACCCGTGCCTGGAGCGGGCGCAGCTCTGCTTCGAAACGTGCCTGTGACTCGCGCCAGTAGGCCGCCAACTCAAAGCGGCGTGGACGCTTGAACGACGCGCGGCCGGGCAAGAATTCCAGCACGCTCGCCAGGCGGTAGCTGCGAACGTCCCGCTGACCGGCCTCACGCGCCGCGATGTACCAGGCACCCGCTTTCAGGATCAGGCCCAGCGGCTCGAGTTCGCGCCAGACCGTTCGACGCCAACTGGCATAACGCACATGGATGCGCCTGCTGCGCCATACCGCGTGGGCCACCTCGCGAAGGTGCTTCGGTGTGTCGGGTACGCGGTACCAGTCCACAGGGTCGATGTGCAATCGATCGGCAACCTCGGCCGCCTGCTCCCGCAGTGGCGCAGGCAGGCTGGCCACCAGCTTCAACCGTGCCGACAAGGCTGCCTCGCCAAGGCCCAGTTCGGTGGCCGGCCCTGGCAGGCCGGCCAGCAGCAGCGCATGAGCCTCGGCCTCGGTCATGCCCGTGAGCTGCGTGCTCCAACCAGGCCGCAGGCGAAAGCCCCCTTCGCGGCCGCGTTCGGCCCACACCGGAACGCCGGCAGCGGACAACTGGTCCATGTCGCGCAGGATGGTCCGTTCAGAAACCTCCAGCGCTTGCGCCAGGGCAGCGGCGGTCATCCGCTCGTGCGACTGCAAGAGCATCAGGATCGACAGCAGGCGGCTGGCTTTCATCGACGGGGCTTTCGCAAATCACGACACAGGGTGTCATGTTATGCGTGCCACGATGGCACGAGCCCAATGACAAACCCAGGACTGCACGCGATGACCTCTCCGACCCCACCAGCCCCAGGCGCCATTCACGACTTCGACTTTCTGGTCGGCACATGGACCACACAACAACGTCGCCTGAAAAGGCGACTGCAGGGTTGCCAGGATTGGGAAACCTTCGAAGCCACCAGCACCGTGCAGCGCCTGCCGGGCGGCATGGCCAACTTCGACACCCTGGTCGCGGAAACCTGGCGGCCCGGCTGGGTGGGCATGTCCTTGCGCGTCTTCAACCCGACCACCCAGCTCTGGAGCATCTACTGGATCGACAACGGCGGCGGTGGCATCGACGCCAACAGCGGTCGGCTCGAGCCCCCGGTGACCGGGCGCTTCAACGGCGACGAAGGCATCTTCGAGGGAGACGATGTTTGCGACGGCCAGGCGGTCCGTGTGCGCTTTCGGTGGACACGGCAGTCGCCCGATGCTGCGCGCTGGGAGCAGATGTTCTCGGCCGATGCCGGCAGCAGTTGGGAAGTCAACTGGGTGATGGAGTTCCAACGCACGCAGGTGCCGCCCGGTGCGCCCATCGAGACCCCACCCGCGACCCACTTCGACAGCGAAGTCGTCGAACTTCGCCAGTACACCTTGCATCCCGGAAAACGCGAGCGGCTGATCGAGCTGTTCGACCGTGAGCTGGTGGAAACCCAGGAAGCCCAGGGCCTGGCCGTGATGGGCCAGTTCCGCGATCTCGACGCACCGGATCGCTTCGTCTGGCTGCGCGGGTTCGCCAGCAGGGACAGCCGGCCAAGAAGCCTGGCCAGCTTCTACGACGGCCCGACCTGGCAGCGGCACCGCGACCTTGCCAATGCCGCGATGATCGATTCCGACGACGTGCTCTTGCTGCGACCCGCCTGGCCAGGCGCCGGCATTGCCATGCATGGGCGTCAGCGCGCGACAGCTGCGGTGCGCGCCTCGCCGGCCGGCCTGCTGGACGTGAGCATCTTCCACCTGCACGAACCGGCGTCTGCGGCACTGTTGCGCTTGTGCCGGGACACGGTGGCGCCGCTGCTGACCCGTGGGGGTGCCACCGTGCTGGGCTGCTACGTGAACGACGAAGCCCCGAACAACTTTCCTCGCTTGCCGGTGCGGCAAGGCGAACAGGTCCTCGTGGTCTTCGCGATGTTCCCGACGCTGGCGGCATTCGAAACCTTTGCCCACAGCGGGCTGCGGGCCCGTGAGCTCGACCCTGCGCTGGAGCCCTGGCTGGCCAGGCCCACGCAGAACCTGCGACTGGTGGCAACCGCCCGATCGGCCATCCATGCCTGAACTCGCCGGCCCGGTGCGGATCGAAGTGGGGCCAGGGTGTCAGGCCGCAAGAACACCTCTGACCGTGGGTGGTTCGTGTGCAACACGCCGCCCCGTGCCTGCTAGGTCGACAATCCACGCCTCTCATGTCGGAGCCGACACATGCCCTGGGTACTTCTGTTGATTGCCGGTCTGCTGGAGATTGGCTGGGCCATCGGTCTGAAATACACCGAGGGTTTCACGAAGCCCGTGCCGTCGGCCCTGACACTCGCCGCCATGGCCGGCAGTGTCATCTTGCTCGGGCTGGCCATGAAGTCACTTCCCGTGGGCACGTCCTACGCCGTGTGGGTGGGCGTTGGGGCCGTCGGAACCGCCATCCTGGGCATGGTGCTGTTCAACGAACCTGCCAATGCGGGGCGCATCGCCAGCTTGGGCCTGATCGTTGCCGGCATCGTCGGGCTCAAGCTGGCAACGCCAAGCTGAGTCATTCGTCCACACTTCAGCATCGCCAGCACGCCGCCAGCGAAAATTCCTGCCAACCGACACTTTCAAGCGCGCCCGATGCCCAGCGTCACCATTGATGTCCGCCACGCCTACTCTCAGGACGAAGAAGTGGCGCTGATGGAGGCCGTGCATGCCTCTGTCGTCGAGGCCTTCCAGGTTTCGCCGGTCCACAGAAACGTGACCTTGGTGGTCCATGCACCTCATCGCTTCATCGGGCGCACCGACTGTCCGGATCCGGATCGTCTGACCAACATCAGTGTCTTCCTGCTGCCCGGACGCTCTGTGGCGGCCAAGCGCCGCTTCTACGGCGCTGTGGTGGGTCGGCTGGAGGCTTTGGGCATACCTGCGGTCTGTGTGCTGGTGCGCGTTCACGAACTGCCAGCGGAAAATTTTGCCGTGCGCGGCGGCCAGGCCCTCTGCGATGTGGAACTCGGCTACCCCGTGGCTGTCTGAACTCGGGTCACCGCTCACACTGGCATGCCACGGCACCCTGGACCGCGCTTCTGTGCTGCCTTTGGCGAGCTGCCTCGAACGATGGGCATCTGGATGAATCGCCTTCACCCACGCCCTGCGCTCGCCGCATTCTGGTTGCTGGCTTTCGCAGGTGTCGCAACAGCCAGCGTGTACGGCTCGATCGAGCTCAGAAGCTGAAGCCAGAGCCGCAGAGATCCACTGGGGCAAGCCACCCGCAGCCGCCAGCGCAGCAGCACCGGCGGCTTCTCAGCCTGCCGTCGGGCGCCGCTCTCGATTGCCCGATGACCGAACCGGGCAGAATCGGGCTTCACTCGATGAAGCAGCTTTTGCGACTGCCCCTCGCACTGGGCGCCCGTTGAGCCCGAACCTGAGTCCTGCCTGGAGGTCAAGTTGAATCAGATCGAAGCTCCTGTCGCCAGGGTCATCGAAGGGTACAAGGTATCGGTCGCCTCCCGAAATCTGACGGCTTTCATGCGGCTCTACGACCCGTCGGCACGGGTCTTCGACGCTTGGGGCCTGTGGTCCTACGAAGATCTTTCGGCATGGCAGCTTGCCGTCGAGGGTTGGTTCGCCTCCCATCCGAACGACCGCTTCGTGGTCACCTTCGACGACGTCCAAGCCTGGTCGAACGGTGGTTTCACTTCACTCAGCGCGATCGTCACCTACGCTGTCGTGACGGCAAAAGGCGAGCCCCTCAGCTCGATGCAGAACCGGCTGAGCTGGGTGCTGAAGACCAGCGGTCACGTGCCACGCATCGTCCACGAACACACGTCTGCACCCATCGGTTTCGAGGACCACAAGGCCATCCTTCAGCGCACCGGCCCGCGCTGAACTGCCCAGGTGGCACGACGAGCTCAGCTCGCCCACGCAAGATGGGTACCATGGCAGCCTATGTCGAAGCCCCAAGCGCTTGTGTTGTTCCTGTTCGCCCGCGATCGCGGAGCACGTTGCACACGGCTGCTGGCCGCGCTTCTGAGTGCCGCGGCTTTGGGTGCCTGCAGTGGGCCGCTGCTTCAGTCCGAGCCTCGTGACAAGGCCTTGCCCAGCGAAGCCATCCCCAAGGGAGAGCCAGGCAGCCAAGCCTTCCCTGCTCAGAAGCCACCTGTGCTGGCCTGTGTGCGAGAGAGCGAAGCCTGTCGGGCAGACGGCACCGCGTGCTGTCCAGGTTTCATGTGCGTGGGCACCCGGGGCGCCTTCTGCGTCTCGAAGTTCTGACTTTCGTCCGGCCGGTATCGGCTGTTTGGCTTGAGCGTCTGGCCCCCGGCTTTGCCTCCGTACCGCATCTCTGCAGGAGCGATTGTCGAAGACCACGGGCGGCTGCTCATGGTCAGGCATGCGGTGCCCGGTGAATACGATTTCTGGGTCGCACCAGGTGGTGGTGTCAAGGGCGAAGAGAGCTACGAAGAAGCCGCCGCTCGCGAAGTCTGGGAAGAGACGGGCCTGCGAATCGGTGTCGGTCAGTTGCTCTACATCGAAGACCTGGTCAACGCCGAGTGTCGATTCGTCAAGTTCTGGTTTGCTGCCCAAGTGCTGGGCGGCTCCATCGACTTCACCCACCCCGAGGCGCAAGCCGAGCACATTCTGGACGTGGCGTGGTTGAAACCCGAACAGTTTGTGGGCAAGCACGTCTTCCCCGAAGTCCTGATCGGTCGCTACTTCCTGGACAAGCAGGCCGGTTTCCCCAGCGTCGTGCGATTGCCATTGAGGCGCATGACAATCTGACGGCCCATCGGCGACACCTGAAGCTTCACTCAGTGGGCAGGCCGGAAGCCACGCACTCAGGGTGGCGCAGACGGCGCTGAGCCCCCGGCGCTGTCCCGCGGGCCTGCAGCCCCGCCCATGCCGATGGCACCTTCTCCGCCGCCCTGTCCACCGCCACCACCGGCGCGACCGCCTGCACCACCGGCACGGTCGCCCCGTCCACCGCGCGGGCCCCCAACGGCGGGACGCAGCGGGCCCTGCTTGGGGATGGCCAGGTCGGCAGCGACCACCTCAAGGTCCAGCACGTCGCGGATGAAGTTTCGCAGCGAAACCACCAGTGCCGCAGTCTCCACGTTGCGGCCGGCGACCATGTCATTCGCGGCCTGCACCGCCAGGCGCACCTGCTCCTGCGTGCCCAGCAAGATGACATCGGACAAAGCTGCCTCCACGGCGTCGCGCGTCACCCGTCGCCTTTCTGCGCCGGGCGGCTCGGCCCCTGCGTCGTCCAGGGATCGCTGCGCCTGGCGCAGATCGCGCAGGTGCGCCGGGTCGACGGTGAGAACACCCGTGAACGATCCGCCCAAGGTCTTGTAGGCCGCGATCAGCGTCTTCAGCCGTTCATTGATCTGCCGATTGGCGCGTTCGCGCCTTTGCTGCACCGTCTGCATCACCAGCAGCCGGATGCCAACCACCACCAGCGACACGAGCACAAGGCTCAGCAGCGTGAAGATGGCGCCCTGCCAGGAACTGAAGTCAAGCAGACGGTTCATCTGTCGTGGAAGCTCGTGCAGCGAATTGTGCCCGTCCGCCGTGGCGTCAGACCGCTGGGCTTACTCAGCGTCGATGACCTCGGCGGCGGCACGGAACGCGTCCACTGCGGCCGGAAACCCACAGTACACGCTGGCATGCAAGAACACCTCTTGCAGTTCTTCTGGGGTGACGCCGTTGTTCAATGCGCCGCGCACGTGGATCTTCAGTTCATGCATGCGGCCCAGCGCCACCAGCATCGACACCGTGACGATGCTGCGGGTGCGCAGGTCGATGTTCTTGCGCTGCCAAGTGTTGCCCCAGGCATGGCGCGTGACCAGCTCCTGCAAGGGCGCCGTGAATGGCGTCGCCTTGGCCAGTGCACCGTCCACATACCCATCGCCCAACACGGCCCTGCGCGTGGCCAGGCCTTTTTCATCGAGATCCATGGTCGCTCCTTGATCGAATGGCCGCAGTCTAGTGGCCCCGCTTCATCCGTCGGCCCCGGGCTTGGCCCGCCAGGCCTCGATCTCCGCCCACCCGGGGGGCATGAGATCCGCGTCCAGGACTCGGGCCCCGCAACCTAAGTGGGCTATCGCACAGAAGCCTTGCCGTCTGTTTCAGGAACATGGGATGTGGGCAAGTCGATTGCCCGCAGCCATCCACATGACAGCGCCCAAAGACTTCAACGATTCCACGCTGTGGCGCATCAGCGCCTACGAGCGTTTTCAGGCAGAAACGGCGCACAGCGGCTTTGCCCGGCTGGCTGGCAACACCGTGCTTCCCACCACGCTGAACGCCGAGTTGTTGCACCTGCAGCGGGTGCAGCGCTCTGGACACGTACTCGAGGTGGTGGCCGCCTGCATCCGCCAGCGCGAAAGTGCGCTGATCATTCTTCGACATGGCGGCCTGGTGTGGCCGCTGACCTTGTTTGCGCAGAGCAATCTCTACCACCTGCCACGTTCCCTTGTCGAAGAGCTCCCCGACAGTGGCCGCGACATCGAAGTCATCGGCGTGGAGCCTGCGGGCCTGCGCCCACCGGGGCACGTGATGCACGAACGTGTGGCCGATCGGCCGGGCTATCGCCACCTGCCCCCGCTGTTGTGGGCACTGGCTCTGCACACACCCGGGGGGCGCCTGCTGGAAGAGATTGGCGGCCACGCGGCCTACCGCATCGCCGCCGGCTGCACCGATGACGGTGCACTGAGCGGAGCGCTGAAGTCGAGTTTCGTCAGGCTGCGCAGCGAGATCGCTTCGCAGCGCGACATCGCACGCTGGCCGGGCATGGACGCCGACCGCGCGGCACGCCTCTTGAACGGCGTGTATCTGCAAGGAGAGCTGATTGTCCTGAGGACACACCGCGCCGCTCATGCCGAGATGGCCAGGAAGGGAGGCTTGATGGACCGGTTCCGCAACCGACGTTGAACGTTCGCGGCAAGGCCTGCGGAACAGGCAGACCTGCTCTTGCGGCACGCCTTGCAGCAAGTGTCGCAGGCGCGGCCATCCCCGGCAGTTCGCCTGGCTGACCGACAGCCCGGCCAGGCGCCGGGCCCACCGACACCGAGCCTGTCGCTTTGCCCACACGCGGGGGCGCAACGTGCGCTGTGGACAATCGAGCCGATGCGAGCGATGCGACCACGGGAAGAGCAATCACGGTGCGGGTGGGCACGGCAGGCGGTGCCTGCTTGAAGCCCGCTGGCCCGCCCCATCGCCCGCCGGCTCGGTCTGGCCGTCGGCAGCGGCCTGTGCAGCCCCTGCTTTCAGCAGAGCACAGGCGCTTGGTCACGGCACTGGCCGTGTCGCTGACCGTGCACGCGCTGCTGGCCAGCCTGACCTTCGGCGGCAGCGGACCCGGCCTGCCGGGCTTGGGCTGGCCCTGGCAGGAGCGTCGGGTGGAAGTACCGGACTTGCGCCTGCGGCTCGAGCTGCCACCGCCGCCTTTGCCGGAGCCGCAGTCGGCGCCGGCTCGGGCATTGCCCGTCGTCGAGGCAGCGCCGCCCGTGCCGGTGGCGGTGGTCACGGCCGCCACGGCCGAGCTGGCACCAGCAGTGGCACCGGAGCCGCCGGTCGCCGCTGCCGCTGCCGAGGCCGCGACGGTGCCCGTCGTGCCTGAGCCAGCGCCAGCGCCAGAGCCAGCGCCCTCGATGGTGACCGGGGAGCCACCTGCACCTGCACCTGCACCTGAGCCTGCCCCCGCACCCGCACTTGCGCTCGCACCTGCACTTGCCACCGCACCCGAACCCGTGCCGGCCCTTGAGCCGATCCCGGCCCTGCCGCTACCGGCGCCGCCACCATCGCTGGCCCCCCTGCCCCAGATCATCGCCGCCGCCGCCGCGCCCGCTGCCACCGCGGTGCCGGCCGCTGTGCCCAGAACAGAGGCCGAGGCATCTGCACCGGCCGCGTCGGCGCCAGGGCCCGATCCCGCCATGGTCCGCGAGCAAGCGATTGCAGAGACTGCGCGACAGGCGCGCTTGGCCCAGCAACGACTGGATCAGCAGGCCGCCGGCGAGGCCGCCCGGGCCGAGGTGCAACGCCTCCAGGCCGAGCAGGCAGCCACTGCGCGTCTTGAGGCTGCGCGCCTGCAGGCCGAGCGTCAAGCTGCCGCGGCAGCCGAAGCGGCCCGCGTGGCGGCTGAAAACGAAGAGGCCGCGCGTCAAGCGGCCGCGCGCCGCGAGGCGGCTGCACGCGCGGAAGCCGCACGGGTGGAAGCCGCGCGCGCAGAGGCAGCCCGCGTTGAAGCAGCCCGCATCGAAGCAGCCCGCATCGAGGCGGCCCGGCTCGATGCCCTTGCGCAAGCGGATGCCGCCCGGCGCGAAGCGCAGCGCACAGAGGCCGAGCGCGCGCTGGCCGAACGTGCGCTGGCCGAGCGCCAACAGGCCCTGCAGGCTGAACGGGAACGTGAGGCCCGGCGCGAAGAAGTGCTGCGTGCCATCGGCCGCCAGCTTGACGAAGAAGCGGACCGGCGCGATGCGGCACGGCGGGCCGAAGAAGAAGCCCGCCGCCAGCGCCAGAGCGATGTGCGCCCGCCATCGTGGAGCCCGCCGCGCCGTGGCCGGCTGTGGGGGCGCGCCGACGCCAATGCCGAGCTCGTGCTGCATGCCGAAGCCTGGGCCCGGCGTGTGCAGCTCAACGCGCCACCCGAGCTCGTGCGCCGGCTCGCGCAGATTCCCCACAACCGCCCACTGGTCACGGTGGCACTGCGCCGCGACGGCTCGGTCGAGTCGGTCACTTTCGTCGTCACCAGCGGCGTGCCCGAAGTGGACCAGACGATCCGCCGCCTGCTGCTTGACCTGGCACCCTACCCGGCGTTTTCACCCGCACTGGCGCTCGACTACGACGTGATCGAGATCCGACGCACCTGGTCGTTCGACTCCGCGGTGCAGTTGCAGTGATCTTGCCTCGGCCGTCACGGGTCGACGGCCGGGTCCGGCTTCGCGCGGCTGAGCGCTGGTGAATGGCGCAGACCCTCCAGAACCGGGTGCAGGTGGCTGGCCACGTCGTCCAGCAGGCGCTGCAGGCGCTGCACCGGTTCTTCCCGTGCGCAGGCCTCCTCCAGCGCCGCCGAGGCGCGCTCGACACCCTGCACACCCAAGGTGGCGGCCAGCGACTTGAGGTTGTGCGCCAGGCGCCGCGCCGTCTTCATGTCGGCACACGAAAAAGCGGCGATAAAAGGTGCCGGGAAAGTCTGCTGCTCTTCGAGGAACATGCCGAGCAGCCGCCGGTAGAGCTCGGCGTCGCCAAGGCGCCTGTCGAGCCAGGCCGACACGTCGATGCCTGGCAAGAGGCCCAGTGCCGCCATGCCGGCTTTTTCACTTGTCGACGAGCCGGGGGCGTCTGCGACCCGCGGGCGCACCCACCGGGCCAGGGTGGCGAACATGTCGTCGACCTTGATGGGCTTGCCGATCTGGTCGTTCATGCCTGATGCCAGGGCTCTTTCGCGGTCCCCGACCATCGCGTTGGCGGTCATCGCGATGATCGGCAGATCACTCAGGCGCTGCTGAGCACGCAGGGTGGCGGTGGCGGTGTAGCCATCCATGACCGGCATCTGGCAGTCCATCAGCACGCCGTCGAACGAACCCTGGGCCAAAGCGTCGATGGCCTGCTGCCCGTCTTCGACCACGGTCACGACGATGCCGGCGCGGCCCAGCAGCGTGCGGGCCAGTTCCTGATTGACCGCGTTGTCCTCGACCAGCAGGATCCGTGCGCCGCGCAGGCTCTCCTGGTGGGCCTGCAGCGTCTCGTTGCCCGACGTCGTGCGGCCCTTGCCGGCCGCCACGCGCCCCAGGGCGGTCCAGCAGGCCTCGAGCAGCGCGGCCGGCGCCACGGGTTTGGCCAGCACCGCGCCCACCTTGACCTGCTCCTGCAGCAGGCGTTGTTTCAGGTCGTCCGCACCGAAGCCGGTGACCATCATCACTGCAGGTGTGCGGCGGCGGAACGTCGCCATTTCGATGGCCCGCAGGCAGGCGATGCCGTCCATGTGCGGCATCTTCCAGTCGATCATGACCACGCTGTAGGGGTCGTCCTGAAGGTCCTCCCGGGTCAGCGCCTGAAGGGCCGCGGCGCCTTCGCGGGCACCGTCGGCGCGCATGCCGAGTGCACGGGCCATGCCGACCAGGATCTGCCGTGCACTCGGGTTGTCGTCGACCACCAGGATCCTGACGCCATGCAGGCCCTCGCGGCCTGCAGCTTCGTCGCTCGGCGCCTGGACCCCCAGCCGCACGTCGAAGTGGAAGCGGCTGCCCTGGCCGGGCTCGCTGTCCACCGCGATCTCGCCGCCCATCAGGCCGACCAGGCGCCGGCAGATCGCCAGGCCCAGGCCGGTGCCGCCGAAACGCCGGCTGATGGAAGTTTCGCCCTGCGCAAACGGCTTGAACAGGCGCTGCTGCTGCTCGGGCGGAATGCCGATGCCGGTGTCGCGCACCTCGAACCTCAGGCGCACGGATGTGTCGTCGCGCTCGATGACGTTCACGCCGACGACGACCTCGCCGTGTTCGGTGAACTTGATCGCGTTGTTGACCAGGTTGAGCAGCACCTGACCCAGGCGCGACGGGTCGCCGACCAGTCGCGTGGGCGCCAGAGGCGACTGGTCGAAGATCAGTTCCAGCCCCTTCTCCTCGGCCCGCATGTTGACCATGCTGGTCAGGCTGTCCATCACGTCGTCGAGTTCGAAGTCGACACTCTCCATGTCCAGCTTGCCGGCTTCGATTTTCGAGAAGTCGAGGATGTCGTTGATGATGCCCAGCAGGGACTCTGCCGAGCGGTGCACGGTCTGGATGTACCGGCGCTGCTGATGGCTCAGGTTGCCCTGCAAGGCCAGGAAGGACATGCCGATGATGGCGTTCATCGGCGTGCGGATCTCGTGGCTCATGCTGGCCAGGAATTCGCCCTTGGACTGCGATGCGGCTTCTGCCGCCTCGCGCGCCTGGCGCTCGACCTCCGCGCGCTTGCGCTCGGTGAGGTCCAGCACGTAGGCCACGCCCAGCTCGCGCGAGTTGTCCATGAACGCAGCGCCCACGAGCACCGGGATCCTGCGGCCGTCGCGGTGCAGCATCTCCTTCTCGTAGGCCTGCAAGCGGCCGGTGCGGTGCAGTTCGTCGACGCCTTGCGCGTCGGCTTCTTCGTGGCCGGGCGGCGTGATCGTGTCCCAGCGCAGTCGCCCGGACAGCAGGTCTTGCCGTGAATGGCCGAGCAGGTCGAGGAACGCGTCGTTGGCGTCTTCGATCGAGCCATCGAGGCGCCAGAACAGCACACCGATGATGTTCGACCTGACCAGCCGGTTCGTCTTTTCTTGCGAGGCCCGCAGTTCGGTCACGTCCCGCCCCACCAGCAGCACGCTGGTGATCTGGCGCTCGGCGCCGAACTCGGGTGTCACGGTGACCAGGCTGAACACCGCCTGGCCGTGCGCATCGGTCCAGTTCATCTCGAAGTGCAGCGCGTCGCCTCCGCCCAGCACCTTCGCCAGACGCGCTTGCAGGTCGCGGCCGGGGCCTTGTCCAAACACTTCGCTCGGCGCCATGCCAGCCAGCGCCTTGAAGGGCGTGTGAGCGGTCAGCGCGGGGTTGGCATAGAGACAGCGCTGGTTGGTGTCGAAGCGGGCAATGGCGTCCGGCGAATTCTCGACCAGGGAACGGAACTGCTGCTCTTTCTGGGCCAGCTCGGCCTGCAGGTCCAACCGTGCCGTGACGTCGCGAGAGACCGTGATGAAGTGGGGCGGCTCACCCTCGCCCATGGGCATCTTCGACACGGACAACTCGAAGAAGCGCCGGCCGCCGGGGGTGTCGATGGAGATGACCTTGCCGAAGGACAAACCCAACTCGTCGGCCTCGCGGAACGCCGCCTTGGCGATGGCGGCGCTGGCGGGCGGCAGCACTTCATCGAGCGTGCGACCCAGCATGTGCTCGCGCGATGCGGCCAGCAGTTCCGGGTTCTTGGTCCAGGCGTTGAGGTAGCGACCCTCGGCACTGCCTTCGAACAGGAAGTCGGGGAACGCGTCGATGACACCCTGCACAAACGCCAACGTGCGCTTCAGCTCCAACTCGACGGCCTCGCGCGACGGGCTTGTGCGGGCATCGGCACCCAGGGCGGCTTGCGTCTCGTCAGAATCCGGCATGGGGTCCCCCGAATCGACTGCACGAGGCTAGCAGAACCGTCCTGCCTCGGGCCTCGGGCGCAGCCGCAGCTTGCAGGCCAGCGACATGTGGAGTAAACGGTCAGGGTGGAGGGCGCCATGAACACAGCACCAACTTCCGCCGCTCGTCGACTGCTGCTGGCCGCCATGGGCAGCGGCGCGTGGCGCCCGCTGTCTGCCGCGTCGCCGCCGCTCAAGGTCGCCTTTGTTTATGTCGGACCGGTCGGCGACGCGGGTTGGACCTTTGCCCACGACGCCGCCCGCCGCGCGGTCGAGCGCCACCACGGTTCTCAGGTGCACGTCACTGCGATTCCTGCGGTGCGCGAAGGCGCCGATGCAGAACGTGTGCTGCGCGACCTGGTGGCGCAGGGCAACGAACTGATCTTCGCCACGTCCTTCGGCTACATGGAAGCGGTGCTGCGCGTGGCCGCCGACCACCCCGAGGTGAAGTTCGAGCACGCCACCGGCTACAAGACGGCTGCCAATGTGCGCACCTACGACACACGGTCCTACGAAGGGGCCTATCTGGCCGGTCTGGTGGCCGGCGCTTCCACGCGCAGCGGCCTGCTCGGTGTGGTGGGTGCCTTGCCCGCGCCTGCGGTGCTGAACGGCATCAATGCCTTCACCCTCGGCGCGCAGGTGCTCAACGCCGGGGTGCGAACCCATGTCGTCTGGGTCAACGCGTGGTTCGATCCACCGCGCGAGGCCGAGGCGGGGCTCAGCCTCTTGGGACTGGGGGTCGACGTGCTGATGTCGACCACGGACTCCCCCGCTGCGCTGCAGGTGGCCGAGCGTCGTGGCCAGCGCGGCTTCGGCCTTTCCAGCGACATGAGCGGCTTTGCGCCGAAAGCCCATCTCGGCTCGATCGTCAATCTCTGGGCTCCCTACTGCATCAAGTCCGTCGGCGATGCTCTCCACGGCCGTTGGGCCACGGGGCACACATGGTGGGGCATCAAGGAAGGGGCGGTCGACCTCGTGGGCATGCCCGGCGACTTGCCGGTGGCGGTGAAGGACCGCGTGGCCGCCGCGCGCGATGCGCTGCGAGACGGCAGCTTCAGCATCTGGCGCGGCCCCTTGCTGGACAACCACGGCAATGAAGTGCTGGGCCGGGGCCTGGTCGCCGACGACAACTCGCTTCGCCAGACCCGCTTCTACGTGAAAGGTGTCGAGGGCCGGGTGCCAGGCTGAAACCTGAACGCCCGGTGAAGCGAACCTCGGCGGCCCCGAAGGCGGCTGACGCGGTTCAGTTGGCGAGGTCCGACGCCGGCACGGCTTGTCGGCGGCGCCAGGCGGCCGGCGGCATGCCGTATTCCCGCCGAAAGGCGCGGCTGAAGGCGGTGTCCGTCTGGTAGCCCACCTCTTCGGCGATGCGCGCCAGCGGTGCATTGCTGCGCGCCAACAGGTTGGTAGCGAGCAGCATGCGCCACTGCGCCAGGTACTGCATCGGCGCCTGGCCGACGAGCAGCGCAAACCGTTCGGCCAGCACCGACCGCGAGCTGCCGGCCACCCGTGCCAGTTCTTCCAGCGTCCAGGGCCGTGCCGGTTCGGCGTGCAGCGCTCGCAGCGCCGCGCCCACGATGCGGTCGCTGACACCCGCCAGCCAGCCGGTCCGGCCTTCGGCCTGTTCGTTCATGTGGATGCGCAGCACCTCGATGAACAGCACCTCGGCCAGCTTGGCGAGCACACCCTGCCCGCCGGGGCGCGGCGAACGAGCCTCGGCCAGTGCGTAGCGCAGCGACGCCTCGAGCCAGATGCCGGCGTTCGAACCACGCACGCCCACCTTCACGACCGGCGGCAAGCCCGCCAGCAGCATGCGCGCCAGGCGTTTGTCGCAGGCCAGGTAGCCACACACCAGCTTGGTCGTCGCGCCGCCGCCGCCATAGGACAACAAGCGCGGTCGACGCGCCAGCACCTCGTGCAGGCGGGCGCCAGCCGCCGGCGGCAGCCCTGGCTGCGAGCCCATGCGGTGGGCGTCACCCTGTGGAAACAACACCGCGTCGCCGGCCGTCAGGCGCAGGGGTGGCAGGTCGCCGAGCTCGACCCAGCATTCACCTTCGGTGATCAGGTGGAAGATGACCACCCGCTCGGCCGTCGGCTCCAGAAAGGGCGCGGCCGCGTCGGCATGCGGTGACTGGTAGCACCACGGCGCGGTGAACCGGCCGTGCAGAAAGATCGCGCCGACCAGACGCACCACGCGCAGGGTCTGCGACAGCGCGTCCATCAGCTTTCCGCTCCTTCCGCCTGCCCATCCGCCACCTCGACTTGCAGCCCCACCGCCAGCGGCTGTTCCAGCGCGCAGGTGACCGGTGAGCAGCCCGGCGTTGCTTCCACCAGCGCACGCAGCGTGCCTGCGTCGACACCCGGCGCCCCGATGCGCACATGCAGGTCCATCGCCAGCGGGCCGGCAGGCACGGGTCGGCCGTCGGGCTCGGCGACGCCGACCAGGCCGCGCAAGTCGCTGCGGCTGGTGGCATGGGCCTCCAGCGTGTGCAGTTCGATGCCCCGGGCCGCGGCTGCCATGGCAATGCGCGTGACCGCACACGACGCCAGCGCCGTGCGCAACAGCCAGCCCGGCGTGGCGGCACTGTCGCCGCCGCCGAAGGCCGCGGGCATGTCGGTGGTGACCTCGGCACCCGCCGGGCTGAGCGCCACCGTGCGCAGTCGGCCCGACCAGCGCACCGTGGCAGGTGTGTCGTCGTGCAAGCCGGCGTGTGGCTTGCGGCGCAGGGCCGAGACCACACGCTCCATCGAAGCGGCAATCTGTTCAGTGGCCATGGGGCACTCCGGCTGACGAAGAAGTGGATTCTGGTGCGCCAGATGCCCAAAGAACAGCGCGGCGCAACGCGGCGGACGCACGGGCAGCCGCGGCGGACGATCGGGCAGCCTTCAGCATGCTCGAGTCAGGCCCGCGGACGTGCGGGCAGGTCCTGCCGACGCGCAGGCAGGACGGCTGCGCGTGTTGTCGCGACAGTGGGCTTCCCTTTGCAGCCACCGGAGACACGACCATGAACGCACCCGTCGACTTTGCCGCCCTCAAGACGCGCCAGCAGGCCGCCTGGGGCACCGGCGACTACGCCGTGATCGGCACCACGCTGCAGATCGTCGGCGAATCGCTGGCCGAAGCCTGCGACCTGAAGACCGACGAACGTGTGCTCGACGTGGCCGCCGGCAATGGCAACGCCAGCTTGGCCGCCGCACGCCGTGGCTGCGCCGTCACCTCCACCGACTACGTGAGCAGCTTGCTCGAACGCGGCGCCGAACGGGCGCGCGCCGAGCGGCTTGACGTCACCTTCCAGACAGCCGATGTCGAGGCGCTGCCTTTTGGCGACGCCAGCTTCGACGCCGTCGTCTCGACCTTCGGCGTGATGTTCGCGCCCGACCACACCACCGCCGCCGCCGAGCTGGCGCGCGTGGTGCGCCCGGGCGGCCGCATCGGGCTGGCCAACTGGACGCCCGACAGCCTGATCGGCCGCATGTTCAAGGTGCTGGGCCGCTATGTGCCACCGCCGGCCGGCGTGCAGCCGCCGTCGCTGTGGGGCACCGAGGCCCACCTGCGCACGCTGTTCGGCCCTGCGGCTGCGGCGGTGCATGCCCGACCGCTGAAATTCAGTTTCCGCTACCGCTCGGCCGCGCACTTCATCGACATCTTCCGCACCTGGTACGGGCCGGTGAACAAGGCCTTCGCGGCGCAGTCACCCGACAAGGCAGAGGCACTGGCTGGCGAGCTGGCCGAGTTGCTGAACAGCCTGAACCGCGCCGGGCCGGGCTCGCTGGTGGTGCCGAGCGAATACCTCGAGGTCGTCGTCACGCGGGCCTGAGCGAAGCGATGGACGCCCGCCTGCAACGCCGGGTCCAGCGCTACGGCTGGAACCTGGCCGTCGACGCCTATGCACGCCACTGGCACGCTGCGCTTGCCGGTGTTCAGGGCCAGCTGCTGGCCATCGCCGCCGCGCAGCCCGGCGAAGCTGTGCTCGACCTGGCTTGTGGCACCGGCATGGTGTCGCTGGCTGCGGCCAGCGCCGTCGGGCCGGCGGGTCGTGTGCTGGGCATCGACCTGGCCGACACGATGGTGCAAGCCGCGCGGCAGCGGGTGCAGGACCTCGACTTGGCGGCAACCGCCTTCGAACGCATGGATGCCGAACAACTGGCGCTGCCCGATGCCAGCTTCGACCTTGCACTGTGCGCCCTGGGCCTGATGTACCTGCCCAAGCCCGAAGCGGCATTGAGCGAACTGCACCGCGTGCTGCGCCCGGGGGGCCGCGCGGTGCTGGCCGTGTGGGGCGAACGTCTGCACTGCGGCTGGGCGCCGCTGTTCGGCATCGTCGACGACGAGGTGCGCAGCGAGGTCTGCCCGCTGTTTTTCGGGCTCGGTCAGGGCGGGGCTCTGGCACGCTGCTGCACGGCCGCAGGCCTTCAGGTCACCCTGCAGCAACGGCGCCGTGACTGGCTGCACTACGCCAGCGGCGACGAGGCCTGCGCGGCGGCCTTCGCTGGCGGGCCCGTGGCCCTGGCCTGGTCGCGCTTCGACGCGACAGTGCGCAAGCGGGTGCAGTTGCGTTACCTGGAAGCAATCTCGCCCTGGCGCGATGGTCAGGGCTACCGCGTGCCGGCCGAGTACCTGATCGTCGCCGCGCAGCGCCCCGCGCGGTGAATCGGTCATGACAGCGGCAGACCGCCGCTGGAGGGCCTGGTCAGTCTTGCGACTTTTGCCCCGTGGGCACTGGCGCAGCCTCGTCCGGCTGCTTTGGGGTATCGGAAGCGTGATTCTGCTTGTGGGTCTTCTTGCCCAGTTGCGGCGTCTTGTCGGCACCTGGCGCAATCTCTTCGCCCTGTTTCTTCTTCACTTGGCGGAGTTTTTTGTCGTGGGCGATGTCTCGTGGGTCGGTCATGGCGCTCTTCCTGTTGGGATGAGCTGCATCCTGACCCAAGGCGAGCGCCGCGCGGGTAGGACAAACGGCCGCTGAAACTCGGACAAAGCCGGGCGCGATTCAGTTCAATGCACTTGCTGGACCGTCGGGAAGGCGTACTCCTTGCCGATCATCGCGCGCGCGGCGAGGTAGGCGGTGCGCAACTTCTCCGTCAGCCGATCCATGTCGACCTGCCCGTTGGCGTCACAAGGCACGGCCACGCCTCTGCCAGGGCAAAAGAGTGACGCGAAGCGAAGTTCATGCGTGCGGTCGCAAGGTGCGCCAGTCTGGCCATTGACTGCTGAGTTCATGGGAGTTCCTGATCAGCCGCCTGGATCTGCAAGATGCGCAATCCAGCGGCCCGGCCTCGCACCTGTGCGCCAGTTCGAGACAACACCAACGCATGCGGCGAAGTTTCGTCCCGGCATGTCCGGTCGCTCGGTCGAAAAGCGGCCTGCTGCGCTGGCTTCTCAGCTTCAGCAGGCGCACGGCCACGGCATTCGTGCGGCAACTCACAGGCGGCTGGTGCGCGCGGCAGCAGCCCGCCGCGGGTTGTACATTCTTGCCATTCGTGCCCATCACGCCAGTGAGTGTTGAACATGACCCGATACCTTGGCTCCTGTCACTGTGGCGGTGTGAAGTTCCAGATCGACACAGACCAGCCGCTCGGACCCTGCTTTCGCTGCAACTGTTCGCTTTGCTCCCGCAAGGGTGCAGTCATGGGCGCCGCGCCTCGCGCTTCGCTTCAGGTCACCGAAGGCGCGGCGTTGCTGTCGAAGTACCAGTGGAACACCATGGAAGCCGAGCACTTCTTCTGCAGCTTGTGCGGCATCTACACACATCACTTCATGCGCGGTGAAACCCAGACCGCTGGCATCAACATGGCTTGCCTCGAAAACTTCGATGTCTTCTCTCTGGGCGAAGTCGAGGTTGGCGAGGGCAAGAATTGGTCAGTCGTTGGAGTGCAGGGCTCAGCCTAGCCCATTGCTCCAATGCCCGTGTGTTTGAACAAAGGGAGGAAACATGACACGCATCTTCGCAGTCGCTTTGCTGACACTGGCTTCTCTGGGGGCCAGTGCCCAGCCACAAGTGGCCACATTGGGCAAGTGCCTCGGCGACAACACCTCAGGCAAGGAGCGCAAGGATCTGGCGCGCTGGATGTTTCTGGCCATGGCCGCACATCCGGAGATCAAGCGCTACGCCAACGACACGGTCGATGGCGCGGCCCAAGACAATGCACGGGTCGTCGGCGCACTGGTCACACGGCTGCTCACCGAATCGTGTGCAGCAGAAGTCAAGGAGGTGGTGAAGGCCTCCGGGTCCTCTTCCATTCAGTACGCCTTCGAGACCCTTGGCCAGCTGGCCATGCAGGAACTGATCACCGATCGATCGGTCCGCGATTCGATCGCGCTGTTCGAGCGCCACATGGATCAACGCAAGATCGCTGACCTGCTCGGCAGCAAGTGATGCCCAAGCCCAGCGTCATTGCCCGCTGTGCCATGACCGTTGCATACCAAGCTGCGCCACCTGAACTGGCAGCAGAGTACATCGCGCTGCGGGGCATGACCCGCGAGAACCCGATCTCGGCTGACGCGCTCAGGTCTTTTGGCATCACCGCCGAGTCCTGGGCCCAAGACATCGAGCGCCAACACACCCAGGGTTTCATCGCCCAGGTGGGCGGGCAGCTGGTCGGCTACTGTTTCGGACATCGCCACTCCGGCGAGGTGCTTGTGCTGGCGGTGCATCCAGCCCACGAGGGCCAAGGCGTTGGGCAGCGACTGTTGACGCTGGTGGTCGAACTGCTCCAGGAGCATGGGCATGCCCGGCTCTTCCTGGCTTGTTCGTCCGATCCCGCCATGCGTTCGCATGGCTTCTACCGTCTTCTCGGCTGGCGCAGCACCGGGGCCTTCGACACGCACGGCGATGAGATCCTTGAGTTCACCGGGCCCTGAGGCAGCAGCCTGCAGCACGCCCCTTCTCCACCCTTCCCAAAGGTCCAGGATGCCCGAATCAAAGACCCAGCCGACGTCGGTCAGCGTCGACGAGCACCTCGCCTCCAAGGCGAGCGCCGAGCAGCTCGCCGACTGCCGACAACTGATGGCCTTGCTCAAGAAGGTCACGAAGCAGTCGCCGAAGATGTGGGGCCCAAGCATCGTGGGTTACGGCAGCTACCGCTACACCTACGAGAGCGGACGAAGCGGTGAGTCTTGCCTGACTGGCTTTGCCGTGCGCGGCAAGGAGCTGGTCATTTACCTGGTGGCAGAGAGCCCCGGGCAACAGGCGCTGCTGGCAAGGCTTGGCAAGCACAAGATGGGCAAGGCGTGTCTGTACATCAAGCGCCTGGCCGACCTGGATGTGCAAGTGCTCGAGGCATTGATTTCCGCCTCGGTGGCAGAGACCAGACGCCTTCATCCTGCAGCCAGCGAAGGCTGAGCTAGCGTGCCCCGGCATCGGGCCGCGCGGGCGCGGCTGGCGGCACAAGATACATTTCGCACCCGGACCTGCAAACCACCTGACTGGTGTCCATGAAGTCAAGAACAGCATCCTGCAGTTGCGGCCAACTCACCGCCCACACCCAGGGTGAGCCCCTTCGTGTCTCCATCTGCCACTGTCTTGCCTGCCAGAAGAGAACGGGAAGCGTCTTCGGGGCACAGGCCCGGTTTCCGCGCAGCCGGGTCTTGATCGAAGGTGAATCCAGGCAGTGGGTTCGCGTGGGCGATGAGGGAAGCGAGGTGGCCTTTCACTTCTGCCCCGTCTGCGGATCCACCGTCTACTACGCTGTGGCAGGTTACGACGAAGAGAGCGTCGCCATCGCTGTGGGTGCCTTCGCCGAACCGGGGTTCCCCGCGCCCACGTTTTCGGTGTACGAAGAACGGATGCACAGCTGGGTCGGCTTGCCACCCGACATCGAGCACATGGCGTGAGGGTGCCGTCACGGGCACCTGCCCTTCTTCGACTTGAACATCGCCCACCTGCAAACGCCACACAGGAGCCGTTCACATGCTTGATCACATGACCTTTCGTGTACTCGACATGGGTCGGGCAAAGGCCTTTTACAGTGCGGCGCTGGCTCCACTGGGCTATACCGTCAGCTTCGAGGGCAACTTCGGCATGAACGTGTTGGGCTTCGCCCACCCGGACCCTTCTCAGCCTGATGGCAAGAGAAGCGACGTGTGGTTCGTCGACGGCCCCTCACCGCACGGCGGACCTGCAGCGACCAGCGGTTGTCATCTCTGTTGGACCGCAGCCTCGCGTGCCCAGGTCGACGCCTTCCACCGCGCGGCGATCGCTGCCGGGGGAAAAGACAACGGGGAACCCGGTCTTCGCCCGCACTACCACCCCCACTACTATGGCGCCTTCGTGATCGACCCCGAGGGCAACAACATCGAAGCGGTCTGCCACCTGCCCGCCTGACCGCCAGCCACCGCAGCGGCTGCTCAGCTGTCCCTTTCGGGCACAAAAACCCGGTCGATGCTGCGCCCGGCCTGAGATCGGTAGTCGGCCCTGGATTGCTCCAGCTGCAAGCGCAGTTCATCGCGCAACTGCTGGCGCTGGGCCTGCAGATCCTCGAGCAGTTCGACACGGAGCGACTGGCGGAACAGGGCCTCGTCGACCGCCATCAACGCGATGTCCACGCCCAGCCACGTGACAGCGCCGGCCGCCGCCGCGCAGGCCAGCGCCAGCGGCCCGCCCGGCGCGCAGACGCTGCCGGCCGCGCCGGCCGACAACAGCACCGCCGCGCCGCGCTGCGTCACCTTCGTCCCGGCGGCGCTGGCAGCCGCCTTCATGGTCCGCCGGGCCGCTGCCCGGGCCAGCACCGCTTCGCCAGCCCGCACCACCAGCGGAGGCACCGCCCGCGCCAGCGGCAGCGCGATGGCCGCCGACATCGCCACGCGCAGCTTGTCTCGCTGCAGGCCGGGCAGTGCGTCCGGCCGCAAGACTTCGAGCAGGCAGGGCTGCACGTCCAGCTGCTTCGCCAGACCCTGGGCCGCCGACTGGGCTGCGAGGGCCATGCGCTCCAGCAGCTGGCCGTCGGCTTCGGTGCCCAGTCGCAAGACCTGTTGCTCGAAGCCGCTGTCGGCGAACACCTGGGCCGTGAAGCGCTTGCGCATCAGCTGGTCCAGGTCGGGAATGACGAGCGCGCCCAGCCGGGTGTAGTTGCCGACGAAGCTGAAGTACCAGTCCAGGTAGGTCTCGATGCCGGTCTCGGCCGCCGCAAAAGCCCGGTCCAGCCCGCGGTCGACCGTGTGCATCGCCTCCGCAAGGGCCACGAGCGACGCTGCGTCGAGCTGGCCCTGCGCCTGCACGCGCAGCTCGCGGGCCTGTGCAGGCCCGCGCACGCACGGGTTCGTGACCCGGGCCAGTTGTGCCGCACCCTGGCCCAGCACGGCGGCGTCCAGGCGCAGCCCCAGCGCGGCCAGCAGGCCGACAAACAAGCCAACCAGCGCCAACGCGGTCAGGCTCGTCCACCCGAAGATGCGGCCGGGCCACGGGTCGGCCGCAGCGGACGCAAGCCGCAGCGCCCGGGCGTCGAACAGCGCCTGCACTCCGAGCAGGCAGCGCGTGAACAGGTAGGCCCCGAAGCCGGTGACCGCCAGCAGCACCAGCTACGCCAGCAGTTTGAGCTGCAGGTCGGCCACCTCCGGCAGGTACAACAAGGCTGCGTGCCGCGGCAGCTGACTGGCCAGCGCCGACACGCCGAGCAGGGCCGCCGCTGTCGGGCAGGCCGCATCGGCTTGCCGCGACTGCAAGGTCCACGCAACCAGTTCGCTCCACGACAAGGCGCGGGTGTCGGCAAAACCGACGTGGTAGTCGTGGGCGACAAAAACCAAGGTCAGCAAGACCGTGTTGCCCAGCAACACCGGCCAGCTTCGGGCGACGGTGTCCACGAATCGCGGCGCGACTTCATGGCGCAGCAGGTGCCGCAAGGCCGGTGACAGTGCAGCCAGCAGCGCAGCGTCCAGCGCCAGGATCACCCATTGCAACGGTGCGAGCTGAGCCGCCGCCATCAGCAGCAGGCCGGCCCAGAGCATGGCCGTGAGCACACCCAGCGTCTGCACCGCCGTGCCTCGCCAGAGCCAGAGCCGCAGCTTGGCGGAATCGGTGGTGGCGCCGGCCAGCAGCAGGCGGCGCACGAACATCAACTGCTCGCTGCGGTAGGCCCACAGCGGCCACGCGAGCACGGTGACCAGGGGCGCCAGCCAAAGACAGTCAAGATGCAGCAGCCCGAGCGTCGCCAGCTTCAGCACACCCACCACCGCCAGCCCGGTCAGCCCCAAGGCGGCGACACGACGGGCGGCGGGCGTCATCATGCCGCCTGGCCCGCAGTTGACCCGCAGACAAGCGCATGCAGAGCCGATGCGGCCCGGACCTGGCTGTCAATCGGTCCTGCAAGTTCGGCCATCGCGAAGATTGTGCATGCGCCACAAAGGCCTCAAACGAAGGCGCTGAAGGCACACCGGGGTGGCAGAGCGCACCGGTCGGAACGCTGGGTGTGCGTTTGCGGCAAGATGCTGCGCAGTCAACTTGAAAAGGCGGGGCGGCATGAAGATCCTGGTCCTGGGCGCGGGCGCCATTGGCGGCTACTTCGGCGGCCGTCTGGTGCAGGCTGGCGGCGACATCCGTTTTCTGGTCCGCGAAGGCCGCCTCGCACAACTCGCCGAACGGGGTCTGGTGGTGCGAAGCCCGCATGGTGACTTCAGCGTGCCGGTGAAGGCGCTGACGCGCGAGCAACTGGGTGAACCCGCCGACCTGGTGCTGCTGGCCTGCAAGGCCTACGACCTGGAAGCCGCCATCCAGGCCATCGGCCCCGCCGTTGGCGCACACACGGTCGTGCTGCCGCTGCTGAACGGCATCGCCCACATCGAGCGCCTTGCCGCGGCCTTCGGCAGCAACCGCGTGGCCGGCGGCAGTTGCGGCATACCCGCGACCCTGACACCTGAAGGTGAGGTGGTGCAACTGGGCCCGCTGCATCGCATCGCCTTCGGGGCGCTGCCCGGCACGGCGCCCCAGTCGCGCGTGCAACTGGAGGAACTCCACCGGCTGCTGAAAGAGACCCCGGTGGAAGTTCAGCTGGTCGACAACATGATGCTGGCGATGTGGGAGAAGTTCGTGGGACTGGCCACCTTGGCCGCGATGACCTGCCTGATGCGCGGTGCCGTCACCGACATCCTGGCAACCGAAGACGGTGCCGGGCTGATGGACGAAACCTACGCTGCATGTGAGGGCGTTGCACGTGCTGCCGGTTTTGTGCCGCGCGAAGGTGCCATGGCTGCTTTTCGCGCGATGTTCGCGGACCGCAAGTCGGTGCTGACGGCTTCGATGCTGCGCGACCTGGAAGGCGGTGGTCGCACAGAAGGCGCACACGTCGTCGGCGACATGGTGGCGCGGGCGCGAGCGGCTGGCATCGACCCCGGGCCGCTGCGCGCCGCGTGGTGTCACCTGCAAGCCGCGGAACACCGAAGGCTTCGCGAAGCTCGCTGAACGCTTCGGTCTGCGAACGAAGCGATTCGGCCGGCCAGTTCACCCCGGCTTTCAAGTACCCGTGCGCCGCTGGTAGACGCGGGCCACCCGCTGCTGCACGTCTGCGTGCAGTGTCTCCGGCCTGGGCCAGGCCCGCGGGTCGGCCAAGGCTTGAAGCATTTGCTGGCGGGCGCGCCTTTCCAGCTTCGGTGCAACAACGGGTGGCGCCTTCGCACTCCCCGACTCCAGACAGTTGTCGTCCAGTTTCGTCAGCGCCAGTGCAGTCCCCCGTGGGTCGCCTGCCCTGCGGCGCAGGACCCGGTTGTACCCGCATCACGGTCCGGCCTGCAGACGTTCGTCCCGCAAGCAAAGGTCATCTGCCAGGTCTCCTGTTGCAGCGCAACGACCGTGCTGCCCACCCAACCCGCTGCGCTCAGCGCGGCGGGCGCGTGATCGAAACGCCCGGCAGCGCGCCTTTCGGGCCGCGATGCACGATGGGGCAGTTCAAGACCACAGGGGTGGCTTCCAGAGTGGCGGCGCCTCGATCCACCGCCGCCAGCACGTCCTCTTCGGACCTGAGGACCTGCGGCGTGGCACCCGCCACCCAGGTGACCTTGACCATCTGCCACAACGGGCTGTAGGCGGTGTCGCGGCTCGTCGAGCCCATCGGAAACGGCGCCGACGCAAACACGCTGGCCTGCTTGAAATTGGTCACGGCGTAGACCTTGTCGACCGATGAACGGCCTGGCGCTGCCCGACCCTCGGGCAAGGCCAGTGCGAGGCGGGGTGCGAAGTTCGCCCCCTTGGCCTGTGCCACATCGGCATGCGAGACGTCGGTGGTGATGTAGAACACCTCTTCGCCCTCGAACCAGCCGCTCAGCACTGGCAGCAAGGACTGGCCAGGGCCGGCAGGCGCATGCACTGTTGTGCAGCCACCCGTCAACAGAACCGCCAGCAGGACCGGCAATGCGGCGAGCGCCTGGCGGGTGATGCCCCACGAAACGGGGCGTCGGGTCTCGGGCGTCGACAGCTTGTGCGGGCTCAGGTTCAACTGGTCTTCTCCTGGGTGTGAGGAGTGGCGGGTCGATCGGGTGGTCGGTGGGCGACATCGCTTCGCTGCCATTGGGTGGGTGTCGCGCCCACACGCTGCAGAAAGACGCGTCCGATGGCACCTGGGCTGGCGTAGCCGATCTCTGCAGCCACCTGCTTCACCGCCAGCCCCTTTCGCAGCAGTTGGCGGGCCACGCTCATGCGCCAACCGGCCAGATAGTCACTCGGCGGAATGCCAACCGTTCGGTTGAAAAGCGCGGCAAAACGCGCCCTGGACATGCCTGCGACAGCTGCCATCGAGTCGAGGTTCCAGGTTTGCCCAGGGTCGGCGTGAACGGCGCTCAGGGTCTTGGACGGTGCTTCGCTGGCCCGAAGGCGTCGTCACGCGAAGCGGCCCGCGTCGCAGCAGATGAAGATGGCCGACACCAGCGCCCGGGTCGAACTTGGCCATGCCGCACAGGGCCCCGCCGTGGAACACGCGGGCTCGCAGTTCGAAGCGCTGAAGCAAAGCAGACAGGCGGTCGTTCATGAGACGAAAGGATTGAGCTCGGAGACGATCTGCTGCCAATCATCCCAGTTCTGCCGCTACAGTGAACCCGTCGATCGACCCTTGAGAGAGCACATGAGCACACAGACCACCGCCCCCAAGTCGGTGTCCACCCCTTCCGTCCTGATGCCGCGCCAGGCCGTACCGGCGCTCAGCGTGCCGACGCTGGGGCATGGTCCCTTCTTGCTCAGTGAAGACGCTGCCCCGAACTTCACGCTGGTGGTCTTCTACCGCGGCCTGCATTGCCCGATCTGCCTGAAGTACCTGCTGGAACTCGGCCGGCTGCAAGCCGAGTTCGACAAACGTGGCGTGAAGGTGATCGCGATCTCCAGCGACGTGCACGAACGCGCGCAGGCCATGGCCGACAAGCTGCGCGCCCCAGACTTGCGCGTGGGCTACGAGCTCAAGCTGGCCCAGGCGCGGGCGTGGGGCCTGTACATCAGCACTTCGCGCGGCACCACCTCCATCGGCATCGAAGAGCCGGCACTGTTTTCCGAACCTGGGGTCTTCATCGTGCGGCCCGACGACACGCTGTACTGCGGCGCGGTGCAGACCATGCCCTTTGCACGCCCGCACTTCGACGAACTGCTGGCGGCCCTGGACTTCGCGCTCGACAAGAACTACCCGGCCCGCGGCGAATACGCCGGGCCGGTGTGAACGCGCTGGGCAGCTGGATGAACGGCTGGCGCGGATCGCGACGCCGCGTGTTGAGGGCGGTTTCCTGGGCCTGGACCGCCACCGTCGGGCTCACTGGCGCCAGCGCGGCGCCTGCGCCATGGGCGGCACGAACCTTGGAGGTGGCCGAGCCCATGCGCCTCGTGCATGCCGGCGGGCCCACGGGCCTGCTGGGCATCGGTGTCGGTGGCAGCCTGTGGGCCCTGTCGGTGGCCGGGCAGGCACCACGGCGGCTGGCCAGCGAGCTGGACGCTGCATCGCGCATCGCCACCGGCCATGGCCGTATCGCGGCGCGCACAGCGCGGGGCGGCCTTTGGGTCTGGGAAGACGAGCGCGCCATCACGCTGGCATCGGCCGGGCTCGCGCTGCATGCCGGGCTGCTGGTCTTGCCGCTGGCCGTGGTGGCCGTCGTCAATGAAGGTGCTGGAAATGGTGTGACGGCAAGCCACCGTGTCGCGCGCTTCGAGCCTGAGCAGGGCGCGACCTGGCGCGAAGTGGCGCGTTCTCAAGAAGCCGTGCTGCCCGATGCGCGCCCGATACAGGTCGACCTGGACGGCCGCGGCGATGGCGGCCACATCGCCGTGCTGGCCGGCCCCGATGACCGCCGTTATGCACATGCCGTGCTGGGCGATGGCATCGAAGCAACGCGGGTGCTCTGGCTCGAGCGCCACGGGCTGCAAACACTGCGCTCGCTCACCTTGCCGGCGCCCCACGTCTTCGAAGACATCGAGCCTCGTCCGGTGCAGGTGCAGGTACAGATGGCGCAAGCGCGCGTCGCGGCGGGCCTGCTGACCGTGCGATCGGGGCCCGAAGGCGGGCAGCTGGCGCTGGTGACGGCCGACCTCACGCAGCCGCAGGGCCTGCGCTTGGCGGCGCTGGGCGACACGGTGGGCGGCTTCCACCGCTGGCTGGCGCCCACCACGCAGGGCCGGCATCTGGTGGCGGTGCACACGCCACACATCGGCGGCGTGCTGCACGTCTACCGGCTCGAAGGCCACCGGCTGAGCCGCCGCCGCCTGATGGCCGATGTCAGCACACACGCCATCGGCTCGCGCGAAACCGACCTTGCGGCCTGGGTGGAAGATCGGCTGGTGCTGCCCAGCCAGGATGGCCGCCTGCTGCGGGTGCTGGACCCGGCGACCGACTGGTCCGAGCTGTTCACCGTGGACCTGCCGGGCCGTGCCACGATGACAACAGCCCTGGCTGACGGATCCGGCGTGGCCGTGCTGCTGGCCGATGGCCGGGTTGTGCGGGTGGGCGCGTAAACCGGGTCAGCGGCTTCAGGCAGCCAGCGGCAGCGCCAGGCACAGCCGCGTGCCGCCACGCGGCGCGGGCAAGGGCCGCAGGCTGCCACCGTGCAACACAGCCACGCGCTGCGCAATCGCCAGGCCAAGGCCGCCGATGCCGCCGCTGCTGCGCTTGATGGGCGGGTCGCGCAAGGACAGGCCCCGGTCCAGGCGCTGGTGCAGTTCTTCCGGCAAGCCCGGCCCCGCATCTTCGATCACGATCTGTGCCTGTTCACCATCGCGGCGCAGGCTCACACGCACCGCCTGCTTGCCGGGCGCGTGGCGCACCGCGTTGTCGATCAGGTTGGTGAGTGCACGTTCGATCAACTGCAGATCACCGTCGAGTTCCAGGCGACCCGGTGGCACGCCGTGCAGGGTGACGAGGGCGGGCGTGTCGCTGAGCTCGAACTTCTGCACCGCATCGGTGACCAGGTCGTCGAGGCTGAAACGTTCGCGGTGCAGCACCTGTTCGGTGGACTGCAGCGCAGCCAGCTCGAAAAGTTGCTGCGACAGGCGGCTGACCTTGCGGCTTTGCGCCAACGCCGCCTGCAGCACGGCGCTGCGGCGGCCGGGCTCTGGGGCCACCTCGCTGGCCAGCACTTCCAGGTGGCCGTGCAGCGCGGTCAGCGGCGTGCGCAGGTCGTGGGCCACGCTGGCCATCATCTCGCGGTGGTCCGCCACCTGCCGCTGCTCGCGGGCGGCTTGCGATTCGATGCGTTGTTTCAGGTCGGCGAAGGCATCGGCCAAAGCGCGCACCTCGTCACTGCCGCCGGGCTTGGGCGCGGCAGCTGCGTCTGCGTCGGTGTCAGTGCCTTCGCTTGCGTGTCGGGATGCGCCGGTTCGCTGGTAGCTGCGCAGCCCCTGCGCCAGTCGGTGCAGCGGCAGCGTCAGGCGCCTGAAGGTGAACCAGCCCAGCAGGTAGGTCACCCCCAGGCCGATGGCCGCAGCCACGGCGGCACCCCCCCACAGCCGCCCAGACCCGACCTGTGCCGCCACGGCGTCGCGCGCCGGGCTGTCGAGGACGATGTACAGGTAGCCAGGCGGCCGCAGGTCACCGGCCCGCACCGGAAACATCGCCGCGCTGAAGATGCGCGGCGTGCCCGAGCCCATCGGGTCAGTGCCCAGCAGGGGCAGTTCGGCGCCGGCCAAGAAGGCGCGTATCACTTCCAGGTCGACCTGGTACTGCCGCACCATGCCCGGCTCGCCGATGTAGTGCTGCACACGGCCGTCGGCGTCCAACAGGTAGACCTGCACGGCAGGGTTCACCGTCATCAGCATCGACAGCAGTGCGCTGCGCGCCGAGCGCTCGGCCTCGTCGCGGTTGGGCGAGGTGATCTCGGGCCAGTGGCCGACGATGTGCCGGGCCAAGCCGTGAGACAGCCGCTGTTGCGACTCCTGCTCCTGTTGCTCGGCCACCTGCTGCCCGAGCAGCGCGACGAAGGCGCCGTAAGCCAGCAGCAACAAGGCCAGCGCCAGTGACAGCCGGGTGGCGAAAGAACGCTGGGTCATCACGGCAAGGGCTCAGGGTCGAAGCGGTAGCCCACGCCCCAGACGGTGACCACGCGCCTGGGCTCGCGCGGGTTGTCTTCGATGCGGCTGCGCAGTCGGTTGATGTGCGAATTGACGGTGTGCTCGTAGCCGTCGAAGCCATCGCCCCACACCCGCTGCAGCAACTCGGTGCGGCTGAACGGGCGGCCCGGGTGCTTCAGCAGGAAGTGCAGCAGGTCGAACTCGCGCAGCGTCAGCGGCACGGGTGCGTCGGCGCACAGCAATTCACGCCTGACCGTGTCGAGCTTGAACGGGCCGAAGGCAAATTCCTGACGCGATGCCGTGGTCGAGCGCAGCTGCTCGACACGCCGCAGCAGCGCGCGTATGCGCGCCACCAGTTCGAGCATCGAAAACGGCTTGGCCACATAGTCGTCGGCGCCCAGTTCCAGCCCCAGCACCCGGTGCGCCTCGGCCGAGCGCGCGCTCAGCATGATGACCGGCGTGTCGGCATGCTGCGCGCGCAGGTGGCGGCAGACTTCCCACCCGTCGGCGCCGGGCAGCATCAGGTCGAGCAGCACCAGGTCAAAGCGCTGCCGGTCGATGGCCGCCATTGCCTGCTGGCCATCGGCCTCGCGGTGCAGGCGGTAGCCCGCGCCTTCGAGATGCAGGCGCAAGGCCACGGCGATGGCGTCGTCGTCTTCGACCAGCAGCAGATGCTCGTTCATGGGCTGCCGTTGCCACCTGGATGTGGCAGCGGTGCCCGATTGGAACAGAGGCTCGGCAAGACAACTCAGGCGATTGTGTTGCCGTCCGGCGCGGAGTCGACACGACGACGGCGCACCACGAAACCGACGGCCATCAGGCCCGCCGCCATCAACGCATAGCTGCCGGGTTCCGGCACCGCCGTGACGCTGAAGCCGATGCGATAGATGTCGCTGTCGGCCGTGAGGGCGCTGCTGAAGGTGGTGCCAGCCGCCGTGGTCAGCCCGTTGAAGGCCGCAAGCTCGGCAAAGTTGAAGGCCACCACCGAGTTCTGGTCACGCCGCAGAGAACTGGTGCCGACAAAGGCGGCCGCGGCGGGGTCAAAGATCTCGGAGCCTGCATCCCAGATTTCGCTGGCACCCACGGTGATGGACGGGATGAGCAGGTTGCCGTCCGTGTCCAGCAGCAGGTACTCCAGGGGGTCGTCGTTGCCGATGAAGAAATCATTGCTCGGCACCACCATCGACGCAAAGGTGAAGTAGCGGTTCAGGCTGGTGTCGACGCGGAAGGTGGCGCTGCGGGTGGCACCGGGGTCCAGCCGGCCGGCCACGACGCCGCGCGTGGATGCGGGGTCCGCGGCAGCAAACGCCGCTTGCCAATGGGCGCCGGTTCCCAGTTCGGCGACCGAGATGATGGGAGCGGTGGCGACTTCGCCGATACTGAAGGCGTCGCAACTGCCGTTGTTGAAGCCAAGGTGCAGCGCGGCGAACGAGACGCTGTTGGCTGGCTGCAGGTTGTGCACCGTGACAGTGACGTCAACGAGGGCCGCTTGAGAGGCGGCGCCTGCGACCATGAGCGCAGCAGCGCAGGCGGCGCTGCGGAGGCAGGCGTGAAGGGGTTGAGACATATCGATGCTCCTGGCGGATCGGGGGTGGAGGAATGCGGTTCGGCTGCCCGAGTCCGCTTCAGCCATGCTAGGAACAGGATGTCATCAAGGCCTCATCGAAAGTTCACGACGGCGGGAACAGTTCGTTTTTCGACACACCGGGCAGAAGACCAAACGCCAGAACCAGACTGCAAGAGGCCGCCCTCGGCGGCCCAGCCCGGCCGGTGGTCTGAGCGTCGTGGTGGCGCCTTCGGTCCAGGGCGGCGCGAATGCGGCCTTTCGTCTGCTCTTGCTCGGGGTCAGAGCTTCGGAAAGCGGATACGGCTGACCATCAAGGAGCCGGACAACGCAAACATCAACACCAGGGGGTGCAGGCTGAAGCCAGCGATGCTGAGCTTGCCGAACCAGAGTGATTCGCGCAAGGCGCCTTGCGCGAATCACTCTGGTT